>ERZ761607.258-NODE-258-length-105164-cov-15.269663_pt1 | contig 105164 bp, 79 predicted proteins | sample MGYA00511164_ERZ761607 | MGnify/ENA primary metagenome ERZ761607 (study PRJEB28899, sample SAMN02445080) | bioreactor sludge metagenome | biome: EBPR sludge | place: Australia: Brisbane, Thorneside Wastewater Treatment Plant | collected 2011-06-22 ...
TAACGGCCTCCCATGTCCATCGGAAGCCATTGCCGGGATTTTAACGGCCTCCCATCTTTATCGGAAGCCACTGCTGGGATTTCAACGGCCTCCCATCTTTATCGGAAGCCACTGCTGGGATTTCAACGGCCTCCCATCTTTATCGGAAGCCACTGCTGGGATTTCAACGGCCTCCCATGTCCATCGGAAGCCACTGACGGCGTTTCAGCGGCTTCCCATGTGTTTGGGAGCCCTCTTTCATGGCGAGTGTTTTCAGTTAAGCACAATGCTTATTATTGGCGAAAGTTTCTTTCTTTCCGAATGAATTAGTAAGCTCCAAAAATGCCGCGATAAATCCAAGTATTGACATGAGGCGCGTAATTTGCTGAAATTCGACAAATTCAGAATTTCGAAAAATAATGGCACGCTGGGGTTTCGCATTTTTTGGCTCAGGCGTGCGCTTTGATTCACCCGACGCACATCCCACGCATATGAGAAGACTGACCTATTATCTGGAGAATCCCTTTGATGCCCCCAGCATCAGCCTGGCGGAGCTGCTGGCTTTCTCGACGGACAACCTGCAGCGCATGAGCGCGAACAACGCGGGCGGCGAGCTGACGGCGCGCATCACGGCGACGGCGAGCGCGCTGGGCCTGGTGCAGGATCACCTGACGGATGACACGGGCGCGCTCGGCATCCGCAAGGCGCGCAAGCAGGCCAAGGATGACTTCCGCCAAAACAACATCCCCGGCGAGGTCAAGCGCATCGAGGCGGGCTTCATCTCCGCCTTCCCCGCCGGCTCGCCGGTGATCCAGGAGGCGCTGCCGCATGGCCGCTCGGTCTTCAACACCTGCACGGATGACACGGTGGAGAGCCACCTGGAGACGCTGGCCAACGCGGCCACGACCCACAGCGCCTCCCTGGCGCCGGCCATCGTGACGCTGGCCGGCACGCTGCTCACGGAATGGGTGGCGATTTACGAGGCCAGCGAGGACTCCACAGGCGAGAAGACCACCACGCAGGAGTCCCTGCGCGCCGCGCGCGAGAATCTGCAGCTCATGCTCTTCCTGAATCTGAACAAGCTCGGCGAGATGTTCCCCCGCCAGCCGGAGAAGCTCTCCCTCTACATGCAGGAGCACCTGCTGCGCGACCCCGCCTCCCCCGAGGAACCGGAGGAGCCGGAGCCGCCGCCGGTGGAGCCATGAGCGCGAAGCCGCGGCTGCGTTTCGTTCGCCGGCGCATTCGAGCGGCTCGAACCCTGTCCGTCTGTGAAGAGAAGCACATCCCTGGAAATACCCGCCAAACCCCATGAATCCTGACTCCTTGTTTAAAAGCATGCTGGGCATTGACCTTGGCATGATGCGCACCATGGCCGTGCTCGCGGCATTCTGCGTGTTCGTCCTGGTCTGCTACAGGCTGCATGTGATCGTTGATTGCATGAGGCGGCCGCCTTCCGAGTTTCCAACACCGACGGACCGCATCGTCTGGACTGTCCTGGCTGCCTTTGTTCCGCTTGGCATTGGCGCGTATCTTTACCACGTTGTGGCGCTTCGCCGCCCGCTGCAGTGGTTCTTCCTCGTGCCGTTCGGGATCATCGTGGCCGTTGCCGGGTATCTTGCCGTGAAGATGTGGCCGATGAGCGCCAATTTTCCCCTCAAGTTCCTCGGCCTGTGAAACCTCCGAACACGCGCGGCGCCAGGCGCGCGCGGTGCTGCAAGGGGTGCTCTTTGACAATTTGCTGCTGCTGGCGCGCCGGCACGCGCGGGAACCGGACCGCCTGGCCGACTACATGCAGGAGTCCCTGCTGCGCGACCGCGTGCGCCGGGTGCGGAAGGGGGCGGCGGTGGTCACAGAGTAAGCTTGGCTGGGACAGAAATCGCGTCATGTTTGGCCGTGTCTGCCAGCAAGCGCGGCGAATGCTTCGCGCACGACTCCACTTTATCCTTCGCATCCGTGAGCTTGAAACACACCGTCCTCTGTTATGTGCTGAGCTCCGTCGCTCTCGCGGCTTTCCTCTATTTCAGCCCTTTCAGTGACGGCCATTCGTCGCCCGCGCAAGGCTACCGCGTCGTGTCACTTTACCTTGGCGCTTTTATGACGGCATTTTACTGGGGGCTTTATCTCCTGGCTGATCATGTCCGCCGAAGACGACGCTGGTCTCCATGGTCCCTGATACCCACTGCAGCAGCTTTGTGCGCATTCCTGGGCGCATGTCTTTATGTTCTTCAGCCTGTGGAGAACTCTGGCATGAGAAACTGTGTTGACGCTGTTTATTTGATCGGCTGTGTCATTTTTCTGCCGTCACTTCCATTCGGTCTTTGCATGACTTTACTCAGCCATGACGCCCGGCGTCATGCTGTGCATGACGGATGATTTCTTTGTGAACGACTCAATCTTTATCTTCGCACCTTCGACACCATGAGCTTTTGGACGAACAAGGACAGGCCGACGATTTTGTCGGACGCGGAGAGCCTGGCGCACGCGCGGGAGCCGGGTGAGAAAGGGGCCGGACGCGGTGGTCTGAGCTTGATGCGGCATTGACACCGCATGGGGCCGTCCCTTCATTGCGCGCCATGTCCGACCCCCAGCCAATAACGCCCGCAGTCTCCGTGGAGAACCTGACGAAGGTCTTCCGCGGCGCTTTGGGCAGGAAGCCTTTTGTGGCCGTGCGTGATGTGTCCCTGACGGTGCGGGAGGGGGAGGTGTACGGCCTCATCGGTCCCAACGGCTGCGGAAAATCCACCACGATGAAGACGGTGCTCGGCCTGCTGGCGCCGACGCGCGGGCGGACGTTTGTCTTTGGCCGCTCAAGCACGGAGGTGGCGAGCCGGCAGGCGGTGGGCTTTCTGCCGGAGAACCCGTATTTTTACAAGCATCTCAACGGCCTGGAGACGCTGCTTTTCTACGGCCGGCTGTGCGGCCTGGGCGGCGCGGAGCTGAGGGACCGCGCGCGGGAGATGCTGGCGCTGACGGGTCTGGAGGATGCGGCGGACCGGCGGGTGGCGGGTTATTCGAAGGGCATGCTCCAGCGCCTCGGGCTGGCGCAGGCGCTGCTGCATCGCCCGCGGCTGGTGGTGCTGGACGAGCCGACGGCGGGTGTGGACCCGGCGGGCTCGCGCAAGATTCGCGATCTGATCCTGGGCTTCCGCGGGCAGGGCATCACGGTGCTGGTGACGAGCCACTTGCTGGAGCAGATGCAGGAGGTGTGCGACCGCGTGGGCATCATGGCGCACGGGCGCATGATGCGGGAGGGGCGCGTGGATGAGCTGATCGCGGTGGAAAACCAGACGGAGCTGGTGCTGGAGGATGCCACTCCGGAGCTGCTGGCGGAGATTCGCGCGCTGGTGGAGCGCCAGGGCGGCGCGCGTCTCGTGCGCACCGGGCAGCCGCGCACGACATTGGAAAAACTTTTCCTGGAGGCCACCGAGGAGACGAACTGATGAACCACGCCGCTTTTTCCCCCGCCCGCGTCTGGACGCTGGCCGCCGCCACGGTGACGCAGCTGGTGCGCATGAAGATCCTCGTTTTCCTGCTGCTCTTCTGCGCGGTGGTGGTGGCGGCGGGCTTCGCCTTTCCGGTGCTCAACCCGGAGCACCAGCTCAAGCTCCTGAAGGATGTGTCTTTTGGCGCCTTGCAGATTTTCAGCCTCGTCATCGGCATCGTGGCCACGGCGCTGCTGCTGCCGCGCGACTTGGAGGACCGCACGCTTTACACGATCCTGTCGAAGCCGGTGCCGCGGCATGAGTACCTGCTGGGCAAGCTGCTCGGCGTGCTGGCGCTCATCGGCGCGGGACTGCTGGTGATGGACGCGGCTTTCAGCCTGGTGCTGTGGCTGCGGGAGAAGCTGCTGCTGGCGCAGATCCTGGCCGGGCTGAAGGCGCAGACGCCGGAGGCGGTGGCGCAGGTGCAGGAGCTGGTGGGCAAACAGGGGCTGACGTGGAATCTGCACCTCGGCGTGCTGGCGGTGTTTCTGAAAGCGGCGGTGGTGACGGCGCTGGCGCTGATGGTGTCGTGCTTCGCGAGCAGCACGCTGTTCACGGTGGTGGTGACGTTTTGCATCGTCATCATCGGCCACGGCCAGGGGCTGCTGCGGGAGTATTTTCTCCAGGGGAAGATGGAGCCGTTTGTGGAAAAAGGGCTGTCCGCGCTGCTGGCGGTGCTGACACCGGACCTGGGTGTCTTTGATGTGATAGACAATGTGGTGAACGGCCAGGTGGTGGGCCCGGGCAGCGCGGGTTACATGACGGGCATCGCGCTGACTTACATCACCGGTTACATGGTGGTGTCGCACCTGCTGTTTGTGGAAAAGGAATTGTGATGAAGCGCCCCCTCCAGGCCCTGCTCGTGCTCCTGCTGCTCGGCACGCTGAAGCTGCCGCTGGAGCAGGCCGCCACGGCGCATCTGCGCGCGGAGAAGCTGCTGACGCCGCGCGTGGACCTGGGCCTGCGGGAGAACCTGGGGCAGATGGGCTTCGCCGCCTCCCTCGGCGGCCTGCGCTCGCTGGTGGCCAGCATCACTTATCTGCGCGCGTGCGGCGCATGGGAGAATGTGCGGTGGGGGGCGGTGGACAGTCTTTTCCAACTGACCACGCGCCTGCAGCCGCGCTACACGCATTACTGGGACGAGGCGGCCTGGCACATGGCGTGGAATGCCTCGTCCCATTACTTGAACAATGAGAAGCTGAACCCTGCGTTGCGCGAAAAGCTCTCCTACGAGCATGTGCTGCGCGGGCGCGACATCCTGCTGGAGGGCCTGCGCATGATCCCGGATGACGCGCGCCTCTGGCACACGCTGGCGGAGCTCTACGAGCGGCGTGACATCCAGCCCGCGAAGGCGGCGGAATGCTACCTCAAGGTGGGCGAACTGACCGGGAACCTGCGCTTCCGCAGGCTGGCGGGTTATCAATACGCGAAGGCGGCGGACCGCGCGCTCCAGCTCAAGGGCTACGAGCTGCTCATGGAGTCCTACCGCGCCAACCAGCGCCCGCCGAGCCTGATCAACACGATCAAGGACCTGGAACTCGCGCTCAGCATCCCCGCCATGCTGCGCATCCCCGAGGCGCGCGTCGCGCCGGGCGCGGTGCGGTGAGGTTTTGAAAATCACACGCAGCGCGTCGCTGCGCCGGTCTCCATGCCGCGCCAGACGGCATCCACGACGCGCATGTAGCAGAGGCCTTCGGTGAAGTCGGGTCGCGGGCGCGGTGCGGAGGGATCGCGCACGGCCTCAATGAAGTCGCGCTCGACGGCCCACGCGCGCTGCATTTCCTGCGGCACGGCCACAGGCTCCAGGGTGCCGCCGGTCTTGCCAAGAGCCAGCTCCTCGGTGGCGAAGTCATAAACAAGCGTGCCCTCGCTGCCGAAGATCCACAGCTTGTCCGTCGGCGCGTGCGCGGCCACGCCGCTGAAGAGCAGCGCGGCTTCAAGACCGCCGCTGAATTCGGCATTCACATGCAGGAAGTCCGGCGTGCCGATCTCGTAGCCGTCACGGATGGGGATGCCCACCTTGCCGCGCGCCTCGACTTCGGTGATGTGGCCCAGCCAGTGCTGCAGCACCTCGATGTAAATGCCGAGTGTGAGGATCTGAATGCCGCTGATCTCGGTGCGCTGACGCCAGTGCGCGGGCTGTGTGGCGGGCAGCCAGGCGGAGTTGAAGCTGTGCAGCAGCGCGTGCAGCGGCACGCCGATGGCACCCTCGGCCAGAAGCTTTTTCACCATGAGGCCGCCGCGCATTCCATGCGGAGCGGGGCAGATGGCGGTGACGAGTTCGGGGAAGCTGCGGGATTTCTCCCACATGCGCTCCGCCTCCGCGAGAGTGGCGGCCATGCGCGCCTGGGTGAAGACGTGCTTGCCGCGTTCGAGGGCGAAGCAGGTGGCGTCATGGTGCAGGCAGGGATGCGCGCCGATCCAGACGATGTCCACATCGTCATTGTCCACCACGTCCTCCCAGCGTGAGTGCGGCCGAGCCTCCGGCGCATGGTCGTGGCAAAAAGTTTCCGCGCTGGCCAGGGTGGAGTTTGCCACCGCGGTGATGCTGATGCCGGGCAGCGCGCGCAGGCCGGGGAGGTGGCGCTGTTTGACGATGCCGCCGGCGCCGACGATGCCGATGCGCAAAGGATGGAGGTCACTCATGGCGGCGGACATTTCACAGGATGCGCGCCCGCGCAAACCCGCGCTCGCGCTTTGTGATGAGCCTGAAACATCCGCACTGTGGCCGCGTTTTCCCGCGCCCATGAAACTCGCATCCCTGCTCCTGCTCACCGCCGTCTCCGCCGCGCCCGCCGCTGATGAAAAGCCGCTCCTCGCCATTCCCGGCAAGGTCATTTATGAAAACAAGCTCGACACCGCGCCGGGCGCGCCGTGGAAGATCGCGAAAGGCAAGTGGGAGCTGGTGGACGGTGTCATGCGCGGCTCGGAGCTGGAGGCTGACAATCACGGCGCGGTGGCGCGCCTGCCCAACCAGCTTTCGAATTTCATCATCGAGTATGAGTTCAAGCTGGAGGGCGCGCGCTCGACCAGCCTTTCCATCAACGCGCTCAAGGACCACATGGCGCGCATCGCCATCACCCCGCGCTCGGTGACCATCCAGCGCGATGACAATGACCACGAGGGGCCGGACAAGGCGGTGGTTTTTGCCCGCTTCCCCGCCGAGCTCAGCCCCGGCGTCTGGCACAAGGTGCGCCTGGAGATGGTGGATGACAAAATGCTCGGCCAGGTGGGTGAACTGACCGCCTGGGGGACCAGCGAGCTTTTCACCACGCCAAAGGCAGCGCCCGGATTCACGGTCGGTGGAGAGTCGGTGGACTTCCGCAATCTCGTCATCCGCGAGGCGACACTGAATCCCGCTTGGGAAAGTGTGATGGCAACGCTGCCGAAGCCCGGCGAAAAAGTGGCCCCGGCTCCGGCAAAGGGAAAAGGCAAGGGCAAGAAGAAGGAGTGAGGCTTTCCCGAAAAACGGCTGCCGCGCCTTGCGCGCGTGCCGCATCCGTTTAGAGAGCCTTCATGCCATCCCCGGAGATCAACATTCACAAAGTCGCCACCCTGGCCCGCCTCGCGCTCAGCGATGAGGAGGCCGGGCGCTACCAGGAGCAGCTCGGGCAGATCCTGCATTACATAGACACGCTCAGCAGCCACGACCTGGAGGGTGTGGAGCCCACCGCGCACGCCATGCCCGTGCTGGATGTCATCCGCGCCGATGAAACCCGCCCCGGCTTCAGCCAGGACGAGGCGCTGGCCAATGCGCCGCGCCGGGTCATGGACCAGTTCCAGATCCCCAAGGTCATCGAGTGACGCCAGTTCAACGAGTCTTCCGCATCTTTTCCACCCATGTCCCTCGCCTCCCAGACTCTCGCCGCGCTGCGCCGGCAGATCGCCGCCAAGGAAATCCATCCGCGCGACATCGTGAGCGACCTCGCCGCCGCCATCGAGGCGCGCAATGGCGAACTGGGCGCCTACCTGAGCTGGGACGCGGACAAGGCGCTGGCCGAGGCGGAGCAGGCGGACACTTCCCTGCCCCTGGGCGGCATTCCCATTGGCATCAAGGACAACATCAATGTCACCGGCCAGCCCTGCACCTGCGGCTCGCGCATGCTGGCGGAAAACTACACCGCGCCCTATGACGCGGGCGTCATCACGAAGCTGCGCGCAGGCGGCGCGGTGCCTTTCGGCCGGATGAACATGGATGAATTCGCCATGGGATCGAGCACGGAAAACTCCGCGCTCGGCCTCACGCGCAATCCGCGCGACCCGCGGCGAGTGCCCGGCGGCTCCAGCGGCGGCAGCGCGGCGGCTGTGGCGGGGGACCTCGCCATCGCCGCGCTCGGCTCGGACACGGGCGGTTCGATCCGCCAGCCGGCGGCGCTTTGCGGCTGTGTGGGCTTGAAGCCGACCTACGGCCGCGTGTCCCGCTACGGTCTGGTGGCCTTTGCCTCCTCGCTCGACCAGATCGGCCCACTGACCAGGACCGTGGAAGACGCCGCGCTGCTGCTGAACCACCTCTGCGGCAAGGACGCGCGGGATTCCACCTCACTCGACGCCGAAGCGCCAGACTTTACTGCCGCGTTGGGCCGCGACATCAAGGGCCTGCGCATCGGACTGCCCAAAGAATACTTTATCGAGGGGATTCACGCCGGTGTCTCCGCCAGTGTGAAAGCCGCCGTGGAGCGGCTGGCGGCCCTGGGCGCGGAACTCGTGGAGGTCAGCCTGCCGCACACTGACTTGGGCGTGGCCACTTATTACATCCTGGCTCCCGCCGAGGCCTCGGCGAATCTGGCGCGCTTCGACGGCGTGCGCTACGGCCACCGCAGCAGCGAGGCGGGCGACCTGATGGAGCACTACTTCAAGAGCCGCGCGGAGGGCTTCGGCCCCGAGGTGAAGCGGCGCATCCTGCTCGGCACCTATGTGCTCAGCAGCGGCTACTACGACGCTTATTATCTAAAGGCTCAGCGCGCGCGCACGCTCATCCGGCGGGACTTTGAGCAGGCCTTTGAAAAAGTGGACGTGCTCGTCAGCCCCACCAGTCCGGCTCCGGCGCACAAGATCGGCGAGTTGAAGGACAACCCGCTGTCCGCCTACCTGGAGGACGTGTTCACCATCCCCGTGAACCTGGCCGGTCTGCCCGGCATCAGCGTGCCGTGCGCGCCGGTGGAGGTCGAGGGGGTGTCGCTGCCCGTGGGGCTGCAAATCATCGGCAAACCACTGGATGAGTTGAGCGTGCTGCGCGTGGCGGATGCCTTTGAGCGCGGTTGAAAGTGGCGCAACCCTTGCAGGTTGCATGGCATCACCTCACTGCCGCGGACTGACATAACGCAGCAGCCCGCCCAGAGTGGCGCGCATGTCTTTGCGCTCGACGATCATGTCAACCAGGCCGTGCTTCATCATGAACTCGGCGGTTTGAAATCCGGGCGGCAGGTCGGCGTGGGTGGTCTCCTTCACCACGCGCGGTCCGGCGAAGCCGATCATGCATTTTGGCTCTGCGATGATGATGTCACCCAGCGTGGCGAAGCTGGCGGTGACGCCGCCGGTGGTCGGGTGCGTGAGCACGGAGATGTAGGGCAGGCGCGCCTCGGCATGGCGGGCCAGCGCGCCACTGGTCTTCGCCATCTGCATGAGGCTGAGGATGCCCTCGTGCATGCGCGCGCCGCCGGATGAGGAAAAAACGATGACCGCCTTGCCCTCGGCGGTGGCGGCCTCAATGGCGCGGGTGATTTTTTCCCCCACCACGCTTCCCATGCTGGCGCCGAGGAAGCGGAAGTCCATGATGGCGAGCAGCACGGGGATGGTCTCGATGGAGGCGCGCCCGGTGACGACGGCTTCCTTGAGGCCGGTCTTGTTCTGGTAGGCCTTCACCTTGTCCAGGTAGCCTTTGAAGCCGAGGGCGTCCACGGAGTCGAGCTGCAGGTCCATCTCGGAGAAGCTGCCCTCGTCCACGAGGCTCTGGATGCGCTCGCCGGAGCTGATGGTGAAGTGGTAGCCGCAGTGGGTGCAGACGCGGAGGTTTTTCAGCAGTGCCTGCTCGAAGAGACTCTCGCCGCAGGAGGGACACTTCGTCCACAAGCCTTCGGGCATGTCTTTTTTCTTCTCCCCAAGGTCGCTGACGGTGCGTTTTTTGAAAAATCCCATGATGTCTGTGTGGTGGTGGAATCAGGCTTGCGCGGGACCGTCCGCCCTCCCCGCATGGCAAGGCGCGGGAGCCGCCGGGAACGGGTCCGCGACGCTGGCTGACGACCCGGATAGACCGGACCGGTGGCGATTCTAACCACGCGCGGCGGTTATCACCACAACTTTTTCAACCCCGGCCTGCCGCTTTAGCACCCTGGCGCATTCGTGGGTGGTGGCGCCGGTGGTGAGAACGTCGTCCACGAGGAAGATGTTTTTGCCCTTCAAATCACGGCCGCGCATCAACCGGGGGAACCGCCGCAACCTGAAAATGCCGCGCAGATTTTTCAGCCGCGATCTGCGCTCCAGTCCGGCTTGCGGGCGGGTCAGGCGTATGCGGGCCAGTGCGTGGGCCACGGTCATGCCGGTGTGCCGGGAGAGCATGCGGCAAAGCTCCGCGCTTTGATTGTAGCCGCGCCATATCCAGCGCAAAGGATGCAGAGGCACGGGCATGAGCAGCCACTGCGAAAGGTCTTCAGCGGCGAGCCTGGGGTCTTGAAACACAGGCAGCATCATGTCGGCCAGAGGCGCGCGCATGGCGAGATTGCGGTGGTATTTGAAGGCGTGGATCATATCGCGCACGGCGCCGCCAGCCTTGCAGGCGGACAGGGCGAAGTCGAAATCGAGCTTCCGTTCCTCGCAGTTCCAGCAGCGGAAGGGAGCGGTCAGCGCCCCGTCAAAAGCCTCGCCGCAGACGGAGCAGTAAGGGGCTTCGATTTTGACCACGGTCTCCAGGCACCCGGAGCAGAGCCAGGCGCCGTCACCTGCAGCCGGTGCATCCATGCCGAGCAGGGCGTCACACGCGAAACATCCGCGCGGGTAAAACAGGTCGAGGAGCGAGTCGCCAGCCTTGTGGAGGAAGTGCCTCATTCATGCCTTTTACGCGGGCGGGGCTCCCTATGGCAAGCGGTGTGTTTTGAAATGCCAATCCAATCTGGAGTGAAAAAATTGGCTGACGGCGTGGTGCTCCATCTGTTAGCCTGTGCCCATGCTTGAGATCAAACGCCTCACCGTGCCGGCATACGGCTTCGCCAAAAACCTCGACCCAGAACGCAGGCAGCTCCTGGCCATCTGCGGGCAGTTTTTTACTTTTGAGGAAGGGGAGGTCATCGTCAACGAGGGTGACACTCACACGGACCTCTATTTTGTGCTGGAAGGCACGCTGATGCTTCGCCGCCGGATCAACGAGCACTCTTACGCGCCGATCGGCACTGCCAAGCGCGGCAGCACCTTCGGTGAGTTGAATCTCTTCCACCCACTGCCTGCGCGGACGACGATCCTGGCGGTGACATCCGGGGAAATCTGGCGGCTGAGCAAGGAGCAGTTCGAGGCGATGATCGCCGACGATCTTGTCATCGCCCGCGAGGCGCTGGGCTACCTCTGCACCACGCTGGCCCTGCGTCTGCGCCGGGCCACGGAGCGCTATGCGAACACCAAGGAGGAGTATGACCAGCTTTTTGACGATCTCGTCGAGGAGCGCTCCTTGGACGAGGTGCTGCCGGGTGTCGAACCGCCGCCGGAGCAACCGGCGGCGGAGTGAGTCAAACGCGGCGCGGACAGGTCATCGGCGCGGCGCGGCGCTTCGCGCCGGAGGTGGCGGGGCAAGAAAGGCTTTGTCGGGAATCTCGCGACCCAGTCCGGTGTTCCGCCGCAGGATGACACTGAGAGTCTGGCGTTCGATCATGCGGATCATCTCTTTGGAAAAGATGTTTTGGTACCAAAAGCGATCCGCGTCACGCAGGCGGGTGAACTGGTCCGCGAGGATGCGGTGGAAAACGGGGCCGACCATGGCGCCGGGCTTTTTGGCCTCGGCCAGACCGCCTATCCATAGATCAACGTCGCCAGGCTGGGCATAGACAGAGGCGAGCTGCGCGGCGGTGGCTCCGAGAGGGCTGATGTCCTTGAACGTCTTCACCGGGCGCATGCCGAACGCGTCGCGCATGGCTGCAAAGGCGGGCAGGCCATGGTCGCGCCCGCGTTGGAGATTGAGCGAGGCGAGATCGAGACCGCCCGCGCCGGGCGCGCCGAACAGGAAGTTGCGCACATCTTCAATGATCCACGCGTCCAGCTCCTGGCAGCGTTGCAGGCAAAGACCGCGCAACACGACATCCACGCCCTCGCTCGTAACATGTCCGGGTTGGAAGAACGCGCCCGCCAGGCTGAGATGGCCGGCGGCGATTTCCTTTTTCCACGCATCGAGCCGCAGAAGCGCGGGCGAGAGCAGGCTGTGGCCGAGACGGTAGGCGGCTGTGGCAAACTCATTGCTGATGGCGGGGTCCGTGTCCGGATTGTAACCGCGATAAGGCCGCAGCGCGCCAGGGCCGAGGATTATGGGAAGAAATTCACGGTAGGTGATGGCTTGCACCTCTGAGCCGACGATGAGGCGTGCGAATTGATAAATCTCCTCCTCACCAGCATCCGGGTTCGCGGTCCGGTAAAGGTCGGCCCAGAAATTGTGCTCGCGCACAAACAAAGTGTGGATGGCGATGAGGCCAACCTGCTCGTTCACGCGCACGTCACCTGCGACGAAGAAGCCCGGCACAGGCGGCAGCGCGGCCAGCTCATCAGAGTGGGTGGGCAGCAGATCACCGTGAGCGCTGGATGAGGTCTTGAGCCGGCCGCTTCCGTCGTTGGAGCGCAAAGCCAGCGCGCGCGCTTCGTCGGAGCCGTAGACCTGGGAGGCGTCTATCCACGGTGTGATGGCATTTTTTTGCTCACGCTTCCCGTTCACCACCTCATAGGCGCTCCGGTTTAACCCGATCGTGGCAGCGCCCGTGGCTGCCGGATCAAATTGCGGATCGCCCGCTGGAACCTGGATGGCGAAGGGCTCGGCCGGAGACGCGGCCGGCGTCTCATCCAGATCATGATCCAGGAACTGTCCCCACTGCCAGAGCATGTCGCTGGCCCCGCGCCCGTTGACACGAGGCGCGGGCTGGGCGGAGACCGCGTTGCTGATGGCGCGCGGGCTGGGCCGGTGCGCGCCCGCAGGCTCGCCCGCGCCATCCGCGTAATCGCTTGGAGCCAGACGGATGAAGAGCCGTCCGGCAGCGCCGCGTTCCGTATCGGTGGCATGGTTGCTTCTGCCGTCATGGGAGCGGAACTGCTCAGGCATGACAAATGACTCGGGCAGCGCGGGCGGCAGCGGCTGTCCTGTTTTCGGAGGGGGTGGATTTTGCCTTGGCGGCGGAGTCTGCGGGGGGCGTGGCGGCTCCGGACGGCCGGGATCGGCGCGCGGGATGGGCGCGGCTGGAGTGGAGTTCGCCGAGGGGCGCGGTGGGGGCGGCCTGAGCTGCCGGGTTTGAGCCGTGGCGGTGTGGATGCCCAGGGCAAACACTGCCGCGGCCAGGAGAATCGTTTTTCCGAACGGATGGATGTTCGTTTTCATGGCCTGCGAATTCTTTGGTTTTGGTTAGTCAAGCCCGGGTGTTCCGGAGCTTGCACAGTCAAGGAAAAGCCACCCCTCCTGAAGCCCGGATGAAGATCGCGGATAAATTTTTGAAGCGCTAAAAACAAAACGCCGCACCCGAAAGGCGCGGCGTTCCGGAGGCGAAGGCCGGGCATCAGCGCGGACGCGAGCCCTTGCCACGACCGGGTCCGCCGGGGCCTCCCGCCCCGCGCAAGACCACGGGGGTGCCCCTGAATGCGCGCGGAATGACTGGCCATTCAGCGGTGAGAAAGTAGGCGTAGACGCCCCGGGGAAAGTCGGGGGTGACGCAGAAGCGGCCATTGCATTCGTCAAGATCGCCATGACCGGCGATGAAAACATAATCCTGGACAAAAGCTCCGTCGTGCGGTCCGCCCGGGCCTTTTGGCGGGCGCGGACGCTCACCGGGTTTGAGATCGTAACTGGAGCGCAGGGTTTTCATCCCCGAAGCCGGATCCTGCGGATCTTTGTATCCACGCAGCGCATAGATGGGAAAACCATCCGCCGCCCAGCCGATGAGAGGTGAATGCTGATCGGCGGCAAGTCCCAACTGATCCATCAGCAGAGTTGGAAGGCCGTGATAATGATAGACGCCGCCAGGCTGGACATGCGCGTGGCTGGCATCGAGACCCAGCGGCACCGCGCCGCCGAGCGCCTCATAGTTCCAGCCAAGAGCGCGGTCACCCTGCCAAAACTCCGCGGTGCCCGGATCAAAGAGCACGCCGTTGAGAGCGATGCCAAAAGGCATGTTTGGCGGGCCGCGCTCACCTGCGGGCTGCGTGTGCAGCCAGGTTGTTTGCGCGGCGGGTTGCGGGTCCGCCGGCAGGCGGAAATCGTAACGCTGGGCTTCGATGTGGTGCGGATTGCCGCGGTTGGGAAAGCGGCCGACGAGGTGATCCGGCAGGGCGTTGGAGGTGATGTCGAGAGAGGGTCCGCGCCGCAGGATGCGAACTTCGTTTTCACCCGGAGGCTTTTCAGTGGCTGGCACCAGAGTCAGGGCGGCCGCTTCTTTCGCGCGGTGCTGGCGCATCGGCGGGCCGCCTGCGCCTGGAGGACCGCCTGGACGTTGAGCGATCAGGATGGATGTGACAATGCAGGCCAGGAGACAAGGAGCGCGCGGGTTCATCCACGCACTCTCCCCGCGGCACCTTAAGCCGTCATGAAGAAAGCGGGGTATCGAAAAACAAGGTTGGACGCCGCCGCGCCGGGTGTGCATGATGCGCGCATGAAAGCGTGGCTTTTCCCCCTGCTGCTGTGCTGCGGCTTCGTTTCCGCGGATGAATCCCCCATCACCCTGGTGATCCATGGCGGCGCGGGAGTAGGCAGGGAGAGCCTGACACCGGACAAGGAAAAACAATGCCGCCAAGTCTTGGAGCAAGCCGTGCGCGCGGGGCATGCGGTGCTGGTTAAGGACGGCGCGGCTTTGGAGGCCGTGCAGACGGCGGTCATGATTTTGGAAGACTCGCCCCTGTTCAATGCCGGGCGCGGGGCCGTGCTCACCGGGGCGGGAACGGCGGAGCTGGATGCCTCGGTGATGGAGGGTCGCACGGGCCAAGCCGGCGCGGTGGCGGGTGTGCAGGGTGTGCGCCATCCCATTCAGCTTGCGGAGATGGTAATGCGGAAGACGCCGCATGTGCTCATGATCGGCCGGGGGGCTGAAGAGCTGGCCCGCGCGGAGGGCTTGCGATTTGAGGATCTGGACTGGTTTATCACGCCGGAGCAGGTGGCGCGCCTGGAGAGGGCGCGGAAAAAATCCGCCGCGCTAGACGACAACGATTTCAGCCTGCGCATGGGCACCGTCGGTGCGGTGGCGCTCGACCGGCAGGGAAACCTGGCCGCCGGCACCTCGACCGGTGGTCTGGTCAACAAGCGCAGCGGGCGGGTCGGCGACTCGCCGGTCATTGGCGCGGGAACATATGCGGAGAACGGGGTCTGCGCCGTCTCATGCACCGGCCACGGGGAGTTTTTCATACGCAACGTCGTCGCCTATGATGTGGCGGCGCGCATGAAATACGGTGGTGCCAGCCTCGCCGACGCGGCGGAGGCCGTCATCAATGAAAAGCTCAAAAAACTCGAAGGCCGGGGCGGCCTGATCTCAGTGGATGCCAGGGGCGGCATCGCCATGCCCTTCAACAGCGACGGCATGTTCCGGGCATGGATAGGCCCCGACAACGTGCCGCATGTGGCGATTTTCCAGGACTGACCCCTGCGCGGAAAACGAATTCCATAAAGGCGAAGGCCGCGCCTTCCGGCGCGGCCTTCGATTTTGGTAGCGGGGACAGGATTTGAACCTGTGACCTTCAGGTTATGAGCCTGACGAGCTACCGGGCTGCTCCACCCCGCGATTGATGGCGCAGAGTCGTCCGGATCATTGCGAATGCAACCGCATTTTTGATGGAAGCATGAGGGCACGAAAAAGCCCTGCGGGGGGATTCCCCGCAGGGCTTTTGATGGCGAATCACTTCGCCGTGGCAGAGGTCTCTTGCGAGACCCTCAGCTTATTTGCCTTTTTTGGCGGGAGCCTTCTTCGCAGGAGCGGCCTTTTTAGCGGGCGCTTTCTTCGGAGCGGCTTTCTTGGCGGGCGCGGCCTTTTTGGCGGGCGCTTTCTTTGCAGCTTTCTTAGCCATGTTGTTGTTCCTCTTGTTGTTGGTTGCTTTGTTGTTTTGTTTTGCCGAGGAGGCAGCGGAACTGCCACCACGGACATCTTTTCCATTGGCCGCTTTTTCGGCGGCGCGCTTCTCCTCAATCGCGGCCTGGGCGGCTGCCAGACGGGCGACGGGAACACGGAAGGGACTGCAACTGACATAGGTCAAGCCCACCTTGTGGCAGAACTTGACGCTGTCTGGGTCGCCGCCATGCTCGCCGCAGATGCCCAGCTTGATGCCGGGGTTCGTGCTGCGGCCTTTCTCGATGGCGATCTTGATGAGCTGGCCGACGCCGGTCTGGTCCAGCGTGGCGAACGGGTTCTTTTTGAAGATCTCGTTCTCGGTGTAGGGCATGAGGAAGCTGCCCATGTCGTCTCGGCTGATGCCAAGCGCCGTCTGGGTCAGGTCGTTGGTGCCAAAAGAGAAGAACTCCGCCGTCTGGGCGATCTCGTCGGCGGTGAGCGCGCCGCGAGGGACTTCGATCATGGTGCCGACCATGTAGTCAATTTTGACCTTCTTCTCGGCCATGACTTCCTTGGCGACGCGGTGGACGATCTCGGTCTGCAGATCCAGCTCCTTCTTGAAGCCGACCAGAGGAATCATCACCTCAGGTTTCACCTTGATCTTCTTCTTCGCCACATCCGCGGCGGCTTCAAAGATGGCGCGGGCCTGCATCTCCGTGATTTCTGGATACGCGATGCCCAGGCGGCAGCCGCGGTGGCCGAGCATGGGGTTGAACTCATGCAGCTGCTCGACTCGGTGCGCGATCTTGTCAGCGCTGATGCCCATCTTGGAGGCCAGCTCCTTCTGCTGCTTGGCAGTGTGCGGCAGGAACTCGTGAAGAGGCGGGTCCAGCAGGCGGATCGTTGCAGGCAAGCCTTTGAGGGACTCAAAAATGCCGGTGAAGTCTTCGCGCTGATAAGGCAGAAGCTTGGCCAGGGCGGCTCGACGGTCCTTTTCGTTATCCGCGAGAATCATCTCGCGCATGGCGTCAATGCGGTCGCCCTCGAAGAACATGTGCTCCGTGCGGGTGAGACCGATGCCCTGCGCGCCGAATGCGATGGCGTTCTGCGTCTGCTCAGGATTGTCGGCATTGGTGCGCACCTGGAGGCGTGTGACTTTGCCGCACCACTTCATGAGCTGGTTGAAGTGCTGGAACTTCTCCGTGCCCTGGGCAGCCTTGTCGCCGTGCAGCATGCCGGTGATGATTTCGGACGGCGCGGTCTTGAGCTGGCCGCCATAGACGGTGCCGCTGGTGCCATCAATGCTGAGGAAGTCGCCTTCCTTGAAGGTCTTGCTGGCGACGGTGACGGTCTTCTTGTCGTAATTGATCTCAAGCGCGGAGGCGCCGCAGATGCAGACCTTGCCCATCTGACGCGCGACAAGCGCGGCGTGGGAGGAGACGCCGCCCTTGGCAGTGAGGATACCCTCGGCGGCGATCATGCCGCGCAGATCCTCGGGGGAGGTTTCGTTGCGGACCAGCAGCACCTTCTCACCGCGCTGCTCGGCAGCGGCGGCACGGTCGGCATTGAGGTAAATCTTGCCGGAAGCCGCGCCGGGGCCGGCGGGAAGGCCGGTGGCGAGCGCTTTGGCGTTGCGCACGTCCTCGTGATCGAAGATCGGGGCGAGGAGTTGGTCGAGCTGCTCGGCGGGATTGCGCAGGATGGCGGTTTCCCAGTCGATGAGGCGCTCTTTCACCATGTCCATGGAGAACTTCAGCGCGGCGGCGGCGGTGCGCTTGCCGTTGCGGGTCTGCAGCATAAACAGCTTGCCCTGCTGGATGGTGAACTCGACGTCCTGCACGTCTTTGAAGTGCTTTTCCAGAATGGCGCGCACTTTCATCAGCTCGGCGTAAGCCTTCGGCATTTCAGCCTGAAGCTGCGCGACGGGCTCCGGAGTGCGCACACCGGCGACGACGTCCTCGCCCTGCGCGTTGATGAGAAACTCGCCGTAAAATTCGTTGATGCCGTTGGCTGGATTGCGGGTGAAGGCCACGCCGGAGCCGGAATCATTGCCGGTGTTGCCATAGACCATCGCCTGCACGTTGACAGCGGTGCCCCACTCGGCGGGGATGTTGTATTTGCGGCGATAGACGATCGCGCGGTCATTCATCCAGGAGCCGAACACAGCGCCGGCGGCGCCGCGAAGCTGATCCCACGGGCTGTCAGGGAAGCCCTTGCCAGTGCGCTCTTTGACGAGGGCCTTGAAGCGCTTCACCAGCTCCTGCTGGTCGGCGGCGGTGAGGTCGCTGTCCACGATGTCCTTGCCATAGACCTCATGTTTGTAGCCTTCGATGACGGTTTCAAAAGGCTCGTGGTCTTCGCCCTCGCGCTTCTGCACGCCGAGCACCACGTCGCCATACATCTGCACAAAGCGGCGGTAGCAGTCCCAGGCGAAGCGCTCGTTGTTCGTGGCGCTGGCGAGGGAGAGGACGGTCTGGTCGTTGAGGCCAAGGTTGAGGATGGTGTCCATCATGCCCGGCATGGAGTCGCGCGCGCCGGAGCGGACGGCGACGAGGAGCGGCATGCCCTTGGCGTCGCCAAATTTGCAGGCCATGATCTTCTCCATCTTGGCGATGCCTTCCTCCATCTGCTTCTGGAGATCGGCGGGGTAGCTGCGCTTGTTGGCATAATAAAACGTGCAGACCTCGGTGGTGATCGTGAACCCTGGAGGAACCGGCAGGCCGATGCGGCTCATCTCCGCGAGGTTGGCGCCTTTGCCGCCGAGCAGCGCTTTCATGGAGCCATCACCATCTGCTTTTCCTGCTCCGAAGGAATAGACGTACTTCACTGCCTTGCTGCTGCTGTTGCTCGCTTTTTTTGCCATAGGGGGTTGTTCTTCGTGATCGGGCTTGTTGTTCTTGTTGTTATGTTGTCAGGAGACGGCACCGATATTTGTCTTCGGATTATAGGATGCAAGCATTTGTTGACAATAGAAAGTTGAGCGGCCACGCGACACGCGCTCATCAATTCATCATGAAGATGCCATCACTGATGATGATGAAGAGCCTCTCCGGTCATGCGCGCGTGACGCGCCAAGTCTTGTCTGCGCGATGAAGATGCGCGCTCATCATCATGCGCGCCATGCGAGCGGAAACGCGGCTAGCGCTTTGACGCGGCGGCGGTTGCGCGCGAAAAAAATTCTTCGAACAATCACGGAGGCAGCCGGAACAAATCTTGACGGGGAGCGCGGATTTTGATTTAACGTGTGAAAATTCAGCGCGTCCCCAGCATCAAGGAGCGCGCGAGTTTCAGAAAAAATCCCCCATCTCAAAGCCATGAAAACATTCGCAAAATTCCAGCACACAACCCGCCGGGGCTTCACTCTGATCGAGCTGCTCGTGGTCATCGTCATCATCGCCATCCTTGCCTCTCTGGCCATTCCTGTGGGCAATCTCGTCATGGACAGAACCAATCGCCTGCGCGTGCAAAAAACCATGAAGGATGTCATCGTCGCCGTGAACAATTACCGCGTCGACTACAACCGCTTCCCCATTGGCATCAACGACGCCACTGGCGGGGATTCTGACATGGCCCCCTTTCTCACCGATGGGAACGGTACGCCGATCATCAACATCCTCATGGCAAACACCCAGGACGGCAACGAGGACATGAACCCGCGCAAGATCAAGTTCGTGGACATCCCCTTCGCGCGGAACAACCAGTTCGGCATCATCAGCCAGAGCGGCGGCGCGAACGACGGCGCGCCTGTGCAGTTGGTGGACGTCTGGGGGCAGCCTTATTCGATCGCTCTGGACACGAACTATGACAATCTGATCGAAAACCCCGACAAACAGAACAACGACCTGACCATCTCCAGCCGGGCCACGGACAATGTTTCGGCCAGCGCCATCATGTGGAGCTATGGCAAAGACCGCCAGCAGGGGACCAAGGACGACATCGCCTCCTGGCGTTGAGCCATCGGGCGTCTTTCATTCCAACAAAAAAGACGGGGAGAATTCCCCGTCTTTTTTTTCTTCACACATATCGCCCGGCTCGATGTCAGGAATATCTGGCGAGCAGAACGGAGGCTTTGGCGGGTTCCACTTTTTCATGGAAATCATTCTCCACCATGCACACGGGGCCGAAACCGCAGCTCGCCAGGCATTCGGCGAACTCGATGCTGAACTTGCCGTCCGCGCTCACGGCGATGGGGTGGTGATGATCGCAATGGCTGCGGTCAATGCCGGCCTCCTTGCACAGCGCGTCCATCAAGTCAAAGGAGCCGGCCATCGCGCATGAGAGGGTGCGGCAGACACGGATGTGGTATTTGCCGGGCGCAGTCTGGCGGAAGCCTGGATAGAAGGTCACCACTTCGAGCACCTGTATGAGCTCCAACCCCAGCTTGGCGGCCACCCATGCCACGATGTCCTCGCTGATGAAGCGGAAGTGCTCCTGCATCAGATGGAGCAGGGGCAGCACGGCGCTGCGCTTGGACACGGGGTAGTGCGTGATCACCTCGTCCATCTTGCTCTCTAACTCGGCGGGGACTGCGAAAGCCATCTCTCTATATATAATGTGCGGGTTCAGGGCGTGCGGTCAGCGGTCGCACTCGCCCATGACGAAATCCAGGCTGCCAAGCACGGCGGGAATGTCGCTGAGCATGTGGCCTTTGAGCATCTTGGGCAGGATGCTCAGGTTGACAAAGGAGGGGCTGCGGATTTTCAGCCGGTAGGGGACGCCTCCGCCTTTGCTGTGAATGTAAAAGCCGAGTTCGCCCTTGGGATTTTCAGCGCCGAAATAAACCTCGCCCGCAGGCGCGTCTATGCCCTGGGTGGCGATGATGAAGTGGTGGATGAGCTCCTCCATTTTCATGAGCACGCGCTCTTTCTGCGGCAGGAGATTTTTCGCGTCGGCCACATTGATCGGCCCGCCGGGCAGGCTGGCCAGCACCTGGCGCAGGATGCGCGCGCTTTGCCGCATCTCCTCCATGCGCACGAGATAGCGGTCATAGCAGTCGCCGGTGGAGCCGACGGGGATGTCGAACTCGTAGCGGTCGTAGTGCAGGTAGGGGTGCGTTTTGCGCAGGTCGTGATCCACACCGGAGCCGCGCAGGTTCGGGCCGGAGAGACCAAAGGAAATGGCGTCCTCTTTCGAGATGACGCCGAGGCCCTGGGTGCGGTTGATGAAGATCGCGTTTCGGGTCAGCAGCTTGTCTATTTCATCAATGACGGGCAGCACCTCGTCGAGGAACTTCGTCACTGCGGCGGTGAAGCCCTCCGGCAGATCGCGTATCTGCCCGCCGACGCGCGTGTAGCTGGTGGTAAAGCGCGCGCCAGTGAGCTGCTCGCACAAATTATAGATCTTTTCGCGCTCGGTGAAGGTATAGAGGAAGGCGGTCATCGCGCCCACATCCATGGCGAAGACGCCGACTCCGAGAAGGTGGGCGGAAATGCGCGCCAGCTCGCAGCAGATCACGCGGATGGCCTGCCCGCGCTCGGGCACTTCCCACCCCATGAGTTTTTCCACAGCCAGGGCGTAGGCGACGTTGTTGGCGAGCGGTGCCAGGTAGTCCAGCCGGTCCGTGTAGGGCACGAACTGGTTGTAGTGCATGTTCTCGGCGATCTTTTCATCGCCACGGTGCAGGAAGCCCACATCCGGATCTGCCTTGGTGATGACCTCGCCGTCCATCTCCAGCACCAGACGCAGCACGCCGTGCGTGGCAGGGTGGGAGGGGCCCATGTTGAGCACCAGTTTCTCGCCGACGATGTCTTCGGCGGTCTCCTCCATGGACTCCAGGTGCCGCGCCGCTTTCGCGGCGGTGTCCGGGGCTTCGTGTTCGCGGGTGACCGTGGGCATGGATGTTTGGGGGCGAATTTGAGTATTCTACGCCGGGGAAAACCCAGCAAGGCGAATTTGTGAAAAATTTCACAAGCTCGGTGATGACGAAGCCTGGAGCTCCATTTCTCGGCCATCTAAAACCGGTTTGTCCGCGTGGCGAAACCTGCCGCCCCTGCCAGCGGCAGCGTTTTCCGCTTGCCTCGGCAATGCGAAACGGGCGAGGGTACACCCAAATTCATGCCCATGTCCGCCCGCCTTGATGCTTCTGAGTCTCCCGTCGTCACCACTGCCCAGGCCAGGGAGGCGGCTGACCGGCTGGGGGTTCTGGTGGCCGGGCTGTCGGAGATTATCTTGGGAAAAGAGGATGTGCTGCGCCTGGCGGTGACCTGTCTGCTGGCGCGCGGGCATTTGCTCTTCGAGGACTTGCCTGGCGTGGGCAAGACTCTGCTCTCGCAGGCGTTGGCGCAGGCGCTGGGGCTGCGCTTCAGGCGCGTGCAGTTCACCAGTGACCTGCTGCCGGCGGACATCCTCGGCGCGAACATGTATGACCGTCAGTCGGGTGGCTTTGTTTTTCACCCGGGGCCGGTATTTGCCCAGGTACTGCTGGCGGATGAAATCAACCGCGCCACGCCCAAGACCCAGTCCGCTCTTTTGGAGGCGATGGAGGAGGGCAGGGTGACTTGCGATGGCGAGTCTCACGCGCTGCCGGCACCGTTTTTCGTCATAGCCACACAAAATCCCTCCACGCAGATGGGCACCTTCATGCTGCCGGAGAGCCAACTCGACCGCTTTCTCATGCGCCTGGCCCTCGGCGTGCCGGACCGCGCGGCCGAGCGCTCCATCCTCCAGGGTCGGGACCGGCGCGAGGCGCTGCGCGAGATGCCCGAACTGCTCTCCTGGGAGGCCATGTCTGCCATGCAGCAGCAGGCGCGTCATGTGCATGTGTCCCCCGCCCTTCTGGACTACCTGCAAGACCTACTGGCCGCCACGCGCGCCGAAGGGCGCGGCCTCTCCCCGCGAGGCGGCCTGGCGGTGCTGCACGCGGCGCGCGCCTGGGCGCTGATGCACGGCCGCGCCATGGTGCTGCCGGAAGACATCCAGGCCGTGGCTCCCGCCGTGATGGGCCATCGCCTCGACGGCGGCGCTGAGACCGCCCGCCGCGTCGTGGTGGAGGTGGCGGTGCCGTGAGGCGGGGTGATTGAGTGGTCCAACCTGCCCGATGCGTCCGACTCGTCTGTCCCGATTGATCTGACTCTGAATTCAAATGACCGACCACACCCGTCTCCGCCCCACCTGGCATACGCTCTCCTGGGCGGGGCTTTGCGGGGCCATGGTATACTCGGGCGCGGTGCAGTCGAACGGGGCGGCCTATCTGCTGGCCTTTCTCTCCGTGTGCCTGGGGCTGCTGGGCATCATGCACGCGCGGGCGAACCTGCGCGGGCTGGAGCTGCGCGTCATCGGCAGCGGTCCGCGTCGTGAGGGGCGGGCGCTCGCGCTCCTGGTGGAGCTGCGCGCGGCCACGGGCGCGGGGCATCATGGTGTGGAGCTGGTGCTTGCAGGGGCGGAGCGGGCTGCCTTCGTGGGGTATTTGGAAAGCGGCGCGCGCGCCCGGGTGGCGGTGCCTGCGCCGGAGGGTGGCGGGCCGTTTCACTTGCGGCTGCGCAGCCGCTATCCGCTGGGCATTTTCCAGACGCGGCGGGACATGGTGCTGAGCCAGGTGAAAGCCGCGCCGCCCGCGCCCTCAGGCACGCTGCCGCTGCCGGAGCCGGGCCGCACGCTTTGGCAGGGAGACGCGGCCACGCAGGCCGCGGGCAGCCCGGGCCGGGAGGGGGATGACTTTGCCGGAGTGCGGGAATGGCGGCCTGGGGACTCGCCCCGGCACATTGACTGGCGCGCACTGGCCCGCGGCCGTCCGCTGCTGGTGAAGACCTGGAGTGGCGGCGCGGGCGCGGTGGTGGAGCTGGACTGGGAGGCGGTGCCGCTCCCTTCAGAAGAGCGCGGCGGCCAGCTCGCGCGCTGGATCGAGACCTGCGAGCGCCAGGGCGCGCCGTATTCTTTAAAGCTGCCAAACCGCACCCTGCCCGCCGGTCTGGGCGCGGAGCACGCGGCACGGTGCCTGGAGGCGCTGGCGGAGCTGGGTGCTGGCCTGGGCACACGCATGGATGGCAAAGGCCGCGGGCGTTTTGCCGCCGGCCATGAAAGCCTGGGCCGTGTGGGTCAAAAAACGCTGGCGTTGCTGGGCGCGGTGGTGCTGGCCGTGGCTTTGCTGCTGCTGGACTTCATGCCCTGGATCAGTGTGCTGATGCTGGGGTTGTGCCTGGGCTGGCGGTTGAGGCATCCGCCTGCGGGGCGCGTGTGGCCGCTGCTGGTGCTGGCAGCGGGCGTGGGCATCGTCGGCGCCACGAGCGGCGGCGGTTGGAACATGGAGACGGGCATCGCGCTGCTGGTGGTGCTGCTGGGCGGGAAGCTGCTGGAGGCGCGCTCGCCGCACGACTTCCAGGTCATCGCCATGATCGGGTGGTTTTTATGCCTGTGCGGCCTGCTCACGGACCAGGGCATCGGCCGCGTGCTGATGATGAACGGCGCGCTGGGGGTGATGACGGGCTGCATGTTGTGGTTCCGCCATGGCGAGGGCACGCGCGCGCCCTGGCGGCTGACGCTGCGACTGCTGGCCCAGGCATTGCCCCTGGCGGTTGCCCTTTTCTTCATCTTCCCGCGTGTGAGTCTGGACCTGCTGGCCCGCGCGGGCGGGGGAAAGGTGACGCAGACCGGCGTCACCAACCACCTGGAGCCGGGCCGCGTCTCACAAGTGGCCAAGAGTGACGCCACCGCGTTCCGCGTGCGCTTCCCTGATGGCATGCTGCCCGCGCGCCAGGACCTCTACTGGCGCTGCGTGGTGCTTTGGGAATGCGACGGGCTGGTGTGGCGGCACCGTCCGTGGATGGCCTTCGCCCCCATCCGCGCGGCCGGTCCTGGAGATGTGGCGCAATCCGTCACACTCGAGCCGCACGGCCAGCAGTGGCTGCCCAGCCTGGAGCGCGCCCTGCGCCCCGCCCAGGGCGGCGGGCGCAACGCGCTCTACGCGGACGGCACGCTGGGCGTGACGAGTGTGCCGGACCGGGTCACCTCCCTGCGGCGGTATGAGGTGGTGTCGCGCTTCGAGCCGCTGAAGGAGCCGCTGCCGCCGCCGCTGAAAAATGCCGCCCTGCAAGTGCCGGCGCGCGTCTCCCCGCGCCTGGAGGCGCTGGCCGCGCTATGGCGCGCGACCTCCGACGATGACGCGGGTGTGGTGAGGCAGGCACTGGATTACCTGCGCACACAAGGCTTTGAATACACTCTGGAGCCGGGGGAATATCGCGGGGCCGGAGCGCTGGAGGAGTTCGTCTTCGAGCGGAGGACGGGCTTCTGCGAGCACTTCAGCGCGGCCTTTGCCACCCTCATGCGCCTGGCGGGCGTGCCCGCGCGCGTGGTGCTCGGCTACCTGGGCGGCGAATACTCCGAGCGCGGCGGCTACCTCATCGTGCGCCAGGCCGACGCCCATGCCTGGACGGAGGTGTGGCTGGAGGACACGGGCTGGACGCGCGTGGACCCCACGGTGACGGCGGCCCCTTCGCGCGGCAGTCTGGATTTGCAGAGCTTCCTGCTCGGGGATGAGGAGGCGCTGGAACGCGCGCGCAACAGCCTCCTGGGCGGCCTCCTCCAGCAGGCGCGGCTGACTTGGGACCACTGGAACTTCGTCTGGCTGAACTCGGTGGTCAGCTTCGACCGCGAGACGCAGCTCGGCTGGCTGAGCTGGATGGGGCTGGAAGCCCTGGAGGGGCGCCTCACACAGCTCATCCTGAGCATGGCGCTGCTGCTGGCCGCGGCTGCGGCGCTGCACTTCTGGTTACGCCGCCCCGCCGCAGTGGCCGACCCGTGGGCGCGCGCCTGGCACCGCCTCTGCCGCCGCCTGGAGCGCCAGGGCCAGCCCCGCCGCCTGCCGCATGAGGGGCCCCTGGCTTACACGCAGCGCCTGAGCACCGCCCCCGCCTCCCTCCACCAAGCCGCCCGCCTCTACGCCGAGGGGCGCTATGGCCGGGGAGGCGCGGCTTTGGAGGACTTTGAAAAAGCCGTGGCAATCGTGCTGGCGGAGATACGAAAAGCGAAACACCCGGTCAGCAAACCAGCCACAACCTGCGCGTGAAAAACAGGCGCGCCTTTTGCCTCAACCCAGCGCGCGCTCAATGTCGGCCCACAGATCCTCGAAGTGCTCAATGCCCACGGAGAAACGGACGAGGCCGTCGGTGATGCCCACGGATTCGCGCACCTCTTTCGGCACGGAGGCGTGGGTCATGCTGGCGGGGTGGCAGACGAGGGACTCGATGCCCCCGAGGCTCTCAGCCTGGGTGAAAAGCCGCAGCCGCCGGATGAAGGCCAGCGCGCCCGCGAAGTCGTGGCCGAAATCCGCGAGCATCATGCCCGAGCCGGAACGCATCTGCTTTCTCGCCAGCTCGTGCTGCGGATGCGAGGGTAGAAATGGGTAGATGACGCGGCGCACGCCTTTGCGCGCCTCCAGCCGACGGGCCAGTTCCAGCGCGTTGGCGCTGTGGCGCTCCATGCGCAGGGCCTCCGTCTTTACGCCGCGGGAGACGAGCCAGGTGTCGAAGGGGCTGGGCTGAAGACCGAGGGCTTTTTGGGCAAAGATCATTTTTTCCTGCCATTCGTCCGTGTTGGCGCACACCGCGCCGCCGAGGCAGTCGGAGTGGCCGTTGGTGTACTTCGTCGTGCTCAGCAGGCTGAGGTCCGCGCCGAGATTGAGCGGCTGCTGCAGCGCGCTGGAGGCGAAGGTGTTGTCCACCACCACCGCCGCGCCGTGGGCATGCGCGGCGTCGGAGATGGCGCGCAGATCGAGGATTTTCAGCAGCGGGTTGGTGGGCGACTCCAGCCACACCAGCGCGGGCTTGAGCTGGCCGATGAGCGAGTAATTCGCCGGGTTGGCAAGGTTGGCATATTTGATGTGGACATCGAACTTGCGCAGCACGCGCTCGAACAGCCGGTAGGTGCAGCCGTAAATGTTCTGCTCGGAGAGGATCACATCCCCGGCCTTCAGGCCAAAGACCACCGCCGTGATGGCGGAGACGCCGCTGGCGAAGACGGTGCAATGCCGGGCGTTTTCCAGCGAGGCGAGCGTCGTTTGCAGGTTGCGGAAGTTCGGACTGCCAGAGCGTGTGTAGTCAAAGCCGCCCGGGTTCCCCGTCTCGAAGGTCGAGGTCATGTAGATGGGCGGGATCACCGCTCCTGTCTCGGCGCGGTAATCCTGGCCGAGATGAATGGCGCGCGTCTCGAAACGCGCGTCCGGCGGCACGGTGGGGTCGTCTTTCATGAGGGAAAAATCGAAGCTCGAAATCGGATCCCCTCACTTCAGTTCCTTGATGCGCAGGTTGCGGAACTTGTAGGTCTGGCCTTTTTCTCCGTGGTGCTGGATGGCGATCACACCGCTGGCATCCATGTCATCCACGACATCGGTGGTGACCACGCCATTGACCTCGATCTTGAGTTTTTTGCCCTGGCAGGTGATGCGGTAGGTGTTCCAGTCATTGCGCTTGAAGCAGTCGCCCGCGCGCGCGCGGAAGGCGGCCTCGCTTTCCTTGTCACCCTTGACGGGGCTGATGAACCACTTGCGCCGGCCCTCATCGTAGAGGCCGCCGGACCACTTGCGGTTGGCGTCGCCATCCACCTCGGCCTGGTAGCCGAAGACTTTGTTGGGCTCGACATGGGCGCGGAACATGAAGCCGCTGTTGGCCTGGCCCTCGGGCAGGAGGATTTCGCCCTCGAAGATGAAGTCGCTGTAGGTCTTCTCGGTGACGACGAAGAATTTTTTGTCGCCCGTGAGATGGATCTCGCCATTCACCACTTCGATGTCGCCCCACTCGTAGGCGTTGCGCCAGCCGTTCATCGTTTTGCCGTCAAAGAGCGGCGTGAAACCTTCGTCGGCCAGCACGGGCAGGGTCAGGGCGCAGAGAAGGGGGGAGAGAAAATGAAGGTGTTTCATGGTTCGAGGCGGTGATCATGCCGAAAAGCGGGCGGATGAAAAGCGCCTTTGTCTGGCGCGTGGCCGAGGGCTCCCCGCGCCGCGCCTCACTCCCGCCCGCCCCGCAGCAGCGCCCACAGCAGCGCCGCCAGGATGTAAATGGAGCCAAATCCCGCCAGCACCGCGTCCCAGCCGCCCGCATGCGCGATCAGCCAGGGCACGAGGATCGGAAACGATGCCGCGCCGAAATTCCCGCACATGTTCGTAACGGCGCTCCATGTCGCCGCGTGAGGTCCGCCGCAGGTCATCAGCGTGGCGGAGAAGCACGGATTCACGACCCCGGCGCAATACATGCCCGCGCTGATCACGAGCACGGCCAGCACCGGATCGGCGACGAACCACGCCGTAAAAATGAGCGCCGCGCAGAGCAGCAGCGCCGCCATCGCCATGCCCTGGCGCGCGATGCGGCGGCTCCGCGTGCGGCGCAGCAGCGCGTCCGAGATCAGCCCGCCGGAAAAACCGCCGGCCACATCCGCCAGCAGCGGCAGCGTGGTCAGCCACGCGGATTTCACCAGCGTGATGCCCCGCGCCTCCTGCAGATAGGTCGCAAACCAGCTCGCGAAGAAGATGTAGCCCGCCGCGCGGCAGAATTGCTGCACGCACAGCAGCCAAAGCGCCGGATTGACGGCCAAGGCACGCCAGACTCCGGTTGCGGCATCATCCCCGGCCTTCGTGCCGGCTGGCCCGATGCGCTCCAACTCCGCCTCATTCACCGCCGGATGCCGCGCCGGGTCGTCACGATGCCACCAGGCAAACCACGCCGCCCACAGCACACCGGGAATCGCATACAGCACAAACATCCAGCGCCAGCCCAGGTCCATCACCAGCCACGCCGTCAGCGGGGCCGCCACAATGCTGCCCGCGGACATGAACCCGCTGAACGCGCCCGCAGCGGTAGCCTGCGCCGTTTTGGGAAACCAGCGCGCCATCACGCCCACCGCCACCGGCACCAGTCCCGCCTGCGCCACACCCATGAAGGCCCGCGAGGCCGTCATCCAGCCGAGTTCGCCCAACGCAAAGCCTGCCGTGGCCAGCGACCACATCACCGCATAGAGCGCCAGCGCCCGACGCGACCCGAGCCGCTGCGCCAGCATCGCCGCCGGGATCTGGCACAACGCATACGGCCAGAAAAACGCGCTCATCATCATGCCCGACTGCTCCTTGGTGAGCCCGATATCCGCCCGGATCGTGCTCTCCGCCGGCGCCACCCCATTCCGCACCAAATACGCCAGCGCCGCCGCCGAGCACAGCCCGGCCAGGACGATGAAACGGGCTCGGGTGGGTATCATGGTGGCAGGATGGAAGTGGTCCTGATTGTCAACGACATGCGGGTTTAGAACTTCACCATGCCCGGAAACAATCCCGCATCCACCGCCGCCTGCCATTCACGCAAGCAGGATGCCCGCAGCCCATGCTCTGAGTTTTCGGGAGTCCCCACAACCAGTCTGGCTTGTCCTCAAGCCGCCGCGAGCGTGGGTCCATCGTCCAAACTCCGTGTGCAGTGAGCACGCAGCGCGTTGAGGACAACACGCCCCGCCTTTCCCGCCGCCCTACCCGAGAGCGCGCTGGCGCAGGAGGTGGTCGGCGAGCACGAGGTGGGTCATGGCCTCGATCATGGGCACGGCGCGGGGGAGCACGCAGGGGTCATGGCGGCCGCGGGCGGAGAGGGTGGTGTCCTCGCCGGTGTTGGTGACAGTTTTCTGCTCGCGCAGGACGGTGGCGGTGGGCTTGAAGGCGACACGGAAGACGATGTCCTCGCCGTTGCTGATGCCGCCCTGGATGCCGCCGCTGCGGTTGGTGCGGGTGCGGACGCGGCCCTCGTCCATGTAGAATTCGTCGTTGTGCTCCAGGCCGGTCATTTGCGTGCCGGCAAAGCCGCTGCCTATCTCGAAACCCTTGGTGGCGGGCAGGCTCATCATGGCTTTGGCGAGGTCGGCCTCCAGCTTGTCAAAGACAGGCGCGCCGAGTCCGGCGGGCACGCCGCGCACGACGCACTCGATGACGCCGCCGATGCTGTTGCCCTCGCTGCGCATGGCCTCGATGAGGGCGATCATTTGCTCCGCCGCCGCAGGGTCGCAGGTGCGGACGATGTTTGACTCGATGACTTCGGCACTGAGCCGGGCGGGGACGGCGGCGGTGAGGTCACGCACGGTCTTCACATAGGCGAGGCATTCGTAACCGGGCAGGCTGTGCTGGAGCACCTTGCGCGCGATGGCTCCGCCGGCGACGCGGCCGATGGTCTCGCGGGCGCTGGAGCGGCCGCCGCCGGAGACGGCGCGGATGCCGTACTTGGCGTCATAAGTGTAGTCGGCGTGGCTGGGGCGGTAGGCCTGCTGCATCTCCGTGTAGGCGGAGGGGCGCTGGTCGGTGTTGCGCACGAGGATGCCGATGGGGGTGCCGAGGGTCTGACCATCGAGCACGCCGGAGAGGATCTCGGCTTTGTCGTCCTCCTTGCGCGGGGTGACGATCTTGCTCTGGCCGGGACGGCGGCGGTCCAACTCATGCTGGAGGTCGGCCTCGGTGAGGGGGATGCGCGGCGGGCAGCCATCCACGACCACGCCCACGCCGGGACCGTGGGATTCCCCCCAAGTGCTGATTCGAAAAAGCGTGCCAAAGCTGCTGGACATGTTCGTTCATGATGGGCGGTCACGGTGTGACTGCAAGCAGGGAGAAGTTTTCGGAGTTGTGCGCAGCTCTGGAATGATTGGAGGTGAAAAATTCAAATTCTTCCCAGCCGTAGGCGGTGTGAGGAACTGCAACAAGCGGGTTCCATGTTTGTGCCGCCGCTGTTCCACGCCCGCATGATCGGCGAACAAAAATGCGCACAGTCTGTGCGCGCTCAGGAACAAGTCGCAGTTGTGCGCGTGACTCTCAGCATTGAGGGGTTTGTTTGCAGTGTTGCGCACATGTTGTTCCGGGAATTATGGTGGCTGTATAATCGGCGCGCCTCGTCGCTTCAGGCTGCTCTGGAGTGCCTCGCTTTCCAGCGCGGCGCTCGCGGCGCGGATCTCGGCCTCCTTTTTGCTGGCCCCGGTGCCGGTGCCGAGCGGTTCGTCGTCCCAGAGAACGGCGGCGGTGAAATTCTTGGCGTGGTCGAGGCCGCTTTCGGCGATGATTTCATAGCGCAGGTTAACGGGTCCAAGGGTTTGGCAGATTTCCTGGAGGCAGCCTTTGGGATTGCCCTCGTGCTCGAGACGCCCGGCGGCATCCAGCGCCTCCGCGAAGTGCCGGCGCACAAAGCCCTGCGCCGCAGCGAGTCCGCCATCGAGATAGATGGCTCCGAGGACGGCCTCGACAACATCAGCGAGGATGTTTTCATTTTCGCGGCCGCCCACCGCTTCCTCGCCGCGGCCGATCAACATGTGGCTGCCGAGGCCCAACTGCCGTGAGAGACGCGCCAGGGCGCGGGTCGAGACGAGCTGCGCGCGCAGTTTGGTCAGCGCGCCCTCGTCGGCGGTTTGCAGCCGTTCGTACAGCCATTCGGAAAGCGCGAGCTGCAGCACCGCGTCGCCGAGAAATTCCAGCCGCTCATTGTTGGGCGCGCGCTCTTTGGCGGAGTTGTGATTTACGCTGCTGTGCGTGAGGGCCTGCTCAAGCAGCGCGGGATTTTGAAACACATGGCCGGCGATGTTTTGCGCGGTTTCGAGGCGGGGAGACATGACTCGGAAGTATCCGAAAAAATGCCGCCATCAATCTGAATGGCGGGGGAAGCGTGGGGTGATCGACGGGGCTCGAACCCGCAACAACCAGAATCACAATCTGGGGCTCTACCATTGAGCTACGACCACCATTTCGCTGGAAGCGGCACGATGATAACGCCCCTCCCTGCATGTGCTAGCGGTTTTTTTCATGGCGCGGGAACGGCGCGCCGGGCCGGAGGAAAAAAGTCCGTGCAACATCGCGGCGGCGGGTCTACCACTACGCCGTGACCCGCCGCAACAGCGCCGCCCTCCTTCTTTCCCTGCGACTTGCGCAAGGGTAGGCGGCCCGTGTTTCCTCGCCATGCCTCCCTGCCGGCACGTCCCGGCGGACCCGTCACCGAAAACAGGAAAATCCGCCTGTAAAACCCGGCAATCACGCCCTTTCATACCCATCCCGCCATGTTGAAGAATCCAGCCACCAAGTATCAGCCCTTTCCCCTGATCCACCTGCCGAACCGCCAATGGCCCGCGCGCCACCTCAGCCACGCGCCTGTGTGGTGCAGCGTGGATCTGCGGGATGGCAATCAAGCCCTGGCCGTGCCCATGAACGTCTCCCAAAAGCTGGAGATGTTCGACGCGCTCGTGAAGTGCGGCTTTAAAGAGATCGAAGTCGGCTTTCCCGCCGCATCGAACACCGAATTCGCCTTCAACCGCCGCCTCATCGAGGAGAAGCGCATCCCGGATGACGTGACGATCCAGTGCCTGGTGCAGGCGCGCGAGGACTTGATCGAGAAGACCGTGCAGAGCCTCATGGGCGCGCGCCGCGTCATCATCCACATGTACAACTCCACCTCGCCCGCGCAGAGAAAGTATGTGTTTGGCAAAACGAAGCAGGAGATCATCGAGATCGCCGTCAACGGCGCGCGCATGATCAAGGACCGCATCCATCGTTTGGAAGCGGGAGGCACCGAGGTCGTCTTGCAATATTCGCCGGAGAGCTTCAGCGCCACGGAGGTGGAGTTCGCCAAGGAGATCAGCGAGGCGGTGATGGATGTCTGGCGGCCCACGCCGGAGCGCAGGATGATCCTCAACCTGCCCGACACCGTCGAGGTGGCCATGCCCAACGTTTATGCCGACCAGATCGAGTGGATCTGCACGAACATCAAAAACCGCGAGAGCCTCATCATCAGCCTGCACACGCACAACGACCGCGGCACCGGCACCGCCGCCACCGAGCTGGGCCTGCTGGCTGGCGCCGACCGCGTCGAGGGCACGCTGTTTGGAAATGGCGAGCGCACCGGCAATCTCGACATCGTCCAGGTGGCCATGAACCTGTACATGCACGGCATCTCCCCCGGCCTGGACTTTTCCGACATGAACGGCCTCATCACCATGTACGAGCGCACCACCGGCATGACCGTGCCCGCGCGCCAGCCCTATGCCGGCGAGCTGGTCTTCACCGCCTTCAGCGGCAGCCACCAGGACGCCATCAAAAAAGGCCTGGCCGGTTACGAGCAGCACCATGGCATCTGGGACGTGCCCTACCTCACCATTGACCCGCATGATGTCGGCCGCGAATACCGCGAGGTCATCCGCGTGAACAGCCAGAGCGGCAAAGGCGGCGTGGCCTACCTGCTTGAAAGCGAGTTCGGCATCGAGCTGCCGAAGGACATGCAGCGCGAGTTCGGCCCCATCGCCAACGACATCGTGGACAGCCTCGGGCGCGAGGTCAGTGCCGCCGAGTTGCGCGGCATGTTTTGGAAGGAATACATCGAGCGCGAGGCGCCCCTCAGCCTGCACCACTTCCATGCCGACGGCGTGGACGGCGTCTTCACCTGCCGGTGCAGCCTGGTCAAAGACGGCCGCGAGTCCGGCATCACCGGCACGGGCAACGGCCCCATCGCCGCCTTTGCTGACGCCTTGATCCGGGACGCCGGAGTCGCCCCTTTCGAGATCAGCAGCTACCGCGAGCAGAGTCTAGGCGAGGGCACTGCTGCCAGCGCACTGGCCTGCATCCAGATCAAGACCGGCGGCAGGACCGTCTGGGGCGCCGGGGTGGACACGAACATCGAGCTCGCCTCCATCAAAGCCGTGCTCAGCGCCGTGAACCGCGCCGGCTGAGCGGACCCTGCGGCTCACCCCTCCGCAGGCTCCACTCCGCTGAGCACCACGCTCCCGGCGGCCAGGCGCGCGCCGGCGGCCGTGCGCACCTCCCCGGACACCTGGACCAGGCCGGGCATCACCGCCTCACGCCGCGCCGTGATCTCCAGCACCGTGCCCGGCGGCGCGCTGCCGAGAATCTTGAACTGGCGCACCGCCGTCAGGCGCAGGTCCCGCAGCGGGCGCTCCGCGCGGTCACTCTGCGCCAGAATGCCGCCGAGCTGCGCCAGCGCCTCGATCATGATCACGCCCGGCAGCAGCGGCTCGCCGGGGAAGTGGCCGGGCAGGAAGGACTCGGTGCCTTTCAGCGTCCAGCGCGCGCGCGCCGAGACGCCCGGCTCCAGCTCCAGCAGCTCGTCAATGAAGCGGAACTCCGGCCCGTGCGGCAGCGCGGAAAGTGCTTGGACAAATGAGGGGGGTTGCAACATACTCGCGGCCCTTTTTACGCATGAACCGGCTCGCTGACAATGGTCAAAGCCCCAGCCCAAACGCCCCCCGAGCGCTCGCGCGCGCCGGTCTTCCCTCATGGACAGGTTCCGTCTGATCTGCGCCTGGCTGGCCAGCCTCATCTACTGGGTGGCCGGCGGCATTGTCTTCATGCTGCTATGCGTGCTGCTGCCGCTGTTCTACCGGCCCGAGCGCGCGCGGGAGATCGCGCAGATCCTTCTGCGCGCCAGCTTCCAGGGCTTTCTGCGCATGATGCGCTTCTACGACATTGTGGAGTGCGAGTACGAGGGTTTCGAGCGGGTGCGCGAGGCCAAAGGGCCGCTCATCCTGGCGCCGAACCACCCCGCCCTGTGGGACGCCGTCTTCGTCCTCGCCGAGGCAGGCGGCATGGCCTGCGTCTTGAAGGCCGGCCTCATGAACAACCCCCTCCTCTACGGCGGCGCCACCGCCGCCGGCTTCATCCCCAACGAGCCCGCGCACAAAATGCTCCGCCAGTGCGTCCAGACACTCAAGCGGGACGGCCGCCTGCTTTTCTTCCCCGAAGGCACGCGCACCCGCCCCGAGCACGGGCGGCTCAATCCCTTCCAGGGCGGCCTCGGCATTGTCGCCAAAAACTCCGGCGCGCCCGTCTGGCCCGTGCATGTGCGCGCCAGCAGCCCCTACCTGAGCAAAGGCTGGCCCTTGTGGAAGCTCCCGCGTGGGAAAATCCGCATCCGCATGAGCGTGGGCGAGCCGGTTTGCTTCCCGCCCGGGGGTGACATCCAGACATTTCTGGACGACCTGCGCGCGCGCCACCTGGCCGCGCTGGAAAAGCTCGCTGAATGAACCCCCTTATCCTCATCCCCTCCTACAACACCGGCCCCATCCTGTCCCGCACTGTCGCTGACGCCCTGTCTTGCTGGCCGCAGGTCTGGGTCGTGGTGGACGGCAGCACCGATGGCAGCGCCGCATTGCTGGACGATCTCAAAGCAGTCCACCCCGGCCTGCGCGTGCTCACCCTCCCGCGCAACCAGGGCAAAGGCGCCGCCGTGCTGCACGGCGCCGCAGAGGCGGCCAAAGCGGGTTTCACCCATGTGCTCACGCTCGACGCGGACGGGCAGCACCCCGCCGGGGAAATCCCGCGCTTCCTGGCCCTGGCGGAGGCGCACCCGCAGGCCGCACTCATGGGCCGGCCCGTCTTCGGCCCGGAGGCACCGCAGCTCCGCGTGCAGGGGCGGAAGCTCTCCAACGTCTGGGCACACATCGAGACCCTCGGCTGGGGCATCCCCGACTCGCTCTTCGGCATGAGGCTCTACCCAGTGGAGGCGCTGCTGCGCGCCTTTGCCGGCACCGCCTGGGCGCGCCGCTTCGACTACGACACCGAGATCGCCGTGCGCCTGGCCTGGCTCGGCGTGCCCATGCTCGCCGTGCCCACCCCCGTGCGCTACCTCACCCGCGAGGAGGGCGGCATTTCCCAGTTCCGCTACCTCCGGGACAATGCCCTGCTCACCTGGATGCACGCCCGCTTGCTCTGCGGCTTCCTCCTGCGCCTGCCGCGCCTGCTCTGGCTGCTGGGCAAAGGCGGCAACCCCCTGCGCCGCGCCCGCGCCGGATAACCCGAATCCGGAAATGAATGGCCGCAAAAAACTCAAAAAAACCGCAAGAAATAAAGCCCGCATGCTCCTCACGCACTCACGCGCGCGGTGAGGGCCCCGCCGCTTTCCCATGTCTTGTTTTTGCGTCTTTTGTGTCTTTTTGCGGCCATCCCATCTCCATTTTCAGAAAGAACCCCGCGCCGCCCATCCCATGAACCCGCGCACGCCAGCCAAAGCCGACTTCGACCGCATCGCCCGCCTGTGCGACCGGCGCTGGGACTACCACTACACCCGCTCGAAGCTCCGCACCGACCCCGTCTATGCCGCCGTGGCCGCCGTTATCGCCGCGCGCCCGCTGCCCGTGCTCGACATCGGCTGCGGCATCGGCCTGCTCGGCCAGTACCTGCGCGCCTGCGGGCTGGACGCGCCGCTCACCGGTTTCGACTATGACGAGCGGAAAATCCGCGCTGCCCGCGTCATGGCCGCGCGCGCCGGGCACAGTGACTTGAATTTCGAGGCGGGCGACGCGCGCACCGGCCTGCCCGAATTCTCCGGCCACGTCGTCATCCTCGACATCCTGCAATTCTTCACCCCCGCCGAACAAAACGCCCTGCTCGCCGCCGCCGCCGCCCGCGTCGCGCCCGGCGCCAGCCTCGTCATCCGCAGCGGCCTGCGCGCGGACAACTGGCGCTTCCGCGTCACCGTCTGGGCCGATTATCTCGCCAAAGCCACCCGCTGGATGAAAGCCGCGCCCGTCAGCTACCCGGACGCCGCCCTCTTCCACGAAGTCCTCGGCGCCGCCGGCCTGCGCGTCAGCCTCCGCCCCCTCTGGGGCCGCACCCCCTTTCACAACCACCTCATCACCGCCACGCGCCCGTAGCGGAAAACGCCCGCTTTCCCGGGTCGGGGAAGTCTTGCGCGCATCGGCTTTGCCGTGCCCGGCCCGGAGGACGGAGGCGCGTTACTTTTCCCCAGCCTGCGTGGCGGAGTCCGGCGCCTGGAGGAGGTGGTGGAGGAGATCTTCCTCGCGGATGAGGCCGGCGGGTTCCTGGCGCTCGTCGAGCACGAGGGCCAGGGTCTGGCCGCGTTTGCGCAGATGCTGGAGGGCGGTCAGGGCGGGGTCGTCGGCCTTCACAGTCTCCAGGGTGCGCATGTGCTGCCGCACGAGGCGGTCGCCGGGCGGCTGGGGCGGCAGTCGGGAGAGGTCGAGCACGCCGGTAAAGACGCCGTTTTCATCCATGACGGGCAGGGTGCTCAGCTCGTGCTGGCGGGCGTAGATGAGCGCGGCGTGGAGTGGCTGCTCGCTGCCGAGGGCGATGGAGCGGTTCAGCGGCATCATCAGGGCGCGCACACGCTTCTGGCGGTAGTCGAGCATGCCGCAGATGAGCCGCGCGGCGCCCGGCGTGAGATGCCCGGCCTGGCTGAGCTGGAGGGCCTGCGCGCGCAGGTCCGCGCGGCCGCTGGAGTCGTCGGGCACGTCTTGGGCGGTGCCGGCACCGCGGGCAAGGGCGCGGAAGAGCGGGCGGGCCAGGCCGACCAGACGCACCAGGGGCGCCAGGGCGCGGATGCTGCGGAAGGGGTAGCGGCGGAAGAGCTTTTTGGGCAGCACCTCAAGGCCGAGCAGAAACACGGGCAGTGCCAGGATGAAGGCGGGCAGCGGCCCCCAGGGCCCGTGAAAGGGCAGGAAGCGCCAGGCCAGAATGAGGAAGGCGGCGAGGTTGGTGACGTGGTTGCTGACGGTGATGGCGCCGAGCAGCGCGTCGCGGTCCTCAATGAGCGGCAGGAGCCGGGCGGCGCGCCGGTCGCCGGCGCCGGCGGCGTGCCTCATGCGCACGCGGCTGACGGTGAGCACGGCGCTCTCCAGCCCTGAGAGGGTGAAGGAGACGGCCAGGCAGAGCGCGAGGAGCAGCAGCCAGCTCATGCTCCGGCCTCCTCCACGCTTTGCAGTTCCGCGCGACGCGCCTCGTCCAGGCGCAGCTCCACCTCGATGATGCGGGCGCGGACGACGCGCCGGACCTTGAGGGTGATGCCGTCGAGGCGGGCGCGCTCGCCCGCCTTCGGCATGTGGCCGAGGTGGTTGAAGACAAATCCGCCGATGGTGTCCACACCCTCGTCGGGGATGGCGGCGCGCAGCTCGCGGTTCACGTCGTCAATGCGGGTGCCGCCGTCCACGATGTAGCGCCCGCCGCCGAGGTGGCGGATCTCGCTTGCCTCGCCGAGCCAGGGCGCTGCCTCGTGCAGCAGCCAGTCGGCGATCTCCTCCTGCCCGACCATGCCTTCGAGGCCGCCGTATTCGTCGGCGATGAGCACGGGCATGGCGGTGCGCTTCAGGTGCTGGTCGAGCGCGTCGAGCACGGGCAGGGTCTCGGGGACAAAAGACGGGCTGAAGAGCATGCCGCGCCAGTCGGGGCGTCCCGCGAGCTTCCAGGCCTCGGTGTCGAGCACGCCCTCGACCATGTCGGGTGTCTCGCCGTGAAAGACGACGAAGCGGCCGGAGGACTGCTCGAGGGCGGCGGCGATTTTCTCAGGCTTGTCGTCCACGGCCATGAGGGTGAGGTCCACGCGCGGCACCATGCAGTCGCGCACGGTGAGGGTTTCGATGTCGAGCGCCTCGCGCAGCATTTCGGCCTCGTCGGCGCCGAGCAGGCCCTGCTCCTGGCGCATTTCGACCAGGGTCTCGAACTCGTTGCGGGTGATCTTGGGGTTCAACTTCACGCGGCTGGGGATGACGCGCTTGAGCAGCAGATCGGTGATTTTGTCCGCCCAGGCGGCGAAGGGGTCGAGCACGGGCTGCAGCGGCACCAGCAGGCGCAGGCCGCCCTGGAGCACGCTGGTGGGCGCGCGGGCGGCGAGGAATTTCGGCAGCACATCGCCGACGAGCACTGTGGCGCAGAAGATGAGCGCGGTGGCCGCCCAGGGGTTCCACCCGGCGGCGCGCAACGGACCGGAGACCAGGTGCAGGCCGAGGGCGGCCAGGGCCAGGTTCAAGGTGGCGGAGAGCAGCAGGGCGCGGTGCAAGTGGGCGAAGGGGTTCGCGGCGATGCTGCGCAGCTTTTGTGCCATGCCGGGGCCGGCGGCCTCCAGGCGCGGCTCGATGTCGCGCGCGCTGTGAATGGCTGTCTCCACGGCGGAAATGACGGCCAGCAGGGCGAGCAGGGAGAGATACAGGATGGCGGCGGCGAGCGTCACTGCGGCCAGTGTCAGAAGGATGCGGCGGGGGTCAAGCGCCAAGGCTGGGACGGACGCCGGGCGGCACTCACGCGCCGGCGCCTATGGTGACGCGCCTTGCGGGGACGGGGGACTCGATGATGCCTTCAGCGGTCTCCTGCTTGAGACGGAGCTGGCCGCAGGCGGCGGCGATGTCGTGGCCTTTTTCACGGCGCAGGGTGGCTTTGACGCCGGCCTTCAACAGCGCGCCGAGAAAGGCGTCCTGACATTCCTCGGAGGGGCGCGTCCAGGGCAGTCCCTCGACGGTGTTGTAGGGGATGAGGTTCACCTTGGCCTCCAGCGGGCGCGCCAGCCGCGCCAGGGCGCGGGCCTGCTCAAGGCTGTCATTCACATTCTCAATGAGGATGAACTCGAAGGTTAGGTGCTGTTTGCGCTTTTCATGCCAGACCTCCAGGGCGGCGAAGAGCTCGCCAAGAGGATGCTTCCGGTTCACCGGCATGATGCGGTCACGCACCTCGTCGGTGGCGCCGTGCAGGGAGATGGCCAGGCGGATTTGCAGGGGGAAGTCCGCCAGCCTGCGGATCTGCGGGGCCAGGCCGCTGGTGCTCACGGTCATGTGGCGCGCGCCGATGCCGACGCCCCATTCGGCGTTGAGGATTTCGATGGCCTTGGTGACGTGCGAGTAATTCGCCAGCGGCTCGCCCATGCCCATGAACACGAGGTTGTCCACCCGCTCGCCGGTGTGCTGCTCGACCTGGACGATCTGCTCGACGATCTCTGCGGCGGTGAGGTTGCGCGTGAAGCCGGCCAGGCCGCTGGCGCAGAATTTGCAGTCGTAGGCGCAGCCCACCTGGCTGGAGACGCAGAGGGTGCGGCGGTCGGACTTGCCGCCGTAGAGCGCGGGGTTCGCCGGAATGAGCACCGTCTCCACATAGCGTCCGTCGCTCAGGCGCAGGAGGAATTTCCGCGTCGTGTCCTTTGATCCCGTGACCTGGGCGATGCTCATGGTGCGGGTGACGAAGCGCTCCGCGAGCGCGGCGCGCAGGGCCTTCGGCAGGCTGGACATGCCCTCGATGCCGGCGGCGCGCTTTTGGAAGGTCCACTCCAGCACCTGCCGCGCGCGGAAGGCCGGCTCGCCCATTTCAGTGAAAGCGGCGGCCAGCTCCGGCGGAGTGATGCCGAGCAGGGAGGCTGGAGGCTGGGGGTGGGACACAAGGCGTGTGCTAACGCCTTCGGCCCGGCTTTTCAAGCTCATGGACCCGGCGGACGCGCGGGAGAGGGCGCGCACCCGGCTGTTGAGCTTCCGGCGCGCAGGCTGTAAGGGGTGGCCCGCCGCCCCGCAGGATGAAAGACACCCTTGAAGACCTCGAACAATACCTCATTGAGGTGATCATCCACCACAAGCGTGGCATCCGGCCGACGCTGCTGCGCGCGGCTTTCAGGCTGCTTTCCGGCATTTACTCCGGCGCGGTGCGGCTGCGGCTTTTCCTCTACCGTGAGCGCTACATCCACGACCACCATCTGGGCGTGCCGGTGATCAGCATCGGCAACATCACCGTCGGCGGCACGGGGAAGACACCGGTGGTGGAGCTCTTCGCCAAGGCGCTGCACGAGCGCGGGCGGCGGGTCGCCATCCTGAGCCGGGGCTACAAAAGCAAACGCCAGCGCAAAATCCCGCTCGGCTGGCGCATCGCCGCGAAGCTGGGATTCGCCCGCAAACCGCGCGAGCCGCTGCCGCGTGTCGTCTCCGACGGGGAGAGCGTGCTGCTCGACTCCTATGTGGCCGGTGACGAGCCCTACATGCTGGCGCAGAACTGCAAAGGCGTGCCCGTGGTGGTGGACCGCAACCGCGTGAAGGCCGGCGCCCACGCCATCCGCAAATTCGGCGCGGATGTGCTGCTGCTCGACGACGGCCTGCAATACCTCAAGCTCAAGCACCGGCACGACATCGTGCTGGTGGACAAAACCGCGCCCTTCGGCACCGGCCACATGCTGCCGCGCGGCACCCTGCGCGAGCCGCCCGCATCCCTGCGCCGCGCCAGCTACATCTTCCTCACCAAGTCGGACGGCGACAGCGGAGAGGTCATCGGGCAAATCCGCAGGCACAACCGCGTGGCGGAAATCATCGAGTGCCGCCACCGGCCCGTGCATTTTGAGGACATCCACACCGGCGAGCGCCTGCCGCTGGACGCCATGAGCCGCAAATATGTCGGCGCGCTCTCCGGCATCGCCGTGCCGGAGAGCTTTGAAAACGGGCTGCGCAAGCTGGGCGCGCGCGTGCAGTGGGTGAAGCGCTTCACCGACCACCACCGCTTTCAGGAAAAGGAGATCACGCAGTTCATCGAACGCTGCGAAAAGGCCGGCGCCCATGCCATTTTGACCACGGAGAAGGACTTTGTGCGCTTCCCGAAACTGCCGCCAGGAGACCTGCCCATCTATTTCCTGCGCGTGGAGATCGAGATCATCCGCGGCAGGGACATTTTCGACAAGCTCATCCGCCTCATCGCCGAGCCGCGCCATGTGACTCAAGGCCTGGTGAGCGCCGACCTGGTGGAGGCCACGTCATGACGGATGCTGAAAACGCCCCTGCGGCGCACGCGCTGGTGCGCCGCGTCACCGTGGGCGGAGGCAGCGAGGAGCGCGCGGATGTCACCGCGCGCGAGGAGCCGCTGGAGATCCGCGTGGAGGGCCGCAGCGTGGCGGTGGTGATGCGCACGCCGGGGCATGACGAGGAGCTGGCGGCCGGCTTTCTCGTCAGCGAGGGCGTGATAAAAACGGCGCGGGACATTCTGGAAATCTCCCAGTGCCCAAGCACAGGCAACACGCATGGCAACATCGTGGACGTGCTGCTCGGCGGCGCAGTGGTGAACTGGGAGTCGCTGACACGGCATGTCTTCAGCGCGTCGAGCTGCGGCCTGTGCGGAAAGACGAGCATTGACTCTGTGTTCCAGCGCTTCCCGCCGGTGACAGCGGACGTGCGAATCGCGGCGGGTGTCATCGCCGCCCTCCCGGACAAGCTGCGCGCCGCGCAGGAGACCTTCGCCGCCACGGGCGGTCTTCATGCCAGCGGCATTTTTGACCTGGAGGGAAACCTGCTCGTGCTGCGCGAGGATGTGGGCCGCCACAACGCGCTCGACAAGGTGCTCGGCTTCGCCCTGCAAAGAAACCTGCTGCCGCTGGACCGGCACATCCTGCTGGTCAGCGGGCGCGTGTCCTTCGAGATCATGCAAAAGGCGCTGGCTGCCGGCGTGCCCGTGGTGGCGGCCATCTCCGCGCCGAGCAGTTTGGCGGTGGACTTCGCGCGCGAGGGCGGCCAGACTCTCATCGGTTTCCTGCGCGGCGGCACGATGAATGTGTACACCCATCCCGCCCGCATCCTGAATTCCTGAACCCCCTCTCCACCCATCATGTCCAGCAACGTCAAAATCGTCGGAGCCGAGGCTCCCACCGCGCCCCGCGCCCAGCCGGCACCAGCGGCCGCCTACTCGAATGTCAGCCGCGTGTTTGCCACGCCCAATGAAGTGGTGCTCGACTTCGCCATGAACCTGAATGCCTTCGGCCCGCTCATCGAGGAGGACGCGCGCATCGTCAGCCGCGTGGCCACCAGCTACGACGGCGCCAAGCGCCTCTGGGTACACCTCACCCAGACACTCCAGGCCTACGAGCAGAAGTATGGCGTCATCGAACTGGACTTGTCCAAACGCGCGAAGACCGCCGACGCGGGCGCTGTGGAGAAATGAATCTGCCGAATGACTTGATTTTCCCTCCTATTTTCCGATGATCGAAAATTCGCCCCATCGCCCGACCCGATGAAATTCTGCATTTTCGGAGACATCCACGCCAATCTGGAGGCGCTGCAAAGCGTGCTCTGGGACGCGCATGAGCAGGGCTGCGCCAGCCATGTGTGCCTGGGCGACATCGTGGGCTACGCGGCGAATCCGGCGGAGTGCCTGGAGACCGTGCGGGAGATGAACTGCCCCACCGTGCGCGGCAATCATGACGAGGGCGCAGCCAGTACCAGCAACCTGGAGGAGCTCAACCCGCTGGCCCAGGCCGCGCTGCTATGGACACGCGAGCAGCTTGGCGAGGAGCAGCGCCAGTGGCTGCGTGACCTGAAGCTCGTGCGCCAGGTGCGGGATTTCACCATCGTCCATGCCACGCTCGACTCCCCCGGAAGCTGGGGTTATGTCACCAACCGCTTCGACGCGATGGCCAGCTTCAGCTACCAGTTCACCCAGGTCTGTTTCTACGGCCACACCCATGTGCCGCGCATCTTTGAAAAGGACGACTCCGTGCGCGCAGCCCGCGGCAACGAGGTGACGCTGCAGCGCGGCGTGAAATACTTCGTGAACGTCGGCAGCGTCGGCCAGCCGCGCGACGGCGACTGGCGCGCCTCGTATGCCATCTATGACGCGCAGGCACAGACCATCGCCATCCGCCGCGTCGAGTATGACATTCAGACCGCGCAGGACAAAATCCGCGCCGCCGGCCTGCCAAGCCTGCTGGCCGAGCGGCTGGCTCTGGGCAAGTGATGAACACGCGGAAACTGCCGGACCTGGCGGACTTCCGCTCCCTGCTGGTGGTCAAACCCAGCTCGCTCGGCGACATCGTCCACACCCTGCCAGCCGTGCATGCCATCAAGAGCGCGCATCCACACCTGCATGTGCGCTGGCTGGCGAACACGGAGTGGAATCCGCTCCTTGAAGGGTCCCCCGTCGTGGATGAGGTCGTGCCCTTCCCCCGCAAAAGCTTCCGGGGGCTGCTCGGCGGCATGCGTTTTCTGAACTGGATCTCCGCGCAGTGGAGGCGCCGCCCGCATCCGGAGCCGGAGATCGTGCTCGATTTCCAGGGCCTGCTGCGCAGCGGGCTGGTCGCGCGCTTGAGCGGTTCGCGGCCCGTCGTGGGACTGTCCGACTCGCGCGAAGGCGCGCGCTTTTTTCATGACCATGTCATTGCCGTCAATGCCGGGGCCCATGCCCTGGAGCGCTATCTGGAAGTCCCGAGCGCTTTCGGCATCCCGTTGGAAAAGCCGCGCACGCCGCTGCCGGAGGGAACCATGCCCGCCGGCTGGCCGGAGCGCGAGGATGCGGTCGTGGTGCATCCCTGGTCACGCGGCAAAGGCAAGTCTTTGGAACCCGCCGTGCTTGAGGCGCTCTGCGCCGCGCTGGCACCGAGCCCGGTCGTGCTCGTCGGTGTGAGGAATGGGGTGTCCGTGCCGCGGGGAGAGCACATCACCGACCTGAGCGCGCGCACCACCCTGCCGGAGCTGGTCTGGCTGCTGCGCCGCGCGCGGGGCGTGGTCAGCGTGGACAGCGGCCCGATGCACATCGCAGCCGCTGTCAACGACCGCACACTCGGCATCCACACCTGGAGTGATCCGCGCCAGGTCGGCCCGCACAACCCGCGCGCCTGGGTCTGGAAGGACGGACGCATCGCGCACCGCTGTGACTTTGCCAGTGCTGAATGCGCCAGCACTAGATCGCCAAACACGGAGGATGCTCGCGCGCTGGCGGAGTTTGTGAAAAAGCTGGCCTCATGAAGCGCGGGATTGTTGCTGTTTCCCGTTATATTTCGTGGTTCCAATTCTGAAAGACCCCCTACAATGCCGCCATGAAGCCTGTCTTTGAAAAAGTGCCGCGTCGTGACTGGGAGTCGTTTCACTGCGAGGTGATCGAAGGCCCCGACTACGGCACGCGCTGGCATTTCCATCCGGAGTACCAGCTCACCCTCGCCCTGCGCAGCAGCGGACACCGGGTTGTCGGAGACAATATAGCCCCGCTCACCGACGGCGACATGGTGCTGCTAGGCTCGAACCTGCCCCACATCTGGCATCAGGACGCGGGAAAGGGCGGCGTTGAGGCCATCGTCATACGATTCGAGGAAAACTTCCTCGGGCGCGATTTCATGAACATGCCGGAGGCGGAGGGCGTGAAGCGCCTGCTGCGCCGCGCCGCCCGCGGGCTGGAGGTGCGCGGACAGACAAGGAAGGAAGTGGCGCAGCGGCTGCGCCATCTGGCGGAGGCCGGCGGCCTGACGCGCGTGGTGGACCTGCTGGCCATCCTCGACATTCTGGCCCGTGCCAGGGACCTCCGCCCGCTGGCCAGCGCAGGCTACGAACCCACCCTGCACGCCACCGACCAGGGCCGCATGGAGCGCGTGTGCGACTTCATTCACCAGCATCTCACCGAGGACATTGATCGCGGCCAGCTCGCCAGACTCGCGCATCTGAGCGAGGGCGCCTTCAGCCGCTTCTTCCGCTCCCGCACCGGCAAGACGGTGCCCGAATACATCAACGAGGTGCGCATTGGCCGCGCCTGCCGGCTCATCGCCGAGGACCAGCACAACATCACCGACATCGCCCTCGATTGCGGCTACCGGAACCTCGCCAACTTCAACCGCCGCTTCCGCGAGGTCGTCGGACGCACTCCGCGTGACTATCGCGCCCAGATGCGGACCTTTGGCGGCAGGCAGGCGTGAGTTTTTTTTCATGCGCGGCCTTCCCGGCTCTCCACATTTAGCGCATGATCCGGACCGGCATCGGCTACGACGTGCATTGTTTTGAAACTGGCCGCCCCCTAGTTTTAGGCGGCGTGGTCATCCCTCACAGCATGGGCTTGAAGGGGCACTCGGATGCGGACGTGCTTTGCCATGCCATCGCGGATGCCGTGCTCGGCGCCATGGGACTGCCGGACATAGGCTTCTATTTCCCCCCCTCGGACATGAGCATCGAGGGCATCTCCAGCCTGCGCATTCTGGAAAAGTGCGCGGCGCTGGCCAAAGAGCACGGCTTTGCCATCCACAATGTGGACAGCACGCTCGTTGCCGAGGCGCCGAAGGTGATGAAACACGCGCCGGCCATGAAGGAAAACATCGCCGCCGCGCTGGGCATCACGCCAGGCCAGGTGGGCGTGAAGGCCACGACGAACGAGCGCATGGGCTTCGTGGGCCGGGAGGAGGGCATCGCCGCGCTGGCGGTGGCCTGTGTCGAGGGGTGAGCGGCGCGCTCAGTGTGAGCGCGCGATGACGTCCTTGAGCACGGCGGCGAGTCTGAGCCCGGCGGTCACCATCTGCTGCCGCGAGACAAAGCGCGCCTCGCGCACATAGGCGTCGCGGTCGAGCGTGGTCATCGAGACCATCATGACGTTGCCGCCGCGGCTGCTGCGCGTGTTTGGCTGCGCGCTGGTTGAGGCAAGACGGCGCAGCAGCGCGGGGGAATACACATGGCTTTCCGCCAGGGCATGGCCTTCCTTCAACCATTCCACCGGGTCCAGCTCGCGCGCGGCCTCAGCGCCCTTCGACCAGAGTGCTGCATCCGCCTTGAGCGGCGCAAGACGGGCGCTGACATCGGCGAGGCCGTTTTTTTCATCGTTCCAGAGGCTGTCCCAAAAAGCGTGCAGCACATCGCTGGTGAGCACGGGCTGCGCGGACTTCAAACCGAGGATCATGATGCGGTTGGCGCCCTCGCAGCCGTCGGGCAGTTTTTCAGGGATGAAAATCTGCGCGCAGTGGCAGGGCTGGTGCGTGTCTCCGAGGCAGTGAAAGAGCCAGCAAAGGTTCACACCCTGCCCGCCGTGATCGCGTGCGGGATCGGCCAGCTCATGGAGCACGCGCCGGAGTGTCTGGATGGAGTTGAAGCCCTCCTCCGGCTCGGTCATGCCGGGCTGCCAGTCCATGGGCGGCGGGGCGGCTTTGGCCGCAAGCGCCGCGCGTGCCGCATTGTCCGGGAAGACGGCCAGGTCGGTATAGTGCCAGGTGCTGTGGTGGTGCGCGGCGTTGATCTCCTTGGCGTTCGGGTAGCCGCCGTCACGGCGAATGAGGTCGGACCAGATCGCGGCCTGGGCGAAGAACCAGCGCGCGCGGGTGTCCGCGTCGGGCGCGGCGGAGGCAAACTCCTCGCGCAACGGCAGCTCGAAGAGCTCCTCGCGCGTCGGATGCGCCTCCAGCCTCGTCATCACCCAGGCGCGCTCGCTCTCGCTGAGATGGTCGTAGGCGATGAGGGCGATGGCTTTATGCCCGCCATCCCACCATGCCCGCGCGGGCTGAACCACCATGAAAACACCGATCAAGAAACTGGGAAAACGCATGGCCCAGGGTGAAGCTGGAAACACACCCGCGCAACTCGTCTGGCGGCATTGCCACATCCCGCGTTGACGCCGCCCCCGCGCGCGGCTGAATGCCCCGCATGTCCGACACCGACCCCAAGCGCACCCGGCTGACGATGCCCGAATACGCCATGGCCCTGGCCCACGTGGCCAGCCTGCGCTCCGAGGACCCGTATCGAAAAGTCGGCGCCGTGGCCATTGACTTCGACAACCGCGTCATCGGCACCGCCTACAACGGCCTGGCCCCTGGCTACAATGCCAGCCCCGAATTCTGGCACGACCGCGACGACCGGCGCAAATACATGCTCCACGCCGAGGTGAACCTGTGCAGCCTCTTCACCCGCGGGAACGTGAAGCTTGTGGCATGCACCACCAAGCCCTGCACCAGTTGCATGCAAATGCTCTGCGCCTACGGCGTGCGGGAGGTCTATTACCGCGACGACTACCCAGAGTCCGAAGCCGACGCCATCGCGCACCGTTACAGCATCCAGCTCGTCCGCCTCACCGACTACCCGCGCATCATCGCCGGCTTCGAGGCCGGGTGAGCACGGCGCGGACCAGGAGTCACGCTCGTTCAGGATTGCGGCGGTTTTGGCAGTGCTTTTTCACGGCACCATTTCGAGAAGTCTCCCCGCAGGGCTTGCTGCAGTTCCGAGGGCGAACAATCAAACAACCGGCATGCCTCGTCTCTCAGGATCAGATGAGCCTTGCGCTTGTCGTCCGCTCCCTCGCCTGTGGCCCACAGGGCGTCGTACCAGGCCGCGTGGAGCTCTTCAATGAGCTTGTGCCTCGCCATTCAATTCAAGCAGCTTTTGTTGAATGGACCGAATCCTGTCCGGCGAGCTTTCTCCATGCCACTCGTCCCAGTTGGAGCGCAAGGTCGCGAGCGCGGCCTCGGCATTTTCCCCGGAAAAACCCAGTCGCGACAATTCCTCCCGATCCCCCGACTCGGCAATATGAAGCAGCAAAAACTCGCCAATGCTGATCAACCCTGTGAGACAGGCGCGATGGAATTTGAAATCCACCGCTCCCGGTTGTTTTTGACGCATCAGAATGAACTCAGCCTGCCTGAAAAAACGGACAGCGATGCGCCATTGAGCCCATAGTGCCACGAGGTGCTCATGCCTCTCCTGCTCCTGGACATCCGCGATCAGACGGCGCACCCAGTCCCATTCCGAAGCGGACACTCCCTCAAGTCTCATGGTCATTTGCTCTTCCATATCATGACTGGTTTTACGGCGGAATGATGATGTTTTGATGTCATCAAGTGACATCTATGCAGCTTGCCATGCCTTTGGCAAGTTCCGGGGCCATTTTCAACTCCTCAAAGACCACATCGAAGCCTTTGGCTAGCGCGAGCACGGCGGGCACGCTGGCCGCATGAATCCAGCCACCCCCCATTTTCCCCAGGCGGCGGATTTCCCGGTCGAGGGCCGGGCCATCAATGAGACGCGCCAGTTCGGAGCGGCTGAGCATGAGCGGCGCGGACTTGGGAGTTCATCTGCACGGACATGGCAGCCTGGGAACCGGTGTCCTGAAGCTGGCGGCGCACTTGTTGATAGGCTTCCTCATAGCTCGGCTTCCGTCCCGTTTTCGGCGGGAGGCGAAGCCGGGCTCCCGGCGGGGGGAGCTGGATGCTTTGGAGATCAAGAGCCATGCGCGGCAAGACTACGACCCGCCCAGGCGCTGGCAAGGGCGGGATTCCTCACCCCTCCCCCACCGCCTGCATCATGCGCGCCTGGCGCTGGGCGACGTAGGCGCGGGCTTTGGCGGCTTTGGCTTTGGCGGCGACGGGGTCTTTGGCGAGGGCGAGCACGGCGGGCACGATGCCGGGGAGCTGCGCCTCGTCATCGAGATCGAAGAGCCATTCGTCCAGGCCGATGTCACGCCACATGAAGCCCTTGCTGGTCTGCTCGGCCCAGCGGCAGACGATGGCGGGGATGCCCGCGCCGATGCACATGATGGGGCTGTGCATCTCGTTGCCGAAGAGGCCGGCGCTGCGCGCGTAGGTGCTGAGCGCCTCGCCGGTGAGCCAGTAGTCCGGACGCCACGCCACGCGCTTTTTCACGTCCTCGGGCAGCGGGTCGTAGAGCATCTCCTTGCCCACGGCCATCTGCGTTTTGTCCTCCGGGCAGACGAGCACTTTCATGCCGGTCTGGCGCACGACTTCGATGATGGCCTGGCGGAGCTGGGCGTGGTCGTGCTCCTTCATGGCCTCGTTGCGCGCGTGCTTCTCGGGGTCGGGCTTGGCCTTCTTTTCCGGGATGACCCAGTAGGGCGTGTAGCGCAGGCGCGGGATGCAGCAGAGAAACTTGCCCTCCTCCAGCCCGTGCTCTTTGAGAAAGGCCAGCGCCTTTTCCTCCTCCCGCAGATCCGTGGCAAAGGCGCCGTCCGGGCCGAACTCCATGACCGGGCAGGTGCAGCCGAGGCTTTTGGCCAGCGCCAGGGAGACCGAGTCGCGGAAGAAGACAAAGCGCGCGCCATTGAAGACGCGGAGCGTGGCCTGTAAGGCCTCGTCCGCCGCGTCCCGCGTGGAGGTGGAGCCGCGCGTGGAGAAGGTGATGCCGCCGATGCCGTAGGGTTTGCCCGTGGCCTCGCTCCAGCGGATGACATCCCGCTGCGCCACCAGGGAGGGGCCGGAGCCGTGCAGGAGGAAATCACACTCCTCAAAGGCGGTCTGGATCTCGGCCTGCGTCTTAAGGATCTTCAGCTTCGGGAAGCGCGCCATGAGCAGCTCGTCCACGCCATTGTCCACCTTGCTCGGCCACAGGCGCACCTCCACCTCGGGCAGGTGCTTCTCCAAAAGCGCGAGCATCCCCGGCGTGTGGGCGATGTCGCCAATGTTCACCGTCTGCCACGACGAGCGCAGCACGATGCGCGCCGCACGGCCCTCCCGCGCGGCGATGGGGCTGAGGACTGCGGCGAGGGCGGAGGTGAGAAAGGCGCGGCGGTTCATGGCAGGGGGACTTTTCACAAATGGGCGCGCACCGCAAGTCCGCGCGGCTCCGGGGTGACTTCCTCTTTGAACTCCCGTCCGCCCCCGCCATCATGCCGCCATGCACCTGCCCATCCGCCCCCGCCGCAACCGCCAGTCCCCCGCCATCCGCGACTTGGTGCGCGAGACGGTGCTGCGCCCGGCGGACTTCATCTATCCGCTCTTCATCCAGGAAGGAGAGGCAAACACGCCCATTAAAGCCATGCCCGGCTGCCAGCGCTGGTGCCTGCGGGACCTCGTCACCGAGGCGGGAGAGGCGCACGCGCTCGGCATCCCCGCCGTGGTGCTTTTCCCCCGCATCCCCGACGAGCTGAAGACACCCGCCGCCGCCGAGTGCCACAACGACGACGGCCTCGTGCCGCGCGCCATCCGCGCCCTGAAAGCCGCGCACCCCGCGCTGGCCGTCATCACCGACGTGGCGCTCGACCCCTACAACAGCGACGGCCACGACGGCCTCGTCTCCCCGGACGGCCGCATCCTCAATGACGAGACCCTCGCAGTCCTCTGCCAGCAGGCCCTCTGCCACGCCCGCGCCGGGGCCGACATCGTGGCGCCCAGCGACATGATGGACGGCCGTGTCGCTGCCCTGCGCAGCGCCCTCGACCACGAAGGGCACCAAGCCGTCTCCATCCTCAGCTACGCCGTCAAATACGCCAGCGCCTACTATGGCCCCTTCCGCGGCGCGCTCGACTCCGCGCCCAAAGCCGGCGACAAAAAGACCTACCAGATGGACCCCGCCAACGCCCGCGAGGCCCTGCGCGAGGCCGCGCTCGACGAGGCCGAGGGTGCCGACATGCTCATGGTCAAGCCCGCCGGCCCCTACCTCGACATCCTCGCCGCCCTGCGCTCCACCACCACCCTGCCCCTCGCCGCCTACCAGGTCAGCGGCGAGTATCTCATGATCAAGGCCGGGGCCGCCGCCGGCTGGCTGGATGAGGAAAAAGTCATGCTCGAGTCCCTCCTCGGCATCCGCCGCGCCGGCGCCGACATGATCCTCACCTACTTCGCCAAAAAAGCCGCCGCACTGCTGCTATGACGGCAGACTTCATCCCTCACCGGGTTTCCTTCCGCCATTGCCAGGCCTCGTCAAAGAAACCGGCGTCGGCGATGCGGCCTGGAGCCTGGCTGGTGCGGGGCTGGGAGATGTCCACCACAGCCCAGTCGGGCAGCTTGGGCACCTGGCGGGCGTTGTTCAGGTAATCGTACTCGCGGTAAGTGAAGCTGCTGTTGATGACGATGTACTTCTCCGGGTTCAGCGGGTTTGGATACACAAGAATGGGGGCATGCGTCTCAGCGGCATGGGTCTTGCCATTGGCGGTGAGTTTTTCCGCCGTCCACCCGACCGGCAGTTTGGCAATCACTCGGGCGAGCACACTGTTGCTCTGAGGATCGCCCCAGAGAACAAGGTTGTGCGCGGCGATGTCGGCTTCGGTGAGGTCTTTGTCGGCCCTGACACGGGCGTCACCGCGAAACTGGCGTCGCCACTCGAAGACGGCACGATCCATTTCAGCCCCGGCCCAGGCGCCTGTCAGCTCGTGAAATGGCGCGCCGGTGGGTTTTACAAAGAGGAAGCTGTCCATGAAGGCATCGTCTATCGGGCCGGAGAGAGCGTGTTTTTTGACGAGCTTGCCAGGCTCATGCGCGCTGTTCGCCAATGACCACTTGCCCGCATCGTCACGACGCAGATGGACGAGCCAGGAGCGGTCGGACTTGGCGCGCGGAGCCTTTAACGTCGAGCCGTCCACTTTGATCACAGGATCAGCCATGGGACTGATGGGGCAGTGGCCGGAAGCCATGTCGAGAGTGAGGGCGGCGACGTTATCAGTCTTCACGGTCACTTCAGCCGGGCCGGTGAGCAGGGCGTGGACACGCGCGCGCTGCCAATGCTCCCTCATCGCGTCCACGCGCACCCAGTGCATCTGGTTGTAACGCAGGAACCAGGTGGTGAAGCGCACCTCGCGCGGCGTGCGGTCACGCCCGATGGCGGCGATGGCGGCCAGGCGGCGCTCGATCTCGATGAGAGAGTCGGGATGGATTTTGTGCGCTGTGTCAGGGCCGATGATGTGGACCATCTCAATGCCCTCCTGGCGCAGGTGTTTCTCCATGATGTCGGCTGCCTGCTTCTGGCGGTCAATCTCGCCGCTGTAGGCCACGGTGGGGCAGTGGAAAAGGTTCACCGCGCTGTCGGTGGCGTTGTACCATTTCCACAGCGCCTGCTGATACCACGGGATGCTGCTCACATCCTCGGACTGGAAGACATTCAAAAACTCCGGCGTCTCTGAAAAGCCCGCGCCGGGGTTGGCGGCGCACCAGCGGTCGGCGTAATGCACGGCGAACTGCCATGCCGCCGCGCCGCCCATGCTGAAGCCGCGCATCACCATGCGGTCCTCGTCAATGGCGTAAAACTGGCGCGCGTGCTCCAGCGCCTCGAAGAGATCCACCTCGCCGGCGAATTTGTTGGCGCAGCAGTAGCGGCCATACGGATGAATCACGAGCGCGCCTGCGGGCGAGATTTGGCCCTGCTGCTTCCGGCGCTGGTCCATGAAGACGAGCTCGCTGACGGTCTCGCCGCGGCCGTGGCACCAGACATCGAGACGCGCGGGCGCGCCGCTGTAACTTTCCGGAATGACCATGCCGTAAGGCTGCACGGAGCCGTCAAGCCGGGAGCGGTAGCCGCGGACCACGAGGCCCTTTTGCGTGGTCCAGGGCGCGCGGCCATCCCTCAAGTGAGCGGCGCGCTCCATGCCTTCGGCCAGGATTTCGCGCGCGGATTTCAGCTCGTTGGGCTTGTGAATTTCGTGATACCGCAGCGCCCAGTCCACGGCCTTGTGATGGATTTCAATGTCGGGCAGCAGCAGGGCCAGGCGCGGGTTTTTCTCCTGGGCCTTGGCGGCGGCGTCAATGGCGGCGCGCAGCTTGGCCAGGCCGTTCTTCAGCTCGGCGGCATCCGCCTCCGGGACCTCGATCCCGGGCGGCGGAATCGGGCGCACATTGTCGGCGAGGTTGTCCTTGGGGCCGTCGGCGAGGACGGCGGTGGAAAAGGCGAGCAGCAGGACGGAGCGGTTGAGTCGTGTCATGGGAGGGACCTATCAACGCACGGTCCGCCCGGCTTTGTCCACCTGACATTGAAGCGGCGCTTACAGATTCACGGAAAGCTCCAGCTCGTGTCATCAGTGGTCTCACGGCTGTGTTGGAGTGAAGCCTTTGGGCGGCACGGGACTGGACTCCGCTGCGGGAAGTCTGGGGACAAGCTAAAGCTTGAACTCCAACATGACGCTGCGCGCCTGGATCAGGGCGGCCCGCTGCTCATCAGGTATTTGAAAAGATGCGCCGCCTGCTCCTCTCCCAGCGCGGTGAGCAGACCTTCCGGCATGAGGGACATGGGGAGCTGCTGCTGGCTGGCGACCTGGCTTTTCTCGACGGTGAGCTTTTCCGCCGGAGTCTGAATGGTGAGCACGCGCTCCGTCTGCTCGGGGATGACTCCGGTGACGGTGCGGCCGTCCTTGAGCTGGAAGACGGTCATGCGGTAGTCGGCGGGCACGATGGCGCTGGGATCTATGATGTTTTCCAGCAGATAGGTGAGCTTGTGGCGGTCGCTCCCGGTGAGGTCGGGGCCGAGCTGGCCGCCTTGTCCGTAAAGCTTGTGGCAGGCGGCACAGGCGGCGGCAAAGACGGCCTTGCCTTGGATGGCATCCCCTTGGGACAAACGTTCCGGAGTGAGTTTCGCGAGCCACTCCGCCATCTCGGCCTTCTTGGCCTCGGGCGTGTCGCGCAGCTCGCCCCAGACTTCGGTGAGCTTGGCGTTGAGGGCCTCCTCATTGAGGCTGCGGATGGCGCGCGCCTGGTAGGGGGTGATGGCGCTCTTGGGCACGCCGCCCGCCTTCACCGCGTCGAGCAAAGCGTGCGCGTAGCTGGCACGGGAGACCAGCGTGGCCACGGTGGCGGCCTGCTGCTCCTCGCTGCGCTGCGGCCAGGGATTGAGCAGGGCTTTGGGGATATTGGTATCATCGTAAGCCGCCAAAGCACTGCGGGCGGCGGTTCCGAGCACCTTGTCGTTGATGAGCGCGCGGATGACCGCGAGCAATTCGGGCTTCGTCGTGCGTGTGAGGCTCTTGAAGGCGTTCAAGCGGGCGTTGGCATCGCCATCCGCGTTTTTGACGAGGACGATGAGGTCTTCGATGGCACGGCCGCTGCCGAAGAGGACGGAGAGGGTGCGGATGAATCCTTGGAGTGATGGAGTATTGGAGTTTTGGGGTGTTGGGGCTTCAGAAATCCATTTCTCCACCACTCCATCACTCCATCCGGCTGGCTTCTTCGCGCTGCTAAACCCATCCAGCCCCGCGGCCATGCCGGCGAGCACATCACCGCGCACGTCCGCGCGTTCGGTCATCAGCGCCACGAGCGCATCGACGGCCTCGGGCTTGTCCTCGATCATCTCGGCGATGCGACGGGCGACGAGGCGGCGCACGGTGGGGATTTTCGCCTCGCGGATGAGCTCCACACCCTTCATCGGCTCCGCCGCCACCGCCGGCTCGATGCCATACCAGATCATGAGCGGCTGCTGACGGTCGTTGGCGTCTTCGGCGCGTTCCGCAAGTGCAGTAGCTGTATGCCAACGCATTTCGAGTGGGAGGCGCTGGAGTGCTGAGGCTAGGTGGAGGCGGACAAGGCCATGGGATGATTCAGCGGCGAGTTCCGAGAAAGTGATTCCCAAAGCACCCCTATCCCAATCAGCATTTTGGCGTTCTTGTCGGGTCGATCCGGCACTTATATTTATATGCGCTAGGATCTCAGACAAGTAGCGGAGAGCAGCCAATTTTATCACCTCATCAGGCGAAGAAAGCCAACCCTCTGCGGCCCATTCGCGATCTGGAATTCCCATGGCTCCTAATGTTTGGATGAAGGTCAGATGAGTGCGATTCAAAGGCTTCACTTTTTGCCCTTGTGCCTTTAGTTTTACAACCTCTGCTAACGCCATCACCATTTTGTAAACTCTGCCGTCTTCAGCTCTGATCGGACGTTCATCTGATGATGCCAACGCGCGACTAACCAGTTCTGTCTGAGCTGTTCGCACCCACCAATTGTTCTTCGAGTCCAAGAGCTTCACCAGCTCCTCATCCTTCATCGCCGCCACGTTGATCGGCTCCGCCTTCTTCGGCTCTCCATACACGATCTTGTAAATCCGGCCGCTGCTGCGGTGCACGCCGTCGTTGTCGTGGCATTCGCCGCTGTCGCTCCAGTCGGCGACGAAGACGTTGCCGTCGGGGCCGGTGAGGAGGTCGATGCCGCGGAACCACTTGTCTTTGGCCTTCATGAAATCAGGCGCGTGCTTGCCGACGTAGCCGCAGCCTTCGCGATGCAGCGTGTCCATGTTGATGCGGTTGCCGTGCAGGTTGCAGGTCAGGACGGCGCCGTGGTATTTCTCCGGCCACAGGCCGCCTTGATAGATGAGCATGCCGACATGCGCGTGACCGCCGCCGAGTTCGTCGGTCTTGCTGCTCATGCCGGTTTTTTTGAGATCACTCCAGCTTTCCGCGCCGGTGTCCCAATGAAAGTGGTCGGCAGTCTGTTCGATGACCTCATAGACGTGCGGATTGAGGTGCGTGCCGAACATGCGGCGGTAGTAGGCACCTGGAATGCCGTGCCAGAGGTGGCCGATGACGGTGTTGATCCAGAAGAGCTCGCCTTCGGCATTCCAATCATGGCCCCAGGAGTTCGTGCCGCCGTGGCAGACGACTTCGAAAACCTTTCGCGTGGGATGGTAGCGCCAGATGCCGCAGTTGATCTTCACGCGCTTGTCCAGCGGCGTGCCGGGTGCGCCGACGGCGGAGGTGTCGGTGATGCCGTGGCGGCCGTAAAGCCAGCCATCGGGGCCCCAGCGCAGGCCGTTGACGATGTTGTGGCCGATGGTCTTCACGTTGAAGCCATCGAGCAGCACCTCGGGCTCGCCATCGGGGGTGTCGTCGCCGTTTTGATCGGCGATGAAGCTGAGCGTGCCGTTGTGCAGCACCCACACGCCGCCGTAGCCGGTCTCCACGCTGGTGAGGTAGCTGCCGCCTTCCCAGAAGACCTTGCGACCGTCATGTTTGCCATCGCCGTCCTTGTCTTCAAGGATGATGACGCGGTCGCGCAGCTTCGTGTCCCAGCGCATGGGATTTTCGGCGTAGGTGTAGTTTTCCGCGACCCACAGCCGGCCCTTCGCATCCCAGGCCATCGCGATGGGCTGGCGCACATCCGGCTCCGCGGCAAAGACGAGGCACTTGAAGCCCGGCGGCAGCTCCATCGTGGCCGCGGCCTCCTCGGCGGACATGGGCGCGCCTTTTTCGGTGTCGTAGATGGCCGGGAATTCCTCGGCGAGAGCCGGGAGGACAAGACAGGAGAGCAGGATGGCGCGGAGCATGGGATGAAAAGGCGGGCGAGTAGAACGCGGCGTTCGGAAAAAATTTGCCGCCGGTCGGGCGGGTCCCGCAAGAAGAAAAGACGCTGGCAAGCGCGCCGCCTCGAAGCGCGTATTCGTGCCTGCCATGAAGTTCCTGCTTTTTCTCTCCGCCGTCAGTCTGGCCGCCTTCTCACACGCCCAGGAGGTAAAGCGGGACGTGCCTTATGTGCTCGGCGGCCACGCCCGCCAGGTGCTCGACATCCACGCGCCGGCAAAGGCGGAAAAGCTGCCCGTCGTCTTCTGGATTCACGGCGGCGGCTGGCAGACGGGGGACAAATCCAGCGTGCAGGAAAAGCCGCGCCTGTTCAAGGAGCGCGGCTGCGTCTTTGTCTCCACCAACTACCGCCTGCTGCCCGAGGTGGCGATGGCGGACATCATCGGCGACGTGGCAGCGGCGCTGGGCTGGGTGCGCGCCAACATCGCCCGGCACGGCGGCGACCCGGAGCGCATCATCGTCGGCGGGCACTCCGCCGGCGCGCAGCTCGCGGCGCTGGTCTGCACGGACGACCGCCACCTCAAGGCGGAGGGCGTGTCTTTCTCCGCGCTGAAGGGCTGCATTCCCGTGGACGGGGACACCTATGATGTGCCGGCCATCATCGAAACGGCGGAGACGCGCCGCCGCGTTCACGGCCAGCCTCAGGCCCAGTTCGGACACCGGGAAAAATTCGGCCACACGGCGGAAAAGCACCGCGACTTCTCAGCGGTCACCCACATCGCGGCGGGCAAAAGCATCCCGCCCTTCTTGATCCTGCATGTCGCCAATCATCCCGATGTCAGCGCGCAGGCCTTCCGCCTTGGCGCCGTGCTCAAGGCGGCTTCCGTGCCGGTGAAAGTCTTCGGCGCGAAGGACACCGACCACAGCAAGCTCAACGCCGACCTTGGCATCGAAGGCGACGCGGCCACCGGGGAAGTGCTCGCCTTCCTGGATCAAGTCCTCGGGCGCTGAGCCGCGCGCTCACCGGCCCAGCTCGTGGTCGGCCACCTTGAGGTCCTTGCGGTAGCCTTTGAAACCGTAGGTCGTGGGCTCGTAGCCCTCGGGCAGGGACAGGTCCATCTCCGCGGGCGCCTCCGTGCCCAGGCCCCAATGCACCGCGTTCACAATCATGCGGCGCAGCCCCTCGTTGGTGATGTCCGTGGCCGCGCCCATCGTGGTGCAGAAGATTTTATTTTCGCCGCCGGCCTCGTTTTTCACCACGCGCGTCCAGGCGATTGGCATCATGGGGTCGTTGATGCCCTGCTCCAACTTGTCCTTGGTGGCCTTGCGCGTGTCGAGCGGCGGGGAGTCCGGCGTCATGCCGGCGAGCACCTGTCCGCGCATGAGCACGGTGGCGTCGGCGGGCGGCGCGGCCTCATACACATCCGTGGTGCCGAAGACATCCTTGACTCCGCTGAGGATGGCGTGCCCCGCGTTCGCGGCCTCGACGACTCCGCGCGTGGCCTCGTGCTTGTGCCGGCCCCAATGGCTGACCCAGGACTCGCCCAGCACCTTCTTTCCCCAGCCGCCGTCCTTGTTCCAGTTCCACGCGGCGTAGGCGCTCTCCGCCGGGATGCCGGCAAAGGCGTGCGTGCTGGTGCGCAGGGCGATCACGGGGATGCCGCGCTTCATGGCGGCGTCGAAGCGCGCCAGTGTCTCCTCGTTCCAGCGGCGGAAGCGCAGCAGCATGATGATGGCGTCCGCGCTGTCGAGCGCGGCGGGGTTGGTGAGACTGTCGCCCTTGTCGGGGTTGATGCTGCCGTCCTCCTCGGCGGAAAAGCACACGCTGCACTTGAAGCCCTGCCGCTGCAGGATGCGCCCCAGCGCGGGCAGCGCCTCCTCGCTGCGGTACTCCTCGTCACCCGCCAGCAGCACGATGTGTTTGCCCGCGCCCGGCTTGACCTCAGCAGCGGCGGGCTTGACCTCAGCGGCGGCGGGCTTGACCTCAGCGGCGGCGGGCTTGACCTTAGCGGCGGCGGGCTTGGCCTTAGCGGCGGCGGGCTTGACCTCAGCGGCGGCGGGCTTGGCCTTAGCGGCGCCGGGCGTGGAGCAGGCGGCAAGGGTCAATGCGGCGGCGGCGAGGAGGAGATGGCGGAGGTTCATGGCTGGGCGGGGTGGATGAAGGCGGCGGAGAAAACAGGAATCAAGGGCGCATATTTCAAACCGTTCTCCGACGCGCGAGCGGAGAGAACCTTCATGCGCGGCACGAAAGCGGCGCGCGCGGAGCGTTTGTTGCCTTCATGCGCCCGCTCATATTCCTCCTCGCCCTCGCCCCCGGCCTGCTCCACGCGGAAATTCTCGCTGGCATCGCGAAGGTGGACATCACGGACCGCACCGTGCCGGAGAATGATCCGTGTTATGCCAAGGCGCTCGTCTTGAAGAGCGGCGAGACGACCGCGGTGCTCGTGACGGTGGATGCGGTGGCGATTGGCGGCATCGGGCGCATTGGAAACGGCTTCCTCGCCAATGTGCGCATGGAGCTCGGCGATCTCGCCGGCGAGGTCATCATCAATGCGAGCCACTGCCACGGCATCGTGCGCAATGATTTGCAGCAGCTCGTCGTGCAGGCCGTCAAAGACGCCGCGAAGAGTCTCGTGCCCGTCAAAGTCAGCGCAGGCAGCGGCAGCGAAAGCCGCATCAGTGAAAACCGCCGCATGTTCCTCAAAGACGGCACGCAGACGGACATGCGCCGCGCCTACTCCATGCCGCGCGATGAAGACGTGTTGAGCACCGGGCCGATTGATCCGCAGATTGGCCTGCTGCGGCTCGACCGCGCGGACGGCACGCCGTTGGCCATCGTGTATCAGTTCGCCTGTCATCCGATCATGAACCCGCCGAGCAAGGGCAACTCGGCCGACTACCCCGGCTTTGCCTCCAAAGTGATCGAGGAGGCCACCGGCGCGATGGCGTTCTTCGTCCAAGGCTGCGGCGGCGACATCAATCCGGTGCATTACAAGGAAGTCAGCCGCCCCGCCGATGCCGAGCCGCTCGGCACGATGCTCGGTGCGAGCGCGCTGGCCGCGCTCCGGCGCATCGAGCCGCAGGCCGACGCCACGCTGAGGGTCAGCCGCGAGGTCATCGCCCTGCCGCGCGCGGCCGACTACGAGGCGCGCATCACCGCCATCGAGACGGAGCAAAAGGCCCTCGTGGCGGCCCTGAAGCCCACGAACATCAATTTCAAGACCTTCCTGCCGCTGCTCCTGCAGCACCGGCTTTTCCCGGACATGCCATCGCATTACGCGCAGGGCTACCTCGACAACCCGGAGCCGCTCCGGCAGCTCGACGCCGACAACAAGGCGCTCGTCGAGGCCTACCTCGGCAATCTCGCCCTCATGGAAAAGCTCACGCGGCTGAACGCAAACCTCGCCTTGCTCAAAAAACATCTCGCCGACACAAAGGCCGCGAACAGCCCCACGCTCGACGCCGAGGTCTGCGGCCTGCGCGTCGGAGCCTTCAAGCTCGTCACCTTTCCCGGCGAGGTCACCGTGCAGGTCGGCCTGAACATCAAAAAAGCCGCGCAGGATGCCAACGCGCACGTCTCCGGCTACACGAACGGCTACATCTGGTACACCGCCACCGAGCAGCAACGGCGGAACACCGGCTACGCGCAGGAGGATTGCGATGTGATGGTTGCTCCGGAGTGGCAGGCCATCTTTGAAGCCAAAGCCCTGCAAGTGCTGCGCGAGCTGGCCCGCTGAGCGCCGGCCGGCAAAGGAACTCACGGTGTTCGCATGGTGAGATGGGGGGGGTTCTTTCCCGGGGCGGGTATTTTGAAAAAGGGTGGCGCACATCAAGAAAAGAGTTCCCGCATTTTGAAAAACCACCGGCAAATCTTGAGAAGCAGGCAGTGAAAAATGCAAACACGGCCTGCCATTCAGAAACTCACCCGGCTCATTCTGCAAATAAGCCATCAAACATCAAAAACCAGACAGGCCAAAATACCATTCAGGCAGGCCATTCAGAGAGTCGGCAAGCGCTAATTGAGACAAAGGCAGCCAGAAAAAAGTTTTTACAGGCTATCCGTGTCTCAAGAAGCGCCATCCGAAGCTTAATATATGGCAACCGACTTTCATAATGCGCAAACTTTGTCTCAAGAGACCCAACCCGAGTCATTGAATACGCAACCCGCGTCTTATGAGTCGCAAACTGACTTTTATTGTTTGCAACCCGTGTCTCAATATTCTCAAACTGACTCTCATTGTTTGCAACCCGACTTTTATTGTTCGCAAACCTTGTCTCAAAGTTTGCAACCCGACTTTCATTGTTTGCAAACCTTGTCTCAAAGTTCGCCACCCGACTTTCATTATTCGCAAACCTTGTCTCAATAAGTGCCGCCCGCGTTGCATTTCGAGCCCCCCGAACCGCCGCACGAGCCGCCCCGCTTGGCGATACCGCAAACCTTCCCCCAGCCGCCGCGCGCGCCGCCCAAGGTAGGGCGGCTGGTCCCCCAGCCGCCGCGCGCGCAAGTGCAGGCTACGAACGGCGCGGAAAGGTCGCTCGCACCCCCAGCCCCCGCCCGCGGCGCGTTGAGGACAACACGCCCCACCTGCCCCCGCAGGCGCGCTTGCCAAAGATAGAATGAGAAGGCCGGAAACAAGTTGAGGCCGTGCCAGGGGATTGAGAGCATTCCTGCCTTCGTATGAAAAAGAACAAGAAAGCGCATCAAACCACAATCGGCATCGACCTCGGCGACAAGCAACACGCAGTCTGCATCCTTGGCAAGGACGGGGAGGTGCTCCAGGAGTTCAACATCCGCAACCAGCGAGAGGAGTTGCTGCGCCTGGCACAGAATGAAGTGTCAGAATGAAGTGTCCGTCCCTTGGTTGTCTTTCCGGGCGGCAAGATGCCGCCTCCACATCACGCGCCGCAGCCGATGGCGCAGGCGGGCGCAAGCTCGCGGACTTCGTCGGCGGCGGGGGCGGTCATGCCGGGGTTGGGCTCCTGGGGGGCGAGGCCGAGTTCTTGGAGCAGGGCCATGTCCTCATTGGCGCGCGGGTTGGCGGCGGTGAGGAGTTTGTCGCCGTAGAAGATGGAGTTGGCGCCGGCGAAGAAGGCAAGGGCCTGGGCCTCGCGGTTCAGATTGGTGCGGCCGGCGCTGAGGCGGACTTTGGCGCGCGGGATGGCGATGCGCGTGACGGCGATCATGCGGATGAGGGAGAAGGAGTCCACCTGGACGTTTTCGCCGAGGGGGGTGCCTTTCATGGGCATGAGGGCGTTGATGGGCACGCTCTCGGGGTGGGGGTTGAAGTTGCTGAGCACCTCCAGCATTTTCAGGCGGTCCTCGATGGTCTCGCCCAGGCCGAGGATGCCGCCGCAGCAGACGGACATGCCGGCGTCCTGCGCGTGGCGGATGGTTTCCAGCCGGTCGTCGAAGGTGTGGGTGCTGACGATGTTCGAGTAGTGGTCCGGGCTGGTGTCAATGTTGTGGTTGTAGGCGGTGACGCCGGCTTGCTTGAGCTGGGCGGCCTCTTCGGCGCCGAGGTGGCCGAGGGTGACGCAGACCTCCATGCCGAGGGTGGAGACATCGCGGACGATGTCGAGCACCTGGTCGAACTTCCGGGTGCCGGCGCGCACGCCTTTCCAGGCGGCGCCCATGCAGAAGCGTGTGGAGCCGCTGGCGCGGGCGGCGCGGGCGCGCTCCATGACCTGGTCTTTTTCCATGAGCTTCTCGGCCTGGACGCCGGTGCTGTAGCGGGCGCTCTGGGCGCAGTAGCCGCAGTCCTCGGAGCAGCCGCCGGTCTTGATGCTGAGCAGGGTGCAGAGCTGCACTTCATTGCCGGTCCAGTGCTCCTGGTGCACGGCGCGCGCCTGCTGGATGAGGTCGAAGAAGGGCTGGTGGTAGATGCGGTGGAGGTCGGCGTATTTCATGAAAACGGGGGATTATTGAGTCCAGCGGCTGCCGGGGCTGAGGGCGACCTGCCAGTTGCGCTGGTGCATGTGGGAGTAGTCGGTTTTGCCGATGGCGCCGATCATGGGAGCGCCGGTGGCGCGTTTCCAGGCTTTGCTCATGCTTTCGCCGGTGTGGCAGCCCCAGCTTTTGCAGAAGGCGCCGCGGGCGAAGGCCCAGCGGTTGAGCCGGCGCAGGTCGTTCTCATGCAGCCAGACGGCGGAGGCGGCGTAAACGTCGGAGCTGTAGTCGAAGAGGAAGCAGAACTTGTTCGAGTGGCCGAAGAACTCGAAGCCGGAGATTTTGTGCCGGTTGCGGGCGATCTGGCCGCCGCCCTGGTTGATGTAGTTGATGACTTCCTCGCCGGTGCGGAACCAGACGAGATTGATCTTGTAGGTGTCGCGCACGGACTCGACGTGGCTGGTGAGCGGGTCGCGGTCCTCGGCGGCGCGGCGCACATAGCCGTCGCGGAAGACGAGCCAGGTGACGAGGGTGCCCTGGGGCTGGGTGCGCTGGATTTCCTGCATGCGCACGCGGGCGGTGCGGACGAAGTTCCCCCACCAGCGGTCGTGCTGCTGCTCGGCGCGGCGCAGATCCTCCCACTTGCGCAGGGCGGGGCCGCCGGAGCAGATGATGTATTCGTTCTGCGCCAGGGCCGGCAGGCTGGTGAGGAGAAGAGCGGAGAAAATGAGCGCGCCAGGCAGGTTCATGCGGAGGCGGGTTTTTAACGCGCGGGCGCCGGATTGTCCATTGCTTTGAAGCCGCAGGGCGGCGGCGTTTTCACGCGGCGCGGCGCTTTCCTTGGGAAATCCTGCGCGGCTTTGGGAAATCTCTGTTCGCGCGTTTTGAATATGGTATCCTCGGCGGCGGTCACAGCCCCTTTCCCAGCCATGAAAACTTCATTTGGTCTTTCCCTTCTCGCGGCGCTTTCCTTCGCCGCCACCTGCGCCTCCGGCCAGTCCGCCAAGTCACCCCCCGCGGCGCGTCCGGTGCTGATGCCGGAGCTGGGCATCCAGCCGGCGGTGCTCTCGCCGGACTCGACGATCGAGGTGGTCTTTTCGACGCCGATGGTCGGCAAGGAGCTCGTCGGCACGAAGGCGGAGAATTCTCCCCTGATCGTGAAGCCCGCGCTGGCGGGCGGGTTCCAATGGGTGAGCAGCCGCAGCGGGCACTTCGTGCTGGAGCAGGCGCCGAGGTTCGGCACGGAGTATGAGTTTTCCGTGCGGGACGGGCTGCGGGACGAGTCCGGCGCCCTGGTGCCTGCGGGCGTGCTGGGCACGGCTTCGAGCGCGGGCTTCCAGGTGAGGGACCAGTCGCCGCGCTGGTTTTATGACGAGATGGCGCTGCGCCTGCCGAAGGTGATGCTGGAGTTCAACGACGAGGTGAGCGCGGCAGAGGCGGCGCGCCTGGCGGCCTTTGTGTCAGGGGAGCCGGCGCTGCGCGTCGCCGCCAAAGTGCGGCATGCGAAGGGCGCGGATTTCACCCGCTACAACGAGCCGGACCCGACCTGGGCGGAGGAGATCGCGGGCGTGAAACCGGTGCTCGCTCAGGAGGCGACACGGCTGAGCGCGCTGGTGATCGAGCCGGCGGAGCCGCTGCCGGTGGCGGATGACTGGACGCTGCACCTGCCGGAGACTTTGCCCAACGCCTCCGGCCATGCCACGCTGGCCGGGGCGCAGGTCATCGAGCTCGGCTCGGTGAAGCCGCTGATGGTGGTCGAGGCGCGGGGGCACACGCCTTTTGACAGCCCGTATTATGTGGATGCGGACTTCAACAAGATGCTGCTGCCGGAGCGCGAGGAGGAGTGGAAGGCGGAGGAAATCCAGGCCCTGGCGGAGAAGCTGGCCGCCTTCGTGCATGTGACGCCCGAGGTGGCGGGCCTGAAGGCGACGGTGTTTGACTCCACACTGCGGTTGAGCGGCCCCTTCGCGCTGAACACGCCCTATGAAGTCACTGTGGCCCCCGGCATCCTGGCGGCGGATGGACTGACGCTGGAGGAAGCCTCCGTGAACGAGGTCGTCTTCATCCCGAATCCGCCTCATGTCGCCGCGCCGGCCTTCGTGCGGGCGCAGTTGGCCAAAGGCGGCGCGGAGTACGGCATCGTGGCCGCCAATGTCTCCAGCGTGCGTGTGCGCGCCAGGCGCCTCACCGGCCCCGAGCTGCTGCAGGCGGTGGCGAAGTTCCGCGACTACGAGAGCTTTTACCACAAGGACGAGGAGGACGAAAAACGCGCCGCCTTCAAGCCCGCGCCGCTCGACGAATACCCCGGCGCGCTGGTCTTCGACCGCAGCTTCCAGATCAACAAGCCCCTGGATCAAAGCGAGATCATCAAGCTCAACTGGCGCGAGGTGCTCGGAGACAACACGGCCGCCCCGCTTTTTCTGGAATGCGAAGGCCGCGCCATGGAGGGGCTGGGAGCGCGCGGCGTGCTGACACAGACGCTCGTGCAGTTCACCGACATCGGCCTCATGCAGAAAAGCAACGGCCGGGAGACGCTCGTCTTCGCCACCTCCCTGCAGACCGGCCAGCCCCTGCCGGGCGCGCGTTTGACGCTGGTGGACTCCGAGATGCGGCTCATGGGCTACGCCGACACCGACGCCTCCGGCCTCGCCGTGGTCAAAGGTGAGGACCCGGCCTATGTACTCGCTGAGTTGGCGGGAGACTGCGCCGTCATCCGCTGCGAGGACTCGCACATCGGCCATGTCATTCCTTATGACATCCCCACCGCGTGGGAAAACGTCTGGAAGCCCCAAATCCAGACTTTCGTCTTCTCCGACCGCCCGCTCTACCGCCCGGGTGACACCATGCACATCAAGGCGCTTTGCCGCGTCCGCACCGCTGACGAACTGGCGCTGCCGGCGGAAGGCATGAAGGCGAGCGTCACGCTGCGCGACCCGCGCTACCGCGTGGTGCTGCAAAAGGAGGTCGTGCTCAGCGCGGGAGGCTCATGGTCGGATGACATCAAGCTGCCGCCCGGTCCGCTGGGCGCCTATAATTTGAAAATCAACCCCGTCTCAGAGGATGACGACTCCGGCAGCTCCGGCGGCCATCTGTATTTCCGCATCGAGGACTACAAGCCGAACACCTTCGAGGTGGCCTTGAAAAAGGATGAACTCGAAATTCAGCCCGACCGCCTGCGCCTGCCGCTGACGGCGAAGTACTTCATGGGCAAGGCCCTCACCCGCTCCAAGGTGGAGTGGACCGCCTACTCCCTGCGCCAGTTCTCCCCGCCGGAGCCGTGGTCTCAGTTTCACTTCGGCGACGCGCCCTCCTGGGCTCGCTATGGCAAGGACCGCGACGCGGACGGCTACTACGATGACAGTGACTCGGATGAGGAAAGCGAGTGGTGGGTGGATGGCACCGCCTATCTCGACGATGAAGGCCGCGCTGTGCTGGAAATGCCCGTGCCGCCGCCGGACCGCGCCGCATTGCCCCAGCAGGTGCGCGTCACCGCTGAAGTCACCGACATCAACCAGCAGACCATCAGCGCCTCCGCTGAGGTGGAGGTGCCCGGCGCGGATTTCCTGCTCGGCCTCAAAGGCCCCGATTTCTTCGGCACCGCAGGCGCTGAGACGCAGGTGGAGATCGTCGCCGTGGACTCGCGAGGCCGGCCAGTGGCGGGCGGCATTCGCGCGGAGGTTCTGGTGGAACGCCAGGAATACCACACCCTGAAAATTGCCACTGCGGGAGGCGGCACCACAACGAAGGATCAAGTCATCCTGCGCGAGGAGCTCAAGCAGTCCGTGCCGCTCCAGGCCGCCACTCCGGGCAGCGCTCCCGCGGCGGTCATCCGCTTCAAGCCCGCGCGCGGCGGCGCCTACTTCGTTACTGCCACCACCCAGGACGCCCAGGGCCGGAAGGTGCTCTCCCGGATGCCGCTTTACGTTATCGGCGGCGGCGAATTCCCCTGGGCTATGGAGGACGGCGCGCGCATCAATCTCCAACCGGAGAAGAAGACTCTCAAGCCGGGCGAGGAGGCGGTCATCGTGGTGAAGACCCCCATCGCCGGCACCGCTCTCGTCAGTGTGGAGAGGAACAAAGTCCACCGCCACTTCGTCACGCAAATCTCGCCCGACCAGCCCGTGGTGCGTGTGCCCATCCAGGAGGAGGAGGTGCCGAATGTCTTTGTCTCCGTGCTCGTCATCCGGGGCAGTGAGGCCAGTCCGAAGCAGCACAAAATGCCCGAATACAAGCTCGGCTACTGTGAGCTGCTCGTGGACTCGAAGGCAAAGGTTCTTGCCGTGGACATCCAGCCCGCGTCAGAGGAAGTCCTGCCCGGCGGCGAGCTGCCCGTCTCCCTCACCGTCAGCGATGCCAAAGGCGCGCCCGTTGCCGGAGCCGAGGTTGCGCTTTACGCCAGCGACGAGGGCGTGCTCAGTCTCGTCAGCCACCAGACGCCGGATCCCTCCGCCTATTTCCACGAGCCGCGCCCGCTGGCCGTGGACAACCACACCTCCTTCGACGACCTGCTCGACGAGGACTCCGCCGCGCGCAGCCGGGGCAACAAGGGCTTCCTCGTCGGCGGCGGAGGAGAGGAGGGCGTCCCCGATGTGCTGGTGCGCAAAAACTTCGTCGCCACACCGCTTTGGATCGCCACCGCCCTCACCGACGCCCAGGGCCGCGTCAGCACCACGGTCAAAGCGCCCGACAATCTCACCCGCTACCGTCTCATGGCCGTCGTCACCCATGGCGCGGACCGCTTCGGCCACGGCGAGGCCGCTTTCAAAGTCAACAAGCCGCTCATGGTCGAGCCCGTCGTGCCGCGCTTTGCCCGTCTGGATGACGAAGTGCTGCTCAAGGCCGTGGTCCACAACACCACTGCGCATGAGGGCGAGGTGGAAGTGCGCCTCGAGCTGGACGAAACCGCCGACTTCATCCGTGACGAGCGCCTTTTCATCCCCGTCAGCCTCGCGCGGAAACCCGCCGAGGGCGAAAAAAGCTGGACGCAAACCGTGACCCTCAAAGCTCATGAAACCGCCGCCGTCGCCTTCCCGGCTCGTTTTGTGAAGCTCGGCTCCGCGGATTGGAAGTGGACCGCCCGCACGGTGAAGTGGAGTCCTGGAGCGCCCGCCCTCTCCGACGGTTCCGTCTCCACCCTCGAAGTCCGCCACCCCGTGCCCGAACTCAAGGAAGTGCGTTACGCGCGCGTCAGCGCCGCCGGGCCGCCCGCCGACCTCGCCGCCAAAATCAACCCCGCCCTTCTGGAGGGTGAGGGCGCGGTCCAGGTGGCTCTGAGCACCACCCGCCTCTTCGAGGTCCAGGACGCTTTGGACTACCTCCTCAGCTATCCCTACGGCTGCGCCGAGCAGACCACCTCCGCCACCATGCCCTGGCTGGCATTGGGGGGTTATCACACACTCTTCCCCGCCCACCTCAGCGCCGACAAAGCCCGCGCCGCCATCCAAAACGGCGTGGACCGCCTCCTGCAAATGGTCACCGACCGCGGCGGCCTTGCCTACTGGCCGGGTGGCAGCGAACCCTCCCTCTGGGCCAGCGCCTACGGCGGCTTCGTGCTCCTGCGCGCCCGCTCCGCAGGCGCCCTCGTGCCGGAGGAGACAGTCAACGACCTCGTCGAATACCTCGTCAAAAGCCTGCGCGGCCTGGAAAAAGAGGCCGACTTCTACCGCGTCACCGATGCCGCGCTCGCCCTCTACACCCTCGCGCGCGCCGGGCACCCGCAGGAGTCCTATCAAAACCTGCTTCATGCCCGGCGCGATCAACTGCCCGAGACCGCCCGCCTTTACACCGCGCTGGCCATGTGCCTGTGCAACTCCCCCGCCGCGCAGATCAAGGACATGCTCGCCGCGTCCGCTGTCAAAAAAGGCGCCAAGCCCCTGCCCGCCTGGAGTTACTGGGCCGGCAGCGGTGTCAACCCCGCCCTGCGCCTCATCGTCTGCACCCACCTCGGTTTGAAGAAGGACGCCGAGGACCTCGCGCTCTCCATCCTCAACTCCCGCAACGGCCGCGGCGAATGGGGGAACACGTTTACCAATGCCTGGACACTCCACGCTCTCACCGCCTACGAGCGCAGCCTCAAGCCCTCCGCGGAGCCGCTCCTGGCCCGTGTCCAATGGGGCGCGCGCGAAGCCGAAATCAATGTGCCGCCCCACCCAGGCAGCGCGCAGGTTTCCCTGCCGCTGGACGCCAGGCTCACCGCCGCACCCATGCGCCTCACTCTTCCGGAGCAGCGCCAGGGCTTCACACGCGTCGAAGCCCGCGCCTTCCCGCCCGCGCGCGATTTCCAGGGCGAGAACAAAGGCTACGCCATCACCCGCAGCTACGCCAAGCTGCTCGACCGCGGCGAGCTCGGAGGCGCGGATGACCTGCGTGTCGGTGACATGGTCGTTGTCACATTGTGGATCGAGATCGGCCAGGGCGCGCACCGTTACCTGGCCATAGACGACGCCCTGCCCGGCGTGCTTGAGGCCATCAACCCCAACTTCGACACGCAGAACCAGCGCCAGGGCGCGCAGCTCCCGCCCGGCATCCAGGCCTGGCACTGCGACCACCGCGAGATCCGCGCCGACCGCGCCCTCTTCTTCACCAATTACGCCCCGCGCGGCGGCAAGTTCCAGCTCCGCTATCTCGCCCGCGTCATCGCCGAGGGCGACACCACCGCCCCGCCCGCGCGCATTGAGGCCATGTACGAGCCGCATCGTTACGGACTCAGCCCCGCGCAGCGCCTCAAGACACTGCCCTCAAGCGGCGGCCAGGTGGCCGGCCGGTAATGGGGCTGCCCTCGCAAGCGGACGGTGATTTCACATGCTTAATTTTTGATTGTGTTTTCGGCCCTTTGCTTGAGCGGTGCGCCCCAGTGATTCTTGTCCTGACAGCAGGTTTTGGCGACGGCCATAACACCGCCGCGTCTTCCACAGCCGGCGCGGTGCGGCGTCTTCATCCCGGTGAAGAAGTTGTCACATGCGATCTGGTGTCCGAGGCATTGCCGGCAGTGGCCGCCGTTTTAAAATATCTCTACCAGCAGGCGATCACTCACATGCCCTCAGCCTGGCGTTTGGTCTATCGGATGCTGGAGAAGTCGGACTTTGACCCTGACAAACAACCGTGGCTGCTGCCGTTGGTCCGTCACTTGCGGGACAAGATCGAAGCGTTGAAGCCGCGGGTGATCATCAGCACCTACCCCGTCTATGCGGCGCTCCTTCAAGTGCTTCGCCATCAAGGCGTGAGCCCGCCTCCCGTGGTGACCATCATCACCGACTCTGTCAGCATCCACCGCGTCTGGCTCATGCAGCCCAGCGATCTTTATTGTGTGGCTGACGAGGAGTCGAGATCAGTGGTGATTGGCATGGGGGTGCCGGCGGACAAGATTCGAGTCACGGGTTTTCCCGTCAGTCTGCAGTTCATCGAGCCGCTGCCGGGAGAGGCGGAGAAGCGTGCGGACAATGGGCGGATTTTATACCTGCCCTCGACTCCGGCGCGGCATGTGGCTGCCACCTTGCGGGAGCTAAGGCCGTTGCTGGAAAATGGCGCGCGGCTGACTCTGCCCGCGGGCAAACACAAGCAGCGGCTGTACCATGTGCTGCGCCGCTTCACCGACGCGCATCCCGGCGTGCAGCTGGACATCATTGGCTGGACCACGCGCATTCCAGAGTTGCTGCGCACGCATGATGTGGTGATCTGCAAAGCCGGAGGCGCCATCATGCACGAAGTGCTCGCGGCGCGGGTTCCGGCTGTCATTGATTATGTGGTGCCGGGCCAGGAGGAGGGGAATGCGGAGATGCTGCTCTCCCGCCGCTGCGGCCTGCGCAGCCACTCGCCGCGCGAGACGGCGAAGGCGGTGGAATCAATCCTGGCGGAGGACTGCCGCCTGGGCCGCGAGATGAGCGCGAACATGGCCCCCATCAGCGTGCCGGATGCGGCCATGCGCACCGCGCGCGCGGCGTTGGAAGCCGCCACTCCCGGGCTTGCGCGAGACGCGGGCTGAATGATAGCGCGCTTGTCACGCGGGCCGTGAGCGCTTAATCTCAGCTCATGATTGACCTGCTGAACCAGCCCGGCTTCCAGAAGCGCGTGATCCCGCTGTCTGTGAAGGCGTGGCATCAAATGATTGCCAAGGGCCTGGCGCCCGAGCGCGCGGAACTCATCCGGGGGGTGATTGTCGAAAAAATGCCCAAGTCCATTCTTCACATCAAACTGGCTGGCCGCCTTTTCATCCTTTTGCTTGAGGCTTTGGGAGGCAGCTTTTGGGTCCGCAAAGAAGACCCTCTTTCTCTGGAAGATTCCGAGCCCGAACCCGATTTATCCGTGATTGAGGGGCGGGAGGAGGAATTCAACAGCCACCCCTCCACCGCCAAGCTCGTGGTCGAGGTTTCCGTCTCCACTCTGGCCGAGGATCGCGCCCTGGCTCCCATTTATGCGGAGGCGGGTGTGGAGGAGTATTGGATCATCAACGGACGCGAGCGCTGCCTCGAAGTCTTCCGCAAGCCGGGAACCTCCGGCTACGAAATTCAGGAAACCCACTCCGCCGGGCAGACGCTGCTTTGCGCGGCGCTGCCCGGGGTTTCGGTGGATGTGAGCGCTCTTTTCCAGGGGCTGCCTGAAGCGGAGGCCTGAGCGCGCTCACGCGAACAAATGCGTGAGCGGCTGGCCTTTGTCGGCGACGGTGAAGGGGCGCTTGCTGGGCGAGTAGATGACCTGGCTCAGGGGCAGGCCGAGCGCGTAGCCGATGGTGGCGTTGAGGTCGGGCGGGCCGACTTTGTCCGCGGCGATCTGCGCGCCGTCCTTGTCGGTGGCACCATACTTGATGCCGCCCTTGATGCCGCCCCCGAAGATGACGGAGGAAAAGATGGGGTAATGGTCACGACCCTGATTTTGATTGATCTTCGGCGTGCGGCCAAACTCGGAGGCAAGCACGATCATGGTCTGCTGGAGCAGGCCGCGCGAGTCGAGGTCCTGCACGAGCGCGCTGAGGGCGGTGTCGAGCGTCTCGCAGAGGCGCGGGGTGGAGATGAAGTTGGCGGTGTGGGTGTCCCAGCTTCCGAGGGAGACCTCGATGAAGCGCACGCCATGCTCGACGAGGCGGCGCGCCAGCAGGCAGCCCTGGCCGAAGGTTTCCCTGCCGTATTTCGCGCGCAGTTCGGCGGGTTCCTTGCTGAGGTCGAAGGCCGCGAGATCCTCACTCTTCATCATGCGCACGGCGTCGTCATACATGTCGGCGTAGGCCTTGACGCCGGGCACGTCCCAGCGGTTTTGGAATTCCGCGTCGAGCGCCTGGGCCATGTCCCGCCGCATGGCGAAGCGGTCATCGGTGACGCCTTTTTGCGGGCGCACATTTTGCAGGCCGGTCTCGGGGTTGTTGATCATCAAAGGCCCGTGCTTCCTGGCCATGTAACCCGCGCCGGGGTGGCGGCTGTCATTGCCGATGAAGACGTAGGGCGGCAGGTCGGGGTTTCCCGGTCCCTGGTAAAAGCTCAGCCACGAGCCGAGACCGGGATGCTTGATGGTGCTGCGCAGGCCGTAGCTGGTGTGCATGAAATAGTTCGCCTGCTCGTGCGCGGCGGTGTTCGTGGCCATGGAGTTGATGACGCATGCCTGGTGCATGAGCCTGGCAGTGCGCGGCAGGTATTCGCCGATGAGCACGCCGTCCGCGCTGGTCTTGATGGCCTTCGTGGCGCCCATGACCTCGGTGTTGCCGGGTTTCGGGTCCCAGGTGTCGAGATGGCTTTGTCCGCCGGTCATGTAGAGAAAGATGACGTTGCGCGCCGTGGGCGCCTGCATGGCGGTGGCGGCTCCCTCGCCTGCGGCGAGCGCTTTGGCGGAAAACAGATGCTGCATGGAGGGCAGCAGGCCGACACCGAGGCAGGACTGCGCCATGCGTGTCATGACGGTGCGGCGGGAGAGTTCGTTCGTGGCTTTCATGGCTGGAATGGGCTGCGTGGTTTCGTGGGTTTCGCGGGTTACTCGATGAAGATGAAGCGCTGGGTGCTGACGGCGGCGAGGGCGAGGTCCTCCCACACGGTCTTGCTGCCGGCGTAGCTTTCCAGGCGCTGGCGAAGCAGGGCGCGCTCGCTGTCCGAGGGCTGGCGGGAGTAGAGGCTGAGGAAAAGCACGTCGAGCTTTCCCTCCGGCGTCTTCGCCTTGAGCAGGTTCAGCATCAGGGCGGACCAACCGCTGGTGATCTGGCTGCCGATGGAGCCGTTCATGACGAGCAGGGCTTGGGGCACGGAGGCTTCGTCGCTGGCGTTTTCGATGACCTCGCGGTCACTCTGGCCGAACTCGCGCAGGAAGTGCCCGCGCGGCGCCGGGGAGGGCAGCTCGGCGGCGCGCACCCAGGTCTGGTGGAGTGTTTTTAGATAACCCTCATAGCCTTTGCGGCTTTTTTCATCCTTGTAACCGAGCATCTCGGCATCCTTGAGAAAGCGCTCCTTGAGCGCGCCCTCGAGATCGCGCTCGCGCACTTCCAGGCGCGGCGTCTCCATGGCATTCATCATGGCCATTTCCATCTCACCGCCCCCGCTCATCTCGGCGAGCATTTGTTTGACTTCGGCATTGCCGGATTTCTCGGCGGCGGCGTGGAAGCAGCGGGAGACGGTCTCGCGCAGGATGCGCTGGCTCTGGCCGAGCCGGCGCTGGATGTCGCTGATCTTGGCCTTGTCCTCCTTGGCGCGGGCCTCGTCGAGTTCTTTGCGAAGCTGGTCAAACTCCTTGTTCTGCACACGCATGGCGCCGGCCACTTCCTTCGCGGCCTGGTAGAGCAGGGCGGGCTCGGTCTTGTCGAGCATCCGGGCCAGCAGGTGGCGCTTCTCGGATTCGACGCGCTCGCGCTCGCGGGCGGACCAGTTGGACTGGTCGGGCACGGGGCTGATGAGCGCGATCATGGAGTCCCACGCCTGCTCGGCGCTCATGCGGCGGAAGACCGGACCCTGAAAATAACAAGGCTCTCCCATGCCGACTTCCTTGATGCTTTCGCGGGCAAAAGTCTGCGTGTTGAGCAGCATGCGCAGGTAAGCCTTCATGTCGTAGCCCAGCGCCACCATCTGCTGCTCGAGATACTTCATCAGCTCGGGGTTCGATGCCGTGCTGCTGTCCATCAGGTCATCCAAGGGCTCAATGAGCGCAAGGCCGAAGACCTTTTTCCAGAGCCGGTTGGCGATGAGATTGGTGAAGCGCGGATTCTCCGGCGAGGTCAGCCATTCGGCGAAGGCCTTGCTGTGGTCGATCTCCTTGCCGATCTCCACCGGCTTGCCAAACATGACCGCGGCCGGCACCGCGTCCTTGGGGTTGGCGTCGGAGTATTTATAGTCGTGCGGAAGGCGGATGGCGGCTTTGTTCTGAACCACCTGGGTGTCGCGCAGCGGGCGCACGACCTCGGTGATGGCCTGGCGCATGAGGTCCTGAGTCTCCTTGTCGAGCGTCTTGTCCGCGCGGATCATCTTGTTGGTCTCGTCGGCGGAGGTGCTGCGGTAGCTCCCGGAGGTCATGTTGTGGGTGAAGGCGGCCATCTCGTAGAACTGCTTCTGGGTCCACTTGTCGAAGGGGTGGTCATGGCATTGGGCGCACTCCATGCGGGTGCCGAGAAAGACACGCGTGGTGTTGGAGAGGTTGTCCAGCGGCATGCCGCGGTCCCGCATGTAGTAGCCGATGGCGCCGGTGTCGAAGCAGGTGCCCGCGCTGGAGACGAGCTCGCGCGCGAGCTGGTCGTAGGGTTTGTTGGTCTTCAGCGAGTCGCGCAGGAAGTTAAGGTAATTCTGGGCGGTGGTGCTGCCTGCCACGCCGACGCTCTGGGCGCGCAGCACGTCGGACCAGTAGCTGAGGAAGTGATGCGTGTAACCCTCCGAGTCCAGCAGGGCGTCCACAAGCTGGGCGCGCTTGTTGGGCGCCTCGGATTTCAAAAAGGCGGTGGCCTCCTGATAAGTCGGAATGCGGCCCGCCACGGTCAGATAGGCACGGCGCAGGAAGACCTCGTCGCCCACGGGCGCGTTGGGCTGGAGTTTCTGCTTCCGCCACCCGGCGGCGAGAAGCTCGTCAATTTTCTTCGAGGCCGCCGAGGTGTCGGCGGCATGGAGGTGGGGCGTCGTGGTCAGGCAGATCACGGCGAAAGCGGATGTCAGGAGGGCTTTCATGCGGACCACCAACGGCAATGCCGAAGCGGAGGTGTCAGCAGCGGCCCATCTTCACAAATGAGGCGGCAGACATGACAAAATCTGGCAAGCGGAGCCTGAGCGCACGGTTTCGGAGAGACGGGAAAATCCAAAAATGCAAAAATGCCGCGAACGCCCCGGAGGCGGGCCGGGGCGGCCGGAACGGCGGCATTTGTTCCCTTGCATTTGCCGTGAACGTGCCTAAAACGCACCGCTCTATGCCATCCACCCCAGTCATCAACCTCCGCAAAGGCCACGCCGTTCGTTACAACAACGAGGTGTGCCTCGTCTCCGACTTTGAGTTGAAGACGCCCCCGCGCATGGCTTCCTATGTGCAGATGTCCGTCCGCACCCTGAGCACCGGCAAAGTGTACAACCTGCGCATGACCTCCAACGAGTCGCTCGAATCCGTGAACCTCAACCGCGAGCCGCACGAGTTCAGCTACAAGGATGGTGACGACTACCATTTCATGCACCCCGAGACCTTCGAGGATGTCATCCTGATGGGCGACCAGGTGCGCGACGCGAAGAACTACCTCATCGAAGGCCAGAAGTACACGGTGCAGTTCGCCGACGACATTGTCATCGGCATCGAGCTGCCGCCCTCTGTCATCATGACCGTGACCGAGGCGCCCGAAGGCGTCAAAGGCGACTCCGCCAACAACGTCTATAAAGCCGCCATCCTCGAAACCGGCCTGCAGGTGCAGGTCCCGCTCTTCATCGGCCCCGGCGACAAGATCAGCATCAAAACCGAGGACAACAGCTACCTCGGCCGCGCCAACTGAATTTCGGAGCAAACTCTTCCGCGAAAGCCCCGGCATGGCAGCCGGGGCTTTTTTGTGATGAGTGGAAACTCCTGGCTCATGCGCCGGCAGCGCCCAGCCCCGCATAGTAGGGGGCGATGCGGCGCGCGTGCTCGTCATAGGCGGCTTCGAAAAGTTCGGCGGCGCGCGCGCCGCCGACGAGGGCGCCGGCGGTGAGCACGCGCGGCGGCCGGCCGGCGGCGGTGAGGCGCTGCGCCACCTCGGCTTTGATGGCATTCACCAGGATGCAGCCGCCGACGGTGCTGCCGGGTGCCACGGGGGTGTCGAGACCTTCGATGCGCACCATCGCGTCCCCCACCGGCGCGCCGGTGTCGAGCACGAGATCGGCGCAGTCTTGCAGCTTTTTCCCCGCAGGATGGCGGGAGATGCTGGCCTCGGCGTGGTCCTTGGAAATGAGGGCCACGACTTTGACACCGCGCCGCTGGAACTCCTCCGCCATTTCCACAGGCACGACATTGCAGCCGCTGGAGGAGACGATGAGGGCGCTGTCGCCGGCTTTGAGGTCGAAGTTCCGCAGGATGCGCGCGGCCAGGCCGCTGACATTTTCCAGAAACATGGCCTGGCGCTGGCCGTTGGCGCCGACGACGAGGTTGTGAAAGGTGAGGCTGAGCTCGACGATGGGGTTGAAGCCGGGGAAGGAGCCGTAACGCGGCCACATTTCCTCCACGAGGATGCGGCTGTGCCCGGAGCCGAAGACATGCACCATCTGCCCGGCGAGAATGGTGCGGGAAAAGAGGTCCGCCGCCTGCCCGATGAGCGGGAGCTGGGCGCGCACGCGCTCCAGGAGGGCGGCGGAGCGCTGGAGGTAGGATTCGGCGGGGGACATGCGGGTTCAGTAGATGGGAAACGCGAATTTAGAAATTCGAAAATCCGGTGAAAGCAGGAGGCACGGACTTTGATGACATCTTCGGGCATGCGCTTCCGTTACAAAAAAACCTTCCCAACCGCCATGACACTGAAGCATTTGCTCCCCGCCGCGCTCTGCTGCCTGCTCGTCGCCATGCCCCTGCCCGCCGTGGAAAAGCGGCCGAATTTTCTCTTCATCCTCGTGGATGACCAGGCGCCCTTTGACCTGAAAGTGTATGACCCGAAGTCGCCGCTCGACACGCCGAACCTGGACCGCCTGGCCGCCCAGGGGGTCGTGTTTGATGGCGCGTATCAGATGGGCTCCTTCAGCGGCGCGGTGTGCATGCCCTCGCGCCACATGATCATGAGCGGGCGCACGGTCTGGCATCTGCCGCCGGCTCCCTGGGGGGCGAAAACCTGCCCGCCGAACCTGGAGCAGAACAGTATTCCCGCCGTCTTCAACCGCGCCGGTTACGCCACCATGCGCACCTGCAAGACGGGCAACAGCTATGAGGCTGCGAACAAGCTTTTCACCGTAAGGCATGACGCCTCCAAACGGGGTGGCGACGACGAAACCGGCAGCACCTGGCATGGAGACCGGGTCATGGACTACCTGCGTGACCGGGAGTCCGCCAAAGACGACAAGCCCTTTTTCATTTTCTACGGCTTCTCCCACCCGCATGACACACGCGATGGCCGGCCTGAGTTGCTGGCCAAATACGGCGCCGTCAATCACACGGACGAGGCCGCCCCGCCTTCGTCGCACAGCCTTCAGCCGGGGCTGCCGCCAAACTACCTGCCGGGACATCCCTTTGACATGACCCATGCCGACGTGCGCGACGAGGTGGCCGTGAGCGGTGTTTGGAAGCGGCGGGACGAGGCCAGCATCCGCAACGAGATCGGGCGCCAGTACGCCTGCTCTGAGAACATTGACATCCAGATCGGCCGCGTGCTGAAGCGGCTGGAGGAGACCGGCGAACTGGACAACACCTTCATCATCTACACCGCCGACCATGGCATGTCCATCGGGCGGCACGGGCTGATGGGGAAGCAGAACCTCTACCAGCACACCTGGCGCGTGCCCTTCATCGTCAAAGGCCCCGGCATCCCGGCGGGCCGGCGCGTGGAGGGAAACATTTACCTGCTCGACATCCTCGCCACGTTTTGTGATCTGGCGGGCATCCCCGCCCCGGAGACCAACGAGGGCCTCAGCTTCAAGCCGGTGCTCCTGGGGGAAAAACCCGTCATGCGGGACGTGCTCTACGGCGCGTACTCGGGCGGCAGCAAGCCGGGCATCCGCGCGGTGAGGAAGGGGGATTGGAAACTCGTCCGCTACGAGGCACCCGACCGTTCGGTGAATGAGACGCAGCTTTTCAACCTGGCGGAAAACCCGGACGAGCTCCTGCCGCAGCATCACGATCCGAAAGTGGCCGCCCTCACCGGGAACATGCCAAAGCCGGAGCAAACCAACCTCGCCAGCGATGCCGCTCACGCCTCCAAGCTGGCGGAAATGCAGGCGCTGCTTCTGGCGGAGATGCGCCGTCTGAACGATCCCTGGCGTTTTTCCGACCAGCCGGATGACAATCTGCCAGCGCCTCCAGCTCCACAGCCTCGCGGCAAGGGCAAAGGGAAGGCGGGCAAATAGACGGGAGAGGAGGCGGGTCTGTTGGAGCGGCCATTTCCCGCGGGTTAGGCGGAGCCAAAACCCGCGCCACTTTGTTTCCGCCTCACTCCGCCGAGAGCAGCAGCTTCGGGATGCGGTCGGCGGGTTCGGCGAACTTCAGTCCGCGCACGAGTTCCTGCGCGTCTCCCAGCGTGATCAATCCAGCGCGCCAGAGGTATTCGGCGCTGTTCTGCGCGGCGAGAATTTCGTGGAGGTTGCCGGTGCGGATGACCCCGCCAAGCGCGGCCAGCGCCTTGTCTTTTTCACCAAGATGCGCGAGCGCCTCGGCGGCCACGACACGCACGTCGGGCCATTCGTCTTTGAGCAAGGGCAGCAGCCCGCCTTTGGCATGCACAGCCTGGTCTTGAAGGATGAGACATCCCGTCGCGGCCCAGTAGCGCTTCACCGGATGCGGATCGGCGAGCGCGGTGATGAGGTCGGGCAGCTTCGAGGCATCGCGCGCGGTGGCTTTGTCCGCCAGGTCCAGGATGGGGCCCAGAGGGTAGGCGTTGCTTTGCGCGTACTCGTAAATCGTTTTGTCGCCTGCCAGGCGCGGAAACATGCCTTCCGGGATGAAGCCTGTGTCGCGCAGCCGCATGATCTCATGGCGCAATGCCGCGCGCATGGACTCGATGCGCGCCGCCTGGCCGGGCTCGGCGATCAGGTTGTGAATCTCATGCTTGTCCGCGCCGGTGTCGTAAAGCTCCTCCGGCGGTTTCGGCTTCCAATACGCGGACTGCGCATCATTGCAGCGGCCTGCCTCGAATTCCGCGAACCAGGATCTCATGCTGGGCTGCACCTGGAAGGCGTATGTCTGGTGCTGCCCCCAGGGACGGTGCGGACTGTAATTCCGCGCGTAGCGGAAGCCGCTGTCACGCACCGCGCGCACGGTGTCGTAGCGCTCGTCCATGCGTCCCCGGAAAAGGAAGACATGCTCGCGCGGCGCGGCTTTCTTTTCGCCGAGGAAGGGCACGCCCTCATAATGCGCGGGGATGTCCACGCCGCAGAGGCTGAAGACGGTAGCGGGCAGGTCCACAAAAGCCACAGGGTCTTCCATCCAGCCGCCGGGTTCGACAGGACGCCAGTTTTTCCACTGTTCGGGAATGTGAACGATGAGCGGCACGCGGGTGCCTGAGTCGTGGATGTTGCGCTTGCCGCGCGGCAGGGCGCCGCCGTGGTCGCCATAATAAAAAACGATGGTGTCTTTGGCCTCGCCCAGCTCGTCGAGTTCGGCGAGCACTTTGCCGGCCTCGGCGTCCATGAGGGTCATCTGGTCATAGTAGTTGGCCCAGTCTTTGCGGATGTCTGGAGTGTCCGGGTGGTAGGGCGGCAGCGGCATCTCCTCCGGCTTGATGCGGAAGCTGTCCTTGCCCTTCTTCGGCGCCACCTGGCTCTCGTGGCTGGTGGTGAAGTTGAAGACGGCAAAGAAGGGCTGGCCGGGGCGGCGGTTGCGGTAGTGCGCGTTTTTGCTGCTCTCATCCCACACCTCGCGCTTGCCGGCGAAGTTGTAGTCCTGCTTCGAGTTGTTCACGCAGTAATAGCCCGCCGCGCGCAGGTGCTCGGGATACATGAGAAAATCCGCCGGATAGGGCACGCTGCTGCGGTGGTTGTGGATGCCTGTGGAGCAGGCATGCATGCCGGTGATGAGTGTGGAGCGCGCCGTGCTGCACACAGGCGCGTTCGAGAAGGCGTTGCGGTAGCGGATGCCGGTCTCGGCGAGTTTGTCGAGGCTCGGGGTCTTTGCCAGGGCATCGCCGTAACAGCCGAGATAGGGGCTGTTGTCCTCGCTGGTGATCCACAAAATGTTCGGCCGCGCCTGGGTGCTGAGTTGGCTGAGAGAGACAAGCAGGAGCGCGAAAAGAAGACGGTTCATGGCGGTGTGAGGGGGCTTGGTAACGCCTCCATCACCCGCGGCTTTCCCGCCATTTATGGGGCGCTGGCATCCTGCCTGCGCGAACAGGCGGGACGCCTGTTCCCCACGATCACTTGGCGAACACATCTTCCTCTTTGCGGAAGCTGTCCTTGATGACCGTGTCGCGCAGGTTGTCCTTGGTGACGGCGACGATGTCCAGCAGCACGGAGGGCACGAGGATTTTGCCATTGTCCGTCTCGGACCTGGCGACCAGCGGCTTTCTTTGCGCAAGCTTCACCGCCAGCTCCGCCGCCTGGCTGGCGATGCGGTGCAGCGGCTTGTAAATGGTCATGGTCTGCGTGCCATGGGCGATGCGCTGGCAGGCGGCGAGATCCGCGTCCTGGCCGGTGACGAGCACCTTGCCGGCGAGTCCCTCCTCAATGAGCGCCTGGATGGCGCCTCCGGCGGTGCCGTCGTTGCTGGCAAGGATGGCGTCTATGTTCTGCCCGGCCTTGGTGATGGCGGCGTTGGTGATTTTTTTGGCGTTCTCCGGCTTCCAGTCCACCGCCCAGTCCTCATGCACCACCTCGATGCGGCCCGCCTTGATGAGCGGCAGCAGCACCTCGTCCTGGCCCTGCTTGAAAAGCAGCGCGTTGTTGTCGGTCTTCGCCCCGTAGATGCGGATGATGCGCATTTTGCCCTGCGGCGGCAGACGCTCCGCCAGGAAGCGCGCCTGGAGCGCGCCCACCTTCAGATTGTCGAACGTGATGTAGAGGTCCACCTCCGCGCCGGTGATGAGGCGGTCATAGGAGAGGACGGGGATGCCCTCCGCGTGCGCCATCTCCACCGCGCGCGCCATGGCCGCGCCATTGTGCGGGATGATGACGAGGGCGTCCACCTTGCGGGTGATGAGGCTTTCCACATCGCGGAGCTGGCGTGTGTCGTTGCTGTTCGCGGCCTCAACGAGCACATCGGCGCCCAGCTCGGCGGCGCGGGCGGTGAAGATGTCGCGGTCGGCGGCCCAGCGCTCCTCCTTCAGCGTGTCCATGCTCAGACCGATGAGCGGGCGCGCGCGTTTTTCCATAATTCCGCCGCCGCCCGTGCCACGGGAGAGGACCACTCCCGTGACCACGCTGAGGAAGCAGGAGACCAGGACAAGCAGGATGCGCGCGTTCATGACCCGGCGTTTTAGCGGGGAGCGGGCGCGCTGACCAGTGGAAAAGCGCCCGCCCTCCACCGCAAGAGACTCACCCGAGCGCTTCGAGCATCACTTTGAGCTTCGCGAGCTTGTCTTCCCAGTCGGTTTTCCGCTGCTGATGCTCGTCGAGCACCTTTTGCGGGACTTTGGAGGTGAAGTTCGTGTCGGCGAGCTTGGCGGTGACCTTTTCGAGCTCGGATTCGACTTTGGCGACTTCTTTGCCGACGCGGGCCTTTTCGGCGTCCACATCGATCAAACCGTCGAGAGGCAGGAAAAGCTCGCCGAGGGGCGTCAGGGCCGCTGGAGTGCCTTTTTTCGGCTGGAAGGCCGCATCGACCTCCAAGGGCTCCGCGTTGAGAAGGATGCGCAAAACCTCGATTTCGTGTGCAGGCAGCTCCGTAGCGGAACTCGTGAGAGTTCCTGGCTTGAGCACGAAACGCACCTTCTTGTTGATGTTGAAGGTGCTCTTCAATCCACGACCAAGCTCCACAGCCTTGTACTTGTCGTTCGCGGCCTGTTCGTCCTCGGGAAGGATGCCGAAGTGGGCGAGTTCGTCCGCATCGAGCGGTTTCGGCCAAATGGCGAACATGATGCTCTTGCCGCCTTGGTTTTCAGGAAGGTCGGCGTTGAAGCCCATGCCGTGCCACAGCTCTTCGGTGATGAAGGGCATGAAGGGATGGAAGAGACGCAGCGTGTGCCCGAGCACGAAATCAATGACGGCGAGGGTGTTGGCTTTGCGCTTCTCGTCGCTGCCTTGCAGCACGGCTTTGGAGGCCTCGACATACCAGTCGCAGTACTCGCTCCAGAAGAAGCGGTAGAGCGTCGCGGTGGCGTCGCTGAAGCGGTATTCTTCGAGTGCGGTGCTGACCTCGGCGATGGCGGTGTTGAGACGCAGGAGGATCCATTTGTCGTCGCTGCTGAGCAACGCGGGGTTGATTTCAGCCTCGGTTTCGGCAGCGGGCAGGATGCCCGCGTCACTTGTGTCAGGCGAGACGCCTGACCTACTCTGCATCTGGCGGAAGCGGGCGGCGTTCCAGAGCTTGGTGCAGAAGTTGCGGCCGAGCTCGACGTTCTTTTCGTCGAAGCAGATGTCCTGACCGAGCGGCGCACTGCGCATGATGCCAAAGCGCAACGCATCGGCGCTGTAGCTCGCGATTAGCTCCAGCGGATCGGGCGAATTGCCGAGCGATTTGGACATTTTGCGGCCCTGCTTATCGCGGATGATGCCGGTGAAATAGACGTTCTTGAACGGCAGCTCGCCCATCCACTCGAAGCCCGCCATGATCATGCGCGCGACCCAGAAGAAGATGATGTCCGGCCCCGTGACGAGATCGGTCGTCGGGTAGAAGGCCTTCAACGTGGAGGTCTTTTCCGGCCATCCCATCGTCGCAAACGGCCACAGCCAGGAGCTGAACCAAGTGTCGAGGACGTCGGGGTCTTGTTCCCAGCCTTGGGCTTCCATTCGCTGGATCAATCGCTCATCTGTGGTGCAGATAGACATCTGAATTTCACGATCATCATCTTTATGAGTATCGAAAAGACGAAGTGATTCCTCCATTAGCCACTTCGCGTCGGACGACACAGCTTTGCCATCAATGGTGATACCCAATTCAGGCGAATCCTTGCCGATGAAGCGCAAGTCATCAGGAAGCGACAAAAGATCCGAAACATCGACATAGGCTGATCCAATCCCAGTCGGGCTTATTTTACGCCACACCGGAATGCGATGCCCCCACCAGACCTGGCGGCTGATGCACCAATCTTGGAGGCCGGTCATCCAGTGGTCATAGACCTTCGCCCAGCGGTCGGGGTGGAATTTCATCTCGCCGTTGGCCACGACGGCCTGGCTTTCCTTCACGCTCGGGTATTTGAGGAACCACTGCTCGCTCAAGCGGCTCTCGATGGGCACATCGGCACGCTCGGAGTAGCCGAGGTTGTTCTGATACGGCTCCTCTTTGACGAGGCTGCCGATTTCCGCGAGCAGCTCGGCGGCGCGTTTGCGGGCGGCGAAGCGCTCCATGCCGGCGAGGGCTTTGCCAGCGAGCTCGTTGAGCACGCCGTTCGGATGCATGACATCGACCGCGGGCAGGTTGTGACGCTGCGCGATTTCAAAGTCGGCCTTGTCATGCGCAGGCGTGACTTTCAGCACGCCGGTGCCGAAGGTGAAATCGACATGCTCATCGGCGATGATCGGGATCAGCTCTTGATTCTCCACCGGCAGCGGACGGCGCACATGTTTGCCGATAAGATGCGCATAGCGCTCGTCCTTCGGATTCACGGCGATGGCCTGGTCGCCCGGGATGACCTCCGGACGCGTGGTGGCGATAGTGAGCCAGGTGCCGGGCTCTTCGACGACTTCGACTTTGAAATGATACATGATGGCGTTTTGCGCCTTCATGACGACCTCCTCATCGCTGAGCGCGGTGAGGGAGGACGGGCACCAGTTCACCATGCGCTTGCCACGGTAGATGAGACCCTTTTTGTAGAGATCGACGAACACGCGCATGACGCAGGCGTTGTAGTCGTCGTCAAAGGTGAAGCGCTCGCGGCTCCAGTCGCAGGAGGCGCCGAGTTTCTTGAGCTGCTCGATGATGATGCCGCCGTGCTTCTCCTTCCACTCCCAGATCTTCGCGACGAGGCCCTCGCGGCCCAGATCGTCGCGGTGCTTGATGACGCCCTGCTTTTTGAGCGTCTTTTCGACGACGTTTTGCGTGGCGATGCCGGCGTGGTCGGTGCCGGGCAGCCAGAGGACTTCCTTCCCCAGCATGCGGGCGCGGCGGGCGAGGATGTCCTGGATGGTGTTGTTCAGCACATGGCCGAGCGTGAGGATGCCCGTGACGTTCGGCGGCGGGATGACGATGGAATAAGCCGGGCGCTTCTCGCTGACGCGGGCGGGATCGGCTTCAAAGCACTTGTCGTCGAGCCAGCGCTGATACCAGCGGGCTTCGACCTCGGCTGGCGTGTAGGTTTTGTCGAGTTCGGGCATAAAGGGCCGCCAAGATGGGGGCGGGCGCGCGTTTTGCAATGCCGGGGAGGACGCATCCTGCCATCTTGCGCCGGAGGAGAAAACATGCCACAAAGGCAGCCGTCATGAGCCCGGCCACACCCGCAGAAAAACCGCCCGCACAAGGCGGCCCGCGACACACGCTGATGGCGGGAGTCGCGCTGCTGTTCACGGCCCAGCTCAGCGTGCTGCTTCCGCACGGGGACAGCGGCGAGGCTTTGCGGGAGGGGCTTCTGGCCAATGCCTGGTTCACGCGCGCGATGCTCGCGCTGTGGGGCGTCATCGGCCTGGAGGCTGTGCTGGGGCTTTTTTCCGCGCCGGACGCATGGAGCGCGCGGATCAAAAGGCTGCTGATCGTGTGCGCCGCGCCGCCGCTGCGCATGACGCTGGCCACGAGCACTCCGCCCGGCTGGCTCTGGGTGCCGCGCTTTGGCTGGCAGCCGGCTGGTCCAGGCACGACCCTGAAGCTGGAGCGGCGGCTGGCCATCCCGATGATCGTGCTGACGCTGCTGGTGGTGCCAGTGCTGGTGGCCGAGCTGGGCTTTGGCGAGACTCTGGACAATCATCCGCGTCTGGCGGAGGCGGTGCATTATCTGACGAGCCTGATCTGGCTGGGCTTCGCGGCGGAGTTCATCTGGATGGTGTCCGCCACGCCGGAAAAGGCGGCCTACTGCCTGCGCCATTGGGTGAACCTGCTCATCATCCTGCTGCCGCTGGTGGCCTTTCTGCGGTTCCTGCGCCTGTTTCGTTTCGCGCGCATGTTCAAGGCGGGGAAGCTGCTGCGTGCCTACCGCCTGCGCGGCCTGTGGATGCGCGTGTGGCGCACCGCCCTGCTGTTCAATCTCATCGAGCGGCTGCAGGAGAGAAACCCTGAGAAATACCGAGCCGTGTTGGAAAAGAAAATTCGCGAGTTGGAGGCGGAGGTGGACCGGCTGAAGGAAAAGCTGGCGCTGCTCAAGGGCAGGGAATGAAGGTATTGAAATCGCTGCCGATGACTCAAGGCATGTCAAGCTGCGCGCTCCCCTGATGCCGCCGGCCGGCGCCATCCGCGGCGGTGCCAAAGTGCGAGTGCGAGCATGGGCGAATAAGCAAGCAGCTCAATGGCGAAGACGCTGAGATTCCGCGGGTTCCAGAGCGGCAGGCTGGTGTCCACGATGCGGAAGAAGGGCACGGGCAGGTTGAGGCGGTATTCAAGGAGGGGCCAGCCGATGCCGAGGCCGATGCCGTGATTGTAGAAGGAGTCGAGCAGCAGGTGGCTGAGCCAGGCGCAGGCGGCCAGGAGGATGAGGCGCGCGGGCAGGGCCCGGCGCAGCGCGGGCACGGCGCGCCAGACGAGCGCGCCCGTGGTGATGAGGGCCAGATTCACGAAGAGGCTGTGGCTGATCTCATACCGGTCATGCCCCCACCCCGGCAGCGGCCAGTCCGGCAAATTGGCGAGGGCGATGAAGGCCGCGCCGCCCAGCCACAGGCGCGGTGCCTTCCCCGCCACCGGCAGCGCCAGCGCGGCAAGCGCGAGCCCGGTGATGCTGTGGCCGACGGGGGACATGGTGGGAGGGCTACGTCAGTTTTTTTATCTGAAGATTTTGTCGTCCCGCAGTTTCAAATCCAGAAAGGGTTGGATGGGCGGAATCTCCAGCTCGGTTTCCATGTCCAGGAAACTGGATATGCGGTTGGTAAAGGCTTGCCGGGTCATGAACGCATTCCAAACAGGATTGGCTCAGTGATGCCAGGATTTTGTGGATGCGCGCGAGTTTTTCGCGGCTGCCGGTAGGCCGGGTGTGGCTTTAGCCCGCCCGGCTATGCGCGCGTTGGGTGCGAGATTCCCGCGCCAAGAGCCGGGCGGTCCGGCGGGGGAACGGATTGGCGAAAGCATGCCCATAGCGCCGGACACACCCGGCCTACGGCCAGCCATTGGCGGCGCGGATGCTTTGGCAAAAGCCCGCGGAAGCCTGGCCCGGGGGCAGGTTTGCTTTCACGGGGTTGTTGGCGATGTAGCGGACGGCTTTCTCATAATGCGCGGCATCCCGGATGATGCGGTCGAAGTTTTCCTCCTGCCAGAGTGGGCCGGCGCGCTGCAAGGCTGCTTGAATCTTGCTGGCCGTGAACCATTTCCAGGAACCGCACAAGTCTTCCAGGAGGTGCTCATGAAGCGGTCGCAAAAGCGCGTGCACATGGTTGGGCATGACGGTCCAGGCCAGCATTTCGTGGCGATCTCCTTCGAAGTGCCGCAAGGCTTTCTCGACGGTTTCGCGGTATGCGGGCACGCGCAGAAGACACTCGCCACGTCCTTCGTCGAGAAGGAGTTCCAATTTGCGCAGGCGGGCGCGTTTGAATTCCTGCCAAGCCTGGAATTCCACGGGTGACGGCATGCCTCCCTGCTGTGCGGAGGGTTTTGCCAGGCGCTGCTTCCATTCCAGATCTTCGCGGCGCATTTTTTCCAGAACGGCTTTTGGGATGGAGTCGCGCAGACGGAAGGTGGTGAAATAGCATGCGCCCGGTATCCGCCAGTGCGGCAGATGGCGCTCGTAGCTGGTGAAATTTTCCGGCGGAATCGCTGACGATGGATCAAAGCCTGTGAAATTTTCCGGCAGAGGGATGACGGAGGGAATATTCCAGGTCATGACGGGCGGCGGTCGCGGTTCTGGGAGGAAGAAGGGGAGTGATGTTGGATGTCCCGGCGGATGCAAGTCGTGATTGGGCGTCCGCGCACAAAAAAGCCGGGCGGCGGCGCGTAGGCCGGGTGTGGCTTTAGCCCGCCCGGCTTTTGCGCTTGTTTGGAGTGGGAGCCGCACGCCAAGAGCCGGGCGGTCCGGCGGGGGAACGGATTGGCGAAAGCATACCCATAGCGCCGGGCACACCCGGCCTACGGCGGTGCGGTGCGCCGGAGGCACTCACTTTTTCCAGATGTCCACGGGGACGGCGTTTTTCTGGCGGGCGCCGGGGGTGCTGCGGCCGTTGGCGACGATTTCCTCCAGCTTCATTTGGAGGCATTTGACGATGTCCTCGTTGGCGGCGGCGACGTTGTTTGTCTCGCCGATGTCGGCCTCGAGGTCGAAGAGCTGCACGGGCGGGGCGTCCCTGGGCTCCTTGCCGGGGCGGGGTTCGCTCCAGCCGCCGGAGCCGGGGCAGAGGGCGAGCTTCCATTTGCCCTCACGGATGGCGAAGTAGCCGCCGATGCTGTGGTGGATGACGCTGCGGCGGACGGGGCTGGCGCTGGCGGCGCCGGTGAGGGCGGGCAGGAAGCTGTAGCTGTCTTCGGCGGCGGTGTCCGGGAGCTTGACGCCGAGGATCTCGGCGGCGGTGGCGGTGAAGTCGGTGAGGCAGGTGAGCTGGGCTGTGGTCTGGCCGCCTTTCACCTGGGCGGGCCAGCGCACGATGAAGGGCACGCGGTGGCCGCCTTCGTAGATGTCGGCTTTGTGGCCGCGGAATTTGCCGCTGGGGTTGTGGCCTTTGGCGAGCAGCTCGTCGTAGCGCGCCTGGGGGGAGCAGCCGTTGTCACTGGTGAAGACGATGAGGGTGTTTTCGGTGAGGCCGTGGTCGTCGAGGGCTTTTAAGATGCGGCCGATCTCGTGGTCCTGCTCCATGACGAAGTCGCCGTAGGAGTTGAGTCCGCTTTTGCCGCGCCAGCGCTCGTTCGGCAGGATGGGGGTGTGCGGGCTGGCGTAGGGCAGGTAGATGAAGAAGGGTTTGCCGGCTTTGGCGTCGGCGGCTTTTTCGCCGATGTAGGCCACCGTTTTATCGGTGAGGGTGGGGAGGACTTCGTAGCCGGTGAAGCCGGGGGCGGCGGGTCCTTGGCGGGAGTTTCGTTCTTTGTCCTCGCCGTGGAACATGGGCAGGCCGCGGTCCTCGGTGGGCTGGGCGGTGACGCGGTCGTTTTCGATGAAGCAGTAGGGCACCATGTCGAGGGAGGCGCTGATGCCGAAGTAGTGGTCAAATCCGACGGCGTTGGGGCCGTTGGTGGCGGGCCGGGTGAAGTCGGCGCTGAAGGCCTGCTCGCGGCTTTCGATGGTCAGTTCGCTGACGGTCTTGCCGGGGTGCAGCGCCCAGTCCATGCCGAGGTGCCATTTGCCGATGCAGGCGGTGTGGTAGCCCTGGCCCTGGAGCATGGAGGCCACGGTCATGCGCCCCTGCTCGATGAGGCGCGGACTCAGGCCGCCGAGCACGGCTTTTTGCAGTTTGCTGCGCCAGTTGTAGCGGCCCGTCATGACACCGTAGCGCGTGGGTGTGCAGACGGACGAGGAGGTGTGCGCGTCGGTGAAGATGACGCCCTCGCGCGCCAGTCGGTCCATGTTGGGCGTGGGGATTTTTCCCTCGGGGTTCAGGCAGCCCACATCGCCGTAGCCGAGGTCGTCGCACAGGATGAAGATGAAATTCGGCTTGTCGGCGGCGCGCGCGGTTAGGGCGAGCGCGAGGAGGAGGAAAAGGAATGGGGTTTTCATGGGTTGGCTGCCGCTGCGAGGTCGGCGTGTGTCTGGGAATGGAAAAAACAGGCGCGAAAAAAAACGGGCGGAGGCAAACGCGGGGTTGGGGAGCGACTTTGCAGGCATCGGAAAGTGTTGGGAGCAAAGTTGCGGCCGGTTTTTCAACCTTCGTCATCTGTCGGAATTACCAGAATTACAGCGCTTGATGCTGGCATGATCCTGGCTGGGTTGGCGGAGTCTGTGTCGTTTTTGTTTCCAACCTTGACCGTCCGTGCGCCTTCCTGGCGTGTAGCATGTCGCGTAAATACATTGTCAACCTTGCCGCCGCCATGAAATTGCCCGCCCTCTCCTCCTCACGCTCCGCTTATTTCAAGCTCGTTCCGACCCTCATGCTGGCGCTGGCTTCCGCCTCGGCGCAAACGGTGGCCTTCACGGAGAAATTCGAGACCAGCCAGGGTGACGCTTACACCACCAGCGGTGTCATCGGCGCGAGTGTGTGGACGGTGACGCGCTCGACTGCGGGAGACTGGGGCGCGCGGATTCACAACGCGCAGCTTGAGCTGACGAATGACGCCGGCGCCACAGGCAATGCGAACGGCTGGGTTTTGGCCTCGACACCGACGACCAGCTTCGGGCTGCCCTACAACTCCACGCTATCGAGCAATCCCGGCGCGGTGACGTGGGAGTTCAACATGCGGCAGATCCGACCCGACCCGGCGGGCTTTAGCGCAGGCAGCTATGGGGTCGCTTTCGTTTTGGCGGGCAGCAGTGCCAATGCAGCGACAGAGGGCAGCGGTTATGCGGTGGTTCTGGGCCAGTCTGGCGCCACCGACCCGGTTCGTCTTGTCGCTTATGTGAACGGACTGCAAGGCACGCTGACCACCATCATTACCGCCACGGCACCCCTCGCCGATGTGGGTGTGGGTTACATGAGTTTGCGCGTTCAATACGGTCCGGGCAGCAACATCTGGGAGCTGTATGGGCGCTCGGACGGCGAGACGGCCTTCAGCGATCCCGCGCTGGGCGACCTGACGCTGCTCGGCAGCGGCACCAACGGCACGCACACAGCCACATCGCTCGGCTTTTTGGGCGGCTACTGGCAGGGTTCAACGGCCGCCACTCAGACCGCCTTTTTCGACAACATCCGCGTGCTGGTGCTGGAGCCGGTGCCGGTGTCGCAGCTTTTCTGGGACGCCAATGGAAACACGGCGGGCGCGGGTGGCGCCACGCCGGCGGGGACCTGGGGAGTGGATGCCTTCTGGTCTTCCGACTTGAACGGCGAGACGGCCACAGGAGCCTGGGTGCCGGCGCAGCGGGCGGTGTTCGCGGCGGGCACGGATGCCACGGGGGAATACACGGTGACGCTTTCCGGCGCGCAGGATGTGAACGGCATCCATTTCGAGGAGGGCCATGCGCAGCTCAGCGGCGGGGCGCTTTTGCTCGGCTCCTCCACGCCTTTTGTCATCGTGGACGCGCCGCAGGCGACCATCGCCTCCGACATCACGGGCACCAACGGATTGATCAAAAATGGCGCGGGTGCCTTGAATCTGGCGGGTGTGAAAACTTTCAGCGGCAGTGTGGTCATCAACGCGGGCGTGGCGCGCATCGCTGAGGACGGCGCGCTGGGCGCGGCGACCAATGACGTCGGTCTGTTCGGCACCCTGGCCACCACGCAAAGCCTCACTCTGGGCGCGGGGCGTGATTTCACGGGGGGCGGCACTCTGGCTCCGGCGGCGGGGACGACGGCGGAACTGGCGGGCGGAGTGACGATGACGGGTCTCACCCTCGCGGACACGGGCACGGTGAATCTGACCGGTGTCACGCGCTCGGTGGGCGCGCTGGGCTTCACGGCGGCGGGCACCTTGACGGGGAGCGGCGTCATCACCGCTTCTGGGTTGAGCGCCGCCGCGCTGACCAGCGGCACGGCGACGGTGAGCGCGCCGCTGGATTTCACCCCGGCGGGCACCACGAACATGACGGTGAATGTGGGCGCGGGCGCGCAGCTCACGCTGGGCGGGGCTTTGACGAAACTTTCCTCCGGCTCGGCGGGGCGGCTTTCCAAACAAGGCGCGGGTACGCTGCGGCTGGAGGGCGCGAATGTGGACCTGTGCGGCGTGCAGCTCGGTGTGGTGGGCGCGAGTCCGGTGGTGGGCGGCACGCTGGTCATCACGAACAAGGACGCGCTCGGCACGCGGGACACGGACACGGTGGCCGCCGGCGCGCAGTATTTCCAGGCGCAGTTGAACTCCGGCACGCTGCAAATCGCCGGCACATTGACCGGTGGCAATGCGGTGCCGAACGGCATCAGCATCGGCGCGCGCGCGGCCTCGCCCCTGGTCTTCACGGGCGGGGATGTGGAGTTTCTCGGGGCCAGTTCCCTCTTTGGTGCGACAGGCACGGGCGATGACATCGTGGTGGAGGTGAACAATCATGTGACGCTGCCGGGAGCCTTCACCCAGGGGGGCACGGGGCCGATCACCGGCCTGGCCCTCAGCGGCACGGGCACGCTGACTTTTGCCAACGCGGCCACGCTTCTCACCTCGCCGCTCAAACTTGGCGGCACGGTCACGGTGGAGCTGGACACGGCCACGCTCGGTGCGACGACCGCGGCGGCTCCCGTCCACTCGCTGGCGGCGGGGACGACGCTGGTCATCGGCAAACCAGGCGAGACACGCCTGGTGACTGCTTTCGGCGGCCTCGACGGCGCGGCAGGTTCCAAAATTGCCTTCGATCTCGACGGCCTGGCACGCGGAGACGACTACGACGCGCTCGTGCTGGCGAAGCCGGACGGCGCTGCTGGCGCTGTGGTCTTTGCCGGGACGATCGAGGTGGAGTTGGTGGGCGCGTTCGAGCCGGAGATCGGCGACACCTTTGACCTGCTGGACTGGGACGCGAGCGTGACGCCGGACTTCACCGGCATCGCCTTTGACCTGCCTCCCTTGCCGATGGGCCGCGAATGGAACACGAACAGCTTCGCCGCCAATGGCAGCATCTCCGTGCAGGCGGAGAGCAATGTGGACTTCACCATCACCACGCAGCCGCAGTCGCAGACAAAGCTCGTCGGGCAGCCGGTGACGTTCACGGTGATCATCACCGGCACCGGCCCCTTTAGCTATCAATGGCGCAAGGGAGCGGTGAACCAGGGCGGTCCGACGAGCGACAACTTCCTCACGATTGGCGCTGTGTCTCCGGCTGACGCGGGCACTTACTTTGTGGACATCACCAACGCCAGCGGCACGCTGGGCAGCGCGGGCGCGGTGCTCACGGTCATCACGCCGGTGCAGATCACCCAGCAGCCGGCGCCGGCCAGCCAGACGGTCATCGAGGGTGCCACCGTGCAGATCACGGCGGCGGCCACGGGCACCGGCCCGCTGAGCTACAACTGGCGCAAAGGCACCGACTCCCTCGGCGCGCCGAATGACCCCGTCCTCACGCTCAACAACGTGCAGATCGCCGACTCGGGAGACTACAACGTCATCGTCACCGGACCGGGCATGGACAACTTCGAGGTCAGCCAAAACGCCTCCCTCACCGTGAACCCGGCTCCACCGCCGGGGCCGATCTCGATCACGGGGAACATGACTTACTCGGAGAATTTTGACGGGATGGGGACGACGACACCGGGCACCGAATTCCCCAATGGATGGAAGGGATTTAAATTTGCTGGGACGGGCGGGATGGCGCCTGGCACGGAGCTCACAAACCTGACCACGCCCGCCTTCACCGCCAGCAACGGGGGCGGCACGGCGGGCACTCTTTACAATTACGGGGTCGAGGGCGCGAACCCGCTTGCAGACCGCGCGCTCGGCTCGCAGGCCAGCGGCGGCTTTATCGGGGCTTTTGGAGTGTCCTTCATCAATGACACCGGCGGCCCCTTGGAAGGGGTCAACATCAAGATCGGCTTCCGCAGCGAGCTTTGGCGCACTGGCAACAATGCGGGCGAGGAGCGCTGGATCTTCGAGTGGAAACTTGGCGGCGGCATCACCGATCTCGATCTCGGCGAATGGAACACGGCCAGCGCCTTCGACATTGTCGAAATTGACCCGACGAACACGACCAATTCGTCGCGCGATGGCAATGCCGGCGGCAACTTTGCAACGCTTTCCCCCGCGTTTTTTTCCTCGCTGAGCGGCTGGGAGCCCGGGCAGGTGCTGCACATCCGCTGGAGGGATGTGGACAACACCGGCAATGACGCCGGCATGGCGATTGATGACTTCACCTTCACCGCTGAAAACGTGCCGCCGCCGCCAACGCTGCTTTATTGGGATGCGAACGGCGCTCTGGCTGGCGCGGGCGGACCGACGCCGACTGGAACCTGGGGCGTGGACACTTTCTGGGGCGGCATTGCGGATGGCACGGGTGCCACGGCAGCCTGGCAGGCGGGTGGCGATGCCATTTTCTCCGCCGGGGCGGATGCCACCGGCATGTTCACCGTCACGGTGGCCGGCACGCAGGATCTCGGCGCGCTGGTATTCGAGGAAGGGCAGGTGACGCTCTCCGGCGGAACGCTGAATTTCACCGACATCACTCCAAAGGTGGAAGTGCTGGACACCGGCTCCGCCTCGATCAGCTCCCTGCTGACCGGGGCGACCGGCCTGCTCAAGCGCGGCGGCGGCATCCTGAGCCTGACCAACCCGGCGAACAGCTTCACAGGAAACGTGGTGCTGGGAGGCGGAATCCTGGCGGTCACGGATGACGCCCAGCTTGGCAATGCCGACAACGACATCGTGCTCAGCGGCGGCTCGCTGCTGACATCGGTGAGCCTCTCGTTCAATGCGCAGCGCTCCATCTCCGGCTCCGGCGGCCTGGCCCCTGACGCGGGCACCACGCTCACGCTGCCCGGCCCGGTGGCCACCTCGGCGCTTTCAGTGACGGGCACCGGCACGCTGGACTTCACGGGCGCGAGTCCGACGCTTGGCTCGCTTTCCTTCCAGGGTGCCGCGGCAAGCACCGGCGTGCAGCTTGCCCTTTCCTCCATTGGCGCGAACCACTCGAGCGGCACGAGCATCGTTTCCAACGACTTGAATTTTGGCACCACGAACGCCACTGCCGAGGTGGCCACGGGCGGCACACTTCAGCTCGACGGCCAGCTCTCCCTCGGCGGAGGCGGCAGCAACAGGCTCATCAAAACCGGCGGCGGCATTTTGATCATCAGCGGCGCGCAGCCCGGCCTCAACAAATTGGGCATCGGCATTCAGCAGGCATCACCCATTGAGGGCGGGGTGGTGGTCATCAATGACAAGGAGGGGGCGGGAGCCACGCAGTCCTTCTTTAATTACGGCACCCTCCAGGCGGCGGTGCCTTTGACTGGCGACGAGGCCATCGCCATCGGCCTGTCCATCGGAGGACGCGACGCCAGCCCGTCCGTGCTGGCTGGCGAGGAGATGACTTTCCTTGGCGACAGCACGCTTTTCGCCGCCACCGGCACCATGGGTGACATTCGCCTGAACGTGAACAACCACACCACCCTGACCGGCTTGCTCACGGGATCGCTCAATGCCGGCTTGAGCGGATTTGCCATCGGCGGCGACGGCAGGCTCACACTGATCAGCGTGCTGAGCAACCTCACCACCGGGATCAAATTGAAGGACACGGTGACTGTTGAGCTGGCTCCGACGAGCTCCCTGGGCACGGCTGGAATCACAAGCGCGCCCATGGTCGGAATTGATGCCGGCGCCACGCTCGCGGTCGGCCTCATTGGCACCGTCCAAGAAGTCATCGCCTACGCAGGCTTGCAGGGCGCGGCGGGGTCGGTGCTGCGTTTTGACATCGGCGGCGCGGCGCGCGGCACGGCCTATGACGCGCTGCGCTTGTTGAAGCTCGACAACGACCAGGCGGGCGCGGTGATTTTCGCGGGGCAGGTCAAGGCAGACCTCATCAGCGGATTCGCTCCCGCGCTGGGGCAGAGTTTTGACCTGCTGGACTGGGATGCGGGCGTGACGCCGGATTTCACGGGCATCTCCTTTGATCTGCCGCCGCTTGGCGCGGGCCTGGGATGGAACACGTCCTACTTCGCCGTGGACGGAACGATTCGAGTCGTCACTGATGTGCTGACCATTCTTGAAGAGCCGGACTCTGCCAGTGTCAGTCCGGGCCAGGCGGTGAGTTTTTCGGTGGTCGCCAGCGGTCCCGGCATCATCAGCTACCAATGGCAGAAGCTGGTGGGGATGGATTTTGAGAATGTCGTCACCAACGGCAATGAGGCCACCCTGCTGCTGCTGAACCCCACCACGGATGACGCCGGCGTTTACCGCTGCCTCGTCAGCAATGGCGGCGCGCCCATCGAGTCCGCTCAAGCGACCCTCATTGTCTTCCCGCCGCTGACGGATGTGATGGCCACGCGCACCCCGGCGGCGAACTCCTACTTCATCATTGGCGACAGCGTCACATTTAACGTGACCTTCAACAATCCCGGCGGCGGCACGGTGACCTACCAGTGGTACAGGGGCAGCAGCCCCATCGGCGGAGCCACCGGGCCTTCATTTCAAATCAACCCTCTCTCCCTTGCCAGCACCGGCACTTACAGCGTGCGTGTCAGCACGGGCGGACCGCCCATTTCCAGCAACGGCGTGCCCATTGTCGTCGTCAGCCCCGAGCCTGCCATTGCCACCCAGCCCGCGCCGCGCACGCTCGTCGCGGTCGGCCAGCCGCTCACGCTTTTCGTCGAGGGCACAGGCCGCCCGCCGCTGCGTTACCAATGGAAGCGCGACGGCAAGGTGATCCCCGGCGCCACCAAGGCGAGCCTTGTGCTGCCCAAGGCGGCGCTTGTCCACGCCGGCACCTACATCTGCGAGGTGACCAACGCCGCCGGACCGCTCGTCCCCAGCTCCACCGCCCAAGTTGGCGTGGTGACGGTGAACGCCAGCCCGCCGAAGCTGAACCTGCCTGAAAAAGGCAAGTCTGTGATGAAGGTGCTCGCTGCCGGGCCGAACCTGCTATTCAACTGGACGCGCGACGGCGGAGCGGTCCCGGCCAATTTCATTTCGACACCCGACGGCAAGACGCTCAACGGCTCCAACCTCACCATCAACGACCACGGCAGCTACGCCTGCACCGTCACCCTCGGCGTGCTCACCCTGCAGGGCGGCCAGCATTTGCTCCAGGTCTATGACAGCGAGCCGGAGTCGCCGGCCACCACCACGATGCCGGACGGCATCATTGGCGGGAACTACATCTTCGACATGCCCTACACGGTGGGCGACCCGCCGACCGAGGCTCCGGACAGCTTTAGCGCCAAGGGTCTGCCCGCCGGCCTGAAGATGGACCCCAAAACTGGACGCATCAGCGGCCGCCCCACCAAGGCTGTGGCCAGTGTGCCTGTGGAAATGACGGCCAAGAACAAACTCGGCTCCACCAAGACCACCAGCACTCTGACCATTCACGCCTTCCCGGCGAAACTGGCGGGTCCGTTCACCGCCCTGGTGGAGCGCGACCCGGATCTTTATGGCAACCTCGGCGGCCGGCTCGACATGACCATCACCACGCTCGGAGCTTACTCGGGCAGCCTCCTCATGGGCACGACGAAGTTTGCCATCAAAGGCGTGCTGGACCTTGACGCGCTCGACCCCAACGGACTCGACCCGGACGAGGGCGTGCCGCCCGGTTTTGAGATCGTCATCCCGCAAAAGAACAGTCCCGCGCCGCTGATCCTCGAACTCGACATGCCGCTGCTCGACGAGGACGGCGACCCCGACATCAACGGCGAGCGTTTTGTCACAGGCACCGTGACCGACGGCACCGGCACTGCGGACATTGACGGCTGGTGGCAGAAGTGGAATCCGAAAGCCGGCGCCGCCGCCTCGGATTTCCAAGGCTATTACACCTTCGGCCTCGCCATTCCGGAAAATGACACGGCTCTTGGCGACGCCTCCGTCCCGCAGGGCGCGGGTTATGCCTCCTTCACACTGGCCGCCGATGGCAAATACAAGCTCGCTGGAAAAACCCCCGACGGCGAGTCCCTCACCACGGCGGGCATCTCCGGACCAGCCGGGCAAATCCTCGTCTTCCAGACCTTCTACAAACCCGCCGCCGGCTCCCTGCTCGGCGTGCCCGTCATCAGCACCACCGGCGGCGCCACACCGCAGGACCGGCCTTTGATGGGGGATGCCGACTGGCTGCGGCCCGAGAACACCAATCTCAAGCATCGGGTGTTCAGAGCCGGCTTCGCATTGCAGCCCATGAGCATCATGGGCGGGCGCTACTCATTGCCTGATGCCGGCAACGTGGTCATGAACCTGGCCCCGGACAGCCAGGTCACGATGAGCTTCCTCGAAGGCGGCATCGGCACCACGTTTGACGGGCCGCCCGGCCAGACCAGCCGGGTGGACATGACCCTGCGCATTGACGCCAAGAACAAGCTCATCACCGTGGCCGGCCCCGCACTGCCCGACACGAACAAGCCCAAGCCCATCGCGCCCAAGACGGGCCTTTTCGGCGGCTCCATCGGCCTCCAGGACGGCAACCCGGTGCCCAATGGCAAGCCCAACCCCGTCAAGCGCACCGCCGCTTATCAAGGCATCCTCATCCGTGACGGGGCGGAATACATCGGCGTGGGTTACTTCCTCCTGCCCAACTTGCCGACCGATGCCGTCAATCCGCCCACGACGCCCACCACATCCCCCATCGAGTCCGGCATGGTGCTTATCGAGCCGTAAAGCAGATCAATTTGGATCCAACTCAAAACGGCATCGTTCCAACGCGATGCCGTTTTATTTGTTCCCGCCAGCCCGAGCCTTCTCGCCATCCGTGCCGCCAAGACCGCGCCAGCGGAAACGCTCCAGCCACGGGTTTGGCCTTCCCTCCACCGCGTCGGCGATGAGGGGGCCGAGCACCGGGGTGAATTTGAAGGCATGACCCGAATCCCCAGTCGCCACGAACAGTCCCGGATGCTCCGGATCATGATCCAGGAAAAAGTGTCCGTCGAAACTGTCTCCATACAGACAGACTCGCGAGGCAGCAACAGGCGCGTCCGCCAGCGCGGGAAAGGTGGCGCGTAGAAAGGCGCGGAAGCGCTCCTCCTCGCCATCCGGCATCATTCTCGCGTCCGAGGCGCGCACACGCCGGCCCGGGCCATGGTTGGCCACCTTGACCACACCGTTCGCATTGGCGGGGAATCCATACCAGCCCGTCGTGCCGATGTCCGCCGCCCAAACGGGGAAAGCCGGGGCGCGCCATTCCGCGGCATTCTGCGGGAGGAAATGAAACACGCTTTGCGCCGTGGCATGGAGCCGGTCCGCCAGCCAGGGCAGGTGCTCCGGCGTCCATGCTCCCAGCGCGGACACCACCACATCCGCGCGCCATTCCGCGCCATGCGCGTCCATCACGCCGCGGACGCGCCCGCCCTCCTCGAGCCAGCGGTGGAAGGGGCGGTGCTCGTGGATTTCCACTCCAGCGGCCAGCGCGTCCAGTTTCAGCCGCGCCACCACCCGCCCGCTCTCCGCCCAGCCGCCCTGCGGGTTGAAGTAGCCGTCAGCGAAGGCGCCGGCATTCCACTTTGGATGCGCGCGGCGCAGTGTTTCCGCGCCCACTCTCCGCAGCGGATGCCCGCGCGCGGTCAGAAAGGCATGGCTGTCATGCTCGAACGAGCCCGGCGTCATCGGCCGGCGCGTCATGACCAGAAACCCGTCCTCATGAAACAAGTCCTCTCCCCAGCGCGCGTTCCACTCGCGCCAGCGCCGGATCGCGGCCTCTCCCATCGCCGTGTAAAGCGGGTCCGCGCCATAATCCATGCGCACCACTTTGCTGATGTCCGTCGAGGCCGCGTCCGGGTGCGGAATGCCTCCCGCGTCGAGCAAAACGACGCGCCAGCCTCGTGTCCGCAGTTCCAGCGCCGCGGCCAGGCCGAAGACACCGCCGCCAAGGATGAGCGCCTGCTTTTCCATGCCGGCAATCAACACGGCCACGATCCGCTCACAACGTCTCTTTGGCCGGGCGCGCGCGGAAAAAACCGCAAAGGCGGCGCGGAAACGCAACACGCGCTTGCGCGCCCCCGCAGCGGCCCTATGCTCGCGGCCCTCTTTTAGCAATGGAACAAGCCCTTCCCGGACAACGCTGGGTCAGCGACAGCGAGCCAGAGCTCGGCCTTGGCGTGGTGATGAAGGCCGAATTCGGCCGGGTGGAAATCTACTTCCCCGCCGCCAACGAGCACCGCCAGTACGCCATCAAAACCGCGCCCCTGCGCCGCGTGCGCTTCCAGGAGGGGGACACGATCAAGACCCACGAAGGCCAGTCCCTCGAAGTCGAGTCCGTCGAGGAGCGCAAAGGCATGCTTTTCTATCTTGGCGCGAGCCGCCAGGTCAGCGAGGCCGAGCTTTCCGACACCATCAGCTTCAGCAAACCCGAGGACCGCCTCCTGGCCGGCCAGGTGGACGAGCCGCGTGACTTCGATCTGCGCGTCGAGGCTCTCAAGCGCCGCGCCGCCCTGCGCCGTTCCACCGTGCGCGGCTTCTGCGGCGGGCGTGTGGACCTGCTGCCGCACCAGATGTACATCGCCTCCGAGGTTTCCAGCCGCCTCGTCCCGCGCGTCCTGCTCGCCGACGAGGTCGGCCTGGGCAAGACGATCGAGGCCTCCCTCATCCTGCACCGGCTTCATCTCACCGGCCGCGCGGAGCGCGTGCTCATCCTCGTGCCCGAGCCGCTCGTGAACCAGTGGTTCGTCGAGCTCTTCCGCCGCTTCCACCTGCTCTTCGCCATCTTTGACGAGATGCGCTGCGACTCCATCGAGACCAACGAGGAAAACGGCAACCCCTTCCTCGACAGCCAGCTCGTGCTCTGCAGCACCGCCTTCCTCGCCGGCTCGCCGGAGCGCGCGCGCCAGGCCGCCGAGGCGGGTTGGGACCTCCTCATCGTGGACGAGGCGCACCACCTGGAGTGGACTCCGGAGCGCGCCAGCCCCGCTTACACCCTGGTGCAAAGCCTGGCCGAAAAAACCCCCGGCCTCCTGCTCCTCACCGCCACTCCGCAGCAGCTTGGACCCGAGGGGCACTTCGCCCGCCTGCGCCTCCTGGACCCCAGCCGCTACGCCGATCTCGGCCAGTTCCTCGAGGAAACCCTCCACTACGAGGAAGTGGCCCGCGCGCTCGACCGCCTTCTGGCCGGAAAATCCCCAACCGCCGCCGACTCGGCGCTCTTCATCAAAAAGTCACCCCACCTCCAGGAGCATCTCGACGCCATGAAGGCCGGCACCGAGGGCGCCCGGGAAAAGCTTGTCTCATCCCTTCTCGACGAGTTCGGCACCGGCCGGGTCATGTTTCGAAACAGCCGCGCCGCCCTCAGCGGCTTCCCCCAGCGCTCCGCCAAAATCATCCCACTGGAGGCTGCGGACGATCCGCTCGACGCCAAGGTCAAATGGCTGGCCGGACTGCTCAAGAAGCTGGGCGGTGACAAGGTCCTCCTCATTTGCCGCAGCCGCGACCTGGCCGTCGAGATCCACGAAAAACTGCTCCATGAGGTCAACCTCAACGCCGCCGTCTTCCACGAGGGGCTTACCCTGCTCCAGCGCGACCGCCAGGCCGCATGGTTCGCCGAGGAGGAGGGAGCGCGCGTTTTGATCTCCTCCGAGATCGGCAGCGAGGGGCGCAATTTCCAGTTCGCCCATCACCTCGTTCTTTTTGATCTGCCGGACGATCCCGAACTGCTCGAGCAGCGCATCGGCCGCCTGGACCGCATCGGCCAGAGCAGCACCATCCACATCCATGCGCCCTGCATCCAGGGCGGCCCGGAGGAAGTGCTGGCGCGCTGGTATCACGAGGGCCTGCATGCCTTGGAGGCCAATCTCCACGGCGCCACCGAGATCCTCCACGCCCTGCGCCCGGAGCTGGACGCGCTCCTGGCCGCGCCCGAACCGGAGCGCCTGGAGGCCTTCATCCATCAATCCAGCGAGCTGCGCAAAACCGTCGCAAAAAAACTCGAGCGCGGCCATGACCGCCTGCTCGAACTGAACTCCTGCAAGCCTGAAAAAGCCGCACAGGTCATTGACGACATCCGCGCCCAGGACCGTGACACCGAGTTCGAGGAGTTCTTCATCCGGCTTGTGGACCACTTCGGCATGCATGTCGAGGAGCTGGGCAACCGCTCCTACTTCCTCCTGCCCGGCAACCTCACCACCGACGCCTTTCCCGCGCTCCCCGACGACGGCCTGACCGTCACCTTCGACCGCGCGCGGGCCCTTTCCCGCGAGAACACCGGCTTCCTGACCCCCGACCACCCCATGGTGCGCGGCGCGCTCGATCTCCTGCTCGGCGCCGAGGGCGGCAACAGCAGCTTCGGACTCTGGCGCGGCTCCGGTTCCGAGGGCCTCATGCTCGAGACGCATTTCGTCGTCGAGTGCATCGCCCCGCCGGAGCTGCATGTGGACCGTTTCCTTTCACCCGGCCCGCTGCGCGTGGTTGTGGACCATGCGAAGAAGGACCGGCGCGATGACGCCGCCTTCATGCATGCCAGGATCGAGAAAGGCAGCCCCTCGCGCCTTTTTGAAAATCCCAGCATCAAGCGCAAAATCTTCCCCGCCATGCTGTCCAAGTCGCGCAAGATCGCCAAGGCGGAAATGGAAGCGCTCGTCGAGGCGGCCGTGTCGTCCATGCGCGCGCAGCTCCAGGCCGAGATTGAGCGACTCGAAGACCTGGCCCAGATCAACGACCACGTCCGTCCGGAGGAAATCGAGGCCATGAGAAGCCACATGGCCCTTCTCGAAAAAGCGCTCGGCTCCGCCCGGCTCCGCCTCGATGCCCTGCGCCTCGTCCTGCGGATGAGCTGAGGCGGCGCTGCCGCGCGCGAGCAGTCTTGCCGCGGAGCCCCGTGATGAAAAAAAGCGCGAAGCCCGGCGTGCGGACTTCGCGCATTGGGATTCAACTTGCGGGATCACACCGCCCAGCCGCCGCGGTAGTCGCGGGTGAGCCATTTGGGATCACCGCCCTCGGCGAAGGCGCGCTCGGAGGGGTTCCATTTGAAATTGGCGCCGTGCCAGTAGGCCATGTTCATCAGGTGGCAGGAGATCACGGTGGTGGCTCCGATGGCCACATCGCAGATCGGCGGTTTGCGGGTCTGGATGCTGTTGAGCCAGTCGTCATGGTGGTTTTTGCTTTCGTAGAGCCTCACTTTGGCGTCCTTCAAATACTCGCGCTCGCTGAGCACCACCTCGCGGTCGAGGGAGGTGCCCTTGTCCTGCTCCCGGTCATAAAAGCCATGCACCTTCCTGCCGCCGAGCCAGAGTTCGAACTTGCCGCGGTTCACATGCACCTCGCCCTCGGTGCCGTAGAAGGAGACGCCCTTGCCCTCTCCGTGGGTGAGCACGACTCCGTTCGCATAAACGAGCTGCGCGCCGCGCTTGGCATCTGCGCCGCCCTGCGGTGCGCGCACTTCGACCGGGCCGCTGTCGTCCACGCCGAGGCCCCACTGGGCGATGTCAATGTGATGCGCGCCCCAGTCGGTGATCATGCCGCCGCCGAACTCGCGCGTCATGCGCCAGGCGGGGAAGTGGTTGTGGACTCCGCGCGGGCTGAGGATGCTGTTGTAGGGCTTGAGCGGACCGGGGCCGCACCACATGTCCCAGTCCAGGCCGGGCTCGGCGGGTTCCTCGCCCAGGTTGTAGGGGCCGGCGGGGTCGCCAAAGGAGGTGGTGATGGTTTTGATCTGGCCGATGACACCATTGCGCACCAGTTCGCAGGCGACGCGGAATTCCTTGCTGGAGCGTTGCTGGGAGCCGGTCTGGAAGATGCGGCCCGAGTCGCGCACGGCCTTGGTGAGCATGAGCGCCTCGTGGACATTGTGGGTGAGCGGCTTCTCGCCATACACGTCCTTCCCCGCCTTCACTGCGGCGATGCCGATGTAGGCGTGCCAGTGGTCGGGCGTGGCGACGACGACGGCGTCAATGTCCTTGCGCGCCAGCAGCTCGCGGAAGTCGCTGTAGGCGGCGCAGCCTTTGAAGGCGCCCCCGGCTTTTTTACCGTAGGCCTCGTCCACGCGGCCCTTTGCATGCTCGCGGCGGGTGGTGTCCACATCACAGACGGCCACGACCTGGCAGTTTTCGCGTCCGAGGAAGTTGCCCAGGTGACCGCTGTTCATCTTGCCCATGCCGATGAAGCCGAGATTGACGCGGGAGTTGGGCGCTGTTTCCGCCGACCACACGCGGGAAGGCAGGATGAACGGCGCGCTGACGGCGCCGGCGGCGGTTTTGAGGAAGGAACGACGGTTGTTTTGGCTCATGGGATGAAAAGGTGGATGCACAAAACGCGGCGGCGAAAGAAATTGTGCAGCCGTCCCGGAAAAAGATGCGCGCGCGGCGGCGACAAAAAAATACCCGCGCCACGGCGGGGTGGCGCGGGTTGAGGGATGGGAGGGCCTTGGCAGCCGGATCAGGAGATGACCGGCAGCTCGAAGCCGCTGGCGTATTCCTCCATGGCGATCTTGTTCGCCTCGTCGGCGAACTCGCCCACGAACTTCTCGCTCTCAGGGTCGAATTCGAGCCAGGGGCCGACAGCGGGCAGGTCTTTGGAGAGATCCACCTGGTTGGCTTCGAGGTTGGCGAAGAAGTCGGAGAGAGTTTCCTGCGCGGGCTTGCTGGCGCTGAGGCGCTCTTTGACTTCGCTGGTGCCCAGTTTCTTGCCAAGGCGGTAGGAGACGTTGGCCAGGTGGGCCAGGGCGGCGGCGTGGTGGCCGTGGGCCACATGCAGCACGTCCTTGGTGATCTTGCCGGCGCGGACGGACTCGATGAAGTTCAGCATGTGGTCGGGGCCGTCCTGGAAGTTGTCGAACTTCTCGATGGCCTTGCCGTCGTTGTCATAGGCCTTGGACTCGGCCACGAAACCGCCCTCGCAGTGGATGACGTTGCCGATGCGCGGGGCGGAGGTCTTGCCGATGCGGAAGACGGGCTCGAAGCCCTTCGTCCAGTTCATGTCCTTCATGGGCAGGCCGCGGTTGTCAAAGAGCAGCGGGGCGTTGCCGGGGTAGTCGTAGTAGGCCATCTGGTTGTTGGCGGTCTGGCCGTCGTCATCATAGCCCCAGCGTCCGCCGAAGCTCATGAGGCGCACGGGCAGCTTGTCGGGGTTGCCGAGCGCCCAGCGGGCCACGTCGAGCTGGTGCGGCCCCTGGTTGCCGATGTCGCCGTTGCCGTAGGCCCACTGCCAGTGCCAGTCATAGTGGAATTTGGCGCGGTTCACGGGCAGCTCGGTGCGCGGCGCGGACCAGAGCTTGTAGTCCACGGTGGCGGGCGGGGCCACCGGGGCGTCCACTTTGCCGATGCTCTGGCGGGCTTTGAAGTTGATGCCGCGGCTCAGGGTCACTTTGCCGATGTGGCCGGCCTTGACCCACTCCATGGCGGCGGCCCAGCCGAGGTCGGAGCGGCGCTGCATACCGTGCTGGGTCACCAAGCCCTTCTTGGCGGCGATAGCGGCGGCTTCGACGAGTTTGCGGCCTTCCCAGATGTTGTGGGAGACAGGTTTTTCGACGTACACATGTTTGCCATTGGCCAGGCCGGTCAGCGCGATCAGGGTGTGGCTGTGGTTCGGCGTGGCGATGGTGATGGCGTCAATGTCCGGGTCGGCGCAGCATTCGCGGAAATCCTTGTACTGCTTGACCTTGATGTCCTTCTTCGCCAGTTCGGCGACTTTTTTGTCCATCACTTCGCTGTCCACGTCGCAGAGGGCCGCGAGGCGGACGCCGGGGATTTTCAGCAGGCTGCTGATGTGGCCGTTGCCGCGGGACTTGAAGCCGATGACGGCGACGCGCACGTCGCCGTTGGCTCCGATGGGTTTGGCCCAGGCGGGCAGGGTGGCGAGACCGGCGGCGCCGGCGAGGGTGCCGCGCATGAAGGCGCGGCGGCTGGTGTTTGTCGGGTTCATAAGGAAACGAGGTTTGGGTTCAGAGGCGCGGATCATCTCCGCACGTCGCGGAAAATGGCAGGCTAACAAAAACGCCGCGCTTCAGGCAACCTTTCTTTTCGCCCGATGCTGGAAAGTGGTGCTTTTGTGCCTCCCGGCAGTCTTTTACCGCTGCTTGACGCCGTCTCATTCACCGTCACCGCCGAACCACAGGCTCATGGAGCGGCCGGAGTAGCCGGTCATCTCCAGGTAGCCGCGGCCGCGCACGGCTTTGCCCGCGCGGGTGCCCCGATAATCCACCGCGCCCTCCCAGTAGCCCAGGCCGGGGGTGGCGGCGGCTTGGAATTCCTGCTGGGGCAGGACGGCGGCTGCCTCCAGGCGCAGGGCCAGGCGCGGCACTTCCAGGCTCCAGCCGGTGGGGTAGCGCGCGCCGGCGGGGGAGCGCCACACCTGGCCGGGGGTGAGGCGCAGATCGTCCGCGGCCAGGGCCTCGGCGCTGCCGTCGGGATGGATGAATGTGCCCGCGCTGCCGGTGGTGGCGCCGCCGTTTTCGCCGCGCAGTTGGAAGAGCATCAGCTCGCTGCCATCGTCGAGCTGCGCGCTGAACCAGTCCCACCCGGTGGTGCCTTTTTCCAGGAAGCTGCTGCCGAATTCGTGGTCCATCCAGCTCAGGCCGGCCACCTCGTGGCGCGCGCCGTCCACCGTCACGCTGCCGCGTGTGGGCAGGCGGGTGAAGGAGTAATAATGGCTGGCATTGCCGGGGGTGGGGCCTTTTTGGCTGATGCCCTGGCTGCCGTGGAAGACGGGCGGCTTGCCCTTCTCCAGCTCGAGTTCGAGGCCGAAGTCGCACTCCGCCGCGCGCAGCCTCATGCCGCCGGGCTCGAAGAGGCACTGCCAGTCCTCATTCCACACGCGCTCCTGCGTGGAGCCGGCGAGGCCGGGGCCGGCGCGGTTCAAGCGGTCGGCGTGGTGATAGGCGCGGCCCTGCGCATCCGTCACGGCCAGGTGGGCCATCCACACATCCCGCAGCGCCCAGGGGGACTGCACGGCGGGCTGGGTGACGGCGCCGATGCGGAAAAAGGTGAGTTGGTAGCCAAAGCGCCGCCCCTCCCGCGTGTCGAGGTTCCCGGTGAAATACCACCACTCGATCTTGTGCCGCGGGTGCTGCGCGTGGTCGCGCGGGAATTCGTAGCGGTAACCGGGCTGGGCGGGCTGCCAGGGTGGGGCGGCAGGTGGCGCGGCAGGTGGCGCGGCCGGGCCACCCCCCGCCTGCTCAAAGCCACTATCGGGAGCCGGTGCAGCCTCCGGGGGCGATTCCTGGAGGTTTTGGCGCGGCTCAGAACCCGTACCAAACAGTTTCTGATGCGTACCAAATGGTTTCTGACACGTCACAAAGGCTTTTTGACCCGTACCAAACGGTTTCTGACACGTCACAAAGGCTTTTTGACCTGTACCAAACGGTTTCTGACACGTCACAAAGGCTTTTTGACCTGTACCAAACGGTT
>ERZ761607.260-NODE-260-length-104466-cov-20.481549_pt1 | contig 104466 bp, 82 predicted proteins | sample MGYA00511164_ERZ761607 | MGnify/ENA primary metagenome ERZ761607 (study PRJEB28899, sample SAMN02445080) | bioreactor sludge metagenome | biome: EBPR sludge | place: Australia: Brisbane, Thorneside Wastewater Treatment Plant | collected 2011-06-22 ...
TATTTTAAATATGATTTATAAAATTGAAGATATGCCTTTTCGGAGCAGACTCAATTTTCCGGTTTTTAAAAAACAAAAATTTCATCTGTTCAGCAAAATTCCAAATTAACTAACGTATGTTTTTCGGGCAAAATTTGCAACATTAGGCAACACCATTTAAACGGCATTAAGACCCATCATGGAACTTTATTCATCCATTTGCCATTAATTGTCATAAATTGCATTTTAATTGGCCTTAGTCAATGAAGATATTCAAATTAAAATTTGCCTGGTTCTATGGTACAAAGCATACTGCTCAGAATTCTACTTCTTCCCATTTCCCTGATCTACGGATTTTTCTCCATCCTGTACAATGCCTTGTACGACCTGAAAATCCTCGATCCGGTCAGCTTCAACGTACCGGTCATCAATATCGGCAATCTGACAGTTGGTGGTTCGGGCAAGACACCCCATACAGAATACCTCATCCGAATGTTAAAACCTTACCTGGAAGTGGCTGTCCTGAGTCGTGGATATAAACGCAAAACAAAGGGATTTAAAACGGTCGAACTGAATGATACCGTTCTGACAGTTGGCGACGAACCTCTGCTGTACAAGCGCAAATATCCTGATACCGGTGTTTTTGTTGATGAAAGCAGATCTGAGGGAATACCTTATATTCTGATGAAACAGCCCAATACCCAGGTTATCCTATTGGATGATGCCTTTCAGCACCGGGCTGTCAAGCCGGGACAAAATATCCTTCTGACTACTTATGACAAACCTTTTTTTAACGATTTTTTCCTGCCTACCGGCACACTGAGGGAATGGCGGTCTTCTTTCCACAGAGCAGATATCATCATTATTACCAAATGTCCATTCCAACTGAACATCCGTGATAAAGAGATCATGCTCCAAAAACTTAATCTTTTGCCTCATCAGAGGGTTTATTTCAGTTATTACCGCTATTACAGACCTTATTTTATATACAATCCGTCCATCACTACCGATCTGGATGAATCCACGGATGTATTGTTGGTGTCAGGCATCGCTTCTTCTGCTTATTTGGTTCAGTATGTTGGAGATATGGTAAATTCTCTGGAAATCATGGACTTCACCGATCACCATCAGTTTACCACGGACGATTTGATAGCCATCAAAAACAACTTTGACAGCATCAGTTCTTCAAAAAAAATCATACTCACCACTGAAAAAGATGCAACCAGACTAGACATGCATCGTCATTATATTCTTGAAAACAAAATTCCGGTTTATCTCCTGCCCGTGGATATAGACTTTCATTTTGGTGAAAAAAGCCTTTTTGAGGAGGATATCAGGAATTACCTGCTAAATTTTAAAGTGTGATGCGTCGATTGCTTTGGGTATCGTTTTTTCTGTATTTGAACACTGTGCTTATGGCTCAGGAAATACTCTTTGACCGAAATGGTCAAACCATGCCTGCCATTGAACGATTTTCTATTAAATCCGGCCATCAACCAACTTTTCATCAATCGCTTAGAAAGTTTGACCGGGAACAGTTGATCCAATATCTGACCTCTATTCAACATCAGGATTCGACCATGCATCCATTCGATCAGGAAGATCTTGAGTTGACATTGAGCGAACAATACTTTCAATACATGTCGCCTGATAATCCGTCTGTTTCCATGCAAACCAAACATTTCAGGAACGATGGACATAAATGGTTTAAGTATTTTTACCGGACAAAACCCGATTTTCTGGCTATCCGGAATGAAAACTTTTACCTGAAAATCAATCCTGTGATCAGGTTATCCATTGGCAGAGATATGGAAAACGATATAACCACCTTCCACAATACCAGAGGTATCCTGCTTGAAGGCGGACTTGGTAAAAACCTTTATTTTTTCACTTCATTTTATGAAAACCAGAGCAGTTTCCCACAGTACATTGAACAAAGCATTGAGGAAGAAAAAACCATTCAGGGTAACGGATTTTTCAAATCATACAGCAGTACCTTTATCCCGGGAATAACCGGTCATGATTATGCCAATTCACAAGCTTATATCAGTGCAAAACTGCACAATAATATCAGTGCTCAATTCGGTCAAGGCAGGTTTTTTATCGGTCAAGGTATGCGTTCTCTGCTGCTCTCGGACCAGGCTCAAAATTATTTATTCCTCGCCTTCAATACCAATATCTGGAAATTCCATTATCACAATATTTTTGCGGAACTGGCTTCTACGAGCGCCAATGCTGTACCCGGAGATGTGTTGGTTGAGAAAAAATATATGGCTGCGCACTACCTGAGTTACCGGATCACACCACGCCTGGAAGCCGGCTTTTTTGAGTCTGTGATTTTCAGCAGACCCAATCACTTTGAATTGCAGTATCTCAATCCGGTCATTCTATACAGGAGTGTGGAACAATTGGTCGGCAGTCCTGACAATGTGCTTATGGGTCTGGATATCAGTTACTCATTCCTCAAAAAATTCAAACTATACGGTCAATTGATCCTCGATGAATTCAGTATGAGTCATATCCGTGAAAATGATGGCTGGTGGGGAAATAAGTATGGTTTCCAAGCCGGGATCAAAGCCATTGATCTTGCTGGTATCAATCATTTGGATGCTCAACTTGAAGGTAATTTTGTCCGGCCTTTTACCTATAGTCATCAGGATTCAAGTACCAATTACACACATTACCGACAGTTGCTTGCTCATCCGTTGGGTTCCAGTTTTTATGAAAGTATATTCAGTATTAAATACAGACCTTTTCGCAGGATTTTTTTGGAAGGAACTGCGCTTTATGCAAAACATGGAGGTGATTTGAACGGTGAAAACCGGGGAAGCAATGTTTTTCAATCCTCCGGTGACCGTCAATCAGAAACTGGTTATTTTACAGCGGACGGCGATACCCGGAATTTTTTATTGTTAAGACTAAAACTTAAATACCGACTTTACCCGGGTTATTTTGCAGAATTGCATGGATTGTACCGGTCAATTCTGACCCAGTCTACTCAGCAACGGGAAAATACTATTTTTGCAGAAATATCATTAAAAGTCAATTTCAATCAATATGAAACAGACTATTGATCTGCACCCGGAAATATGCACATGATGGTGAAAGATAAAAAATTTAGTCATTAGATTGTGTATCATTTTATTGAATCATTCATCTTTGCAATCGTTTAGGGATGGGATTTAAACCAATTTTACCATTATCCTGAATTTTTTATGGAAAACAAACAGCAGCAAAAAAATCCCGGAGAAGTCAGTTTGAAAGATCTGATTGTAAAATCAACAGAACTTTTTAGCGAATTGATCAGACAAAAGTTGTACATCATCCTTGCCGGCGTGATTTTCATGTTGTTTTTTGGTATCAGAGCTTTTTTGGATAAAGCGGAATACTCTGCAAATCTGACCTTTATGATCGATGAAGATTCCGGCAATCCTTTAGGTTCTCTGAGTGGTGTACTCGGAACTTTCGGTATTACCCAAAGGGGAAAAAACAGCCTTGCGAAACTCATCCATCTTTCAAGATCAAGGAATATAACTGAAAAAGCACTATTCGCTAAAACAGAAATTCACGGTCAAAAAAAGCTGCTTGCCAATCACCTGATCAACTATCTTGACACATTGGATCAGTGGAACAGCAAGCCCTGGTACAATTTTTACAGTTCACGGGATAAAAGCTTGGACAGTTTCCGGTTCAAACATTCCGATCAAAACAATCTCGACAAAACCGCATTGAAAGCGATGAAAAATCTTCATGGTGTCATTGCAGGAAATCCTCAACAGGATCAACCTGGTATGCTCAACGGCACCTATGATGAAGAAACCAGGATTCTTGAACTTACAGTAACTACCCGTGATCCTGAATTATCCATTGCGCTGACGAATCAGATTTTCGATGAACTGAACGGGTTTTATATTGCCAAAATGACTGAAAAACAGTCTGTTACATATAGAATTGTAAAAGAAAAGACGGATTCCATCAAGCATCAGATACAAATGAAGGAAAGTCAGTTAGCCAGAAGAGACGATGCTTCACTCGGGTTGTATTCTCAAACGACAAGACTGGGAAGCGACCGGCTCAGAAAAGATATAACACTCTTGACCATGGCCTTGGGTGAAAGCACCAAAAATCTGGAGATCGCTGATTTTGCGCTTCGGAATACCATGCCTTATGTACAGACCATTGACAGACCCGTACAGCCTTTACCCGCTGTTAAAAAATCATTGTTAAAAAATCTTGTCTTAGGATTCCTGGTAGGTATAGCCCTGTCAGCTTTGATTGTTTTGATGCGGAAATTATACAAGGATGCCACCAGTCAATGAGTCATGCAATGCCATCCTTGTGGTATTATCAGGTATTAGCATGGCAAAAAAGAATAAAATTCACTTATTTTCCCTTAATAAACATCAAAATTGTAATTTTACAGCCCTAAAAAAGCCTGATTGAGGTTTATAACAATTATTGCATAATAATATGAGAATATCCGTTATTGGATCCGGTTACGTTGGTTTAGTTACCGGAACTTGTTTTGCCGAAACCGGAAATGAAGTGATCTGCATGGATGTCGATGAACAAAAAGTGCAGAAAATGAAATCAGGCATCGTGCCCATTTATGAACCCGGACTTGAAGAACTTTTACAAAAGAATATTGAGAAAAAACGCCTGTCTTTCACTACCAACCTAAAGGATGCTGTTCAACATGCCGAGATCGTTTTTTTGGCATTGCCTACTCCTCAGGGAGGTGATGGCGCTGCAGATCTATCTTTTGTTTTAAAGGTTGCATCAGACTTGGCGCCGATGATCGATCACTATATGGTGATCATCAATAAAAGCACTGTTCCTGTAGGGACAGCCGGGAAAGTGACCAACATCCTTTTGGAAAAGGTAGATGCCTCTATGTTCGATGTAGTATCCAATCCGGAATTCCTTAGAGAAGGAAAAGCTGTCGAAGACTTCCTGAGACCTGACAGGGTGGTTGTGGGCACTCGTTCCAAAAGGGCCATTCAACTTTTGGAGCAGTTGTATCAGCCATATCTGAGCGATAATTGTCCTTTGCTCATCATGGATGAAAAAAGTGCTGAATTGACCAAGTACGCAGCCAATTCATTTCTGGCGCTGAAAATCAGTTTTATGAACGAAATAGCTAATCTCTGTGAAATCCTGGGATCTGATGTAGATCAGGTCAGGATTGGGATAGGAGCAGATGCCCGTATCGGCAATATGTTCCTTTATCCGGGTGTCGGCTATGGCGGATCTTGTTTTCCAAAGGATGTAGAAGCCCTTAATAATACTTCTGATTCAAATCATTACGATTTCAAATTGCTCAAAGCGGTGATCGATGTGAATGAAAGGCAAAAGACCGGTTTTGCCCAAAAGATCATTCAATACTTCAATGGCGATCTGAGCGGGAAAAAGATCGCATTGTGGGGACTTGCGTTCAAGCCGGATACAGATGATATCAGGAAAGCGCCGGCGTTGGATATCATGGAGGTATTGCTGGAAAATGGCGCTGAAATCCATGCATTTGATCCTGAAGCAATGGAAAATGTCAAACAGTTATTTGTACGGGACAAAATAAAATTTGGCAAAGATCCATATGAAATTCTGGAAGGTGCAGATGCCCTGGCGATCGTAACAGAATGGGATGTATTCAGGAATGCAGACCTCAATAAGGTAAAATCTTTATTGAATAGACCTGTGATCTTTGATGGAAGGAATATTTACGATATAGAAAAACTTAAAAAATCAGGTTTTTATTACAACAGCATCGGTCGGGAAACCCTGAACTGACATCGTTTTGAAATGAGGAATTTATCAATAATCTGAACATATAAAAAATATTTTAATAATGAAATTACACATGGTAGACCTGATTGGTCAATATAATAAAATCAAGGATGAAATCGATGGTGCAGTATTGGAAACCATTGCCTCATCTGCCTATATCAATGGTCCTCAGGTAAGCAGTTTTTCCAAAAACCTGGCAAATTACCATGGGGTCAGACATGTTATCCCTTGTGCAAATGGAACAGATGCCCTTCAAATCGCCCTGATGGCATTGGATCTCAAGCGTGGTGATGAGATCATTGTGCCAGCTTTTACCTATGTGGCCACTGCTGAAGTGATCGCATTATTGGGATTGACCCCAATTATGGTGGATGTGGATCCTGATCATTTTAACCTGACTGGCGAGTTGTTTGAAAAAGCGATCACACCACGTACCAAAGCCGTTGTGCCTGTTCATCTTTTCGGGCAGGCAGCAGAAATGGAGGATATTATGAAAATAGCTTCTAAATACGATATTTATGTGATCGAAGACAATGCTCAGGCTATCGGCGCAAACTATCAGTTTTCTGATGGTTCAGTAAAAAAAGCGGGAACCATCGGTCACATTGGAACTACTTCTTTTTTCCCGGCTAAAAATCTGGGATGTTTTGGCGATGGAGGAGCGATTTTCACGAATGATGATCAATTGGCTCAGAAAATGAGTATGATCGCCAATCATGGACAAACTGAACGTTATTACCATGGCATGGTGGGTGTGAATTCCCGGTTGGACAGCATTCAGGCAGCCATTCTGGACGTCAAACTGAAATATCTTGATGAATATGCAGCTGCCCGCAATGATGCTGCCTCCATCTATGACGATGCTTTCAGGGAAATTTCCGTGATCCAGACTCCACACCGTAATCCCCAATCCAGCCATGTTTTTCATCAGTATACGATACGGGTAAAGGAAGGTAAAAGAGAAGCTTTGCGAAAATATCTGACAGACGAGAATATTCCACATAATATTTACTATCCGGTGCCATTGTATGAACAGGAAGCCTTCAAACATCTTTCCGGAGCAGTGGAATTCCTTCCTGTGACCGATATGTTATGCAAGGAAGTACTTTCATTACCAATACATACCGAGATGAATCAAGAGATATTGTCCTATATAACCCAAAAGATCAATAACTTTTTTAATTGAGCAATTATGGAAAAAAAATCTTTTTTTGCACATGAAACCGCCGTGGTGGATGATGATTGCAAGATTGGTGCCGGAACAAAAATCTGGCATTTTTCGCACATCATGTCCAGATGTGAGATAGGTGAAAACTGCAATATAGGTCAGAATGTTGTAGTCTCACCGGAAGTTGTGCTGGGTAAAAATGTAAAGATACAAAACAATGTATCGATATACACAGGAGTCATTTGTGACGATGATGTGTTTCTGGGTCCTTCCATGGTATTTACCAATGTCATCAATCCAAGAAGTGCAGTGAACAGACGCGGAGAATATGCGAGGACTCATGTGGGAAAAGGAGCCAGTATCGGTGCGAATGCAACCATTGTTTGCGGAAATGATATCGGGGAATTTGCTTTTATTGGCGCCGGTGCGGTTGTAACAAAATATGTTCCACCATTTGCATTGGTCGTTGGAAATCCTGCCAGGCAAACCGGCTGGATGAGTGAATTTGGTCACAGGCTTCATTTTGATGAAAACGGAGTAGCAATTTGTCCCGAATCCAATGAAAAATACATTTTAAAAGATGGATTCGTTAGTAAGATAACCAATTAAATACCAATATTTTACAATGAAGAATTTCGTTCTGATCGGAGCTGCCGGATTTATTGCACCCAGGCATCTGAAAGCCATAAAACAAACCGAAAACAAGCTGCTTGCTGCCTTGGATCCGTTTGATTCAGTCGGAGTGATGGACAGTTATTTTCCTCAGGCAGATTTTTTTACTGAATTTGAGCGCTTTGACAGGCATATCTACAAACTGAAAAGACAAGGGACCCCAATTGATTTTACTACTGTTTGCTCCCCCAATTATTTGCATGACGCGCATATCAGGTTCGGATTAAGACATGGTACTGATGTGATCTGTGAAAAACCTATAGTATTGAATCCCTGGAATATTGACGGAATTAAAGAAATGGAAGCCGAGACGGGCAAGAGAGTTTACAATATTCTTCAGTTGAGATTGCATGAGAGTGTAATTGAATTGAAAAAGAAAATAGAGGAAGGGCCCAAAAACAAAATTTATGATGTTGATCTTGCCTACCTGACATCCAGAGGAAATTGGTATTATACCAGCTGGAAAGGTAACATTAATAAATCAGGAGGCATCGCAACGAATATAGGGGTTCATTTTTATGATATGCTGCATTATGTTTTTGGAGATGTGAAAAAGAATGTTGTGCATTTACACACTCATGATAGAGCTGCAGGTTACCTGGAACTGGAAAAAGCCCGTGTACGCTGGTTCTTAAGCATCAATGAAGACACTCTTCCAAAAGAAGTTCAGGAAAAAGGGCTGAGAACTTACCGGTCAATAACCATTGGTGATGAAGAATTTGAGTTCAGTGGTGGATTTACCGAGCTTCATACAAGAAGTTATGAAGAAATTCTGAAAGGAAATGGTTTTGGAATAGAAGTTGCAAAGACAGCTATTCAGATCGTACATGATATCCGTCATCAGGACCCTGTCGGACTTGTAGGAGATTATCATCCCCTGGCAGGATTACCATTGGTTAAACATCCATTCGTCAATTAGAAAGGCGTTTGAATGCCAGAATTTATTATTTCTTGCCGGGACATGACATGTATAAAATATCAAATTTAATTCAATGAAATAACATGCTGGAAAACAATTCAATTTTGGTTACAGGAGGAGCAGGGTTCATTGGGTCCAACCTGGTTGAAGCCCTGTTAAATATACCTGACGTATCCATGGTAAGGGTATTGGATAACCTGTCAACAGGATTTTATAAAAATATTGAAACGTTTACAGGGAATCCCCGCTTTGAATTTATTGAGGGTGATATCCGGGATCTTGAAACCTGTATGAAGGCTTGTGAAGGCATGGATCTGATCAGTCATCAGGCTGCATTGGGTTCGGTTCCCAGATCTATCAAGGATCCGGTCACTTCCACACATGTCAACGTCCTCGGAACTGTCAACGTATTTGAATCAGCCAGACTTTGCAACATCAGAAGAGTCGTCTATGCTGCTTCTTCCTCAACTTATGGGGATAGTAAGAAATTACCAAAAGTGGAACATGAAATAGGTAACCCGCTTTCTCCATATGCCATCACAAAATTGGTCATGGAATATTATGCGCGTGTTTTTGCTGATTTATACGGAACTGAATTCATCGGATTGAGATATTTTAATGTATTCGGCCCCAAACAAGACCCGAATGGCGCCTATGCCGCGGTCATTCCTTTGTTTTTCAAGGCAGCCCTCCTTGGTATAAGTCCTACGATCAATGGTGATGGCAGTTATAGCAGGGATTTTACTTTTGTCGAAAATGCAGTCCATGCAAATTTGCGGGCTTTATTTACTCAAAACGAAGAAGCTGTCAATCAGGTTTACAACATTGCCTGTGGTGACAGAACCAATTTAAATGAATTATGGGAAATGATCTGCAAAACTGTTGGCAAAGAGATAGCGGCTACTCACGGACCGGAAAGATCCGGAGATATACCTCACAGCCTTGCAGATATTTCCAAAGCAAAAAATTTGCTGGATTATAATCCACCTTTCAATGTTTTTGAAGGATTGAAAAAGTCCCATATGTGGTATGAAACAATACTGTAATCATGGGAAAACTGTTATTGCTCATTTTATTCTATTGGGTTATCCTTTTAGAAAACGGGGACCAGTTTTTGGGTACCCTGGTGAATTTGGGCAATGGACTTGAGATCAGGTTGTCACTGATATTCAAGTTGATTTTCCTGGTTTTGAATTTTCTGACATTGATCCATTTTGACCGGAAATTTGGAATTCCGGCTTATTTAATCTGGTTCAGCTCGTTTTTGGCCCTCTCTACAGCCACTGTATTGCTCATCTCTCCAGGCAATTTTTTACAGGCTTTATCTGTTAACCTCCACATCCAGCTGATGTTAAACATCATTCTGTTTGTCAAGTTCAGTAAAGCCAATGAAGGCCAAATGCTTACTTTCATCACTTTTCTCAGAATTTTTGCGGTAATCAACGCTGTTTTGGTGATTTTATCTGGTATTTTCCCTGATTTTGAGCTATTCAACAACATGACCAGTAAAACAGGTATTCAAAGGTCATTCGGGATCATGGGTGATGAGGTGAGTGTATTTCTGACATTCTTTTTATACGAAGCCATCATATCAAAAAAATGGATTAGCACGTCATTATATGCTGTTGCATTGATACTTACAGTTGGTCTGGGAGCAATATTTACTTTTTTAGTATTGATAATCAGTCATTTAATTTTTGTGACACCTAAAACAAAAATTAATGCTTTTTTGCTTACGGGCTCAATACTACTTCTGGCTCCTGTTATTTTTTTTTCATACAAGAATATTTCAAAAACACCTGTATTTCAACGTATTACCAACATTTCCAAACAATCAGACAAAGAATCTTCAGCACTCCGGATGCTTTCCTTACAGGTGGCATGGGATATGATCAGCGAAAAACCGGTTTTAGGTTATGGTTATGGCAATTATGCCGGAGCCGTCCGTGAGAAATACAGACCTAAATTTGTTGAGATAGGGAGGGAACAGTTTTTTGACGGATCAGCTGCAGTTATCCTGGCTTCTTCTTTCAATCCTTATATTCAAATGTTAGCAGAATCGGGTATGGTCGGGTTGATCGCATTTATACTTTTTTTGATTTTCCTTTACAGAGCCACCAAAATACCTGAGTTTGATAAAAACTCAGCTTTTTATACATTTTACAGCGCTGCCAGGATGTGGCTGCTTGTTTTTTTTATCACTACTTTGTCAGCCAGCTGGTTACTTCCTGTTTCGTTTTTATTTTTACTTGTTGTAACTTTGACGGGTGTCTTGTATAAAATTAAAGAACTGAATGGCAGCCAATATAGTTAGGAAACTGTTTAGTCTTTCGCTTTGGAATACTTCAGCGGCAGCCATCAACTTTGTGGCCAATGTACTGATAGCCAGAATTTTAGGAATCGATGTTTTTGGTGAATTTGCTTATCTTAGCTCTCTTGCAGCTTTATTCAGTTTGATATTCATCGTCATTCCACCCAATTATGCGATCATGAGGTATCAGGATGACGAAAAATTCAAGTTCGTTTTTACTTCCTTTTTTATTCTGATTAATGTACTGTTAATTATACCTGTCCTCATTTTTCAACACCTGACTCAAATACCTTTTTGGCTTTTTTATATTTTTGTTTTCTCGACTTCTTTTCAGATTTATATGGATACATGTCTCCAGGCCGAGAACAAATTAAATCATTATTATTTTCTGATTTTTGCGCAGGCTCTTATAAAAATTATATTGTTGGGATTCATGCTTCTCCCTGGATGGATCTCTGATTTTGAAGGACTGATACTGATCATTTCGTTTGCGCAATTTGTCATAGCCATATATTTCATTGTTAACAGGTTAACTGTCTTTGTAGAAAGTCTGAAATATTTTGGGCAGATGTTTCGTACCATCCTGGCGGAAATCAACTCTTTTTATCCGTATTATTTCAATATCAGCCTAAAAAAGCTTGATTCCAATATCATTATCCTGCTTTTCGAACCGCTGGTAAGCAAAGAAGTGCTTGGTGTTTATTCTCTGATCACAAAAGTTTTTCAGTTTATTACCGGACTTGTACGAACAGCAGAATCCCTTTTCCTGTTCAAAAAAAACATACAGAAATACCAGAATTCATTTATTAAAAATGCATTTTTCATCAGTGCTTTTTTGCAGTTTAGCATGATACTGGTGGGTCTGATCTACATGAAAAGCACGGCAGGTAGTTATTATACATTCTGGCTTATCCTACTAAGTTTTCTGATGTATCCTTATGTTTTCTTTATCAAAGCCAGGGCATTTTTTCTGAGTTTATATAAAAACTTTCACATCAACATCAGTTATGCTTTATTCCTCCTACCACCATCTATCTGCTTTATAATCTTTCAATTAACAGATTTAAATTTGGGTTTGAATGAATTGATTCTGATGCTCTTCAGTAGTTCTTTGCTGCAAATGATATACCTTGTTATAATGGAAAAAAGGTTTAAATCATCCTTTGGAAAAGACTGGTGAACAATATTGACTATCTGCCAAAAATTTCTTAACTTTGAAGTTTAATGAAAGATCAACCACTACAAATGAAACTAATATTCATTCTAAATCATTATGCACACAACTCGAGTTCGCACTTTTACCCCATCATACATTTATTGGAAACACTGGCTCAAAAAGGGGTTAAGATAGCCCTCATCATCGAAAAATGCCACGACAGGCCACATGTCAATTCTCCAAATGTCCGAATTTTTCCGGTGAATAAGTTCAGTTGGTTCAGACCATTTTTCCTGGCCCATCTCCTTTTCAAACTGAATAGGGACGGATTTCACCGGGTTTTTACCCGAATAAGCTGGGTCGGTGCAGTTATCAGCATTATTGTTGCATTATTTACAAATCAAAAAACTTATTACTGGCAAAGTACGCAGGGAAGTCATGAACATTATCAGTCACTGACAGCTGGATTGGAAAAATTCATTTTCTGGATTAAATCAGAGCTTCCATTCTGGTTTATAAAAAAATACATCACTCATTTTGTTACAGGTCCGGAATCCATGTTGCAATATTATTTCACGTTTTTGGGTGTAAGCCTCTCAAAAATTATCGTATTGTATAATGATGTGGACACTGGAAGGTTCAAACCTGTGGACGAAACTCAAAAAAAACTATTGAGGAAAAAATGGAATATTCCTGAAAATACTACTTTGTTTTTATTTGTTCACCGATTTTCACCAGTCAGAAAAACCGATTATTATTTTCCTTTCCTGACGGATGAATTTTATAAATGGAATCCAACTGCTGATTGTTCTTTCTTTTTTGCAGGTGGAGGTCCGGAAAAAAAATCGATTGAAACCAGGATGAAAAACGCTGATTATGGGGATAAGATCATATTTTCAGACAATGTTCCGAATGCAGAAATACATGAAATTTATCAGATGTCTGATATTTTTATTCAACCCAGCTGGGCAGAAGGTTTTCCGAGAACCCTGATTGAAGCGATGGCATGTGGGTTACCTGTGGTTGCCACTTCAGCAGGAGGTGTTTTGGACGTATTGGGTCAGAAACAGGAATCATATGTTGTTGATGTAGAAGATCGTTTTGGATTTTTGCAAAGAATTTCCGGATTGTACAACGATCAGCGAATGCTTAAGGAACTTTCTGAGGAAAATTTGAACCAATCTGGAAGATTCACCACATCAGCAGTTGCAGACATGTATATCCATCGTATTTTTGAGGTCGAATGATTAGAGTACTTCACATATCTGCCAATCAATTTCCACCCTTAAATGTGGATCATCACACCAAGAAGATATGGATAGAACTGGCCAAAGATGTTGATGAGTACCATGTATTTGCCCGCTCTGAAAAAAACCGGTTTGAATCTTACAGAGAAGGAAATATTATCCTTCACCTGATTCCTGCTATTGGAAAAAGAGAGAGATCCTTTTTGATCAGTGGATTTTTGTTGTTGTTTTATATTCCCCGATTCAGAATTACGCATTTATTGTCCCAATCCCCGATCAATGGTGGCCTTGCAGCTGTTATTGCTTCAAAATTGTTTGGTTTACCTGTTATGGTGGAAATTCACGGGGACGTGTTTTTTAAGTATTTTCAGAAAAAAACATGGACTGACAGGATTTTGTCCAAACTGGTCAGATACAGCCTCCGAAATGCTACTTTGGTGCGTTCATTAAGTAATGAAATGAGTCGGTTACTCGATTCAGAAGGGATAAAAAACAATGTAGTGGTGATTCCAAACCGGGTAGACCTGAAGCTATTCCACCCTCCTAAATCTGATTTCAGGGCAGGAAAAAGTTTTAAGATAATTAGTGTGGGCAGGTTTGTACCTCAAAAAGGATATAACATTGCCATTGAGGCTGTTCTGGAACTTTCAAAAAAATATCCGGTCGAGTTATATCTTATTGGCGGAGGTGAACTATTTGAAGAACTAACGCTATGTGCTGGTGATAATTCACATATTCACCTGATCGAATGGATGGAACAGAAAGAACTTATTCGTTTTTTACATGCATCAGATTTATACATCCAACCATCTATTCCATTTTTGGGAGAAGCGATGCCCAGAACAATTCTGGAAGCCATGGGAATGGGTTTGCCTGTTATAGCCACAAATATCGCAGCCATTCCGGGTGTTGTGGATCATGGTATAAATGGTTTGCTGATTGAACCAGGGTCCAGGGAGGAACTGGCCAATGCAATTGAAAAATTGTTACTTGATGAAAAACTTCGTTTTTATCTCGGAACCAATGCATTCAATAAAGCATCCTCTCAATACGAATGGAATAATGCATTCAGGATTTATCGCAATGCATTGTATGGCATGTAAATCCATTTATTTATAACATGATGTTTGAGGTATTGGGGTAAAGATTATATTTGCTTATTTAATGTAATAAACACCATTTTCATTGAAGATACTTTTTAGTGTCTTAAAAATTGAATTCGTGTAATATTTGGCAGAACTTTGACGAATTTTAATCTTAGAAATAATGCCACACAGAATATTTACCCCGTAGGATATATATCCATCGGGGTCGAACCCCCATACGGGCCTGCCCGTATGAGCCTGCCCGTATGGGCCTGCCCGCATGGGCCTGCCCGCATGGGTTCTTAAATCTTTTTCCTGTTTTGTTCTGGCTTGTCCAGGTTAGGATTCCCCTTTTTAATGTTACCAAAGATTCAATAAACTCGCAGAAAACACATCAATCAACTATAAAATGAAAATCCTCCGGATTTATACCAAGTTGCCTCCGATGAAAGGCGGGATGGAAAAACACATCAAGTATCTGACAGAATATCAATTGAATATGGGTTATGAGGTAAACTTGTTTTTCAATCATGGTGATAGACTGAGTTCCGGTGATGTTCGGATACTTAAGGCTGTAAAACTATATCGTATCCGGCCACAGTTTTTGGGAATACTGATTTTTTATTTAGCCATTATTTGCTACCTTATGGTAAAACCACGCTACTTTGATATACTCCACATACATGGAGACTGGAATAGTTTCTTGTGGGCTGGTATTTTAAAGAAAATCACCCGGTCAAAAAAAATTATGCTGAGCTTTCACGGATCAACAGAATCCTATGGCAGGGTCAAAAAGTTTTTATTGTCCCAAACAGTTTCCAAAACAAATTTGGTGTTTTGTACAGGTTATAATAGCTTTGAGCTTTTAAAATGGCATCCGGGAGCTGTATTCCAACCGAGTGGTGTTGATGCGGTTTTTTTTGGATCATCTAAATTGACTAAGAATACAAAAACGACAGTCATAACTGTTTCCCGGCTGGAAAAAATTAAAAACCTGGAAACAGTTTTAGAGATTGCTAAAATGCTGCCCGAACTCGATTTTATCATTGCAGGTGAGGGAAGTTGCAGACAAAAACTGGAAAAAACAGTTAAAAAGGAAGGTATCAAAAATGTCGGGATGACAGGACAACTGGATAAATATCAGCTTGCAGATCATTTAAACAGCTCGCACATTTTTTTACTTACGTCTTTTGAAGAAGGGACGCCAACTGCAGCGTTAGAAGCGATGGCTGCCGGTTTAGCTCTCGTGGTTTCCAATGCCGGGGGTATTAAAGCCATTATAGAATCTGGGGTAAATGGTTTCATTATTGATCAACCAACAGATGTTGCGGCATTTACCCGTGCTATAAAAAGTATGATTGCAGACAAATCAGAATTGTCGAAAATACAAGTTGAAAATAAGCAATTAGCTGAAAACTTTCATTGGAAAGTTGTCGGTGAAAGGATAACCCAAAAAATGATCAATGCGTAAATTAAAGATAATGCATATCATCACCGGATTGAACCCCGGAGGTGCAGAAAGGGTAGTTTATGACCTCTGTAAACATCTGGATAAAGTCCGTTTCGATAATATAGTTGTCGTAATGAGCGAAAAAGATTTACTGGTACCTGTTTTTTTGGACAGCAGTATTCAAACCATTTCCTTGAAGATGAAAAAGAACCCGTTTTCTTTTATACGTGGTTTAAAAAAAATAAAGAATGTGATACAATCCGAACAGGTGGATATTCTGCATGCACACATGTATCACGCAATGGTAGCCGGAGTTTGCTTAAAAAAAATGACCATGGGAATTCCACTGGTTTTTACACCCCACAATATCAAAATGGGTACATTTTTAAGGGATGTGACCAGCTTTTTCCTGAGACCATTCAGAGATGTGGATATACTTTTTGCCCCATATCATAAAAAGTTTTTTTTGAAAAAAAAATTTACTGTTATCCCCAATGGTATAGCTTTTATTGAACCTGAACAGATCCCGAAATTTGAAAAGTTCACTTTTTTAATGGTTGGAAGGCTGGAACCGGTAAAGAATCATTTGGCAATTTTTCCAATTGTTCAAAAACTGAAATCTTTACATAACTTCCAGCTTTTAATTGCCGGAACCGGAGAATTGGAGCCATTAATGAGGGAAAAATGCCGAGAATCAGGTTTGGAAGGCGTTGTGCATATTCTTGGTTTTAGGGGAGACATTCAGGAATTATGTTCAAAGTCTCATGTTATGCTCATGCCTTCACTCTGGGAAGGTTTTCCCATCGTTTTACTGGAAGCTGGGTTGTCACGGTTGCCTGTGATCAGCACACAGGTTGGCAGTATCGCTGAACTGATTGATCACAAAACTGGATATACAGGGGAAATTGCTCAGTTTGAACAACTCATGACGCATGTGATGGAAAACTATGATGAAGCAAAATCCAAAGGAGCATTGTTACATGAAAGAATTAAGGATCAGTTCAATATGGAAAAGATCGCTGCCATGCATGAGAAAATGTATGAGGATCAGTTTAATAAGAAAAGTCAGTCTCAAAAAAAAGCAATGCTTTTACAATTGTGATACAGGTTTTGAGTAGAAAAATTATGTTAGAAACTGCGACATACGAAAAACAGAAGCCAGGTTTACCGAAATGTAGCAGAAAAACAACAAACCATTTATATACATATTATAGGCTGATACTCTCCACACTTATCTGATCAAGCCATTAATGGCATCAATCAGGATAAAATATTCAGGAAAATAAACCCATTTATCTAAAAATTCCAATTCATTGTATTTCCCCCATAAACAATAATATTAACCAAGCTTTTTGCGTCTGAAATATCCCCTGATCAGCAGAGTCCAAGATTCAAATAGTTTTATGCTGCCAAAATTTGGTGCATTCCAATTTTATAAAGGATATTTGTAATTTATATTTGATTGATCTGTAATAAACTCTTAATATGTCTTTACCATCTCACGATTATGTCTCGATCATGGCTGGCGGAGTCGGCTCCAGGTTTTGGCCTGTAAGCACTGAGGCTCATCCAAAACAATTCATCGATATACTCGGCACCGGAAAATCTTTGCTCAGAATGACCTTCGAGCGTTTTCTCAAAGTGGTTCCAAAGGAAAATATTTTTGTAGTGACTCATGCACATTACAAAGCTAAAATACTGGAGCAATTACCCGAAATAACAGATATCCAGGTGATCACAGAGCCTACCCGCAACAATACCGGTCCTGCTGTGGCCTATACTGCCTTTAAAATTTTTGAAAAAGACCCTCAAGCCAATATCATCATGACTCCCGCAGATCATGTAATTGAAAAAGAAGATCTATTTGTGGATAAAATCAACACTGCACTTTCTTTTTCACGGCAAAATGAGGTGTTGGTTACCCTTGGCATCCAACCCAACAGACCTGATACCGGTTATGGATATATCCACTTTGACAAAAAAAACGATTTCAGCACAGAAAAAAGACTTCCGCATCAGATTTGTAAAGTTCAGGACTTTCGCGAAAAACCTGATTTGAACACTGCCATCAGATACCTCGAAAGTGGAAATTACCTGTGGAATGCAGGTATTTTCATCTGGAAAGCCTCTACAATTCTCGATGCATTCAGAAAGTTTGACAAAAACACCTATGATTGCCTGAATAAAGGAAAGGGATTATTCAATACAGATAAAGAATCTGATTTTATTAAGGAATATTTTCCTAAAACATCCAATATGTCTGTGGATTATGCCATCATGGAAAAAGCCGACAACATATATACCATTCCGGCGGACATTGCCTGGTCAGACCTTGGTACGTGGAACGCTCTCCATGCTTTTCTACCGAAAGAGGAGGACAATAATGTGGTCTATTCCAACCATAAAATGCTGATGGATTGTAAAAACAACCTGATCAAAACGCCTAAAAATAAACTGGTCGTGGTCAAAGGACTGGAGGATTTTATCATCATTGACGAAGAGGATGTGCTGATGATCTATCCCAAAAGTCTGGAACAGGAAATCAAGCAGGTTCAGCAGGAAGCAAATAAACATCTTCCTGCCAAATAGTTTTATAAACCCGGACCAATTTGCTTATTAGACATGGCCAAATTTCGATAGATTATCAACCAAAAAACACAACATAGAAACATCGCGATCGTTGCCAATACAGCCTGGAATATTTACAATTTCAGGATGAACCTGGTTCATGTCCTGCTTCGCCGCGGCTTTCTGGTCACGATCATTACCCCGGAAGAAAGCAATTATTTTAACCAAACAGAGGAAGGTGTTCGCTTCGTTCCGCTCAAAAAACTCAACAGGAGAAGCACCAATCCCTGGTATGACCTACAACTGATCATAGAACTTTACACAATTTACCGGCAGGTCAAACCGGATCTGGTCCTTCAATATACGGTCAAACCGAATATATTCGGAGGTTTTGCAGCCGGATTACTGGGAATTCCGTCAATAGCAGCAGTTACGGGTCTCGGATATGCCTTTCTGCATAAAGGTGCAGTTCAACAGATCACTAAAATACTATACCGGCTGAGCGGCAAATTCCATAGAAAAATCATTTTTGAAAATCAGGACGATCTGGCGCTGTTCCAGCAGTTGGGGATAATTCAAACAGAAAAGGGCATGGCTGTAAAAGGTTGCGGAGTTGATGCCCGGCACTTTGCACCGATCCATATTCCTGAAGTTAACAAGAACACAGTATTCACTTTTATTGGCAGGTTGTTGTATGACAAGGGAATACGGGAATTTGCCGAAGCGAGCAAAGAAATTCAAAAAAAATATCCTGACACGGAATGTTGGATCATTGGCGATCCTGACCCTGGAAATCCGGCTTCAGTCAAAGACAACGATCTGAAAACCTGGACCGATGAAAAAACGATCATCTATCATGGTCCTAAATCTGACATCCGTGAACTCGTTGGTCTTTCTTCCTGCATCGTTCTTCCCTCATACAGGGAAGGCCTGCCAAAAGTGATCCTTGAAGCCATGTCCATGGCCAAACCGGTGATCACGACCAACACTCCGGGTTGCAGGGAAGCGGTGAACGATGGTGGAAATGGCTTCCTGGCAGCGGCAAAAAGTACAGATTCTTTGGTCAATGCTATGGAGAGATTTATCCTGTTACCCGATGATGATAAAATAAAAATGGGGATGACCGGACGTCAAATGATCCTGGAAATATTTGAGGATCAGATCATTGCCAATCAGTTGGCAGATGTGATCGAACAAGAATCGGCAGAGTATCAATGAAAGTCCAGCTCCATCGGACCGCTTCCCAGATAATCCTTGATGTATTCACCGTTTTTGCAGTATTTTACCAGGTCGTTTTCCACAAAGGCGTGAACTTTGTCTTCAATCGATGCCGGATACAACATGTGCACATTCGGACCTGCATCCAGACTGAAATACACAGGCAGACCGGTCATATTCCTGAAATTCTGTATTTCCTGGATGATCTTAATGGTGTTAGGTTCCATGAGAATGTACGCAGGCGTTGATGTCATCATCATGCCATGCAGAGTCAATGCTTCTTTTTCAACAATCTCACCAAAACGATTGTAATTGCCCTCTTTAAGTGCCTTCAGCAGGAAATGCAGCCTTTTTTTTGCCTGACTGATCCTTGGTTCCCTGAACACATGATTGCTCATGATCTTATGCCCGTCACTGGAAGAAATACTTTTCGCTTCCTTACTGACGATCAATATATCATCTCTGAAACGTCTGAATTTTTCATGTAGGGCAAGTTTAGCCGGAATTGCATAAAAATCAGAGGATTCTTCATAATCAATGGATTCGCCCCAGATAGCTGCTTTCGGATAAATCGATCTGCAAGCGCTTCCACTACCCATTCTGGCTACAAAAGAAGCCTTTCTGAAGAATTCATCCTTGTCTTCCAGAGTGCCAAACAGCTGCTTTTCCATCGAACAAAGACACAAAGCAAGCGCACTCATGCTGGAAGCTGAGGAAGCAATGCCTGAACTGTGGGGAAAGGAATTGTCAGATTTTATGGTCAGATCCAACTGGGTTAAAAAGGGAAAGATCGGCAACAGCGCATCCAGATAGTTTTTTACTCTTTTTGCAAATTCCTGGTTCAATTTTCCTTCAAAGTAAAATGTGGTCTCTACTTTTTCGGAACGCTTTATTTTGGAATGATAACTGATGGTTGTTTGTGTAAATGCCTGGCTCAGGGTAAAACTGATGGAGGGATTCAACGGGATTTGATTGGCATATTTTCCCCAGTATTTGATCAATGCAATATTGGATGGACTTTTCCAACCTACAATTCCTTCATATTCCTTCAGTTTTTCCAGCAATAAAGACGGATCATCGTATCTGTTCATCAGCAATATCTTTTTTCATTAATTGAATCCCTTTTTGGATATTTTTAAAGACTAATAGGTTCAGAATGTATAATATTCTGTTCAGGGTAAACCGTAAATCCTGTCCGTTTTTAAGCTGGAAATCCTCATACCCTGAACAAGCAGAAAAACCATATTTCCTTATGTAAAGTTACTGAAAAAAATCAGAAAAAATGCATTATTTAGTATTTAATTTCGGACTTGCGCCTTCCTTGTAGGAAACATCAAAGTCCTGGAGTACTGCATCCAGTATTCTGTCATCACCTTTGATATAGCCTTTTTTGATGTCATAGTCAAAAGCCTTTCCCAACTGATTCCAATACATTGCCGAGAATACATTTTTTTTCTCCTTTATGATCGAATAAAGACTTCTGTCGAGCTCTCTTTCGATCATTTTAGTTAAAATATAACCCTGCAACCTTGTTTTATTCTTCAATTGATCACTAAAGTTTTTCTCAAGTTGCTGATAGGTTTGTCTGACATACATACGCCTTTTCCACCAACTCATTTCTTTGGTCCGCTGATCCAGTTTTTCCAGGATATTTATGGCGTCTTTGGCATAAGGGTACATCTGAACCGCATACCTTTTATATTTCATATATTTAAGATATTCTTCCCGGGAAGCAAAGGTGCGAAAAGAAGTATAATACACATCTTCCAGTTGAGCCACAATCATGGTATCGCCTTTTTCCACAATAGCAGAAAAGATCTGTCCGTCGATCTCAATGGAGTCAATCACTTGTAAATCTTCTTTTTTCTGAGCGCTCAGTTCAGAAAAAAACAAGGTAAAAAGCAAAATGATGAAAAGGTTCCCGGTCAATTTTCTTTTGTTGAATTTCATTCGTTTGATTTTAAATTACTTTGAAAAAACGCTCCAAAACATATTTCGCAGTAAAATTTCTGCAAAAATGCACTTGTGTAATTGTTTTTCATAAGCATTCAACTCAATTTTTTATGGTATTTACCAAATCAAAACAAGAACGTAAAAAATCTTCGAAAAGTTTATTTTTAACCAAATAGTTGCGCACTTGTTTTTTATTATTTCCAATATGCTATAGATCGTTGATTTTGACAACAGATATTCAGTTAGTTTTTAACATTTTCCGGTTTAAGTCCATACCTTTGTATTTCTTTTCACTAAAAAAATATAATATGGCAAACAGAATATCAGATTATGTAAAACCCGGAGTAGCGACGGGCAAAGATGTACAAAACATCTTTAAAATGGCTAAGGAAAACGAATTTGCATTGCCTGCAGTGAATGTGATCGGTTCTCATTCAACCAATGCGGTGTTGGAGGCAGCAAAAAAAGCAAATTCTCCTGTCATAATTCAGTATTCCAATGGTGGCGCTGTATTCAATGCGGGTAAGGCTGTTACTACTGAAAACCAGACTGCTGCGATACAAGGTGCAATTGCTGGCGCAAAACACATCCACCATATGGCACCGTTTTATGGCATTCCCGTCATTTTGCATACAGACCATGCTGCAAAAAAATTACTCCCATGGATCGAGGGTTTAATCGAAGCAGGAGAAAGGCATTTTGACCAATATGGAATTCCGCTTTTCAGCTCACACATGCTTGACCTTTCCGAAGAACCGATCAAAGAAAATCTTGAGATCAGCGCCAAATTCCTCGAAAGAATGGCGAAAATCGGTATGACGCTGGAAATAGAACTGGGAGTGACCGGAGGAGAAGAAGACGGTGTGGACAATTCAGGAGTGGATAACAGCTTGCTGTACACTCAACCTGAAGAAGTGGCCTATGCTTATGAAATCCTGAGCGGAATTTCAGAGAACTTCACCATCGCTGCTTCATTTGGCAATGTCCACGGTGTATATAAGCCTGGTAATGTCAAGCTGACTCCCAAAATTTTGTTGAACTCCCAAAATTTCATTCAGCAAAAACATAACACTGCTGATAAACCTGTCAACTTCGTATTCCATGGCGGTTCAGGTTCTTCGAGAGAGGAGATCAGGGAAGCGATCAGCTATGGTGTCATCAAAATGAACATCGATACGGACACACAGTGGGCATTCTGGGATGGCATCAGGAAATACAATGCAGAATTCGGACCATACCTCCAGGGGCAGATCGGTAATCCGGACGGAGACGACAAACCCAATAAAAAGTACTATGATCCAAGAGCATGGGTCAGAAAAGGAGAAACTTCAATGGTCGATCGTTTGCAAATCGCATTCGAAGATTTGAATTGTCTCGACAGATATTGATCAATTATTTCAAAAAAATAGTGTTGCCACAGGTAATTCCGTGGCAACATTTTTGTTTTCTGGAACTCCTTTTTATGAACCGGAAACCAGGATAGTTGTTAACCTATAAAGTTGAGACAACCTGAATCACAGGTTAATTATGAATTAAATACGCTTTTATCAGAATGTTTCCCGAGTATGATGTAATAGTGGTTGGCGCAGGACACGCCGGAGCCGAAGCTGCAGTTGCCGCAGCCAACATGGGATCAAAAGTATTGCTCATTACCATGAATATGGGTAATATGGTCGAACAGTCCTGTAATCCGGCGATGGGTGGAGTAGCCAAAGGTCAGATTGTCAGAGAGATCGATGCAATGGGAGGTTATTCAGGAATCGTTACGGATCATACCATGATCCAGTTCCGCCTGCTCAATAAATCCAAAGGCCCTGCCATGTGGAGTCCGCGAGCTCAGAGTGACCGGATGGCCTTTTCCCGCAAATGGAGAATGATGCTTGAAGCTCATTCCAATATTGACTTCTGGCAGGAAATGGTTGTGGGATTGGTTGTAAAAGATGGTTCAGCAAAAGGGGTTTGCACCCAACTGGGTCTCGAAATTCCGGGTAAAAGTGTTGTTTTGACCAATGGTACTTTTCTCAACGGAGTCATCCATATTGGCGAAAAACAGTTCGGCGGAGGTCGAATTGGAGAAAAAGCAGCTTTCGGACTTACCCAACAGCTCATCGAATTGGGTTTCGAAGCCGGGCGAATGAAAACAGGAACTCCTCCAAGGCTAGATGGCAGAACCCTCGATTACGATAGAATGGAGATTCAGCAGGGTGATGAAAACCCCGGGAAATTTTCCTTTACGGATACTCCCAAACTTGAAAACCAAATCCCTTGTCACATCACTTATACCAGTCTGGATGTCCATGATACACTCAGAACGGGTTTTGCCCGTTCTCCCTTATTTAATGGCAGAATACGTGGTACTGGTCCGCGCTACTGTCCTTCCATAGAAGATAAAATAGACCGTTTTTCTGATAAAGACAGGCACCAGCTTTTTGTAGAACCTGAGGGAAGAAACACACATGAGGTATATGTCAACGGTTTTTCATCTTCGTTACCGGAAGATGTTCAGTACAAAGCGCTCAAACAAATTCCCGGATTTGAAAACGCGAAAATGTTCAGACCCGGTTATGCCATCGAGTATGATTATTTTCCACCAACCCAACTCAAGACAACACTCGAAACAAAACTGATACGCAATCTGTTTTTTGCCGGGCAGATCAATGGTACAACGGGATACGAAGAAGCTGGCGGACAAGGTGTTGTGGCAGGGATCAATGCCCATTTGAGCATCCATGAAAAAGAACCTTTTGTATTGCAGCGTTCTGATGCCTATATCGGAGTTTTGATTGATGACCTCTGCAATAAAGGTACGATTGAGCCTTACAGAATGTTTACATCAAGGGCCGAATTCAGGATTTTGCTCAGGCAGGACAATGCAGATTTGCGTTTGACGCCGAGGGTGTATGAATTGGGGATGTCAGGATTGGAGGAACGAATGGAAAAGATCAGGAAGAAACTGGATGCAGAACAAAAGATCAACACTTATGTCAGAGAGTTCAGTGTGGAACCAAATGACATCAATCCCTACCTTGAAAAAATAGAATCAGCGCTATTGACTCAAAAAATGAAACTCGACAAGATTTTATTGAGACCTCATGTGGATTTAAAAGATTTGAGGGTTCAACTTCCCGGGGTAAATGAATTTCTTAACGGATTTCCTGATGAGATGGTGGATTATGCAGAGATCAAGTTGAAATATGACGGGTACATCAAAAAGGAGGAAGAAATGGTGGATAAACTCAGCCGATTTGAAAATATAAAGTTAAATCCTGATTTTGACTATCACCGATTACAGTCATTGTCCAATGAAGCAAGAGAAAAGTTAAGCAAAGTAAAACCTGTAACAATTGGACAAGCAAGCAGGATCAGCGGTGTTTCTCCTTCGGATATTTCTGTTTTGCTGGTACATCTGGGCCGTTAGACATGAATTCGGAAAAGATTTATTTTAGTCTGATTTCAATGCCCCTTAAATATTCATTTGAACATAGCTCAGCTTCATTTTCTTTAAGCCAATTCAAAAGTTCGGGTTTGTTTTTACAATTTTCGGGATGCTCCAGGCATTCAATGGATTGCCTGAAAAAATCCGCCATATATTGAGGATCAATGAAAGAAAAACGAATCAGCTTATCATTTTCCTTTTTCCATCGCAATGGCCTTAGAAAATTAATAAATCTGATAAAAGAGACCGGTTTTAATTGATATCCTTCTATTGAACTTGCCTGATTGGTAGGACCTAAGTTTTTCGCAGATATTTCAATTGTTCTGGTCCATTTTTCTTGAAGAAAAGGTGAAAAAACACCGGATTTTTGAGCAAAACTAGTAGCGTAAGAGGTACAGCCGGCCCCTTCCAAACTAAGAGGATCTGTAAAAAATCCATAGATCAGATTTTCGGTACCGTTTTGCCTGAACCCTTCATAGTGATTCCTGATGATTTCACATTGTTCCTGACTGATATTCATGCGTATAAAACCGGCTTGTATTTTGGGTTGCTGAATAATATCATCGAGATACTTTTGAACAAATTCAGTGCTTTGAATGTGTCCATCAAGGTAATTATAGGTCATAATCGAAAGACCTGCACCTCCCAATAACAAATAAAGTCCTCTGTAATTTTCATTTCCGGAAAATCCCGACCAGAAGTCGACTTCTTCAGCTTCTGTGGAGCATTTAACCCTGACAATACCATGTCCCATGGCAGATCGTTCTCTTCCGGATAGTTTTTTTGCAAAAGTTTTCTGTGCATAAGACCGTAAATATCCGAGGGTGAGTATTGTCGGATTTTTCCAATTCAATGCTGGATCAGGCGGAACAACCATAACTTCTATCTTTCCCTGACCTTCTAATCTTAATGGAAAATAATTGAAATTAAAAAAAATCAAAATATATACAATGAATCCCGCCTTCATAACTACAAGTTTTATGGCATTTTCAGAAATGTGAAAATATTTCATTTTCTTTTAAATACAAAACAATATTAATTTTATGTGAAGGTTTTTCAGCTCAATTCTCCAGATAGCAGATCTGAATATTAGAATTAATATAAGTTAGGTCCCCTTCATCCACTCAACATCAGATGGAGGCACTTGACCGTTTCAAAACAGTATTTCGCCATCATTCCAAAAGGTTCCCTGATTATACATCATATTTTTGTTATGCGACTTCAGATTTATTCCTGATTCTGAATAAATCTTGAATACAAGTTAAAGTAACATTGAAAAAAATTTGATCATGAAAAAACTGATTTTCCTTTCGATTATCGTATTCTTTACCTTAAATACATTTGCCCAGGTCGGGATCAATGAAACAGGCGCCTCACCGCACAATTCCGCTATTCTGGATGTGAGCAGTACCACCAGGGGATTGCTCATCCCGAGAATGACCGAAGCTGAAATGAATGCCATTGTTGCCCCGGCAGATGGACTAATGATCTTTAATACCACAGACAATTGTTTTTATTTCCGTATCACTTCAGGCTGGAAAAAACTGATCAGTGAGACCAATAATCATAGGATTTCTGATATCGATGGAGATAGTTATCTTTCATTCCGCCAGCCTTCAACGGACGATGACACCTTGCGTATTTTTTTTAACGGTATTGAAAAATACAAAATATCTGCTTCCACTATTGAGCCGGTCAATAATGGAAGTTCCGTCTATATTGGCAAATATACCGGGAAAAACGATAATGGTAATGAAAACGCAAATACAGCGATCGGGTATAACTCGATGGCAAAAGTGGTTTCCGGAAATCAGAATACAGCACTTGGTTATAGTTCCCTTGAGGACCTGAAAACAGGGATGCTCAATACGGGCATTGGTGGCATTGCTATGAAATCCAACAGGGCAAAAAACAGAAATACAGCCGTAGGTTATGGTGCCATGATGTTTGCTGACAGCAATTCCGTGGCCTTTGACGCTTACAATACAGCCATAGGAACTCATGCGCTCCGTGGGAGTTTTAATCCTGCAAATAATACCGGTATTTACAACACTGCAGTGGGAGGCAGGGCTATGAATGAAAACACCTCAGGCTCACGCAACAGTGCCCTTGGATATCATGCATTGTACTCCAATACCACTGGTAATTCAAATATCGCAGTAGGGATCATGGCCTTGTATTCAAATACGGAAAGAAGCAACCTGGTAGCGATCGGGGACAGCGCTTTGTATAACAATGGTATAGGTGCAACGCTTTCTGGCCATTCTTCGGGAAATACTGCCATTGGGTCGAAATCGCTCTATGCCAATACCACAGGAAGCTATAACTGTGCTGTAGGATTGAAGTCCTTGAACTCAAATACTACCGGATATGAAAATACTGCATCCGGATGGAATTCTTTAAATAAAAATACTGAGGGCAAGTTCAATACGGCTTATGGTTCAAGAACGCTCTTCAATAATACCTCCGGCAACTACAATGTTGCAATAGGTACGGTAACCATGTATGCAAATATTTCCGGATCGGGCAACAGCGCACTTGGACATAGTGCGCTCAATTCAAATGAAATTGGCTTCAACAATACTGCGATCGGGTCCGAAGCACTGTATAAAAATACAGGTAACTTAAATTCAGCACTTGGTAACCGAGCCGGATTTGAAATTACCACCGGTACCAACAATATTGTCTTAGGTCATCATGCAGGTAAGAATATTACCACCGGAAACTACAACATTGTAGTGGGTGATAATGTAGAAACGCCTTCAGCAACAGGAAGTTATCAAATGATTATCGGAGATTCTCTGCTTCTTTACGGCGATATCTTAAATAAGCGCATTGGTATTGGAACCACAACTCCCAAAGCCATTCTGCATGCAAATGGCATCGGAACAGGAGGTGGCAATGTGCTTTTCACCGGTCAAAGGAAAATTTCCGGAGCAGGCGATCCACCGGCTTCCGGGGCAGGTACCAGGCTGATGTGGTATCCCGATTATGCTGCATTTCGAGTGGGGCAGGTTGAGGGAACCCAATGGGATAAAACAAACATAGGTACCCATTCTATGGCTGTGGGTCTTAATACAAAAGCTTCAGCAACATCCTGTGTGGCAATGGGCTATAGTACAACTGCATCGAACGATTTTGCTACTGCACTGGGTGTAAATACCAATGCAACAGGTAACTCTTCAACTGCAATTGGCTCATATACGACTGCTCCGTCATTCGCTGAAACGGTGATCGGACAGTATAATACAGTTTATACCCCAACAGGGATAAACGTCTGGAATGCAGGAGATCGATTGTTTGTTGTAGCCAACGGAACTGACCACACTGCGAGAAGCAATGCTTTGACCATTTTGAAAAACGGCAACACGGGTATCGCCACGGCCACGCCCAATGAAAAACTGGAAGTGGCTGGAAATATCCATCTTTCAGGAGCTGACAGGACGATTTTCAACAGAAGCAACAATTATCTGGCATTTGGAACGAATAATTCAGAGAGAGCCCGATTCACCAACACAGGAAACTTTGGAATTGGTTTGATTGCTCCCAATGAAAGACTGGAAGTCGCAGGTAATATTCATGTATCCGGTGCCGATAGGACGATATACAACCGTTCCAATAACTACCTGGCTTTTGGAACCAACAACACGGAAAGGATTAGGATCACGAATACCGGTAATGTCGGCATCGGAACAACGCCTAATACCAATGCACTTCTCCACATCAATGGTATCGGAACAAGCGAAGGCAATGTACTGTTTGCGGGATCTTACAAAACAACCCCTGGTGAACCGGCTACCACGGGTGCAGGTACCAGGTTGATGTGGTATCCAGACAAGGCTGCTTTCAGAGTTGGTAGTGTTAGTGGCACACAATGGAACAAAACAAATATTGGTAATTATTCTGTTGCATTGGGACAAGATCCAACAGCGGAAGGAGCTAATTCAATTGCAGTTGGACAAGGTGTGTTTGCGGAAGGAGCAAATTCAGTTGCAATAGGGCAGAATTCCTCAGCATATGCTGAAAAATCAATTGCAATAGGAGAACTTATCACAGCCAATGGAATAAATTCTGTCGGACTGGGAAGAGATAACTGGCTTAATGGATTAAATGCCACTGCTTTGGGGGCAAGTAATTCAGCAAATGGTGATTATTCAACGGTCATGGGAAATTTAAATGGCGCTTCAGGGAAAAACTCACTTGCCACAGGATTAAATAATGATGCTCCTTCATTTGTTGAATCCGTTTTTGGAGCATACTCCACTTCATACACTCCTGGTAGTCCAATCGCATGGGATACGGATGACCGGCTATTTGTGATAGGAAACGGCACCAGCACTTCCAACCGAAAAAATGCGCTGACAGTTTTGAAAAATGGAAATATCGGGATCGGAACCGATAGCCCAGCTGAATTGGTACACCTTAGAAACAATTCTGGAGATGCCGGAATCAGGATACAATCTAACAATGTCTCAGATATTGGATTTTATAGTACTTCCGGGTATGTTGCAGCAATCGGGATCAATGTCTCCCAGGGACATCTTTACCTGTACAATGGTGGCAATGTCTCTGTGAAAAACGGTCGCCTGGGGATCGGTAATATTGATCCCGGTCAAAAACTGGATATCACAGCCGGAAATGGCCGGGTGGAGAGCGGGTACTCCTGGCTGACCAACTCAGATATACGTTATAAACAAAACATCACCACACTCGAAAATTCACTTGAAAAGATAGTTAAAATACGAGGAGTAAGATATGACCTGAATCAGGATGACCAGATCCAGGCAGGAAAAGGAAAACATATCGGATTTATTGCACAGGAACTGGAAAAGGAATTTCCTGAATTTGTAGTGACAGAAGATAATGGCTATAAATCAGTGTCCTATGATAAAATGACCGCAGTACTCGTAGAAGCGGTCAAAGAACAACAATCCGAGATCGACGAACTGAAAAAGATCGTTCAGCAACAACAGATGCAGATCTCCGCATTGCTGGAGCTCAATGCATCAAAGGTGGTTTCAAAATAAAATTCTGCCTGCAATGAGTTAAAATATTTAGTGGCCTCCGTTAAATCAATTCATAAAACACCTGACTGAACAGCAGGTGTTTTTTTTATTATTAACCTTACTATTTGGATAAATTTTTCAATGGATTCCAGAGAAAATGTCATTTTTTGATTTGGTTTTTAATAAAATTTTGGTATATTTTTGCATGTACAATTAATAAAGAAAAATGTAGGCATTTTAATTGAAGAAAAGGTCCATGACCTCTTCATTTTATGATAAAAATGAGCATTATTATCTCGAAAATTCTGCATCTGTCAATTCCGGATATTTTTCTATCGTTTCTGATATATTTGAATATCAAATAATTGTACATAAAACAATCACTTATTATGAAATCAACAATTCACTTTCTCGTTGTTTTTTTATTCATTGCCGGCAGTTCAATGCAATTATTCTCACAGGGAAACATTGGTATCAATAATGATGTTAGCGCTCCCGATCCGAGTGCTATGCTGGATGTCAAAAGCACAACCAAAGGCCTGTTAATACCACGGATGACAACATCTGAAAGAAATGCAATTGCTTCCCCTGCTAATGGGCTGCTGATTTTTGATACAAATTTTGGCAACTTTTTTTTCTACAACACACCAACTGGTTCCTGGATTGAACTTAAACCGGACATAACTTATTCCGCAGGAAGCGGCATTTCGATCATCGGCTCGGTGATCAACAATACCGGAGATACAGATCCTTCCAATGATATTACCAGCGGATCCGGAGCGGGAGGTGATCTTGGGGGAAATTACCCCAATCCTTCCGTTATGGCAATCCAGGGCAGGAATGTGAGCAATGCGTCCCCGTCTCACGGATATGTGCTGAAATGGAACAATGCCACCTCAACATGGGAAGCTTCCATAGATGAGAATTCAGGAGGCGATATCACCGGAGTGATCGCAGGTAGCGGGCTATCAGGCGGTGGTACTTCGGGATCAGTTACGGTGCAGATAGCACCAGATGGTATCTTGGCTTCCCATATCAATCAAGGAGCTGTTACCTCTTCTGAAATTGCAGATAATGCTGTGGGAAGTGCAGAGATCATCAATGGCTCAGTCACTGCCGCAGACCTTACCTCCGGTGCAGCAACCATTGGCCAGGTGCTGACTGCAAGTGGAGCAGGAGCTGCAAACTGGTCTGCGCCGGCTGTCCAGAAAGTTTTGGCTGATAGCGATAATGACACCAAAATACAGGTAGAGGAAAATCTCGATGAAGATATCATTCGATTTGATGTGGGAGGGACTGAGAAAATGAGCCTGCGGAATAACGTACATGGAGAATGCAGGCTTGCTCTGGACAATATATCTGAAAGTATTGCAGTAGGTTACAGTGCGCTATCAAACAATCAAACAACAGGTCTGAAAAACACAGCTTTTGGAAGAATGTCATTATTTCAGAATTCCCTAGGTAATGAAAATACAGGTTGTGGATATAAAACCTTGTCTACCAACACTGCTGGTAACTCCAATACTGCTATTGGTTCAAATGCACTCTATAACAATGTTAATTCCAACAATACCGCTGTTGGCAGGTCTGCTCTTTATAACAACAGTTCAGGCTTAAGTAATGTTGCCGTGGGCGCGAATGCTTTGTATTCAAACACAATTAAAACTGATTTGGTTGCCATCGGGGATTCAAGTTTATATAATAATGGTATAGGTGCAAATGAGTTGTCTGAAGCAACCAATAATACCGCTGTGGGTTCCAAATCATTGTTTTCCAATACAAAAGGATGGAATAACACAGCTATTGGACAAAAAACATTATATACAAATACACTTGGAAATAACAATACTGCAATAGGGGCACATTCACTTTATAAAAATTCAACCGGATATAGCAATACAGCAAATGGTTCAGATGCTCTTTTTTTTAACACAACAGGAAATTATAATTCTTCCTTTGGGATGCACTCGCTTTATAATAATACCACTGGTAATGCGAATTGCGCGTTTGGAGGCGTTTCATTAAATAATAATACCACTGGAAGTAACAATATAGCCATTGGTAAAGAAGCAATGTATAATAATATCTCAGGTTATAGCAATTTAGCCATTGGTGCAAGTGCTTTATATCAAAATACTACAATATCGAATCTGGTTGCCTTCGGGGATTCATGTCTTTATCACAATGGAACTGGAGCAAGCGGCGCCCTGGGAACTGCTAATACTGCTGTCGGTTCAAAATCATTGTTTTCCAATACAATTGGCTTTGGAAATACTGCTTTAGGTTATAGAAGTCTTTACTCCAATGTAAATGGTTCTTTTAATACAGCTATTGGACCTGGAACTCTTTACCATAATATAGCAAATAACAATAATACGGCCATTGGATATAATGCTCAGTATTATGCAAATAGTAGTCCTGATCAACAAAATACCAACAACACAGCAGTTGGAGCCGAAGCTCTTAGGGGAAGCGTAAGCTCTCACAACAACACAGGCTATTCCAACACAGCAATTGGTTATAAAACACTTTTTTTAAACTCATCGGGATATGAGAATACGGCCTTGGGCTCCTATGCACTGAACTCCAATGAAACTGGTTATCAAAATATTGCAGTCGGATCATCTGCTTTATCTTACAATACAATCGGTTGGGGCAATATTGCAATAGGGGTACAATCTCTCAGGGATAATGTTGATGGAATATATAATATAGCTATAGGGGGCTTACTATCAAATGTTGATGGTGACTATAATACAACCTTAGGCGGATTGAATTCTAACATTAGCGGAAATAGAAATACTGCCTTGGGTCGATATGCTTTATCAAGTAATGTTGCAAAAAATGGTAACACTGCAATAGGATATGCGTCCATGATGAATGCAAATGATGATTTAACCGTATCATATTCCTATAATACAGCTGTAGGATATAATGCACTTGCAGGCAGTACAATTCCTGCAAATAATACGGGTATTTATAACTCATCTTTGGGTGCTTATTCACTTTACAATAATACCTCGGGCAGCAATAATCTGGCATTAGGGTATCAGTCAGGTTACGGAGCTTCAGGGAGCAACGGAAGCAATAACATTTTCATCGGGTATAAAGCCGGGGATAATATTTCGTCTGGAAGCAATAACATCATATTGGGTTATGATATCGATGTACCATCTGCCTCGGGGGATGACCAGATGGTTTTGGGTAAATCGACCACTCTTTTTGGAAATCTTTCCAATGAATTCATTGGGATAGGAACGACAAGTCCCAACACCAAACTTCATGTAAATGCACCAGCTGATACGGATGCGTTCAGGGTTCAGGTTAATGGAGGAACAGAATTGCTTGTTTTAAGCAACGGAGGCGTTAGTGTTGGATCCAATCATACCACAACACCAGCAAACAGCCTCTATATAACCGGAAATTTAGGTGTTGCACGTGATCCGTCTTCAAATGCCCTGGAAGTGAATGGCGATGCCTCCAAATCAACTGCCGGTAGCTGGCTTGCCAATTCGGACAGGAGAATCAAAACAGACATAAGGGATATCGAAAACGCCTGTGAAACCATCATGAAATTAAGACCTGTTAAATTCAAATACACTGAAAACTGGAAAAAACGTAATTCCGGAATTTCTGATCATTATTATTACAACTTTATTGCACAGGAATTCAAACAGGTTTTTCCAGAATCTGTGAAAGGTAGCGGTGAATTTCTTGAAGGAGAAACAGAAGAAATTTTGCAACTGGACAGTTACAGCGCATTGATTGTCTCTATTAAAGCAATCCAGGAACAACATGATATGATCATTTCCCAACAATCTGAGATTGACGAACTGAAAAAGATGGTTCAGTATCAACAGGAAAGGATCTCTGCATTGTTGGAATTAAACTCCACCAAAACAGCTTCAAAATAAAATTTCTTCTTTTTGACCATTCCAAATTGTATTTGGTGGGAAATGGAAAACCCATTCATTGTAGCACCCGCGCTCTTATGGCGGGTGTTTTTCAGAATACAAAAGCAGCGCCTACATCAAAACTAAGATACCTTTCTCTGCCAGGGGCCAAAGATATATCATATTGAGCATCAGCATACATATTGACATGATCAGCAATAGCGTAGCTCAACTGATATTGCGGTGTGATGAAATACCTGGATTTGGGTATTATGTTTTTATTTTGATGTTGAATTTTTGGCGCTCCCAAAGGATCTCTCACGTGCATTTTAAAATCAAATTTTGAAGAAATATCCCTTTGGATACCAAAACCAATTTTATTGATCAACTTACCCAACCGCAATATGTCATAATGTATATACAATCCGGCTTTATTAAAACTTGCATTTACCGTCAATTCTTCCAATTGGTCTTCTGTGCTTCTCGGATTGATCTCATCCAGACTCGGATACATTTTTTTGTCCGGTATCGTCCTGGTATATGCTGATTGCGACCAGTTTATACCGAAGCTCAATTTGTCATTAATCTGATAACTGCCAAAAATTCGTTTGCCGGAATGAAAAGTTGCGCCGATCCTATCTTCAACAGGAACTATGAAATGTATCGCACCACCTATCTGAAAATGATTTTTTACCAGTGTTTCAGACTCAACTTGGTTGAGTGCAAAGGATCCATTTAAATCAAATGATTCCTGATTTTGTTCAATGGAATAGTTTTTTCTTTGCAATTCTTCAATCTCCAACCTTGAAAAATCTGATAGCTCCGTTATGCCATCATTTTCGTATCCGGTAAACTGATTATTTCCCGGATTTTTAATCGATAAACCTGAATTTACAAAATCCGTTTCCTCTAAAGCTTTCTGTTGGTTTTCAAGGAAATTTTCTTTTTGCGCTAAATCTGTATTTGTTAAATCCGAATGTGGAGTATTGTATACATTTAAAATGGAAATGTTTGCATTTTTCTGGTTAGATTGTAATCCAACCTTATTTGACGATCTTTTAGAATTTTCTACATGACCGATTTTTTCATTGTTTTTAGTGTGAGTATTTAATGAAAGTTCTTTCTTATTTACCTCATTATTTTCTAAAACCAATGCTTCAGATCCTTGATTTTCATCTGATCCATACAGCTCGTATTGTGTATTTCTATTTTGCATGTTTTTTCCCTCAATTGTCAAATCATTTTCTCCGGTTTTGTCAGGAAAAGTGAAATAGGCAAATAATGAAATACCAATTAAAAGTGTAGCAGCAACTCCACCGATGATCCTTTTAGGAATTCTTTTTGGGATCACAGGCTTTTGTTTAACTGATTCACCAGATCTGTAAGCTTTAAATAGCTCCCAATCTGATGGCTGAACTTCCGGCTTTTTAGCCCGGTTGACCTTTTCTTTGAAATCGCGTAAAAAATTATCCATTTAATGCTATTTTCTGTTTGAAAATATCAGGTTTCTTCATTCTCATGATCTCGATCAATTTAGCTTTTGCCCTGTTCAGATTGGATTTGGAGGTTCCGACTGAGATATTCAGCTCCTGGGCAATTTCATGGTGTTTCATATCTTCAAAAACATAGAGATTAAATATGGTTCGGTATTGTGGTGATAATTCTTTCAATATTGAAAGACATTCTTCCGAATTGAAATACTCTACGATGGAATCCTGATCATCCCAAACCTGATTGGCCATATCAGGTTCCAATGCCGTATAGGTAATAAATTTTTTCTTATTATAAGACAGGCAACAATTAATGCAGACCTTCCTTAACCAGGGTTTAAACTCAAATTCAGGATCGTATTTATCGATATTTCTGAATACCTTCAAAAAGGTGTCATTCACCATTTCCTGAGATTCCTGTTCTCCTGCACCATATCGGTTACATATTGATTTAACATAGGGATAGAAGAGCCTGAACAACTTGTACTCGGCTGCTTCGCTCGAACATTTAACCTGCTCGATCAATAGTTTTATATTGATGTCTCCCTTCAAACTATTTATTGGAAAAAATAAAAGAGCAGGAAAACTATTTCCTGCCCACAAAAATGAAAATTTTTAACAACTCTTTCGCAAAGCCTCCAATTCTTCTTTAGAATTTATTGTAACAGGTTCGGTTTCTCCGTCTTTAAGTACCTGAATGGGAAACTCAAATACCGGACCACCTTTTACACTCGGGTTTGCTTCCTTCCAGGCTTTCCAGGTATCGTGCATGGCAGTTTTATCAGCCACTTCAACCATTGTTTCATCCGGGAAGATCACTGTTACGGGAAATACCAGTTCAAAACATTTTGGCACTTCATGGAAAGCCCATCCGCCAGGCCCGCCTTTTCCGCCTTTTCCACCTTTTCCGTGTTTTCCACCTTTCCCATCTGGTCTGACAATACCACATTCTTCAAGGATCAGATGCATTTGCTCGTGATCTTCGACCACCACAGGCTCTCCGGCAGAATTGATAACATTAACAGGGAAAATCAATTTCAACCTTCCGTGTTCCTCGTTTTTCAGCGCTATTAGCTCTTCATCTGAATTCACCACCATGATGCTGCTGTCTCTCATTTGGAAAGAAATGGGATAAACAAATTCGAAGCAATCGTTTGTCAGACCTCTCGTTTCCAGTATTACGTCAGCAATAGATTCCTCGGTCACCAACTCGGTTTCCGTATTGCAGGACAACATGGTAAAAAATCCTATCAGTAGCAAACCAAAAATGTGTTTCTTCATTGTCTTTTGTTTTTTTGATGAATAATTAAGAACAAACTACTATACCGGGATTCTACTTAAAATGGTTGCGTGCTATGATTTTTTTTTAAACGAAGTTTTTATTAAAGATCAAACGAACTACTGTTTCTTATCTAATAATTGTATTATAAACGTTTGAATTTCAATAAATATTTAAATTAATCTTTTCGATCATAGCATAACTGCCATTTAATAAGAAAACAAATATTACTTTGTAAGTTTGAGGTTACACCAAAAAAATCCAATGTGTTGATTTTCAATCGTTTTTTGCCCCAGCCCTTCTGACGTCAAAGTTCAGCGCAAGACTAAAGTAAAACGATTGAAAATCAACACATTAAAAGTCCCCTTTTAGGTATATGCTGACTGAAAATGTCAGTGCCTGTACTGACTGAAAACGTCAGTAGGGATTTAGAGGGCAAAGACTTTTTGGAGAAGACTCAATCATTTACAATATGCAAATATGTATTCAAATATTTTATTCATATCATTTCTAATCCAAACCCTTTGATTCATTTTTGGTGATTTTTATAATCAATCAGCATGATGCCTGAACAGTTTATGGTCATTGGGATTTAAGTTGGTTCATAGAATAATTGGGGAAAATAAGGAGTAGAAATGCAGGTATTGAGTAGGAAACACGTTAAGGACAAATAAATTAATGGCCAACCGAATATCAAACTGAACAATATCATGTTAATTTCCAATGACGGGAAACAGATTAGTTCTCAATTCATAAACCAGGTTAAATAGCAGGCAAATGAACTTACCGAAATGCTCAGTAAAGACTTCCAAATTACAATTATTCCAAATATTTAAAATATTCCTGTAATCATTTAAGTTGTTTGGATTTAATTAAGATGAGGAATTTTTTTTTGCTATTTTAGCAGCTTGTTTTTTTTCGATCTTGATTTAATGATACTTTTTTTTAACTAATAAAACTAATCATGGTACAAACATTAATTTACTTAATTCCCGTTTTCGGGTTGATTGGGCTTTTGTTTACATTCTGGAAATCCAGTTGGGTTACAAAACAGGACCCGGGTAATCCAAGAATGCAACAAATAGGAGCCAACATTGCCAAAGGGGCAATGGCATTTTTAAGAGCAGAATACAAATTGCTTTCAATCTTTGTTATTGCAGTTGCGATTTTATTGGGTATTAGTGGCACAACTGAGGGTTCACATCCGCTTGTTGCTTTGTCATTTATAATTGGTGCTTTGTGTTCGGCGCTTGCAGGCTTTATAGGCATGAAAGTTGCAACGAAAGCGAATATCAGAACCACCAGTGCAGCCAGAAAAAGCCTGGGTAAAGCCCTTGAGGTAGCTTTTGCAGGTGGGTCCGTTATGGGCTTGGGTGTAGTTGGTCTGGGTGTACTCGGACTGGGTGGATTGTTCGCGATCTATAACAATATGGACTGGGATATCAATAAAGTTATCACTGTTTTGACCGGGTTCTCTTTCGGTGCTTCATCCATTGCGCTTTTTGCCAGGGTCGGGGGAGGAATTTACACCAAAGCAGCAGACGTAGGAGCTGACCTGGTTGGTAAGGTTGAAGCAGGCATCCCTGAGGATCATCCGCTCAATCCTGCCACCATTGCTGACAACGTTGGAGATAACGTAGGAGATGTAGCCGGTATGGGTGCAGACCTTTTTGAATCCTATGTGGGTGCAATCGTTGGAACAATGGTTTTGGGAGCCACTTTCATCGGACTGGTTGGCTTCGAGAATACCAATGATTTCAATGGACTTAATGCCGTTCTTTTACCTTTGGTTCTTGCAGGTATCGGAATCATTACATCGATTTTAGGTACATTCTTCGTCAGAGTAGCGGAAGGAGGTAACCCTCAAAAAGCTTTGAATAACGGTGAATTTATATCTTCAGCCATAATGCTGATCGCTACATATTTTGTTGTTCAGTGGATGCTACCTGCTACATGGGAATTTAACGGAACGACCCTGACTTCAAATGGAGTATTCTTTGCGGTGATCATCGGTTTGGTTGCAGGTCTTTTGATCGGTTTGATCACGGAGTTTTATACCGGAACGGGTACAAAACCAGTCAAATCTATAGTTAACCAATCTATCACGGGGTCTGCCACCAATATTATTGCAGGACTGGGTGTGGGTATGCAATCCACCGCCATTCCGATTTTAGTTCTGGCTGCTGCGATCATTGGTTCTTTCCATTTTGCAGGATTATATGGTATAGCCATTGCTGCAGTAGGTATGTTGTCCAATACCGGAGTTCAATTAGCTGTAGATGCATATGGACCTATCTCTGACAACGCCGGAGGAATTGCTGAAATGGCTGATCTTCCTAAGGAAGTCAGACAAAGAACAGACAAACTCGATGCAGTAGGAAATACTACTGCTGCTATCGGAAAAGGTTTTGCCATCGGATCAGCTGCATTGACTGCACTTGCTTTATTCGCTGCATATATGTCCACTGCTAAAATCAATTCCATCGACGTATCCAAACCTATCGTAATGGGCGGTTTGCTGGTCGGAGCAATGTTGCCTTTCCTCTTTTCATCATTGGCGATGAACGCTGTCGGAAAAGCTGCGATGGATATGATCAAAGAGGTAAGAAGACAATTTGCTGACATTCCGGAATTAAAAGCTGCTCTGGCGCTTATGAAGAAAAATGATGGTATCGACCACCACGACTGGTCAGCCGAAGATCAAAAAGTATTTGATGCCGCTGATGGTAAAGCTGAATACAGTAAATGCGTCGAAATATCAACGAAAGCATCCATCAGGGAAATGATATTGCCTGGTTTACTGGCTGTTGGAACACCTGTAGCTATTGGCTTTCTGGGAGGATCTGAAATGCTCGGAGGGCTGCTCGCCGGTGTTACTGCAACCGGGGTTTTGATGGCTATCTTCCAATCCAATGCAGGTGGCGCATGGGATAATGCGAAAAAAATGTTTGAAACAGGTGTTGATATCGATGGAAATACCTACTATAAAGGCTCAGCGCCGCATAAAGCAGCTGTAGTTGGGGATACTGTCGGCGATCCTTTCAAAGATACTTCAGGTCCATCTTTGAACATCCTTTTGAAATTGATGTCTGTTGTGGCATTGGTGATCGCTCCGTTTTTATAATTTGAAATTCTTCCTGCATTATTGCAGAAAACAAATGACCATTAATAAAAAAAGTCCCGCAATCGGGACTTTTTTTATTTTGATTTAAATATCTGTCTTAAACAATCCGCCAAATACTCATATTGTCCGATATTATTATATAGCTGTGAAGAAATGCGCAGCCATTGTCTCGGCGCGCTGGGAAACATAAAAACCGGAACCTGTATTTGATACTTTTCATAAAGTTTTTGTTTCAACGGTGGTGTTTCATTGAACTTAGGAAAACCTTCTTCTCCGTCGGGCATGGGTAAAGTCAGGATACTTCCGATATAATTTTCACGTAAAGGTAAATCAAAACCCAATTTTTCAGCAATTAAATTCCCCGCATTCCAAACGAGTTTATGATTGGAATTCATCACTCCTTCCCAACCATCGGGATGTAGTTTTTCAATATAATCCAATGTATCCCCGACACAAAAATAAGCGCTGAAATCATGCGTTCCGTCCCACATAAACTGGTTTGCCCAATGCGAACTTCCTCCTTCATCAGTATCATTATAGTGACTGATAATCAATGGTTTAATAAAATGTTTCCAATCCGGTTTTACATACATAAAGGCACTTCCTTTTGGAGCACAGATCCACTTGTGACAATTGGCTACATAAAAATCAGGGTTGAGATGCCTGATATCGAGGTAGACCATACCTGGTGCATGTGCCCCGTCGACCAAACTGCAAACACCATTTTCCCTTAAGAAATCAACTATTTTTTTGATGGGAAACACCATGCCTGTAGCTGAACTCACATGATCAATCAAAGCCAGTTTGGTTCGGTCAGTTATTTTATCCTGAAGAGCTTTCAATATTTGTTGATCATCCTCAACCGGAAAAGGAATCTCGATCACATTCAACCGAATTTTATTCCGCTCACAAAAATGCTTCATGGCAAGCATACAGGCGCCATAAGCATGCGAACTGACCAGCCATTCATCTCCCGGCTCAAAAAGAAAACTGTTCAGAACCTGGTTTACACCGGTAGTTGTATTCTGAACAAAAACCAAATCGTCCGGATCTGCATTCACAAATTCAGCCAACTTTTTCTTCGAACGATCCAATAATACCGGCCATTGATTTACAAAAAAATCCACTGGTTCACGTTCCATTATATCACGATATCTGGTCTGTTGCTCTGAAATATAAGTCGGTGTTGCTCCAAATGATCCATGATTTAAAAAAACGATGTCTTTATCCAACTTCCAATGATGCGCCAGATCACTATATTGAGGAATATTATTATTCATATACTGATATTTAAGTTATTACCAAATTATATTCTTTATTTACCCAACAAAACCTTCCCTGTCATAATATTATTTCCATTTTTGAGCCTTACCACATACAATCCGCTGTTCAATATTCCGATATCCTGTTCATCTCCTATGTTAACCCTTGATTTCCTATACACTTCTTTCCCATATAAATCTAAAACCTGCATTTCGAAAGCATTCTTTATTAAGCTATCCGGCAAAAAGAATTTAAATTTTCCTTTGGTAGGGTTGGGATAAATTCCTTGTTCATTAAATTGAGGAGATGAAGTTTTCAACAGATCGCATTGACCGTAAAAATTGAAATCATGATTATCAATCAATAAGTTCATAAAGCTTGAGTTACTTCCTTGGTCCATTTTCAAATAATAATCAAGCCACGGAATCAATAATTTAAATACAATTTCCTGTTGTTTTGGGCGTGTGATCAACGGCTGAGGATTGCTTACGGTTTCTCCGAAATCACATGCCAGGTTTGAATTTGCAAAATAACAATGACCACCTCCCAAAATTTTGATAAAGAATTTACATGAAGTCCCCAATCGGTTAAAAACTGGTATATGCATCTCATCGGGCAAGGTTACACCGTCATTTTCTCCGGAAAAAACAATTGAGGGTACTGAAACTGCTGATGAACTCTCAATAGCAGAAGGTTTGGTTTCCGCCGGGGCAAATAATATGAGCGTAGTTAACTGTTCATTACCTGAAGCTGCGAGTACGGATGCTCCTCCTCCCATGGAATGTCCCATGATGGCGCTCTGTTCTTTCACGTGACCATAAAAAATGGATCCGGGTACCGTATTCAGGTATTTGATGTGGACATTGAGAAATTTGAGATCTTCGCCGAATTCAGCATGATCAGGAAAGGGGATCGGCCCTGTTTCTGTTGTTGGTATAACAAGAATATAACCTCTGTGCACCAAAGTATCTCTGAAATTGAGATAAGCCTGATAATTCATGGCAAACCCATGACCCAATACGATCAATGGAAAACTACCGTCTTCTAAAGCTGCATCCGATCCGGTTGATTTAGCCGGATAAAAGACCCTTGAAGGTATCGTTCTGTTTCTTGCCGGATCCGAAAAATGGATTTGACTCGTACCTACCTCATAAGCCTGAGACAAACCCACGGACCCTGTGATAAGAAATCGGATACAAATAATAAAGAAAAGTGTGCTTTTCCCGTTCATATTGACATGATTAAATATAATGGGATAAATATAGCACTAAAATCAAAATGAATAATATCAGGATGGTCTTCTATGTATCTTTAAAAATGCACAAATTTCAAAACATTATCTTTCCGCGATTTTTGCCCGGTATTTGTAATTGAATATGGAAAAAACAGACTATGGATTTGCCGATAATTGCGAATTATTGTTAAAAGAACAAATGATGCAGTTTCCCGGGCTATCAAACAAAGACATGTGTCTAAAGTCCTTAGAAAAAGTTTGTTTTCCGGCTTTTTCAAATTTTTCCATCAAACTTGTTTTATTCTTCATGCTTAAAACGCAATGCTTCATGAAAGCATATCTTATAAAATGAAAGTCTGCATCGAAAGGACTCAATCGCAATGGCTGTAATACATATTTAGTTTTTATTAATTGATAATGTACAGAAAATCAATTAAAAAATATCTAAGTGATTCGTTTTTATTCGTAGCTAAATTTACTTTTCGAAACAAACCCAAACTTCTTGTTAATTCCTGGCAAAGTAGTTAATATACCCAAAAAACTTAGGAAGGCACAGGTATGTACAAATCATTGATTATCATATAAAACGGATCTGATTGATCCATTTTCGCTCCATGATCTATACTTTTCACCGTTGGATCTATTTTTCTGGATTCAAAGCTAAAAGTTCGTTTTTTTTATTGGTAAATAATGCGAATCAAGGGTTGAAAAAAAGCTCCGAAAATCCTTTATTTGGCCTCAATCCTAAAGGAAGATAAAGGATTTTCTCGCTTTCATCCTTTAGGATCGAGGCAAAAAAGTGAGAAAATCCTGCTTATCTGCAGAATTAACTTTAACCCTTGATTCGCATAAATAACTGAATCCAATCAAATAATGGCAAGATAAAGCCAGGTATTAATAAAATTATTACTAAATTGACCAACTGTTTTATAATTCAAGCTGCCGCAAATCTATCCGAAAAGGGATGGAATATGGCACAAATCCAGGAATATTTTGTGCAGAGGTAGTTTAAAGGTTTAATTTTCATTCCGGTATGAAAGGATATGCAATAATCAATGATAAAAAAATACAGTTTGAAGCACCGGGAGGCAAACATTTGTTGGATTTTATCCGTGATGACCTTCAACTGAAAGGCACGAAAGAAGCCTGCCGCGAGGGAGACTGTGGATCTTGCATGGTGCTTTTGGGCAAGCAGGAAAATGGAGATATACGATACAGAACCATTAATTCCTGCATGTTCCCTGTCGGGGAAATCCAAAATTCACATATAGTAACAATAGAAGGTCTGAACGAGGATAAATTGACTCCGATCCAGCAATTTATGGTAGATGAATGGGCTTCCCAATGTGGATTTTGCACTCCCGGATTTATTGTGAGCATGACAGGTTATTTCCTTCAGGCAAAAACTTTGGATGTGGATGATGCTCTTGCATTTTTGGGTGGAAATATTTGCAGGTGTACCGGTTATTTATCCATTAAAAAAGCCATGACCCGCCTTTGTGAATTGGTTGATCCGGATAAATTTAGAAAATCTTATGAAAAAAACAGGGTAAATTATCTGATATCAGAAGGATTTTTACCCGGTTATTTTGAGTCTATTTCTGTTTTGATGAGTCACCTTCCTGCTGAAGCCGATCCAGAACCTTTTCAACACGGAAATGTGCTGTTAGCGGGTGGAACCGATTTATACATTCAGAAAGCCGATATGATCAGCACTCATGAACCATATTTTATTCTGCGCAATTCGCATTTCCGTGGCATTCGTCAGGAAGGAGATCAATGTGTAGTTGGAAGTGCAACAACTGTTTCCGAAATGCAAGAAAGCGATCTTTTCAACCGGTTAGTGCCTGAATTCAAGAAGTATTCCAGACTAATTTCCGGTGCTTCCATCCGCAACAGGGCTACCATAGGAGGCAATATTGTAAACGCTTCACCGATTGGGGATCTGAGCATACTTTTTTTGGCTTTAAATGCATCCCTCAGGCTTGAACTTGATGGAAGAGAAAGAATGATCCAACTCAAAAACTTTTTCCTGGGATATAAAAAGCTGGATTTGTATCCGGGAGAATTGGTCAAAGAGCTTCTGATACCCATGGAGTTGACGGATCATGTCATACATTTTGAAAAAGTATCAAGGCGAACCCATCTCGATATAGCTTCGGTCAATTCTGCCATGAGTATCAGGCTTAACAATAGAAAAATCGAAGAAATACATGCTTCCGCCGGTGGTGTCGGTCCTGTCCCGATGTATCTCAATGGTTTTTGCCATCACTTGCAGGATCATTTTTTTGATGAAAAACTGATGGAAACGGGGATTCAGATCGCTTTAAATGAAATCAACCCGATAAGTGATGTGAGAGGAAGTAAAACTTATAAGTGTTTATTGCTTGAACAACAGTTGAGAATACATTTTTCTGTTTTAGCAGCTCAAATTAATAAAATCTCATGAATTGACATGAAAAACTATGACATCAACTTACATGTCAAAGGGCAATCATTGTTTGTGGATGATATAAGCCTGCCTGTAGGTACCCTTCATGCCGCGGTTTTTACAGCTCCAGCATCACGTGGTTTAGTCAGGCAATTTGATTTTAGCGAAGCATTGGCAATGAATGGTGTGGAAAAAATCTTGACTGCCAGTGAAATTCCGGGGCAAAATCAGATCGGACATGTGATCCATGATGAACCATTGTTCGCCAGGGAAGAATTCGAATACCAGGGTCAACCTTTGGCATTGGTAATAGCAAAGGATGTAAATACGGCCAGACAGGCTGTTAAAAAAATCAGGTTGGAATTTGATCCATTACCTGCGGTATTGGATCCCCGGGAAGCATTCGATAAAGGTCAGATCATCGGCAAAAAGCGCGTTTTTTCCTGCGGCAATGTGGATGAGGCATGGGAAAATTGTAAATATATCTTCAGTGGCAGAGTTGAATCCGGTCCGCAGGAACATCTTTATCTGGAACCTCAGGGCGCAATCGCCATTCCGATGGAATCTGGCCGGATCAGAATAATTTCTTCCACGCAATCCCCTTCAGCTGTACAAAAAACGGTGGCTGTCGTCCTTGGCGTGGCACTCAACCAGATAGAGGTCGATGTGATGCGTCTTGGAGGTGGATTTGGCGGAAAAGAAGATCAGGCAAATGCCTGGGCTGCTATGGCGGGACTGGCTTGCAAAAAATTAAACAAACCGGTTAAACTGATACTTTCCAGACCGGTTGATATGGCCATCACCGGCAAACGACACCCATATTCTTCTGACTTCAAAATCGGATTGAATGATGAGTTGAAAATCCTTGCCTACGAAGTGCAATATTATCAGAATGCAGGCGCTTACGCAGATCTTTCCCCTGCCATCCTGGAGAGAACGATGTTTCATATGACCAACAGCTATTTTATTCCCAATGTGCGCGGAACGGGTGTTTCCTGTAAAACCAACCTGCCGCCAAATACAGCTTTCAGAGGCTTTGGTGGACCGCAGGCCATGTTTGTATTGGAAAGTGCTGTTTTTGAGGCAGCCAGACAACTCAAAGTGTCCTCAATGGAAATTCAGAAAAAAAATCTGATCGCTGAAGGTGAATCCTTTCCTTATGGAATGAAATTGAAAAATAACAACGTACAAAACAATTTTTTTATTGCATTGCAGAGGTATAATTTGGATGCTAAACTTAAAAAAGTTCTAAAATTCAATGAAGAAAACGCGAATATTAAAAAAGGGATAGCAGTTATGCCGGTATGTTTTGGCATCTCTTTTACATCAACTTTTTTAAATCAGGCCAATGCATTGGTGCATATATACAATGATGGTAGTGTAGGTGTCAGTACCGGCGCCATCGAAATGGGACAGGGTGTTTCAGAAAAATTAAGGATGGTGGCTTCAAATGTATTATCTATTTCTCCGGAAAGGATCCGGATCGAATCCACCAACACGGCCAGGGTAGCCAATATATCACCCACGGCAGCCAGTTCCGGGGCTGACCTAAACGGACACGCTACCCGGATAGCCTGTGAGCAGTTGCGGGATCGTATATTGAAAGCAATTCCGGCATTTACCAAATTACCTGAAGAAGGGAAATATTTAATTCAGGAAGAAAAACTTTTCCACGATGGATCGGAAACCTCTCTTGACTGGGAATCAATGATAGGCTTGGCTTATCGGAATCGTATTGGATTGACAGCTCAGGCACATTATGCAACGCCTGATATTTTTTTTGACAAGGAAAGGGAAAAAGGAATCCCTTTTGCTTATCATGTTACCGGAACAGGCATACTGGAGATCACACTGGACTGCATGCGCGGGACTTTTCAGATGGATGCCGTTGAACTGGTTCACGATGGGGGAAAAAGTTTTGTTCCTTTGATCGATAAAGGACAATTAGAAGGAGGTGTTTTGCAGGGTATCTCATGGATGACCATGGAAGAAGTGGTTTATTCAGACAAGGGTAAAAATCTGACGAATATGCTTAGCACCTATAAGATACCTGATATGTTTTCAGTTCCCGGTGAAATAAGGATTCATTTTCCGGAAGCTGATGTGTATCCTGACGGAATTTTAGGATCAAAAGCGATCGGTGAACCACCTTTTATGTATGGGATTGGAATATATTTTGCTATATTAAATGCAATGCTGGGTTTTAATCCGGCCATGCAGGTCAAGTATGATGCACCGTTGACGAATGAAAAAATATTGACAGGTTTGTACAACAAATAAACATTGAAGAAAATGGAAAACATATTCAAAAAAATAAATGAATTGGCGATCAGGTATAAAGATTATACCCCTGAAAATTTAGCCAGGCTTATCCGTCATAAATCTTTGAGCACAAAAGAGGAAGGTGTTGCATTGGAGCTTAAACGGCAAATGGAAGAAGCCGGCTTTGACGAAGTCAGGATAGATGGTCTGGGGAATGTGATAGGCAGGATCGGAAATGGAAGCAAAATTCTGGCTATCGACGGTCATATTGACGTGGTGGACATTGGTAATCCTGACAACTGGGAATTTGATTCGCTTGGAGGTGAGATCAGTAACGGGTATGTGCATGGGAGAGGCACGGTGGATCAAAAAGGAGGAGTAGCTTCCTTCGTGACTGCGGGAAGAATTTTGAAAGATCTGGGTTTTGACAGGGATCTCACGATTTATTTTGTTGGAAGTGTGATGGAAGAAGATTGTGATGGATTGTGCTGGAAATACCTGATCGAAGAAGAAAAGATCCGGCCGGATTTTGCCATTAGTACAGAGCCAACGAATCTGAAAATTTACAGAGGGCATCGTGGAAGAATGGAAATGCAAGTCAGTTTTTATGGTATATCTGCTCATGGCTCAGCACCGGAAAGAGGAGAAAATGCCATTTATATGGCAGCAAAAACTGCTTTGGAAATTGAAAAGTTGAATGAAAGACTCGCCTTTGATGATTTTTTGGGAAAAGGGAGCGTTACCATTTCGGAGATCGTGTCATCAAGTCCGTCACTATGCGCTGTTTCAGATTTTGCCAGGATACACCTGGATCGGCGTTTAACCTGGGGAGAAACGGTAGATTCAGCTGTCATGGAGATCGAAGAATTGATCAGGGGTATGAATGCAAAAGTTGAGGTACTCGAATATTCCGAACTGGCATATACCGGGTTGAGGTACGGTATGAAAAAGTATTATCCGACCTGGAAGCTGGAAGAGGATCATCCTTTGGTACAGACAGGTGTCCGGGCTTATTATAATTTTTTCGGGGAAAAACCGGCCATTGATAAATGGACATTTTCAACCAATGGAGTTGCCATCAACGGCATTCATGGTATTCCCACCATTGGTTTTGGACCGGGAAATGAAGTGTTGGCTCACGCGCCAAATGAAAAAATAGCCATCAATGACCTGGTAATTGCTTCAGCATTTTATGCTGCATTCGCCTATGAATTGGAATTATAACCGGTTATTTAGGATAAATTCATTCAAATAATGGTTTTCAGGCACTTGAATTAAATTCTAAACAGTATTTTTGAAGTAAAGTGAATTATCAGACTTGATTCGAGTAATTTCACTTGTGGCCAACAAAACAATCCTATTATAGATGAAAAAAGTACTGATATTCGGACAGAAAATAGCACTTGAACATAGAAAATACCTGCATATTTTGCTGAATAAGCTGGAAAGTCTTCATATTGAAGTGATTTTTTTTAAGGATATCGTTGAATCAAATGAAAACCTGGGTATTGATTTTTCAATTTACGCTAAATTAGATAGTTATGAACAATTGTTGGTAGATAAACCAGATGTCGTTTTCACACTGGGTGGTGATGGTACGATTTTGAGGGCGATCACACTGATAAGAGAAACAGGGATTCCCATTCTTGGATTTAATCTTGGAAGGCTGGGTTTTTTGGCGATCGCTGAGAAAGAACGAATTGAGTATGATATAGATAAATTGATGCAGGGGCGTTATACCATACAGGAAAGAAGTATGTTGAAATTGGACATCAATGATGATATTTTTGGAGATACACCTTTTGCACTAAACGATATTACTTTTCATAAATATGCAATTTCATCGGTTGTGGTGATCCATACCTGGGTTGATGATATGTACCTCAATTCCTACTGGGCTGATGGTCTGATCATTTCTACACCAACGGGCTCTACAGGATATTCATTGAGTTGCGGAGGTCCTATCATCCTTCCGGGATCCAAAAATTTTGTCATTACACCGGTTGCGCCTCATCAATTGACAGTAAGGCCTATCATCATACCGGATACATCTGTCATATCTTTTAAAATTGAGGGCAGAAGCGATGATTTTCTATGTACCCTTGATTCAAGGTATCATGCGATAAACGTGGAACACACACTTAAGGTAAGGAAGTGCGCATTCAATGCTTCTCTGGTTGTCCTTGAAGGAATGGATTTTGTACGGAATGTATACAATAAATTATTATGGGGTCTCGACAGGAGGCATTTGCCACCGGACCTGCCTGGAGTTCCTGAATAAAGCATCCAAATCCGCAATGCAGATTTGGATGCAATAAGTTTTATTTTGTGTTGCTGCTCAGAGATGGTGATTGGACCATGTCAAATAGGATATTAATGGCTTCATCTGCATAAATATCACTGCCCAAAGATTTTAGCCAATCGTTGTTTCTGGCTACTCTTGAAGTATCAGACTGAATGTATTCCATATCTGCTTTGGGATTGAAGATCTCCAGTTGGTCGATTTTTTGATCAAGTAAATCCTCATACTTTTTGTCAGTGGATTCGTTTTTCTTCTTTTCAGCAAGGAATTTATCCAATTGCAGAGCAACTACATTTTTTTCTTTTAATTCCTTGATGATATTACCCTGTTCCAAAGCAGCTTTGAATCTGGGATTTTTATTGACTCTTTCTTCACTTTTTGATTTGAGTTGGGTTAAATTACTGACTTTATACACATTCTGATGGTATTCCCGGCTATCTATACTGGACCATTTCATGGCTGTTGGCAGTTCTTTTTCACCTGAATCCATGTACACATAAGGATCTGGTAAAACAATGTCTGATTCTACTCCTTTCATCTGTGTAGATCCACCGTTGATCCTGTAGAATTTTTGGGTTGTAGCCTTCAATTCACCAAGAGGCTTGAATTTGCTGTTTCCTGGCACTGCATCATCAAGATTGAAGAACCTTTGGACAGTTCCTTTGCCAAATGTAGACGGACTTCCAACAATTACAGCCCGGCCATAATCCTGCATGGCAGCAGCAAGGATCTCAGAGGCAGAAACACTATATGAATTGACTAAAATAACCATTGGTCCATCATATTTTACATCACCTCTGTCTGTGTCGTTATATACATACGCAGGTCTTCCTCTTGGTTTTACCTGAACGATCGGACCTTCCTCTATGAAAAATCCAGCCATCTCAACCACATCAGTGAGACTTCCTCCACCATTGAACCTTAAGTCCAGCACTAGTCCATCGATATTGTCGGCTTTCAACTTGGTCAGTTCTTTGGCTATGTCATCAGCGCAACTGCTGCCGTTGGGATCTTCAAAATCCAGATAAAAACTTGGAAGACTGATATAACCGAATTTTTTCTGTTGCGTTTCCTTCAACAAGATGGCTGATTTTGCTTTGCCCTCTTCAATAATGACCTCGTCACGTTCTATGATGATCTCTTTAATAGAACCGTCTGATCGCTTCACCTGCAATTTAACTTTGGTACCCTTTTTTCCTCTGATCAGTTGGACGACATCTTCCAGATGCATTCCGATCACATTCACATATTCTTCTCCTTCCTGAGCAACTTGCATGATCAGATCATTGACTTCCAGTACTTTATCTTTCCAGGCTGGACCACCTACTATGATGCTGACTACTTTGGTATAATCGTCCTCAGATTGAAGTCTTGCCCCTATGCCTTCGAGCTTATTTCCCATTCTGATATCGAAATCTTCTTTTTCCTTAATTGAAAAATAATCAGTGTGAGGATCATATACCTGTGCAATGGCGTCAACATATAATTCAAAACGGTCAGACCTTCTGATCTTTTCCATCCTTGTATAAAAATCGCTGAAAATCTTTTTTACTTTCTCCCTGGCATCTTTTTCCAATTCAGCCTTACTTTTTGGATTTTCAGATTTTTCATTACTTTCAATAGAGCTTGCAAACCTGGTTAGGGTTTCATATTTTAATAATTTCCTCCAGTATTCCTTTAATTCCTGATCATTTTTGGCATATTTGCGTTTTTCAACATCCAGATCAAGCGATTCATCCACATTAAAGTCAAATGGGTTATCAAGAATTTCCGGGTAGAAAGCTTTGGTTTTCTGCAAGCCCAGGTCAAATAACTGGGCAGACCTCTCAAAAAACTCCAAATCACCGGCAACGATTTGATCATCCAGTTTATATTTATAAACTTCCAGGCTTTGAATATCCTTTTGGGTCAAAAACCTTTTGGAACCATCTAGCATTTTTAAATAGGTTTCAAAAACATCTTCCGAAAACGTATCATCCATATTCTTAGGATCAAAGTGAACCTGATCCAAAACAGCTTTTACAGCCTGAATGATCATGGTTTCCTGATCACTATTGTTTTTTAGTGGGAAAATTCCTGCAGTATACAATGATAATCCTGCAAGTGCAGTAATAATGAAAGATCTAAAAATCATTTTCTTGTTTAATTTAACAGACATTCTAAAATAACTTCCTATTTAAACGGTTAAGTGCTATAACTGGTTTTCCACAGAGATTATTTTTTAAGATTTATTTTTTTCTTACCTATGGTCATCCGATAACCAGTTATTAACTTCATGAATGAAATTTGCATTAATTTATTTGACTAAAAACTCAATGATACTCAAAGAATTTATAGCTGTTGGTTCTGCATCCTTCAGTCAATATCTAAACAAATCTCTGTTTATTTTCTGAGAAATTGAATAAAACTTATACGATCTGTTGATTTTAACCTATGAAATTGTAAATATGGCTGATTTTCGGTAACTGGAGTAAAAATATTTACGTTAAGCAATTATTGAGTCTGCCCCGAAAAGTCCAATTGGTTGATTTTCAATCGTTTTTTGCCCCAACCTACTGACGTCACAGATCAACACAAGACTAAATGTAAACGATTGAAAATCAACCAATTAAAAGTCCACTTTTAGGCTTGTACTGACTGAAAACGTCTGTAGGAATTAAGGGGCAATGACTTTTCTGAGTTGACTTATTATTCATATTTTCAGTTGTTGATTAAGGGATTTGATTCACTTTTTTCCAAGTTGTTAAATTAAAGCTTTTCAGGGATGTTTCATAGCGTTTTTTGTTATGTGTTTCCATATTTTGGTCGGAAGCATAATGGATGATTCACTGAAATATAATTCTGTTTAGTATGGACTGAAAAATCCTTAAATACCACTGTTTACCAGGTTATGAACCTGATCCGGACCAGCCGGAACCATAGAGGAAAAGGATTAATGAAGCTCCTCAGTTCCCATACGGGCAGGCCCAGACGGGCAGGCCCCTACGGGCAGGCCCAGACGGGCAGGCTCATACGGGCAAGCTCATACGGGCAAGCTCATACGGGCAGGTTCATACCGGGTAAATACGCTGTGTTGCATAAATTCTAACTGCATATTTCTTTAAAATTCTGCCCCAAAAACACTTATTCGATATTTTAGACAATAAAAATTTGAAATTCTTTAGATTAAAATTATGCGATATATTGATTTGTCCTTATTTTGCAATAGAAATCAGTTTAGAACACCTATTAGGTATTTTTTTAACGGGGTCAGTATATGATACTGCCAATTTGATCAGAAAAAATTTTTGTACATGGATCTTTGAAAATTGCATGAAATTTTTACTTCAAAGATTTCGTTGCCCAAAAAAGAAAAATAAAAACCACGCATATGAAAACAGTTCTTACAAGCTTACTGCTCTTTTTTACTATTTTGGTACTGGCCCAAAATAATGCACCATTTTTCAGGGGTGCCGGTGCCATCGGAGAAGGAAACCATGTTTCGACTACTTTGGGTATTCAATCTCTGTTTGGTAATCCTGCAGGCTTATGTCAAATGGACGGTTTAAGTTTTTATGCCGGTGCTGAGAACAGGTTTGAGCTGATTGACCTGACAGCTTATCAGTTGGCTATTGCTTTACCGGTTGATAAATGGGGCGTTTTTGGACTTAATCTGACTGATTTTGGCGGATCGCTCTATCGTGATCAGAAAATCGGGCTGGTTTATGCAAGAAATCTGACAAAAAAGTTTGCTATAGGGTTGCAATTTGACTGGATGATCATGGAGATAGAGCAGTATGGTATGAGGCACAGATTCACCTTTGATATTGGCATCCAAACCAACTTAACGGATAAATTACTTTTTGGATTTCATCTGTTCAGCCCATATCCGATGAGCTTTGACGTTGACCGGATTGTTCCGACTTATGCTTCGGTCGGATTGGTTTATCGTGTATCACAACAGGTTGAATTGAAAGTGGAGGTACAGAAGCAAACTTATGAAAATCCGGCGTTGCATATTGGTTTACATTATAAAATAATGAAATCATTCAGTCTTTCAATGGGAATGACCACCAATACCGGTCATGCAATTATCAGCAGTGGATTCTCTTATCAGTTTCCTGTGGGATTGAAAGTAGATTTTGGAATGAATTTTCATCAAAGTCTGGGCATTTCCTCCGGAATTGGGTTTTGCTACGGGTTCCGACGAAAAACAAGCGGCAATTTATCATCGGTTGAGTCAGATTGAACCAGTTGCGTTTTAATTCCCTGAAAAATTTCGCTGAAATGCCAAAGGGAAAGGTCTGATTTGAAGGTACTCAATGACCTATTATCACTAATGATAACCTTCAAATCAGACTAATCCGGAAATTTATATACCTCACTTATCCTGTCTGGCAAAAACTTTGCGAAGGAGATCCGTTGTGCGCTCCCTAATATCATTTCGGATGGAAAGTTCTTTCTTTTCCACCATATCGAATAGTCCTTCAAGTGCTTTTTCAGTGATATAATTTTCAAGTTTTGGATTCACTTTACTGACAAATGGGATAGTGTTATATTTATTTACAGCTTGTGTCCAGTAGTCCAATGCATTGTACTGGTTGAGTGAATTGATGATAACCGGTTGGAATTCACCATATAATTGATCGTAACTGGTTTTATACAAATATTGGGTGGCTGCATTTTTGTCGCCTGTAAGAATATTCCAGACGTCCTTGAAAGTGAGTTGTCTGATCGCATTGACAAAAATGGGTTTGGCTTTGGAAGCTGCGAGTTCTGCTGATTTATTGACCCTTTTAATGATCTCCTCTTCAACCAGTTCAAAACCGGGAATGATCTTGAGTTTATTCACAACAGTCTGTGCTTCAGTAGGTAATAATATTTTATATACACTTTTATAATAACCGTCCTGAGCAGACAAATAATCCACTCCGGATGATACACCCATCGTTAAAGCTTCTTTCAATCCGGAAGCAACTTCCTGATCTGTCAGCGTTGAGCTTTGCTGGCTGGCAGTTTCCAATGCTCTTTGAAGCGTGGCAGGATCGCAGGAAATCAATACCAGGCTCATAGATAAAACGACAAATATTTTTTTCATTTTTATGATTTAATGTTTATTAAAAAATTTCTTTTCAATGATGCCAATAAAATGCAACTATGGTTTTTTTGAAGAATGTTTCAAGTACTCATCCTTCCTGGAACCAAACATTGCCAAAATACTCTTTATTGCATTAGAGTATCGTAGAAAATCAATGTTTATTTTATTATGAATGCCAACTGAACGCTTGCATTTTAGTATCACAGCCGGTTATTAACCGGATTAAAGGCATATTTGTTGCAGGAAAAGGCGTGAATTGCACAAATGAAAAGTTAAAATTTAATCAGGGGTTTTTCTGATCCGTTAAATCGGTGGTGTTAACCGTTACAGAAACGCAATTCAGTTTAATCCCCAGTTGAGCCTCCGGTTTTTCAATCACAACTATGGCATGTTTTATAATTGGAAAGTCCTCATGCAATTTTTGAAGTATATCGAAAGCGATTTTTTCTATCAGGGATTTTGGTTTGCGCATTATTTCTTTACATATATCCACCATTTTTTGGTAGTCAATCGTATGTTCCAATAGATCTGTTTGGCCGGCAAGTTTCATATCGAATTCAATAATCAGGCTCAGGAAAAATTTTTGTGCAGTTATTTTTTCCAAATCATAAACACCATGGCAGGCGTGAAATTCCATTTTATCAAGTATAATTTTTCCCATATGAAGCAATTAATTTTTTCAGTTTGAAATTCATCTTAAACAAAAGCGAGGCTAAAGTTCAATGATTTTTTAAACTTATGAGTTTATAGCTGTGTTTTATTTTAGTAGTTAAGAACATTTTAAACGAATTTGGTTTGTAAAAAGCAGGTGATGTCAATCAGCTGCGACAGTTTATTAGAAAAAACAGGTTTTAACTGTAAAAAAATCGGATAGCTTGTTGAAAAATATATCTTTGCAAACCAAAATAAAATTTTGAATTTATGGCAAGAACAGACCTATTTCAGGGGCATGATTATTACCTGGTGGATGAATTGCTTTCCGATGACCACAAAATGGCCAGGGATGCGATCCGTGATTGGGTCAAGCAATCAGTGACACCTGTTATTGAATCCTATGCGCAAAAAAATGATACCCCATTGCATTTGCTGAAAGAGCTGGGGCAGATAGGCGCATATGGACCAAGTGTACAACAAAAATACGGTGGCGGAGGGATGGATGAAACCGCTTACGGAGTGATCATGCAGGAGTTGGAAAGAGGCGATTCTGGGATCAGATCGATGGCAAGTGTTCAGAGCTCGCTGGTGATGTATCCCATCGAAAAATACGGGAGCGAGGAACAGAGAATGAAATACTTGCCAAAATTAGCTACAGGGGAGATGATCGGTTGCTTTGGTCTGACAGAGCCTGACTTCGGTTCCAATCCGGGAGGAATGGTCACGAATATCCGGGAGGATGGCGACCATTATATACTGAATGGCGCTAAAATGTGGATCACCAATTCTCCGGTTGCAGATATTGCGGTGGTTTGGGCAAAGGATGAAGAAGGCGTCGTACGTGGTTTGATCGTAGAGAAAGGGATCAAAGGTTTTACTGCGCCTAAGATTCATGGTAAATGGTCATTGCGGACGAGTATTACGGGAGAACTTGTATTTGAAGATGTTAGGGTACCAAAAAATTGTTTGTTGCCCGGTGTCAAAGGATTAAAAGGACCATTGTCCTGTTTGACCAAAGCGAGGTATGGCATAGCCTGGGGAGCTGTAGGGGCAGCTCTGGATTGCTATGATACGGCGCTGCGGTACTCTTTGGAGCGTGTTCAGTTTGGTAAACCGATCGGGCAACATCAGTTGCAGCAAAAAAAACTCGCCGAGATGATCACAGAGATCACGAAAGCGCAGTTGATGGTCTGGAGACTCGGAAAGCTGATGTCCGAAGGAAGAGGAACTGCAGGACAGGTTTCTATGGCCAAAAGGAACAATGTGGAAATGGCTTTGAATATTGCCCGGGAATCCAGACAGATATTGGGAGGCATGGGTATCACAGATGAATTTCCAATCATGCGTCATATGATGAACCTGGAGTCAGTGATCACCTATGAAGGAACACATGATATCCATTTGCTGATCACCGGCATGGAGGTGACAGGCCTGAACGCATTTAGTTGAATTACTAACAAATAATATTTTGTTATCGGTTTTCCGGTCAGGAAAATCTGGTGCAAAAAGTAAAAACCCATTCAATCCATTAATAGATGTTTGAATGGGTTTTGTTATGGTATACATTTTGTATTTGCTAACTCAGGCAGGATCTACCTGATAGATAATTTCCATGCCTCGGGTAATGGCTTTTTCATTTTCGGCAATCAGGTGGTGGTATCTTGCAGGCAATGATTTTTCCAGCCCTTTGTGAATATTATCGAGGTTGACTATTGGTTTGATTTTGAGAAAACCACCTAATACGATCATATTAAAAACTTTTTTCAGACCCAATTTGCCGGCTTCATCATTGGCATCGATCCTGAAAATCTGAATATCTTTTCTGGTTGGATGATGTGTAATTCCGTTACTGTCATAAATCAGGATGCCGCCTGGTTTTACAGTTTCTTCGAACTTATCCATTGATTGTTGATTGAGGATAATGGCAGTATCAAACTGGGAAAGAATTGGAGAACTGATCCTTTCATTACTCAGTATCACTGTGACATTGGCAGTTCCTCCGCGCATTTCAGGCCCATAGGAAGGCATCCAGCTGACTTCCAGATCCTGCATAATACCTGAATATGCCAGGATTTTTCCCATTGAGAGTACACCTTGTCCACCGAATCCTGCAATAATTATTTCTTCTGTCATGATGATTGCAATTTTTATTATTTTGAAGGTACTTTTATATCACCTAAAGGATAGAAAGGGAACATATTTTCTTCCATCCACTTATTGGCATCTACAGGTGTCATTTTCCAACCAGAGTTGCAATTGGACACGAGCTCCACGAAAGAAACACCTTTTTTATGACGTGTTAGTTCAAATGCTTTTTTGATCGCCTTTTTGGCTTTTCGGACATTGACCGGTGTGTGTACAGATTGTCGTGTAACATAATAAGTACCAGGCAAATGAGCTACCAATTCAGTCATTTTTAACGGATACCCAGCATCTTTTTGTTCTCTTCCAAAAGGAGAAGTTGAAGTTTTCATGCCTGGTAATGTGGTTGGAGCCATCTGGCCACCTGTCATTCCGTAAATCCCGTTATTGACAAAAATGATCACGATATTTTCTCCCCTGTTGCAGGCGTGAATGGTTTCAGCTGTTCCTATGGCTGCTAGGTCGCCGTCACCCTGATAAGTAAAGACATATTTGTCAGGATACAGTCTGCTGATGCCTGTTGCAAGAGCACAGGCTCTTCCGTGAGCTGCCTGTTGAACATCGGTACCCATGAATTCGTATGCCAGAACAGAACATCCAACCGGAGCAATACCGATGGTATCTTCCAGGATATCCAGTTCCTCTACTGTTTCCATGATCAGCCTGTGAATGGTGCCATGACCGCATCCGGGACAATAACTGAGAGGCTTGTCATTCATGAGTGGTGTTTTGGCGTAAACGAGATTTTCAGGTACTGCTATATGGCTGTTGAATTTGTGTGTTTCGAAACTCATGTTTAAGGATTAATTGATTAAGTTTTTAACGTTTTCAATGATTTCGTCAGTTGTCGGGACAATGCCGCCCATTCTTCCGTAATGAGCAACCTTTGTTTTTCCTTCTACTACCAACCGGATATCTTCTACCATTTGGCCGGCACTCATTTCCACTGAAAGAAAACCTTTAACTTTTTCAGCATATTTGATTAATGCTGCTTCAGGGAAAGGGAATAGGGATATGGGACGCAATAATCCTAATTTAATGCCTTGATGTCTGGCAATGTCCACAGCTTTTTGGCAAATTCTGGCGCTTGTTCCATAGGCTATCAGTATTACTTCAGCGTCCTCACAATAACTTTCCTCGTATCGTACTTCATTTTCTATGATAGTTTTATATTTTGCCTGTAACTGACGGTTGTGTTCTTCCTGCACATCAGATTTCAGGTTGAGGGAAGTGATGATATTGTTATGGCGGTCTTTTGTTCTGCCGACAGTTGCCCAAGGTGACATTTCTCTGATTTCCTGTTCGGTCCAACGTGGTCTTTGCACGGGTAAAACCACTTTTTCCATCATTTGTCCAATGGCTCCATCAGAAAGTATCATCACCGGAATTCTGTATTTGAAAGCAAGGTCAAATCCAAGGGCAACAAAATCTGCCATTTCCTGGACTGAGAAAGGAGCCAATGTGATCATTTTATAATCACCATGACCGCCCCCTTTTACTGACTGGAAATAATCTGACTGAGCAGGCTGAATCGTGCCAAGACCGGGGCCTCCGCGAACAACGTTGACGATTACACAAGGCAATTCGGCTCCGGCAAGGTATGAGATGCCTTCCTGCATAAGGCTGATACCGGGGCTGGATGAACTTGTCATCACTCTTTTACCAGCTCCTGCACCACCGTAAACCATGTTGATGGAGGCGATTTCGCTTTCGGCCTGGAGAACTACCATTCCGGTCCGGTGCATCGGTTGCTCTGCCATTAGGTATTCCATGATTTCTGATTGCGGAGTGATGGGATATCCAAAATAACCATCACAACCCGCCAATATGGCAGCTTCAGCTAAGGCTTCATTGCCTTTCATTAATCGAACGTTTTTATCCATGAGAATTTTGTTTTTCAGTGAATGATAGAAAAGAGTATCGGATCAAAGTGATTTGCTAAGCAACCACTTTTTCCATATTTCCGTCACCTTTAGCTTTGTACACTGTTATTACGCCATCAGGACAGATCACTGCACAGTTGGCACAACCGATGCAACCGTCAGCCATCAATTCCATAAAATGATAGCCTTTTCCATTGAATTCTTTCGACATGGCAATGACGTCAACAGGGCAGGTTTCTATACACAGCACACAACCTTTGCATTTTTCGATATCAACTTCAATATGTCCGATAATTTTTGCCATAACAGGATATTTGCACAATTAATTTTAAGAATAAAAATAAATAGAAATCAAAAAATGTAATTTTAAATATGGAATTAAATTCAAATATGGCAAAATGACAAAATTTAATTTCTTTTATGGGTGCAAAATTACAAAATCAAAACGGGAAATCAATCGATTATTTACATGTTGTATAAAGTTTAGAACGATTAAAAATAAAATATTTCCGGGATTTTTTTTAAAAGGATAATTATGCTCACAGATTGATGGAATTGAGTGAAAATCTGTAATTGTTTAGCTCAATAGTCTTTTAGCCTTAAGTCTATTAGCTAATGATTAATACCAAGGTTTAAAACCTCTGATTCCAGGACAAATTTGGTGTCTTTTGCTCAAAGTACACGCTCAATTCAAAGAGACTAACAGGCCTAACAGACTCATTAGCTAACCACCTAAATAACTACGAAAATCTTACAAAATGAGATATTGAATTTATTCAAAACTCGTCACAGAATGGTATCCTCAATTTTTGGAAGAAACTCCCAGCTAAAATTCAAATCGGGCCAAAACCTATTGGTTTATGATTCTCAACAGAGTTTAAATCCAGGCAAAACATGAGGATAAATTAATAAAATAACACTACTGACCGACTAAAATTCTAAAGGTTAGGATAATGCGTCAAGATTCCTCACTTCGTTCGGACCTGTCCCGATCGAATAGGATGAGCATCGGGGACTGTCCCGATCGAATAGGATGAGCATCGGGAATGACAGACAGTTAGTTGTTTGATTAGGGGGTAGGCGGCGGCAGGCCGCCGCCTACCCCCTAACCGCCTAAAACCGCTGTAAGCCTTGTCATTCCTGACGCTGTGGTCAGGACAGGTCCGAGCGGAGCGAGAAATCTTGTAATTTTTGTCGGTCAGCAATGATAAAATAAGTAGAAAAACCCAATTATATGGTTGTATAGCTGGTAATCTGATCGATTTGAGGGTGGCCATTGAAAAATCAAAATAAAAGTGATCAAAATTGAAATTCTGAATTCAGGTACATTACTAATGCGAATCAAGGGTTGAAAAAAAGCTCCGAAAATCCTTTATTTGGCCTCAATCCTAAAGGAAGATAAAGGATTTTCTCGCTTTCATCCTTTAGGATCGAGGCAAAAAAGTGAGAAAATCCTGCTTATCTGCAGAATTAACTTTAACCCTTGATTCGCATTACTATCTGAAAATCTAAGGTCTTAGTGTCTTAAAAATTGAATTCGTGTATTATATTTGGCAGAACTTTGACTAATTTTAATCTTAGAAATAATGCCACACAGAATATTTACCCCGTAGGATATATATCCAACAGGGAGAACCCCGTAGGATATATATCCAACGGGGTCGAACCCATACGGGTAAACAAGGATTAACGATTTTGGATTTTAGAATAAAATACAGGATCTGAAATCGTTAATCGGTGTTCCTTTGCCTGCCCATACGGGCAGGCCCATACGGGCAGGCCCATACGGGCAGGCTCATACGGGGTAAATATTCAGAGCGGCTTTAATCCTACATCAGATTACTTAAAGTTCTGCCAGAAAATACACGAATTCAATTTTTATGACAAAAAATGAAAACAAATAAAGCTTATGAAAACAAAAAAGGAGATAGTAGAAAATTGGTTACCCAGATACACAGGGATGCCTTTGGAAATGTTTGGCGAGTATATACTGTTGGTCAATTTCAGTAATTATGTGGAAATATTTGCTAAGAAGTATGGGGTGAATGTTTATGGAAAAAAAGTGGCTATGCAGGCGGCAACAGCCAATAATATCACCATTGTCAATTTTGGAATGGGTAGTGCCAATGCAGCGACCATTATGGATTTACTTACAGCCATCAAGCCAAAAGCATGTCTTTTTCTGGGCAAATGCGGGGGGCTGAAAAGTATAAATGAAATCGGGGACCTGATCCTGCCGATTGCAGCAATCAGAGGAGAAGGAACTTCACATGACTATTTCCCCGTTGAAGTCCCGGCTTTGCCTGCTTTTGCACTCCAGAAAGCTGTTTCCACAACCTTGCGTGAACATGAAAAAGATTATTATACCGGAACGGTTTATACTACCAACAGAAGAGTTTGGGAGTATGATGATAAATTTAAGGATTATCTGAAAAAAATCAGGGCGATGGCCATTGATATGGAAACGGCTACAATTTTTACAGTTGGTTTTCACAATAAGATATCCGCAGGTGCTTTGCTATTGGTTTCTGATGTTCCGATGGAACCAGAAGGGGTGAAAACCACTGAGACGGACAAAAATGTGACAAAAGTTTTCCTGGATGATCACCTCACTCTGGGGATTGAGTCACTCAATCAATTGATCAACAATTCGCTGACAGTGAGACACCTAAAGTTTTAATCTGAAAAAACCGAATGTGGACTATTCTCCGGTCAATTTAATGTTGTCCTTATGTCGGGTATGATCTCTGTTGGTTTTCTTTTCCAAATTTTTGTGAATGGCATTGGATAGGTCGATGTTCATTTGATTTGCCAGGCAAACCAGGACAAAAAACACATCAGCCATTTCATCTGCAATTTTTTCTTCGACATGTTCAGCATCTTCCTGTTTTTTAAATGATTGTTCACCGTATTTTCTGGCAATGAGTCGGGCCAGTTCTCCGGTTTCTTCCATCAGTAATGCCATGTTGGTCAGCTCGTTAAAATACCTGACCCCAAAGGTATTAATCCAATTGTCTACCAGTTTTTGAGCCTCCCGGATCGTCATTATTCTTTAGCTTTGGTATCGATGAAAATGGTCACTGGTCCGTCATTCACGAGTGAAATATCCATCATAGCGCCAAAAATTCCTGATGCTACGGACAATTGGCTGTATTTTTTCAGTTCATTTATGAATTCTTCATACATAGGAATGGCTTTATCAGGTCTGGCAGCCCGGATGTAAGAAGGACGGTTGCCTTTTTTTGTACTTGCATGCAGGGTAAATTGGCTTACAACCAATAAAGCGCCTCCAATATCCTTGACAGAGAGATTCATTTTGTCTTCCTGATCTGAAAAAATGCGCAATTGAACAATTTTCCTGACCAGCCAGTCCAGATCTTCTGTTTGATCTTCTTCTTCGATGCCAAGAAGGATCAGCATACCCTGTCCGATTTGGCCAACGATTTTTTCATCTACGCTGACGCTAGCTTTTTTTACACGTTGAATGACTGTTCGCATTGCGTGTGGTTATGCGGGTTTGTAAGTATTCGTATATCGTTCAATTTTATCTTTATAGATGTCAGCTATCGTGATCATGATACCGGTTTCTTCCACATTCCCAAAGGAATGATTGATAGACGTACCGAAAGTTTTCATTGTTTTGGAGAGGTTCATATAAGCGATAAACAGTGGCGGTATGAATTCATCCCTGTTTCTGACTTCCCTGTTCAAAATCTTATAATCCTCTTTAAAATCGCTTTCGACTAAAAAATCACTTAGTATTTTCTGATCGGTTTCAATTTTGACAGGATAATTCGGGGTAATCAGTTGATCATGATCCGGGAAATGTTTTTTCAGGAAAAACAAAATGAGGTCTCTGGCTAATCGGTGGAAATCCGGATACATGGTCATTTTCCCAAAAAAATACTTCATTGCCGGGTAGTCTACCGTAAGTGACCCAAGACCATCCCATAGGTTGTCCAGAGCATAAATACCCTTTTGCCTGTTGACATTTGGTTGATATGCAGGTTGAACAAAAGAACGGCCAAGTTCCATAGTGTTGTTCCAAAATTTCTCAAGGAAATTTTTTGAGAAACTGAACAATTTGGACGTGGGACTCCTGGGAATTCCTTCCTCTGTATTTTTTATTTCACTTCCCATCAAAAATCTGTAACCACCCACAATAGCTTCATTATCAGGATCATATACAATAAGTTGCCTGAAAGGGGTTTCCATAATATCATAAATATCAATGTCTTTAGCTTTGCCTGTTCCACCGCCACCGCCTCTGAAGGACAATTCCCTGAGTCTTCCCACTTCATCCATGAGCAAAGGGGATTCATGATAGCTGAATGAGTAAATTTCATTTCCACCCCTTACGGTCGGGCGAACAAATTTTACTTTTTTAAGTTCTGATTTGAGCACCTTTTTTTCAAGAGGAGCTATGATCTGTTCCATCATTCATTATCGTATTTATTGAATAACAATTTGTTTTCAAGATAAGCCTGATCGAATACCAAACCAGGATTATTTCTTAACTCGTAAACATATTCTCTTATGATCCTGGCCCAGTTTCTGAATGAAATATCATTGGAAAAAAAGGTCCAGGGTATAGGTTTTCCAATGGTGAAAGTTACGGATTTATCCCTTTGCTTAAACAGTTCATCAGGGAGCAGAAACATTTCCAGATTGGCTTTAATACCTAGTCTTTTTCTCCAATTGGCCAAAGCGTAGAAAAAATCTGAATTTTTGCCTTCTACATGCATGGGAATGATATCTCGTTGGTTTTTAACAGATCTGGATACAAAAGAAGCTTTCCAAACGAGGTCTTTGATCTCACCTTTGATCTTTCTGGATACCAGACCGGCTGGAAAAATCAGTAAAAGATTATTTGAAGCAAAGGCTTCATTGATGAATTTCATGTTGTCGATATTGGATCCATGTTTGTTGACGGGAGTAAAAAGGTTTTGGAGGTTAGGTAGCAGGAGCAGAATATCGTTGGTCAGAAAAGTGAAATCTTTTCTGATCTTTCCGATCATCTGCATGATCCCGAGACCGTCAGCTCCACCTAAAGCGTGGTTGGATGCCAAGGTAAATTTTCCGGTAGCAGGAATGTTTTCAACACCGATCACTTTATATTTTATACCAAATTCATCAATGACGGCATCCACGAAATCAAGGCCGGTTTTATCCTTGTTTTTGTACAGGAATTCATTGATCTGATCCTGATGGATTTTTTTTCTCAGGTAGGAAAATATGAAACCCGGTATCCATTTTGTGATACGCGGAGATTTGCTTTGAAACACCTTTTTGATGTCCAGGGTTTTCTCAGTTATTCGGATTTCATTCATCGCAATCAATTAGAAAAACAAATATAAAAATTATAAGCGAGTATGAAACACACAAATAAAAATTGCTAAAAAAACATTGGGACAATGCCGTGAAAAAAGCTTTTACTGAACATTAAATCAGTTTTTTCATCTGCGCATACTTAGCGATATTAGTTTTGGTACCTGAACAGGAGAGACTCGATTTTACATTATTGATATTTTGGATACGGCTCTCCGGGTTGGGGTGAGTACTCAGGAAATCCGGAGGACTTGGTTGTCCTTTCATTTTCTCGAAAAACGCAATAGCTCCTGTAGGGTTATATTCAGATGAACAGAGGTATAAAACAGCATGTTCATCGGCTTCGAATTCATGAGAACGCGAGAAACGGAGATTGACCAATGAGCCAACGATCTGTTGAATGGATTCTTTTTCGCCTAAAACAGCGTTGAGCAACAATGAAATACCCATGTTTTTAGATAATTGTCGAGTGCCGTGTCTGAGGTCTGCATGTGCCATTTCGTGAGCGATCACACTGAGCATCTGATCTTCTGACTCGAGGAATTTGATCAAGCCTGTATAAATATAAATCTGTCCACCCGGAGCTGCAAAAGCGTTGATGGTATTGTCCTCCCTGATAATGTTCATGGTCCACTGAAATTCATTTTTATGCTTTATTTTGTCAGAAGTCAAAACAATATTCATCAGCGATCTCATATAATTATATATCTCCTTATTGGCTGATTCAGCCAGAATCGGGTAGGTTTTCGGATCATTTCCAATCTCAGTTTTGACCTGATTCCCCAGTTCGATATCGTCTTTATAGGTAAAAAGATTGACGTTATCCAATGATTCTCCTGCCTTATCCAGGACAGATTTGGCATTGTCGCATGATTGAAAATTAAGCAGCATCAATCCTGCAATTGCCAACAGAAATATTCTTTGCATGGGTAAAAATAAGTTTTAATTAATGATCAGATTTTTTTTATTGCTAAAACAGCGCATCTCGTTATATGTTCATTCAAAAAGTCAGCAGTGTGCCGAAGATCAAATATTGAGGTTTATTTTTTTTGAATTATACCGGGTTTGACTTTAACTTAGAAATGAAGGAAGCACATCAGATGATTTGTAATGAGGAAATCACACAATTATTTCTTCGCCATCTTTTTCCTTGCTGCCGGAGAAAACAGGTTGGATTTACCTTTTTTGGTTTTTTCCAGTTGTTCATTGATGTCTTTTTTTGCGATTTCTTCGGTGGGGCAACCATATTTCGGACTACAGGATGGTAAGGAACCTATAGCCAGGAAGCAAATCAAAATTACCTGAAATGCAATTGAACTATTTCTGTTGATGCGCATATTCATTTTATTTAATCAGACTGAAAATATTAACGATTCAGGAATTTTTTTATTGGATAGCCTAAATATTTTAGAAAAAAAAAGCTATTCACCGTATGTCCAGCAAAAATAAAAGCTAATATCGGCAATCAGGTAATTTTACTTCAGATAAAACCAGTTGATTTCTTGCTGAAACGCTAATATTTCACCTTTATCCGACAAATTTTAATGGTAAAATATGTCAGGATGCCTCTTTTCGATCAGGTCAGGCTGAAGCGAAGCGAGCATTACCATCATTTTTCTGAGATATTTGTGAAATTCTTTTTTCAATTATAATTAAGCTCAAATATGCACGGAATTTGAATAATGGAAAATGATCATTTCTGAGTTCAAAGGCGGATGGAAAGGCATAAGAAGTTGATAATAAAGTATATAATTCTTGTAAGGAAACCATTGAAAAATCTGGTTTTACATCCTTAAGCATTTCATATAAAGTCAAATTACAGGTAAAAAGGAGTATTATCCGGATTCAATGCAACATCTGTTGACAACTTGTACCTTTGTCAAAAATATTATTGGAATTTAATATCTATTCAGTATGAAACCTCAGGTTTCATTTATGTTTTTGAACAACTACAATTAAGTCTACACCGAAAAGTCCAATTTGTTGATTTTCACTCTTTTTTTGCACCAACCTACTGACATCATAGATCAGCACAAGACTAAAGTGAAAAGATTGAAAACCAACAAATTAAAATCACCTTTCAGGCATATTCTGACTGGAAACGTCAGTGCCTGAACTGACTGAAAACGTCAGTAGGGATTTAAGGGACGAAGATTTTTCAGACCAGATTAACAATTTGATAAAACAATGATGATTATTTGCCTTTAAACAATTTAATGATCGTTTTGCCGATTTCATCCAGTTTTACCAGCGGTTCGAGGAAGGTGGGATTGGTTAGATCCATCATATTGCTTTCAGCAACACCCTGTTGCATGGGATAAATCATGATAAAGCTGTTTTTGGGGAAGTATTTACCGAGGTAAGAAGGTATCTTCAACATGTGGGTATGAAAAGAAGGTTTGTCCTTTCGGCTCATCAGAATGATCAGATTGTCATTGGGTTGAATATCCCGGGATAATATGAGAAAATCATCCCAGTCGTCGAAATGAATAAACTCAGACTGAATGGGATGGGAAGTCTGAATTTCTTTTATGATGTTCAGCACACTTTCTGTACCGTAAAAAACCAGTTTTGCGCTGGAATTACGAGCGATGTTCCAAACTTTGAGGAGCCAGAAAGGGAAGCCGATCTCGTTTTCTGCATTCTCAGGGACTATGATCAAATGACGCCGGATCGTACCGAAAGGTTGATAGGGTTTATAGATCAGGGTAGTGGTATTGGTTTTAGACAAAATACCTTCTGTAAGGCTACCCAAAAATGCATCTGAAATGTTTTTTTGTTTATGGAGTCCGAGTATAAGGTCGCTGATCCTGTGTTCTTTCACAACATTGGAAATGCCATTTACGATATTTACATCATATCTCAGCAGTTCATTGACCATAATATCAGTGGCTGCTCCACTGATGGAGGCCATATTAAGCGCTTTTTTTGCGCTTTTTTCTGCAGTTCCGTCCATATTGTTTGAGTCAATGATACTCAAAGCATGTAAGGGAGATTTATTTTTTTTGGATTTAATGGTTACGGCAAGGTTGATCATTTCATCAATGGTTTCGGGATTGCTGACCGGAATTAAAATCTTTTCCTGGATTTCCTGATCATCGTAATCTTCCTCTGAAGCTTCTTTCAATGCAAGGTTTTTGGCGCCCTTCTGAGCCTGAAATGTCGCTATGGTACAGGTTACAAGGATCATAACGATCGTGCCGTTCAATACACTTTCACTAAGTAGGCGGATGGGTGTTCCATCCGGGTTTTCTCCAAGGATGATGTTGTAACCAACCAGGACGGCTGCAAGGGTAGCAGCAGCCTGTGCATTGCTTAAGCCAAAAATGAGCCTTCGCTGGTCGACACTGAATCCAAAGGTCTTTTGCGCCAGCCACGCAGCCAGGAACTTAGCCAATGTTGCGACTACTACCATGATGGTGCCGACTTTGATCGTTTCAATATCCATAAAAAATGCTCTGTAGTCGATGAGCATGCCAACACCGATCAGGAAAAACGGGATGAAAATGGCATTCCCTACAAATTCAACCCTGTTCATTAAGGCAGATGTATGGGGAATGAGACGATTTAAAGCGAGACCGGATAAAAACGCACCAATAATTGCTTCTACTCCGGCGATTTCAGCCAATACTGAACCCATGAAAACCATGACCAATACAAAAATGTATTGCAGTACGCTGTCCTCATATTTTTTAAAAAACCAGCGCGCGATCAATGGAAAAACCAACATCACAATGGAAGCGAAGACGATCAGTGAAACTGATAACCTCACCCAAAAAGCTGTATTTACCTCACCGGCAGTCATCCCCACGATCACAGCCAATACAAGGAGCGCAAGTGTGTCTGTGATCATCGTTCCACCGACTGTAATATTCACTGCCTTGTTTTTCGCAATGCCTAATTTGCTGATGATCGGATATGCGATCAAGGTATGTGAGGCAAACATACTTGCAAGCAAAACTGAAGTTGGAATAGAGTATTTTAGCACCCAGATACCGACTACAATTCCAAGTATCATGGGTATTAGAAAGGTGTACATGCCAAAGATCAGGCTTTTGCCACTGTTTTTCTTAAATTCAGCCAGATCAATTTCAAGGCCTGCCAAAAACATGATATATAAAAGGCCTGCCGTTCCAGATAGAATAATACCGCTGTCTCTCTCAATCAGAAAAAATCCATGGGGCCCGATGATGGCACCGGCAATGATCAAACCAAGCAGATGAGGAATTTTGAGTTTATTTAAGAGAATGGGTGCGATCAAAATGATCAGCAGGATGATCAGAAACTTTAAAACCGGATTTTCCAACGGTAAGGTCATTTCATATATATTGAAAGCCAGCATGTTATTTCATGGTTTTAAAAATGAATGAATGACAGACGCGTAGCTATGCCAGGTTTAAATATCAATCTTATGGTTCAATATTATTTGATAATTTCCAACCTTTTGCTTTGCGAAAACAAATATAGTTGATTTTGATCTCACGGAAATTTTAAGCGCAAAAATGTTGATTTAAGATGGATACTTCTTCCAGGACATGAAATTGACAATCCTTGCCAATTTTTTTATATTAAGATTCTAATCTAAACTCAAACCAAATGGTAAAAACAAAGTTATGTAAGGATAGTTTTCAATTTTCAATATGCCATAAAGGAATGATACCTGCCAGTATGCCTATGAAACTGTCAAAATATTGGACAAATTGTCATATTGTTAACTAAAAAAAGCTTGGTATAATATGTGATAGCTTATTTTTGCTATTTGAATATAAGAAATATAAAAAATAAAAGATGTTAAATGCATTAAAAAAACTTTTTGGGTCCAAGTATGATCGGGATATCAAACAATATCTACCCATAGTTGAGCAGATCAATGAGTATTTTGAATCATATAATTCGCTGACTCATGATGAATTGAGAAATAAGTCTTTGGAATTTCGCGAAAGAATTTCAGCTTATTTATCTGAGATCAATGAGGAAATTCAAAATCATAAAGAGAATACCGAGGCAGAAGAAGATATTTTGGTCAAGGAGCAAATGTATGATGACCTGGATGCCATGATCAAGAAAAAAGATAAACTACTGGAAGAAGTATTGAAGGAAATATTGCCTGAAGCTTTCGCCGTAGTGAAAGAGACTGCCAGAAGATTTAAAGAAAATGATACCCTTACCGTAAAAGTGACAGATCACGACAGAGAGATTGCTGCCTACAGCAACTATGTGATCATAGAAGGAGAAAAGGCCGTTTGGAAGAACTCTTGGGTAGCTGCCGGTGGTGATATCAAATGGGACATGATCCACTATGATGTACAGTTGATAGGTGGGATGGTGCTTCACGACGGGAAAATAGCCGAAATGGCAACTGGTGAAGGTAAAACCCTGGTTGCGACATTGCCGGTTTATCTTAACGGATTGACCAGGGAAGGTGTCCATCTGGTCACTGTAAATGATTATCTTGCCAGAAGGGATAGCGAGTGGATAGGACCTTTACTTCAATTTTTGTTTTTAACAGTAGATTGCATTGATAAATATCAACCTCACACAGAAAGAAGAAGGCGAGCTTATAATTGCGATGTTACGTATGGTACCAACAACGAATTTGGTTTTGATTATCTGAGAGACAACATGGTGAAATCGGCTGAAGAGATGGTTCAGCGAAAGCACCATTTTGCCATAGTGGATGAGGTGGACTCTGTTTTGATCGATGATGCGCGTACACCTTTGATCATTTCAGGACCTGTTGAAGCCAGTGAAGAAGAACAGGAATACATCCAACTTAAACCAAAAATAGAAAAACTCATTAGTGTTCAGCGCCAACTTGCAACCAAGTACCTGAGTGATGCAAGAAGTTTGATCGAACAAGGCAACACCAGCGTTGAAGAAGGCGGTGGAGGAATGGCTTTATTGCGTTGCTACAGAGCACTGCCAAAGAACAGGCCATTGATCAAATACCTGAGTGAAGAGGGTATCAAAGTTTTGCTCCAGAAAACTGAAAATCACTACATGCAGGAGCAATCCAGAAGAATGCCAATCGTCGATGCACCTTTGTATTTTACCATTGAAGAGAAAACCAGGCAGGTTGAGCTTACAGATATGGGAGCAGAATTTTTGGCAAAGGGCGAATCAGATGCTGATTTTTTCATTCTTCCGGATATTACCGCATCCATGCAGGAAATTGAAGCCAATGCAATCATGACTGAAGAGGAAAAGGAGGAAGCCAAAGTGATTTTGTCTTCTGAATATTCCATTAAGTCACGCAGGCTTCATGCAGTTAGTCAATTATTGAAAGCCTATACTTTGTTTGAGCTCAACGAAGAATATGTGGTCATTGAAGGACAAGTCAAAATCGTGGATGAACAAACAGGCCGTATGATGGAAGGGCGAAGGTATTCTGATGGTTTGCATCAGGCACTCGAGGCCAAGGAGAACGTTAAGATCGGCGAAATTACGCAAACATATGCAACGGTAACTCTTCAGAATTACTTCAGAATGTACCACAAATTGTCTGGTATGACGGGTACAGCTGAAACAGAAGCTGGCGAATTTTGGGAAATTTATAAACTTGATGTAGTTGTAATTCCAACCAACAAACCAATTGTACGTGATGACAGAGAGGATCTGGTATATAAAACTGCAAGTGAAAAATTCAATGCAGTAATTGATGAAATTGAAAACCTAAGAAATCAAGGGAGGCCGGTCTTAGTGGGAACAACCACTGTAGATGTTTCTGAAAAACTGAGCAGGATGCTCAGGATGAAGAATATACCTCATAATGTACTGAATGCGAAACAGCACCAGCGGGAAGCAGAAATCGTCGCTGAAGCAGGTCATCCGGGAAGAGTGACCATTGCTACAAATATGGCTGGTAGAGGAACAGACATCAAATTAACCCCCGAAGTTCGGCAGGCTGGTGGTCTGGCGATCATTGCCACCGAACGTCATGATTCGAGGCGCGTAGACAGGCAGTTGAGAGGTAGAGCAGGAAGACAGGGTGATCCGGGATCATCCCAGTTTTTTGTTTCACTTGAAGACAATCTGATGCGGTTGTTCAATTCAGAAAGGATCGCAAGACTGATGGATAGAATGGGGCACAAGGAAGGAGAAGTTATTCAACATTCCATGGTTTCCAAATCCATTGAAAGGGCGCAGAAGAAAGTTGAAGAAAATAACTTCGGAGTCAGGAAAAGATTGCTTGAGTATGACGACGTTATGAATATTCAACGAGAAGCTATATATAAAAAAAGGCAAAACTCTCTCAAGGGTGAAAGATTGTCTGTAGATATTTACAACATGTTCAATTCTTTGGCTGAAAACATAGTGCATTCACATAAAACCAGCAAGGATTATGAAGCATTCAGGATGGAGGCTTTCAGCGTTTTCGGTATTGACACCCAAATAGACCAGGCATTTTTTACCGAAGCGGGCGAAAATTCCATTTATGAGAAGTTCAGAGCTGAAATAGAAGAGCATTACCAGGGAAAAACTACGAAGATTCAGCGGATTTTAATGCCGGTAATCAAAAATGTACTGGAAAATGAAGGTCACAGATATAAAAGAATCGCTGTACCTTTTACAGACGGTCGTGACAAACCATATCCGGTGTCTGCCAATCTTGAAGAAGCGGTCAACTCAAAAGGCAAAACCATAAAAATGGATATTGAAAAAACCGTTTCACTGGCAATTGTCGACCAGGCATGGAAAGAACATTTGCGTGCGATGGATGAACTGAAAGATTCAGTTCAGGCTGCATCCTTCGAGCAAAAAGACCCCTTGGTGGTATACAAGATTGAAGCATATGACCTTTTCGAAAGACTGATCTATCGTATCAATGAGGAAATGGGATCTTATCTCATGAAGAGTAAACTCATGATTGATGGCAAAGAACTTCAGGAGGCAAGAGCAGTGACAACTGATATGACCAGAACCAAGACCAGCAGGGAAGATCAGGCTGCCAAAGCCGCTGCTGAAAGTGTAAGTCAACAGGCAAGGCAGGAAACTGTCAAAAGGGTACAACCCAAAGTTGGCAGGAACGATTTATGTCCCTGCGGAAGTGGTAAAAAATACAAACACTGCCATGGGCAATAAATTTCAGAGATTTAAGATCTATTTATTTATTTAATTTGGGAAAATGAATAAAAACGAACTGGCACGGATGTTCGACCACACCGCACTCAAGGCCGATCTGACTTCCGGTAAGGTGGAAACGCTATGCAGGGAAGCGGTAGAATTTAAATTTGCATCTGTTTGTATACCACCTTATTATCTAGACCTTGCTCAAAGCATTTTGAATGAAGAAAACGAAGTGAAATTGTGTACGGTCATTGGTTTTCCATTGGGGTATGAAAGTACCAAAACCAAGGTTTTTGCTGTTAATGAAGCGATAGCGAAAGGAGCAGATGAACTCGATGTTGTGATCAATGTTGCCGCTATAAAAAATGCTGAATGGGATTATTTGGATGCGGAATTGAACGATCTTTCAGTTGCATGTCATAAATCAGGGAAAATTCTAAAAATAATTTTTGAGACCTGTTACCTCAGCGATGAAGAAGTTGAAAAGCTGGCTGTACTGTGTGCCAAAAATCAGGTGGATTATGTAAAGACTTCCACAGGATTTGGTACCGCCGGCGCAACTGTACATCATATCGGGCTGATGAAAAAAGGCGTCGCTGGAAAGTGTAAAATCAAAGCTTCCGGAGGAATCAGAACATGGAAAGATGCTGAACAAATGATCAAAGCCGGTGTTCACAGAATTGGCGCATCTTCAAGCATTCAAATTCTGGAGGAATTTTTAGCCGTTTCAGCGGGCCCTGAATAAGAGCCAGGTCGGTCAAATTACAGTATAGCATCCATTGAAAGTGATGATCTTGTTTTTTTTAGACTTAATGGGTTGATTTGGCGTCAATTGATATTATTTTTTCATTTTTATTATAGTGAAAACCACGAAATTTGACAATTAATCAAATATTTGGCGAATTTTACAAACCAATAAATGCTGGTAGGTCATATAAGTAAATGAAATTTTATTTAGTTTAGGTATTATGATGAATATTTTCCGGTTTTCAACAACGATCATAGCAATGATATTATGTTCATTTCTGGCTACAGATTCTTTTGGTCAAGGTGTGATCAATATTTATGAAGAGCCGGAGATCACAACATTAATGAACAAGTATAAAACCTGGAACGAGCTGGAAGAAATGGTTCCAGCCTGGAGAATACAGATCATTAATACGGATGATCGCAGGAAGATGGAAAGCGAAATGCGCCGGTTTAAATCCATTTATTCTAATATCAAACAAGTCAACTGGAAGCAGGTAAGTCCGTATTATAAAGTTACGGTAGGTTCTTTTGAATCGAAGCTACATGGATTGGCTTTTTTGGACGAGGTGAAAATCCACTTTCCAAGCGCCATATTGATCAATGAGAAAATATCCAAAAAAGAACTGTTGGGACTTGAATGAAGAATGAGCCTGTAATACGCAGAGAGGGATTGGATTGGATAACGATGACCGTTTATCTCCTGCTGGTAATTATAGGTTGGCTGATGCTCTATTCCATTCACTATAATCCTGCGGATCCATATGCTTTTATTAAACCCGGATCAAGCATTGGTCAGGCGACGATCATGGTGATTGCTGCTCTTATAGTGTTTTTTGCAAGTTATATCATTGACTGGAAATTGTGGAATATTTTTGCATACCCGATCTATGGTTTTTCCATTGTTTTATTGATACTTGTGTTATTCTTTGGAAGTAATATCAATGGATCCCAATCCTGGTTCAACTTATTCGGTTTTTCCCTTCAACCTTCAGAAGTCGCGAAATTTGGAGCTTCCCTGGCTGTTGCATCATTCATATCGCATTTTAAACAGAGCATGGATAGTGTAAAAATAGTTGGGACCGGGTTTTTACTGATTTTGGTTCCGATGATTTTGATCCTGTTGCAGCCTGATGCCGGTTCAGCCATTGTATTCTTATCCCTGATACTGACTTTTTTCAGAAATGGTGCATCACCTCTTATCGTGGTTATCCCGCTGATGGTCTTGTTTGTATTTGTTTCAACCCTTATGTTTGGATTTTTGGTCACAGGAATGGGAATTACTATTATCGCCTTATTGCTCATAGTAATTGTATATTATCAAAACAAAGCGTTGATCATAGGAAGTATCATTTTTTCACTGATGCTGATTTTTTTGCAAATTAAAGAATACTCCATTTTAGCGCTGATATCAGGGATAGTCGGTTTTTATTTAATGGCATTCTATTTTTGGTTCAGGAATCCCCAAAATATCCGGATGACGTCATTTTCAGGTTTGTTGATCATTTTGTCTTTCAGTGGATTGACCAGTTACGCTTTTAATAATATAATGAAACCACACCAACAAGATAGGATCAATGTCTGGCTGCATCCAGACAGATCAGACCCATTAGGCGCATTGTACAATGTGGTACAATCCAAAATGGCCATAGGTTCGGGTGGTTTGACCGGCAAGGGTTTTCTGGAAGGAGCAATGACGAATTTGGAATATGTTCCGGCGCAAGCTACTGATTTTATATTTACAGCTATTGGCGAGGAACAAGGCTTCGTTGGTGTATTAGCCCTGATTGTCCTGTACCTTGTGCTGATCCTGAGGGTGATCAAAATCGGTGAAAGAGCCGGCAATAAATTTATTCTCAGTTATTCCTATGCCATTGGTGGATACCTGTTTTTTCATTTTTTTATCAATATAGGTATGACCATGGGACTAGTTCCCGTGATAGGTATCCCGCTTCCATTTCTTAGCAAAGGAGGATCGTCATTATTGGTATTCAGCATGATGATCGGTGTATTGCTGAAGCTGGATACGGTTAGAAGGCTCAGATATTGAGCTAGATTTTAACCCATCTTTTTATTGCAGTTCCATTGTCCGTTTTGAGTAAAGCAATATAGACACCTGGTGGAAAATCTTGTATTTCAAATTTTTTATTGTGAAATCCTGCATTTTTATCTTTTTCCTGGCTGTTCAAAAGCACTTTTCCAGAAACATCCATTAAAATTATCTGTAAATCACCCGCTGAACTTAGTACATACCTTATTTCGAGTTCGTTATTTGCAGGATTGGGCGCAATGACCAAAGACAGGTTCTTATCATGATCCGTGATTTGGTTTGAAGATATAATCTGATCATACTTTATTTTGGCTAATTCAGTTTTTTGAACCAGCTCCTGTTCATTGCTTCCGGCAACGATTGTGAATGCCAAACGGACCGAATCTCCGGGTGAAAGATCCAAAGGTCCAACCGCATTTATTATCGCCCAGTCATCGTTTTTTCCGGGAATGTAATCATCGGAAGCGCCTGATATATAGTTGTATTTTGCAGCTTCTTTGAATTTTTGCTGAGGGTCCGAAACAGCGATCAATGAGATTGTTTCTTCCGGGTCAAGTGCGCTGATGCCGACATGAATGCCGTTCTTCTGATAGATCAACTGACTGGATAAGTTTTTTCCAACCTGATTATTGAGATGATAATCAATGTCAAAATCCAGGATAATGCCTGCATAAAAATCACTCAAACCGTTCATTCCTTTGTTTTTCAAAATATATTCCATCAAGACATATTCATCATCCGGTGCAGTTTTAAAACTATGGGTTGTTTGTTCAATTTCTATCCCGGTTGAGGCAGGATGTCCGCTGTCATCATAAAACCATTTTACCATTTGGTCCTTAGGTGAGTTTTTGAAAACATTTTTTTCATTGTTTTCAGCTATAAGGTCAGCAGCACCGGTAACTATATCATTATCCGCAACAAAATCAACCTGAGTTCCCATGATAAAACTACCAGAATAAAGCAGGTTCTCACCATTTGCCGGATAAATCAGTCCGTTTCCCTGTCCGTTTGGATGGTCAAATCCAAGAGAACCATTGTTGAAAACAGAGAAGATCATTTTTCCATTGTTATGGTTGACAAAACTTTGGTTCAGGATCATTTCCTTCAAAACCCAATTGTTTTTATCCAGAGAGATTGACAAGGGTTCTTCTGCGGAATTGAACTTATATTGTTGATAAATTTCGCTGTTTTGGATGACATGTAATGTTTCACCCGAAGCAGTCACAATGTGGATATCCAAGGGCATTGAGAACAATTGTCCTGACTGCAATTGAAATATTTCGATGGAAATCAGGTATTGTCCGTTTTCTTCAGTATATGACCAGTTATAAGCATAGACAGGGAAGCCTTCTCCGTAGATCCATTGAGAAAAAAATGGTGTCAGATCCAGACCACTGATGGTTTCGCATACATCCTGAAAATTTGAGGTAGTTGCCACCCCGTATTTTTTGGGTCCATCACCGTAGGCTTTCAGAATACGGAAGAAATTTTCTGTGCCAACTAAATGTCTGAGCATGTGTAAAACCCAGGCGGCTTTCCTGTAGCTCAATCCTGCATCAAAGATCCTTCCTGAAAATGTGAGTTCGGGCACATAAATCGTGCCTTCACCAAAATATTGTTTGGCCTTCATGTTTTCATGATAAGCCAATGTACCATATTTATATTCAGCCCAAAGCGCTTCAGCATAAGTTGCGAAACCTTCATTGAGCCATATATGGTGATAATCCTTGCACGTGATCATGTCGCCCCACCATTGATGCGCAAGTTCATGTGCGATCAGAGATTCATAAGGGCCTAATAATGAAGTGAGTGTCTGATGTTCCATTCCTCCGTTGAAAGGACATTCTGCGTGTCCGTATTTTTCTTTTGCGAAAGGATATTCTCCAAACATGGAAGCAAAAACAGACAACATTTCGGTCGTGATCTCGTATTTTGATTTCTCTGAGTCAAAATGATCCCGGTATATATAATGGACCACATCCATCGAATCTGTTTCCCCGTTATAATATTGTTGTTTGTGGATGAGATAATCATGAGCAGCGATTGATATCAAATACGATGCAATGGGATAGGATACTTTCCAGACATACTCGGTATGATCACCGTATTCATTTTGTTCGATGAGTGTACCATTTGAACCCACAACCAGGTCTTTGGGCACAGTGATGGCTATCCTTGCAGAGTCAGCTTTATCCTCAGGATAGTTCTTGTTTGGCCACCATGACTTGGCCCCAAACGGCTGGCTTAGGGTCCAGATCAGCGGTTTTCCTGCCCGCGTACCGAAATTAAAAGCCCCTGTTGCCGGAGTTCCGTTATAATGTACGCGAAGGTTCAGCAGATCTCCGCTTTTTGAAAAATGATTTAATTGAATAAAAATGAGGTTGGAAGTATGATTAAAACCAAGACTCTCGTTTTCAGAAGTGATTTTGGTAACGTGAAAGTTTGACGTCAGATCAAGCACGATTTGTTTTGTTGAATCTGCAATGATCACCACATCAATGCCAACTTCTCCGGCAATGGTTTTTGCCGTTGGGTTGACACTGAGATTGAGATCATAGTACACTACACTATAATCTTCCTGTTGAGGATGAGGATTATCTCTCAGGCCGGATTCCTTTTCCATTAATCTGGTTTTTGCTTGAGCGCACCATTCAACGGGATCAGGTTGAGCAATAATGACTTGGTATTCAAAGAAAATAAGGATCAGCAAACCAAGCTGCCATCGAAAGGAGGTTATGAGTGAAATCATCATTCTGTATTTTTTTTACCAGACAATCATGCATTTTCCGAAAACTTCAGAGTAAAATTACTTTAAATAACAATTTCAGGCAAGGTATTTGAAGCAGATATTGTTATATGATCATGACCGAGATGTATAGAAAATTCAAAAACATACTAATGTCTGGCATTGTGATGATGCTATGTCTTCATTATCTGCAGCCTGCAAATGCCGGTATTGTTGAAAATGCTCTTAAGTATTTTCCAGGAGAATTATTTGACACCCTGTATGTTGAAAATAATCTGGATGAAGGAGAAGGCAGTTTTCGGCAAGCCATCCAAAATTCAAATGAACAACAGGAGGGAATTAATGTCGTTATCATCAGGCTGGTGCAGGATTCCGATTCAGTTTTAATGGTAAAAAGTCCATTGCCGCCACTGGAATCCAACATCACGATTTCAATATCGGATCCAAACAGGAAATTCATTATTGCCGGAGACAGTTTAACGAATTCTTCAGATCATGGTCTCAGGATCATGGCAGACAGTGTTCAAATTACTGGTTTGCAGATCAGGAATTTTCCCGGTTATGGCGTGTTGAGTTTGTCAAGTAATAAAAACATTATTATTGGTGATAATATCATTGAACTTAATGGCCGGATGAATGAATTTGGGGATGGAATTTTTATACAACATGCAGATTCTATAATCATCCGTAACAATTTAATCCGGAGTAATCAGCAAGCAGGTATTGAACTCAAGAATTGTAGAAATGTTCGTATGCTCGCAAATGAAATTACTGGTAATCAGGGTGATGGTATCAATTTATTCCTTTGTGACACAGTCATGATCGGAGACACTTGTTTCGATTGTGGCAATCTGATCCATTCAAATGTTCTTTCCGGGATCAGTCTGAGGGAATGTTTTGAGGACACCAGGATTTATAATAACATTGTTGGGCTAAATTACGAAACAACCCTTGGATTTCCAAACGGACAGCACGGGTTATTGGTAAATCGATGTAAAAATGTATTCATAGGGGATCAGAACAAGGGAAATTTCTTCTCAGGGAACATGCTATGCGGTATTTCAATCATTGATTCCTCAAGCTTTATCCATATCAGGAATAATAAGATAGGCTATACGAAATTCAGCTATTTTGGGATCCCCAACCGTCAAAAAGGAATTGAAGTTCTCAATTCTTTGCAAGTACAAATCGGAGGATTTCAATTTGCTGAAGGTAATTTTATCGGATACAGTCCGGTGAATATTTTTGTGGGTGATGAATCTGAGCAGGTTTCTCTCTTGAACAATACATTTTTTTGTAGTCCATATGCAATATTGATAGAACCAGATTCCAATGGTGGCCCGATAGCAGATACCGGATTTGATATTGTGCATGCGCGAATGCTTTCAGGTCAGTTTTCTCCCGGTGGTAATATTCAGATTTACCGGAAAAGGCCTGAGTGTACAACCTGTCAGGGTTCAGATTTGCTGGCATTGGTTCAGTCTGGGTTGACCGGAGAGTGGGAAGTATTACTTGACCAACCGTTACAACACGGTGATGTTGTAACCATTTTACTGACTGATTCAGCAGGAAATAGTACCGGTTTTAGTCAATGCAAACAATTTTCTTGCATACCAACCCGGAAGGTTAAAATATTGTCAGAAGGTACTGACCGGATATGTGAGGGTGATGAACTCATATTATCCACTGACCTTGGTATGCTTCACCAATGGAGCACCGGCGAAAACACATCACAGATAAAAATTGATACAGGAGGTTGGTTCAGTGTAAGTGTAATAGATCCCAAAGGCTGTAGTACTTCCGATAGTATATTCATACAAATTTTTCCAAGACCGGAATTGACCATGTACCCATCGGATTCAGCTTATTTTTGCGAGGAATCAACGATTATAAGGGCATTCGGGCAGGGCGAGTTTTTGTGGAATACGGGAGTTTCAGGTCCTGTTTTGGAAATTTCCAATGAAGGCACTTATTGTGTCAGCCTTACAAATCAATTTCAATGTATTTCAACTGCCTGCGTGTATATGATGAAAGGAGCTCCGGTTGAAGCCGATCTCTTGTTTTTAGGTAATCCGGTTTTTTGCGAAGGTGATTCAGTCATTTTAATAGCTACTGGTGGAACCAGCTTCAGTTGGAGTACCGGAATTCAGGATACAAGCAGGATCACTGTTTATGAAGCCGGTTTGTATCAGGTAACCGTTTCCAATGATAATGGTTGTATGGATGTTGTCAGCCAGAATGTGGAGACATTGCCAGGGGTCATAGCTTCAATTGATCAGCCTGAATATGTTGAAATCTGTTACGGAGATACCATTACGCTGACGGCGAGCGGAGGAAGTCAATATTTATGGAATAATGGTTCAACAAGTAATCAGATCAGGGTACACAAATTGGGTGTTTTTGATGTTCGGGTGACGAATGAATATGGTTGTTCTGATAAAGCGAGCTGCATTGTTTCCATACTTCCTTCCTTTCAGGCAGCGCTGACAACTGATGTATTTGAACTTTGTAAAGGAGATACCATATTGGTACAAACCCAGGGTTCAGATCTGGATTCATTGGTTTGGTCCCACGGGCAGAAAGGTCGTTTAGTTAGTTTCGATTCTACAGGAATGTATTCGGTTAAATTTTTTAAATACGGATGTTCTATTGAGCAAAACTTTTTTGTTTATGTTAAACAATATCCCGTTGTCGACTCAATTTCTGGTCCTGAATGGGTTGAACCCGGGGCTTTTGCTGAATACGAACCGGTGCCCAAAAGAGACAGCTCTGTTTATTATTGGCGAATAACCGGAGGTAGAATAATTGATGAGTCAAAGCCCGGTTGGGCATTGGTGGAATGGTTTGGAGAACCGAATGCTTTTATTTGTGTGTCTGAATTGGCTGAAAACGGGTGTTTGGGAGAAGAAAAGTGCCTTGCTGTTCAAATCATCTCAGATTCAAAACAAATCGGGCATCAGGAATGGATAAAATTTTATCCGAACCCGGCAAAAAAAATTGTTTTTGTGGAGATTTCTGAAGAAATGGTTTCGAAGAACTTACAAATTAGATTTTTTAACCCGGAGGGGAAAATGATACGCAACTTTCAACGTGACAATACCGGAAAACATTTTTCAATTGACATTTCAGATCTGGTCCCCGGATTGTATCAACTTCAGATCTCAGCTGGAGAAGTATGGGAGAAGTGGGACAAACTGGTCATTTTGGCAGAGTAATAAGTACGTTTAATATTGACATCCGGTGTTGTTTACGTATTGGTCTAAGTCAGTTTATCAACAATACTGATTTTCATACATAAACTCCATGGCAATTAGGCATTTAACATCTATACACTCTCTTCAAAGCTAAACTATTCATTCAATGTACTTTTGAAATGGAATAAAATCATTTTATTTTTTTTCTGTATCTCAATCAATTCCCGTTCATTGCATTTATTGGAAAAACATATATTTGCTTATTTTTGTTATGAACTATAAAAATAGTTTCAAACAGGTGTTAGTGAAAATAAGGAATCGGGTTGTGGATACGATATCAGTTTTGTACTTTTTATCTGCCTGGAATTTCATTAAAATTTGCATTTTTAAACATAAGCAGGAAAAGAAATTTCCTCAAATCAATGATCAATCTTTTGCTTTGCAATAAGATTTCACCTAACCGAAAGAAAACATAAAAACACACATATGAAAATGGCAAAATTGTTAAAAACTTTAGGTCTTTTATTTGTAGTCTTTGTAAGCGTAAATCTGGTCTCGCCCGTAATAAGTTTATCTCAGACAGCAAAAAAAACTGAAACCAAAAAGGCGGGAAAATCGAGCATCAAATCAGTTGAACTGGCGGTATCCGGCATGACTTGTCAGAAAGGTTGCGCGGATGGGATCGACAAAAAACTGAGGAAAACAGCCGGGATCAGGGAAAGTAAAACAGTTCAAAAAACCGGGACCAGCAAAATAATCTTTGATGCATCTGTTATTTCAGTGAAGGAAATCATCAAAATTATTGAAGACAGGGGATACAAAGCAAAAATAGCCACATCCTGATCACGAAATTTTGCTCCAAAATGATCCGGTTGGAGAAACTCAGGCGTGTATGGCTGTTTTTAATGGTGACAGGCTGTTGTTTGTACACCATGCAAGGGCAGGATATGTTTTCTGCGATGAAAGACACATCCGGTTTTTATTTTGTCGATTTCAAAAATTATCCCATAAATGATCATAGTCTGGCGTTAGGCGTTTTTGATTCAGGAACAGGAGGTCTGACAGTTTTGGATGCGATCATCCGGTTTGACAAGTATCAGAATTACAGTGTAGAACCCGTGCCGGATTGTTTACCCGATTTTGGCAGGGAACATTTCATCTACCTGGCAGACCAGGCCAATATGCCATATGGCAATTATGCAGGAACAGGTAAGACAGATCTTTTGGTCGAGCATATTTTCAAGGATGTACAATTTTTGTTATCAGACAAATATTATATTTCCAACAAAACCGGAAGCTACATGTCAGGGAAGCCGCGTGTTAAAGCCATTGTCATCGCTTGCAATACAGCCACTGCTTATGGTCAGAAAAAAATTACGGATTATTTTGAACAAATTGGTTTTCCAATGAAGGTGATCGGCGTCATTGATGCCGGATCCAGGGCTGCACTCCAAAAATTCTCAAAGGATGAGGAAGGAAGTATTGCCGTTTTTGCTACAGCGGGAACCGTTGCTTCCGGAGGTTATGAAAGGTCGCTCAAAAGTTTGATGGAAGCACAATCGTACACTGGCACCATTCAGATATTCAGTCAAGGCGGAACAGGTCTTGCAGAAGCGATCGATGAAGATATAAATTATATTGACAGGAAGGCAGACAGGCCAAGAGACATTTATAAAGGACCTGATGTTGATTACAGTTCTTCAGGCATAGAAAAACAATTTTTGGAAATTTATAATTTTGATTTCAGTAGCCAAAAGATGCTTTGTGATGCAGCGGACCCGGAACAATGCAGCATAATTCAGATCAATGATCCGGTTAATTATCTCAGGTTTCATCTGGTAAGCCTGATGGAGAAAATCAGGGCTTTTCCCGGTTCAAAACCACTCAAAACAATCATTTTGGGGTGTACGCATTACCCTTACCTTATTTTAGAGATGGAGCATATTCTCAATGAATTGCGAAATTATCAGGAAAATGGTGAATTCAGGTACAGGCATTTAATGGCTGAAAAAATTCATTTGATCGATCCCGCATTTAATACAGCGGATGAGTTGTACCGATATTTATATGAAACAAAGTCGATCAACAGACATGGAAACATGCTGAATAATAGTGAATTCTATATCAGTTTGCCTAATCTTGCCAATCCCGGGGTGATCACTGATCCTGAAGGCAGGTTCACATATGAATACAAATATGGCAGGAACGCTGGTGAAATTCAGGAATATGTCCGTGTTGTGCCATTTGTCAATGAAAACATTTTGATGGATGTCAAAAACAGACTTCGGAAGCAGATTCCAGTCACCTGGCAACTAATTGAAGCTTTTCATGGAAATGTTAGGATAGCTGAAAAGTGAACACCAAAATGAATTAAACAGGATGAAAACCATTCAATGAACTTAATAAAGTTTAAAAGCTTCACGATTTTTTTTAAAACATTGACCCTGTTTTTTTCAGATTATGATGATTATTTAATAAATAAAATAGATTGAATTTTTAAGTAAAAAATATTTTTCAAACGCCCTCATATTTTTCTTTTTTGAATTTAATCAAAAAGCTTATTCCAAAAAAATCAGTTACCAGTCTTTTAAACATATAGCTTTTAGATAATGTAAAAAAATGTGCTCAACACATTACGAACTATAATAATAACAAGGCTTTCAATATATTAGAATTAATCCTTATGGTATGGTTTTTGAATTTTAATGCATGTATTTCCATGTGAAGACAAAGGAAATTAAAGCTGACGAATATTAAAAATTAAATTCCAAAACTCATGTTACAAACGAAAGACGATAGTTTGTTACGGGATTTTCGATTTTGGCTGATCATTATCTTTTCGGGGGCATTACTCAGTTTATTACTTATTAATTACTTAAACTAGCCAAGAAGAAAATCCGGAGCTGTCTGAAAAGGCAGCTCTTTTTTTTTATGTATGGGAATGAAAAGAATTTGGGAAGCATGAACGGGAAACCATCAGGTAGATATTTAATTTCTTTAGTGCCTAATCTGGACGAGCCAGAACCAATGAGGAAAATGATTTAAGAACCCCGAGCCGCTTCGCTACGGGGTTCGGCCCCGTTGGATTTACATCCTACGGGATTCAACCCCGTTGGGATTACATCCTACGGGATTCAACCCCGTTGGAATTACATCCTACGGGGTAAATATTCTGTGTGGCATTATTTCTAAGATCAAAATTCTTTAAATTTCTGCCAAAATGTACAGGAATTTAATTTTTAAGACCTTAATCAATATTTTAAATCTATCTATTCTTTGCTTCGGGCACTTCGGGTTATGGGAAAATGTAAAAGGAACAGCTGTGGGCAAAAATAGAAAATGGCCGGCTCTTACCCCCGCAGACCGGCCATTTTTCCTGAACGTAACCTTCTAAGTAATCTGATTAAAAAATCCGATTCGCAATATATATATCGAATACCTTGCCAACTCAACCAAAAAATCACATAATATGATTCTAAATTACACATGGTCGTTTTATGTAATATGAATTACATTGATAAAACCGGTTTTTACACCTGCATAAATTTGATATAATAGCAAAAAAAATGTGTTTACCTTTATTTTTCGAATACGGAGAAACATATTATAAATATTATTAATAAAAAATTATATTGCGAAATAGTAAATAATTTGAAACTTTATTCAACTAATTAACGTTATACTGTATATTTGCAGAATAAAATATTGATTTAGTTAGAAAATTGTGTAGTATGAGAGTTAATTCATTGTTCAGTGATCCCTATTCAGCAGGTTTGAAGCCCAGATCTTTTATGGAAAAAGCAAGAGAAAATTATACAAAAAAAATCTTGATGACTTCTACCATTAAAAGCAGTAATAAGTCTTTTAAAACTAAAAAAGATCAGGCTTGATTCCATCAGAATTGACCCGTGACGGGTCATTCTTTATCGAGCGTTTTCAATTAAAACCATAAAAGTGCGGGGATCAACCTGCACTTTTTTTATTTAGGCCTATATCAACTTTAAAAAATAGAGGGAAGCTACATTACATTTTTCAGAAACCTGCCTGTAACGGATGTCTCGCATAGAACAAGATCTTCCGGTGTACCCTGGAAAACGACATGCCCGCCTTCTTCTCCGCCAACAGGACCCAGATCAATTACCCAGTCTGCTGATTTGATCACGTCCAGATTGTGTTCCACTATCAGAACAGAATGCCCTATCTCCACCAGACCATTAAAGGCTTTCATCAGTTTTTTTACATCTGAGAAATGTAAACCTGTTGTTGGTTCATCGAAAATAAAAAATATCTTTTTATCGCTTTGCTGATGTTGAAGATAGGAGGCCAGTTTTACGCGTTGGGCTTCACCTCCGGAAAGTGATCCTGATGATTGTCCCAGTTTGATGTAACTAAGTCCCACATCATCCAGCGCTTGTAACTTGTTGCGCAACTCTTTATGATCATTGAAGAAAATGATGGCTTCCTCCACAGTCATTTCAAGTACTTCATGGATGTTTTTTCCACGATAGGTTACTTCCAGGACTTCCTTTTTAAAACGCTTTCCTTCGCAGGACTCACATAATAGTTTGACATCTGCAAGGAACTGCATCTCAACGGTAATCTCACCTTCACCTTTGCAGGTATCACAACGACCGCCATCAACATTGAATGAAAAATGGCCGTTTTTGTACCCTCTGATTTTTGAAAGTTGTTGCAGGGAAAAGATCTTACGAATAATATCATAAGCTTTTATATAGCTGATGGGGTTGGATCTCGATGATTTGCCGATCGCATGCTGGGAGATGAATTCAACCTGTTCGATCAGTGAAAGATCTCCGCTGAGCAGTCTTGAAAGATTTTGTTCTCCCTCTGATTGTCCCAGGTGTTCATTTAATGCTGGTTCAAGAACAGCCTTGACCAGGGTAGACTTGCCACTGCCGGAAACACCGCTGATCACTACCAGGGAATTGAGCGGTATTTTGACATGAATTCCTTTTAAATTGTGTTTGCGCGCATTATTGACAAATATGGAACTGAAAATTTTTCGCCTTGATCCGGGAGTATCCAGACGGCTTTTTCCGGTGAGGAAAAATGCTGTCAGATTATTTGTTGCCGGGTTGATAAAGTCCATGTAAGGTCCGTTGAAAGTGATCTCACCACCGTGCATACCAGCCTGGGGGCCAACATCCACGATGTGATCAGCATTTCGGATGATCAGTTCCTCGTGTTCAACGACCACCACAGTATTATTCAGATCCCTGAGCTTTTTCAAGACAGTCAGCAGCTTTTCGATGTCTTTTGGATGCAGGCCAATACTTGGTTCGTCCAGAATATACAACGAATCTGTCAGATTACTGCCCAATATCCTGGTCAGATTGATCCGTTGGGTTTCCCCACCGCTTAATGTAGCGCTCAAGCGGTCAAGGGTCAGATAGGATAATCCCACATTGACCATCACTTCCAGCCTGTTGCGGATTTCTGTCAATATTCGGCCGGCAATCTCCTGATCTGTTGGGGAAAGTACCAGGTTAATGAAAAAATCCTTCAAATGGCTGATAGGCATAATGGTCAATTCCATTATGTTTTTACCACCAACCTTAATATAGGAAGCTTCTTTTCTCAGTCTTCCTCCGGAACATTCATCACAGTCTGTTCTTCCTCTGTATCTGGCGATCAATACCCTGTTTTGGATTTTGTACAATTGGGTTTCAATTTCTTTGAAAAAACCAAATATTCCTCCAAAATGAGCATTTCCATGCCACAAAAGTTCTTTTTGTTCTTTCGTGAGTTCATGGTATGGTTTATGTATAGGAAAATTAAAAAATGCTGCGTGTTGGATCAATTGGTCAAGCCATGCGCTGCTTTTAGCTCCCGACCAACAGGCGACAGCACCTTCATAAACTGATTTTGATTCATCCGGAATTACTTTGGCTGGATCAATCCCAATGATCTTGCCATATCCTTCACATTTTTTACAGGCACCTAAGGAATTGTTGAAGTTGAACAATTGCTGATTTGGCTCGATAAATCTGATACCGTCCAATTCAAAACGATTACTGAAATCTGTCCGGTTGCCCTGACTGTCTGTCAGGCTGCAGAATCCGTAACTTTCATGGAAGGCTGTGTCTACTGAATCAGCGATCCTGCGAAGGTTTTCCAAATCATTTTTGGCAATTACCCGATCGATCAGAATGTGGATTTCTTTTGATTTTTCTTCGTTGGTCTGTTCTTTAAGTAAAATATTTTCCGTACCCAGGAATTCCTCTATATAGATCACTTCGCCGAGATAAATCATCCTCGAATACCCCTTGTCATGCATCAGCTTGAGCTGTTGACCAATGGTTCTGCTACCATTTTCGTAATAAATAGGTATGGAGATCAGTAACTTTGAATCTTCCGGCAGGTTTTTGATGTGATCCACTACATCTGATACCTGATGTTTGCTCACAACATTCCCTGAAACCGGACTGAATGTTTTGCCTACCCTTGCATACAACAATCGAAGGTAATCGTATATTTCTGTCAGGGTTCCAACCGTTGATCGCGCATTTCCTCCGGAAACTTTCTGTTCGATCGCTATTGCCGGACAAATCCCAAGAATATAGTCCACATCCGGTTTTTTCATCCTGTTGAGGAATTGCCTTGCATAGGAGGAAAGACTCTCAACATATCTTCTTTGCCCCTCAGCATAAAGCGTGTCCATGATCAGGGAGGATTTTCCTGAACCAGAAACACCTGTGACTACTATGAGTTTGTTTTTTGGCAGCGACAGGTCAACATTTTTCAGGTTATTGGTCCTGGCTCCCTTGATATAGATCTCATTGAGAATATCAGGTTCGTAAAATTCAAAATTCTGCGAATTTGCTTGTTTAATTTCAGACATTCTGCAAATATCCTGGAGTTATCTAAAATACACAAAATATTTTGGCTTGTTTGTATATTTTTTTCCACTAGTGGCCGACAAAAATTACAAGATTTCTCGCTCCGCTCAAAATGACAAGGCTTTCAGGGGTTTTAGGAGGTTATGGGGTAGCGGCGGCATTGCCGCTTCCTACCCCATAACTTAAACAACTAACTGTCTGTCATTCCCGATGCTGATCCAATTCGATCGGGACAGTCCCCGATGCTCATCCTATTCGATCGGGACAGGTCCGAACGAAGTGAGGAATCTCGAACAAAAAATTCTATCCTTTTAAATTTTGTCGGACACCAATAATTTTTTTCATTCGTTTTTGGTTATAGGAGTTCAAAAAGTCTGGCCATTTTGCAATTTCTATCCGGGTATCCTCACGTGAAATTTATAGGAATTACAACATTTTGTCATACATATAACTATTTTTGCCATCAAAAACAGAATTATGCATCTTTCCATTATTGCCCATATTCCTCCAGAAAATGGTTCCGGCAAAGAATTTATAACTTTACTCGACAGCATAGCTCATCAGATTGAGCAATCTTTTTCACTGATATTATTGGGCGAAGCTGACGCTAAAACCAGGGAATTTCTGGATAATACGGGTTTGGTTTATCATTTATTGCCGGCAAATGATCCATATTCCGAAGTGCTCAATCAAGCTTTTGGTATGGCAAACGATTTCATCCTGTATATTGACAACAGGTCCGGTCATGTCATATTGAAACAAGCATCATTGATCACATTCAGGATTGCAGCTCAGAGAAATTCTGATGCAGCATTCTTCTATGGTGATTATGAACTGGTTGACGGTGAAAATATTCGTGAGGTAAAATTGCTGACTCATCATATCGGAAGGGTTCGAGACAATCAGGATTACGGGAAGGTATTTTTTATCAGAAAGCAGATATGGGTGCAGACAGGTGGTTTTGATCCCAAAATAGAATACAATCATTGGTATGACATGCGTTTGAAGCTTTCATGTGCCGGAAAACTGGTTTGTATCGGAAACAAATACAGCGGCTCAATGTACCGTGTTTTTGCAACAAATAAAACTGCCAATGTATTTGATTACCTTTTGGCGGGTAAACAGGTACAATTGGAGGCCGAACAAATTCTGAATGCACATCTCAAACGTTTGGGTGCCTGGATGAAGCCTGGTGAGTTTTTTGAAGGTAAAAAGGAAGTCAAACCAGCCGGCGAATTGGACGCTACCGTCATCATTCCGGTTGGATACAGACCGGAGTTTATTTCTACAGCTATAGAATCAATTCAAAAACAGACTGTTAGGAGGATTGAAGCCGTTATTGTTGTCAATGGAGGGTCAAATGATCCAACAGCTGATGAAGTCAGAAAATATATGAAAGGCGGAGCATTGTATGATCCTGATAAACCTGACATCAGGTTATTGCTGATCGATATCAATAACATCGGTTTATGTCTTAATCTTGGTGCCGGGATAGCAAGAGGAAAATATTATGTACAGCTTGATTCTGATGATCGTTTGAAACCGGATGCCGTTGAGAAAATTCTCCATGTTTTTTCTTCAGATCCATCTATCGGTATGGTGATCGGTTCTTATGAAGTTTGGGAGAAAAAAGAAAATGGCAATCTGGTAAGGATGGAGGAAATACCTGTAGTAACCCATGATGAATGGACTGAGGATAATGGAAGGAACAATCTGCTCAGGATCAATGGCGCCGGCGCTCCACGGTCAATTCCGATCACCCTGATCAGGGAAATGGGCTATTTTTCTGTCAATGACGATGCTTTTGCAAGAAATTACGGAGAAGATTATGAACTGGTCAATAAAATAGCGGAAAAGTACAGAATAGGCCGGGTTTATGATCCTATCTATGAAGTGGTGAGACATGCAGGTGGAACGGATCATGCGATCAATCAGGACCTGGTCGACAGGAATGATAACGCCAAGGATGAAATGAGAAAAGAAGCCATTTATCGTAGGATAGCTTTTAATCAGTCCAATGTTGAAAGATAAAAATTGATACACATGGATATTTCAGCATTACGAAGAGAATATATTAAAGACCATCTGGAACCGGAATTGTTGATGCAGGATCCGGTGGATCAGTTTGCACAATGGTTTGAAGAAGCAAAGAACACAGGGATGCCGGATCCAAACGGAATGGCGCTGGCCACTGTCGGTTCAGACGGGCAACCCAGTTTGCGTACGGTTTTACTAAAATACTTTGATAGCTCAGGATTTGTTTTCTTTACAAACTATGAGAGCAGGAAAGGGATGGAAATTGCCGGAAATAATAGAGTTTCTTTACTGTTTCCATGGTTGATCCTTGAAAGACAGGTTGTTATTTATGGCGTAGCTGAAAGAATTTCAAAAATGGAATCCTTGAAATATTTTACATCCAGACCCTTGGGAAGTCAGATTGGGGCATGGGTATCCAATCAGAGCAGCGTGATCAGTTCCAGGTCATTGCTGGTGGCCAAATTTGAGGAAATGAAACAAAAGTTTTCCAAAGGAGAGATTCCCTTGCCTACGTTTTGGGGTGGATTCAGGGTGATTCCTCACGCTGTTGAATTCTGGCAAGGCAGGGAAAACAGGTTGCATGACAGGTTTATGTACACCAAAACTGAACTGGACTGGAAAATAGAACGGCTTGCTCCATAAATATTCCCTGATGGCTACTTCCAATATTCAATATATCAAATACCAGGATACTCAAATTCCTGTCAAGATTTCTTTGGAACGGCGTATGAATGCCATGATTTCCATAGGGAGGCAATATGTTTATCTGAGAATACCAGCTCATGCCTCTCAGCAAAATGTGAATAAACACCTGGAATGGGCTGAAAACTGGATCAGAGATATGCTTCTGAAAAAACCCGATCTGCTTAAAAAATATCAGGTGAAAGCATATGAAAACGGACATAAACTATTTGTCAATGGCGTTCAGTATGTCTGTGAAGTGGTGCATTCCGATAAAATGGAGGTTCAGATCAAATTGAAGGAAAACAATGTTTTAAGCATTAAAGTACCGGTTGTATATAATCCAACCATACACAATGAATACATTCAAAAAGGGCTCAGCAAAATTATAGCTTCCCGGAATTATCAACAGATCGTAAATCGTATCTATGAGCTGAACAATATTTATTTTGGAGAACACATCCATGACATTACGATCAAATACAATAAGTCCAACTGGGGCAGTTGCTCGCGCAATAGAAATATCAACATATCGTCACGTGTTCTTTTTGCTCCGCCTGATGTACAGGACTATATTTTCATCCATGAGTTGACCCATTTGAAGGAGATGAATCATTCAAGTCGTTTTTGGGGTATCGTCAAAAAAATCATGCCTGATTACAAAGAGAAGGAAGGATGGCTAAAAAGAAACAATGCATTGTGTGATTTTTGACCGATCAGGTTTTTTGCTCAAAAACCGGTCTGTTAACATCTCGATTGTGCTGTGATTATTAAGATTCATAGTAAATATTCTTCCATGCAGGTATTGTTGTTTTTTGTCAATCAGTAGAAAACTTTGTAAATAATGTTCAGTCAATCCGGGATTTAAGCCCGGTAAATGATCAAAATAATATTGGCATTTTGAGGGATTTATGCCTAATAAAGTAAAAATCATGATAAAACCACCCGAATATTTAATCAAAATAAGGTATTTATATATTTTTGACGTTTCAAAAAAATAAGAAATATGAGTTTATTAAAAAACAAGGTAGCGATTATTACCGGTGCATCGAGAGGAATAGGCAGGGCAATGGCATTGAGATTTGCCGGGGAAGGAGCTTCTGTAGCTTTCACGGATATCAAGAGAGATGAGAACATGATCAGTCTGGAAAGTGAACTGTTGGCTATGGGAGTTCAGGCCAAAGGTTACGAATCCGATGCCAGTTCCTTTCAGCATTGTGAGGCGACAGTAAATGAGATCATCAGTGATTTCGGACAAGTGGATGCATTGATCAACAATGCAGGAATCACAAGAGACAATTTATTGCTGAGGATGACCGAGCAAGATTGGGACCTGGTGATGAATATCAATCTTAAGTCTGTTTTTAACATGACCAAACAGGTTGTTCGCCCTATGATGAAAGCACGTGCGGGTTCAATAGTCAACATCAGTTCTGTCGTAGGTGTATTCGGAAATGCTGGTCAGGGCAATTATTCTGCATCCAAAGCCGGGATCATAGGTTTTACCAAATCCATGGCCAAGGAATTCGGATCGAGAAACATTCGTTGCAATGCCATTGCTCCGGGTTTTATAGCGACGGCCATGACTGATAAACTCACAGAAGAAACCAAAGCAACATTTTTGGCTAATATTCCTTTGAACCGTCTCGGTTCAGGAGATGATGTTGCCAATGCAGCCGTTTTCCTATCATCTGATCTGAGCACCTATATTTCTGGTCAGGTATTGAGTGTTTGCGGTGCGTTGAATACTTGATTTTAAGTTATAAATGCGAATCAAGGGTTAAAGTTAATTCTGCAGATAAGCAGGATTTTCTCACTTTTTTGCCTCGATCCTAAAGGATGAAAGCGAGAAAATCCTTTATCTTCCTTTAGGATTGAGGCCAAATAAAGGATTTTCGGAGCTTTTTTTCAACCCTTGATTCGCATTATAAGACAAAAAAGAAGATATTGAACAAGCTTGCCTGATGCCAAGTCAGGCAAGCTTTTTTTGAAGGTGCATCGAAGGGATGGTTTTTGGTTGTTTGGTTAGTTTCTTTTGATGAACTAGTGTTATGATAAGTTAATTTTGACGTAATTGTTCAATTGCCGCCCTATGAATGGGTTGGATGCTGTAGAATTATTAAAGCAGTCTTTAGTCAAATGCTAAGGTGTTTTTGGTTAAAGCCAAGGCAATATCTCAAGAATTTCCGGCAGATAATGCAGCCGGCAATTCATAGCTAAGACAACAATATTTGGTTTCCACTATCAGGCATAAATGCTTTTGATAAATGGACCAGATGTTCAAAACTTTTGTTACTTGTTCAATAGTATATTCGTTTCATACCTGACCCGGATTCCTGCATTATTAATTCTCAAATTCCAGGTTTTCGGTCTACAAATACGTTTTCAGGGATTGCAATAAATGGAAAGCTACTATATGCTCTGCAACCAGGGAATGATACCAAAGCTTTTTATCAGCACAGCAATAACGATCAAAACCAAAAAACGATACACCCAGATATCGGCTTTTGGATAAACCGAAGCGAGGTATGCAGCGAGGTAACCTCCCAGGCCCTGACCAATCGCGAAAATCAATCCAATTTTCCAGTCTATGAGTCCTGAAACCTGAAAAACGATTAAAACTACTGTTGTATAAAGGGTGACGATCAAAACTTTCAAAGCATTGGCATGTATGATATTGTACCTGCCGACCAAAACCATGACCATAAGCATGAACAGCCCCATACCCATTTGGATGAAGCCACCCAGAATGCCAACCGCAAAGGCCAATGGCAGATGGTACCATGGTGCATGATGATTTTCTGTAATTGTTTTTCGCAACCATCTTTTGGGTTTGACCAAAATGATCAAAAGCATCCCGATCAACATATATTTGAAGGCAGCCAGGAATTGTTCGTTGCTGATTCTAACCGCCAAATAAACCCCCAGCAGCGCGCCCAGTGAAGTGAAAACGATGAGTGGCCAGGAATTTTTAAAACTGAGTTTTCCTTTTTGGAAGTAGGCTAAAGTGCTCATGGCAGATTGTGCCAGGACGCTGATCCTGTTGGTTCCGTTGGCCAGATTTCCGGGTAAGCCCATGAATTCGATCATGATGCTGAGCGTGATCACTGAACCAAATCCGGCCAATGCGTTCATTACGCCGGCAAAAAATCCGCCAAAAATGGCGATCACGCCATGAAAAGTATCTACGTTCATGGCTCAGGGATTTCCTGGCACAATTCTATCAGAATGCCGTTTGCAGATTTCGGATGAATAAAGCAAACCAGCTTGTTGTCTGCGCCTTTTTTGGGAGCATCCTGCAAAAGCTGAAAACCTTCAGCTTTAAGCCTTTCCATTTCTTTGAAAATGTCATCCACTTCAAATGCGATATGATGGATACCTTCTTTATTTTTAGACAGATAGCGTGCGATCGAGCTGTTTTCATCGGTTGCTTCCAGCAGTTCAATTTTATTTGGCCCGGCCTGGTAAAAACAGGTAGTCACCATTTCTGATCCTACAGTTTCGTGTTTGTATGGTTTTTGGCCAAAAAGTGCAGAAAAAATCTTTTCCGAAGCCTGGATGTCTTTCACAGCAATACCTATATGTTCGATTTGTTTCATATAATGGCTTTGTGCACAAATATAATGATTTCAATTCTTTTTTGCTGGTTTAAGACATTCCGGGAACCTCAATTACTTTAGACATTACCATATAAAATTTGAGTCTACTCCGAAAAGTTTTTGCCCCATAAATCCCTACTGACGTTTTCAGTCAGTACGTGCACTGACGTTTTCAGTCAGTACATGCACTGACGTTTTCAGTCAGTACATGCCTAAAAGGTGACTTTTAATTTGTTGAATTTCAATCGTTTCCCTTTATTCTTGTGCTGATCTTTGACGTCAGTAGGTCGGGGCGAAAAACGAAAGAAAATCAACAAACTGGACTTTTCGGAGCAGACTCAAATTTGGTTGCCAAACCAATTATTTTAATCTGTCCTTGTTGTCTGTGACAAAGGAAGCCCAGCCTGAATATCTTTTTCCACCTATTTTATTTCCTGAATTCTGGTTATAGTGGCAAACGGCAACAGCCAGGGCATCTGATGAATCCAAATGTTTTTGGTTGATGGTGATCTTCAGGATCTGGCAAAGCATGGCAGCGACCTGTTCTTTAGCGGCATTGCCGTTGCCGGTGATGGAAAGCTTGATTTTTTTAGGAGAATACTCGTGTATTTCGAGGCCGAGCAGTATCGCCGCAGCGATGACAACGCCCTGTGCTCTACCCAATTTCAACATGGATTGAACGTTTTTTCCGAAAAACGGTGCCTCAATGGCCATAATGTCGGGTCGGTATTGTTCGATCAGATCCTGGGTCTGTAGGAATATTTCTCTGAGTTTTTCCTGGTGGTCGTCCAGTTTTTTGAGGTTTAATACCCCTATTGTCTCAACTTTCAGGTCATTCTGAAATGTGTCCAGGATCGCAAAGCCCATCAAATTGGTGCCCGGATCGATGCCTAATATCCTGCCTTTATGTTCATTCACGAGGCAAAAATAAGTTATGTTTTGAGAAAAAGATGATTTGATTTAAGGATTTGAAGTTTCATCAAACTCTTTAACCAATGTCCGGTATAATTCAATATCCTCAAAAATGAATCCTTCTTTAATTAATTTTTCTGAAGAAACCCTGCTTCCCTCAAGCAATAAGCCCGACATTTCACCCAAAATCAGCTTTAATAACCATGCAGGAATATTCGGGAAGAAAAATGGCTTTTTCAGGGCTCTGGCCAGTTCTCTGTAGAAATCTCTGTTTATGATATGTACGGGAGAAACGGCATTGAAAACTTCCCCGGGAAATTCATTTTCCAGGACAAAATGGAAAATGTGCAGTAAGTCCCGCAAACTGATCCAAGGCATATATTGTTTCCCGGAACCGATGGCCGATCCGATTCCAAACCTTACCGGAACGGTCATTTTGGGCAAAGCACCTCCTTTTTGTGAAAGCACGATACCGATACGTATCCTGGTGACAGGAATTTGCAAATTTTCGAAGACATCCTGCACATTTTCCCATGCCTGGACAGTCTGAGCAACGAAATCGGTACCCGGAGCAGATGTTTCGGTAAAGATTTCGTTGGTGGTTTGTTGACCATAATACCCTATTGCAGAAGCAGAGATCATTTTTTTAGGTTTGAAACCTGCGGACAAAAAGTTGGAGGCCAGGCAATCTGCTGCCTGTAATCTGCTATCCAGGATTTGTTTTTTTCGCTCACCAGTCCATTTTTTTGCAGCGATGTTTTCTCCGGCCAGATTTATTACAAAATCAGCGTAGGCAAAAGCATGGTGATCAAATTCATTGGTCGCAGGATTCCAATAAAATATGTTGGGTGCTGTAGCATTTCGATTGCGCGTCAATACACCTACTTCGTAACCTTGATTTTCCAGATAGTTTTTGAGTGATGTGCCAATGAAACCGGTTCCGCCAGCTATCAACACGCGATTGATTGAATTCATGCTTAAGTTTAGATAATTAATTTGCTGATGGCCTATAACTGTAAACGACATATTTCTCATGCAGATCATCCAGGGAAGCGTTTTTATCACAATCCTGAATGTTTTGGTGAAAATAATGTAATTTATTGAAAATGGTCAAGGCATTGAGCAGTTCAGATTTGTCCAGATTTCCAATGACTATTTCAGAAACCTTGTGCATAACCTTAAACGATTCCATTAATTCGGTAATACCAAGTGGCGTGATGCAAACCCTTTTTGCCCGCTTATCATTTTCATCGGGAGATTCGCTGACAAGACCACTGTTGATAAGTCGTTTCAACACCTCGCTTCCGCTTGAAATTTCAAGTAAATGAGAATTGATAAGTTCGTTTTTGAGCAAACTTCCATTTCTCAAAAGGGTTGCCAGGAAACCAAATTCATCCAGGGTTTTAATTGAGGTGCCGGATAATGCTTTTTTGATGTAAAATTTTGCGAAGCGAAACAGTCCTGTGAGCAATGTAGAGAATTCCACCTCAGGATAAGATTTATAATTCTGATAATTTTCGAGATTAAAATCGTATTCCAGGTTGGCAGGATTTTCTAAAATAGTTTTGTCTCTCAGAAACAAAGCAAATTCCTTAATATCCGCTTTACCGCCTTCATTTTCAAAATCCTGAACAAAACCCAGGAGCTGTCTGATCAATTCAATATTATCCGACATCGTATTTTTTTTAAAAATTTTATACAAAAATATACAATTATTTAAAATGACAATTATTTTTGCATTAAATTACTACAAAAACGTAGCATAAATGTCAAAAATATACAAAACTAAATTAATTCAAATGAACAAATACTATTTTATAATACTATTGTCTGCCATAGTTTTTATGCAATGCAAACCCACAACCAGGGTGGAAGAAGTGGTTACCATTGTTGATCCTGCAGCCAATAAAAAAGGGGATACTTTCACCCTAAATCTGAAGCCGGGCAAACATTTCAATCATCCAACCTATGTGGTCTGGGCGGAAGATATGGCGGGTAATTATTTAAGAACTATTTATATTACTGAATCTTACGCAAGCGGAATTTTCGGCCATCAAATGCAGGGTGACAGTATTTGGCTCAAAACCAAAGGACCTTCTTTTCAGCCTGCCGCGCTACCATACTGGACGCATAAAAAACCGGGTTCAAAGGACGGAACTAAAGTTCCAACTCCGCAAAATCCATTTGTAGATGCTTATACGGGAGCTACGCAAAAGACAGCATTCAATTTTGAAACATCCATAGCGGATCAATTGCCATTCAGGGTTTTAATGGAGGTCAACCAAACCTGGGACTGGAATGAACATTGGACGAATAATTTGTATCCGGATAGCCCCGCTTACAAAAGATCGGCACAACCATCTGTTGTTTACAGTGTGACCATTGACGAAAAAAGCGGGAGTTTTTATTTGAATCCCATTGGTCATGGTGATCCAAAAGGGGATAGCGGGAAGCTTTTTACCAATTTGAAAACCATGACCACCGCGTTGCTTATTTTTGATACCATGGAGATCAGACTGAATAGCAGCAAATAATTTATTTTTCAAAAAAAATCATTTTCTCCTTGATTAATCAGCTTGATCAAAGGAATTAACAAACAAAAAAATCAATCAAACAATGCAAAAAATATTTCAAATTGCAATCATATATTTTATGCTTTTGCTGGCTTTCCATGCCGGCGCACAGAATGGACAGGTCAAAGGAGTTATCAAGGATGCAGGCAACAATGAACCGCTGCCGTTTGCCAATGTTTTCATCGAAGGCACACAGATCGGAGCGACCAGTGATCTGGATGGAATTTTCCTTTTCACCGGGTTGGAGCCGGGATATATCAAACTGGTGGGTTCATACCTGGGATATGCCACCAAAACAAGTGAGGACATTCTGATCAATAATATCAATATTCCATTCATCGAGTTAAAACTTGAACCATCCAGTCAGTTATTAAAGGAAGTTGTGATTTCAGCCGACATTTTTGAAAAGAAGATCGAAGCACCTATATCTATGCAAAGTATCGGAGTGAAGGAGATAGAAGGAAATCCCGGAAGTAACCGGGACATTTCCAAGGTTATCCAGTCATTCCCGGGTGTGGGATCCACACCAGCTTTCAGAAATGATATCATTATACGTGGTGGAGGACCCAGTGAAAACAGATTTTACCTGGATGATGTAGAAATCCCAGTTCTGAATCACTTTGCTACCCAAGGTGCTTCGGGTGGTCCGGTTGGTATCATCAATGCGGATTTTATCAAAGAGGTGGACTTTTATTCGGGTTCTTTTCCTGCCAATAAATACAATGCATTGAGTGGTGTTTTTGATTTCAGATTGAAGGAAGGTAGCAAAGATAAAACAAGTTTGCAGGCAACATTGGGTGCCAGTGAAGCAGGGCTGACCCTGGACGGACCATTGGGTAAGCAAACCAGTTATATTTTTTCTGTACGAAGGTCTTATCTCCAGTTTTTGTTTTCAGCTATAGGTTTACCATTTTTGCCCACTTTCAACGATTATCAATTGAAAGTCAAGACCACTTTCAATCCAAAAAATCAATTGACCATCATTAGTCTGGGTTCTCTGGACAATTTAAAACTGAATACTTCTATTGAAAATCCGGATGAGTCCCAGCAATATATTTTGAGTCAGATACCGGTTAATAATCAATGGAGTTATACATTGGGAGCTGTGTACAAGCATTTTACCAATTCCGGAAGTCATACACTGGTTTTGAGCAGAAATATGCTCAACAATCAATTCTACAAATATCCGGATAACGATGAAACTTTGCCCAGACGACTGGATTATCTTAGTTGGGAAGCAGAAAACAAGTTCAGGTATGAATTGAATTTCAGAAAAGAAGGCATTAAATATGTTTTGAGTGCAAATTCTGAGTATGCCCGTTATTTCAATGATTCAAGGCAACAGGTTTTTGTGAATGGTCAGCCATTTACCATTGATTATGAATCACAGCTTGACCTGCTTAAATATGGACTATCGGCCCAGGCTTCCTCCAGGATTTTCAACAGCAGGTTGCTGGTTTCTGCAGGATTGAGGCTTGATGCCAACAATTACAACGAAGACATGTTGAATCCTTTGAAACAATTTTCTCCCAGACTTTCCCTGTCCTATACGATCGTTGAGAATACTTTGCTGAACATGGGTGCAGGAAGATATTATCAACTACCGGCATATACGACTCTGGGTTTCAGGAATAATGAAAATGAATTGGTCAATGAGGAAACTGCGAGATATATAGGTGTAAATCAGGTAAATCTTGGTTTGGAAAGGAGGATTTCCAAAGAGATCCTGGTATCTGTGGAGGGTTTTTATAAAGATTATTTCCAATATCCGATCGATGTGGTGACAGGAGTGAGCCTTGCTAATCAGGGAGCGGATTATTCCGGAGTAGCCGGAATTGCGGAAGTTGCATTTACAGGAAAGGGAAGAGCCCTTGGGTTTGAAGTTTTGGGCAGGATGAATTTCAAAAAATTCAGTTTTTTGGGTGCTTATACCTTTGTAAGAAGTGAATTTACCACTATTGAGGATGTTTTTGTGCCGTCGTCCTGGGACAGCAAGCATTTACTGACAATAACAGCATCCAAAGAGTTCAACAAGCAGTGGAGAGCCGGATTGAAATGGAGGTTTGTGGGCGGATTACCTTACACACCTTATGATCTGGAAACTTCTGCATTGGTTCAGGCATGGGATGCAAGCGGTCAGCCATATTTTGATTTTGATCAACTGAATACATTGAGATTCAAATCTTTCCATCAGTTGGATATCCGGATTGACAAAAATTTCTTTTTCAGGAATTTTTCCCTCATGACTTATCTGGATATTCAGAATGCCTATAATTTCCAGAATAAAGGTCAGGATTATATCGTCAGATCTCTCAATGAAGATGGAAGTTTTGAGACCACGGATAATGGAGCCCGCTATGTTTTAAAATCTATCGAAAACTTTTCAGGCACTATATTGCCAACGGTTGGAATCATGATAAAATTCTGATGACAGATGTTGAGTTAATAGATAGGGAAATAGAATTATTGTCGTGAATCATTGATAAATAGTCAAATTATATTGATATTTATTGTTCATAATGTTTTGGAAATAAATACATTGAATAATTGATTCCCAACCAACTAAATAAAGGGTTGTATGATGTAATACATTTGATTAAAAATTTGGAAAGCGTCCATAACATGTGATTTCATTTTGGTGCTTTCCTGTTTTTTGACCCTGTTCATAAAATTAAATATTGAATTATTAATGCAAAGAAAAAAAATAGTAATTCTTGGAAGTGGTTTTTCTTCTCTGGCTGCAGCCGCTTATCTTGCCAAAGCAGGTTTTGGTGTGACCATACTTGAAAAGAACAAGGAAATTGGCGGAAGAGCGAGGCAATTGGTCAGAGACGGATTTGTTTTTGATATGGGCCCCAGTTTTTACTGGATGCCGGATGTATTCAGCAGTTTTTTCGGGGATTTTGGAAAGAAGGTGGAAGATGTTTACGATTTAAAAAGGCTGGATCCGGGTTACAGGGTTTATTTTGGTGAACATGATTATATCGACAATCATGCAGATTTTGAGAAATTAAAGCAAACTTTCGAACAACTTGAGACTGGCGGAGGGAGAAACCTTCAAAAATTTATCGATAAAGCAGGGAAAAATTATGATATTGCCATAAAGGATCTCGTCTACAAACCTGCTTTGAATATTTTTGAAATCGTGACAAGGGATACAATTTTTAAGCTCAATGAGTTTGTCAGTACCATCAGCAGACAGGTAAGGGCTGGAATCAGACACCAGAGACTCAGAACCATTTTAGAGTTTCCTGTACTTTTTTTGGGATCCAAGCCTTCCAATACGCCGGCCTTTTATAATTTCATGAATTTTGCTGACATTAAACTGGGTACCTGGCATCCGATGGGAGGAATGTTTGCTGTTGTCAAAGCGATGGAAGCACTGACTAACGAATTGGGCGTGGAGATTCTGACAGGTCATGCTGTAAATGAACTGGTGGTAAAAAACCGAAAGGTGGTTGCAGCGAGGACAGATCACGGAGATTTCAACTGTGATGTATTGCTGAGCGGCGCTGATTACCACCATACTGAAACGTTGTTACCACAATCTCTGAGACAATACTCTGAAGGATACTGGGATTCAAGGACATTTGCTCCTTCAGCACTTATGTATTATGTCGGATTTAATAAAAAACTGGTAAATTTAGAACACCACACCTTGTTTTTTGAACCCTCTTTTGATAAACATGCCGAGAGCATTTATGACAACAAAAAATGGCCTGTGGATCCCTTATTTTATGCAAGTTTCCCGTCAAAAACTGATCCGGGATGTGCTCCTGAAGGGAAAGAAGCTGCAGTTTTTCTGATTCCGATCGCACCAGGATTAAAGCATGACGACCAGAAAACACGGACGAAATACCTGGACATCATCATTGAAAGAATAGAAAGAAATACCGGTCAAAGCGTCAAGGATGAAATACTTTTTAGTGAATCCTTTTCTGTAAGCGATTTTGTCAATGACTACAACTCTTACAAAGGAAACGCATACGGATTGGCTAATATTCTGTTGCAAACCCATATTTTGAGACCCAGGTTGAAGAGTAAAAAACTTGATAATCTGTATTTTACAGGACAATTAACAGTTCCCGGACCGGGAGTTCCACCCAGTTTGATATCGGGAAAAATAGTGAGCAATTTAATTTCAGATTACGAAAGGTCATGAAGCATATTTTTGACAAAACAAGTTACGAAATCAGTAAAAAAATAACCCGGGCGTATTCTACTTCGTTTTCGATGGGTATACGTATGCTTTCAAGGCATATCAGACCTTCTATCTATGCGATCTATGGATTTGTTAGGTATGCGGATGAGATTGTGGATACTTTTCACAATTATCACCAGGCAGAATTGCTTGAGGATTTTGTTACCAATTATGACAAAGCGCTTACCAGGAAGATCAGTATGAATCCTGTGTTGAATTCATTTCAGGAAGTAGTTCATAAATATGAATTGTATGGACTGGTGGATGATTTTATCGCTTCCATGAGGCTTGACCTGACCAAGAAGGACTATCACACACTTGATGAATATGAAAGATATATCCATGGATCAGCGAATGTTGTCGGATTGATGTGTCTGAAAGTATTCCTTGAAGGAGACAATGCGCAATATAAAAAGCTGGAACCCTATGCGATCAAACTTGGGTCGGCTTTTCAAAAGGTCAATTTTCTCAGAGATATCAGGAACGATATTGGTGAGCTTGGGAGATCTTATTTTCCAAATCTGACAGGAATAGAGCTTTCAAATCAGGCAAAAGATGAAATAGTGAAGGATATTGAAACCGATTTTAATCAGGCTTTTGTTGGAATCAGCCAATTACCTGTTAAAGCCAGATTTGGGGTTTACTCAGCTTACAGATATTATTTGCATTTGCTTCACAAGCTAAAAAAAGCTGACAGTAAAGAATTGATGCACAAGCGAATACGCGTTTCAAATTCAATGAAGTTTTTCATTCTTGCCAAAGCGTATTTGCGGCATATCTTTAACAAATTATAGTATTGTTTAAAAATGTATAAACTAGGATGAAGTTTTTCTGAAATTTGCAAAATATAGTTTTTGGTTTATATTCGCGTAACGAACAGGGGAACAGAAAAGATTACTTATAAGACTCGGATAGTCAGGGTAAAACAGTTTTAAGGGGGAAAAATTGATCGTTTAAATAATTGAAATTATGATATACGTTTTTTATGCTTTAGTCACGTTGTTAACTTTTGTTTTGATGGAAGGTGTGACCTGGCTTACTCATAAGTATGTGATGCATGGGTTTTTATGGTATTTGCATGAGGATCATCATCAACCGGGATATACCAGATTATTTGAAAAGAATGATGCATTTTTTGTAATTTTTGCTGTACCGAGCGCCTTACTGATGATATATGGACTGACTACGGGTTTGAATGTGAAATTCTTTATTGGGTTGGGTATCCTTTTTTATGGATTTGCATATTTTCTGGTACATGAAGTGATCATTCATCAAAGGATCAGGTGGTTCAGAAATACAAAAAATCCATACCTGGCAGGATTGAGAAAGGCGCATAAAGTTCATCATAAATATATTGGGAAAGAAGATGGAGAATGTTTTGGAATGCTGTATGTTCCACAAAAATATTTTATCCAAAACGAAAAGAAATGAACGAATCCTTATTGTACCTATTGGTGGATGTTGCCTGTATCGGGTTTCCGTTCCTGGCCAGTTTCTTTCCTCAAAATGCTTTTTATAAAGACTGGAAATTTGTTTTCCCGGCTATTTTATCAGTGGCAGTTTTTTTTCTTATCTGGGATTATTTATTTACTGAAGCCGGTATCTGGGGTTTTAACCCGGTTTATCTTACCGGTATGTACCTGATTAATTTGCCCATTGAAGAAGTATTGTTTTTTATCTGTGTGCCGTATGCATGTATTTTTACTTATTTTGCCATCAAATTTCACATAAAAAAAGATCCTTTTGCAAAAATAAACCATATCATAACCATAATATTGGCCATTGCGTTGCTGGTAATCGGGCTGGCTACATTCGGAAGATGGTATACCAGTGTGACTTTTATTGTAACCGGGATTTATTTATTAGTCGTCTTTTTCAGAAAATGGGATGTGTCCTATCTTTATTTTTCGTATCTGGCAATCATTCCGTTGTTTTTATTGAGCAACGGAGTATTGACCGGTAGTTTTACAGAAGCGCCAATCGTTTGGTATAATGATGAATTTAACCTGGGTCGCAGGATATTCACCATTCCTGTCGAAGACTTGTTTTATGGATTTTTATTGGTGATGCTCAATATCCAATTATACAGACGGTTCAAACTGAAGTATAGTTTACGCCCATAAAAAATATTAAATTTGAGTTAAATATTGGTAAAGAGATTGTATTTTTGTTGACTCATTTGCCTCTTTAGCTCAGCGGTAGAGCAGCACATTCGTAACGTGCAGGTCGTGGGTTCAAATCCCATGAGAGGCTCAGGTTTATTAATATTGCGGGAGTAGCTCAGGGGTAGAGCATCAGCTTCCCAAGCTGAGGGTCGCGGGTCATGACGAATTTTTCGGAGGAAAAATTGTCATGATGCTGACCGAGAGCGTCAGCATTCGAATCAAATGAGAAGTCATAAGATTAAAACAAATAGAAAAAAATAGAAACAAGCGGGAGTAGCTCAGGGGTAGAGCATCAGCTTCCCAAGCTGAGGGTCGCGGGT
>ERZ761607.261-NODE-261-length-104243-cov-16.882578_pt1 | contig 104243 bp, 100 predicted proteins | sample MGYA00511164_ERZ761607 | MGnify/ENA primary metagenome ERZ761607 (study PRJEB28899, sample SAMN02445080) | bioreactor sludge metagenome | biome: EBPR sludge | place: Australia: Brisbane, Thorneside Wastewater Treatment Plant | collected 2011-06-22 ...
CTTCCGCTAAACCCGGAAGGCCGAAGGCCAGCAACACAGAGCCGCCGCCTCCCGAAAGGGGGGCGGCGGTTTTGCCTTGTCAGGTGACCAATCTTGCGCGGGGTGGTCAAAGTCGCGGGCGCTCGCTATCTCCGCCCGACGGACGAAGGACAGGTTTCGATGCGCGTGGCGATGATTGGTACCGGCTATGTGGGCCTGGTCTCGGGGGCCTGTTTCGCCGACTTCGGCCATGACGTGACCTGCGTCGACAAGGACCCGTCCAAGATCGAGCGGCTGGAGCGGGGCGAGATTCCGATCTTCGAGCCGGGCCTCGACGATCTGGTTGCGGCCAATGTGCGCGGAGGCCGGCTGAGCTTCGCACTCGACGGCGCAGAGGCGATCCGGACGGCGGATGCGGTGTTCATCGCCGTAGGGACGCCGTCACGGCGGGGCGACGGTCACGCCGACCTGTCCTACGTCCACGCCGCCGCCGAAGAGATCGCGGGCCTGATCGAGGGCTTCACGGTCGTGGTGACCAAGTCGACCGTCCCGGTCGGCACGGGCGACGAAATCGAGCGCATCATCCGGGAGCGCCGGCCTGACGCCGAGTTCGCCGTGGTCTCCAATCCCGAATTCCTGCGCGAAGGCGCTGCGATCGAGGATTTCAAACGGCCCGACCGGGTTGTCGTCGGCACCGAGGATGCGCGCGCCCAGGCCGTGATGCGCGAACTCTATCGCCCGCTGAACCTCAATGAGACGCCGATCCTGTTCACCGGGCGGCGCACTTCGGAACTGATCAAGTATGCCGCCAACGCCTTTCTGGCGATGAAGATCACCTTCATCAACGAGATGGCGGATCTGTGCGAGGCCGTCGGCGCCGATGTGCAGCAGGTGGCGCGCGGTATCGGCCTGGACAAGCGGATCGGCGGGAAATTCCTCCACGCCGGCCCCGGCTATGGCGGGTCATGTTTTCCCAAGGACACTCTTGCTCTCGTTCGGACAGCGACCGACGCCAGCTCACCGGTCCGCCTGATCGAGACGACGGTCCAGATCAATGATGCGCGCAAGAAGGCCATGGCCAGCCGGGTCGCCAACGCCCTGGGGGGCGAACTGAAGGGCAAGACCGTCGCCCTGCTGGGCCTGACCTTCAAGCCGAACACCGACGACATGCGCGACGCGCCCTCGCTCGATGTGGCTCCCGCACTGATGGCCATGGGCGCGACCGTGCAGGCCTTCGATCCGGAAGGCATGCATGAGGCCGCAAAACTGCTCGAAGGGGTCCAGTTCAAGGACGGCCCCTATGAAGCGGTCACCGGGGCCGACGTCGTGGTGATCCTGACCGAGTGGGACCAGTTCCGCGCGCTGGACATTGATCGGGTCAAGCTGCTGATGAGGCAGCCCGTCATGGTCGATCTGAGAAACGTCTATCGGCCCGAGGAAATGCGGATCCGAGGGTTCAAATACGCCTCGATCGGCAGGGCCTAACGAAGCGCGACGGGGATCAGCGCCGGACGTTCAGCGGCGGCGACCTCGGCCTGTGGCAGCAAGGTCCGACCGGCGCCGATGACGATGGTCGCGGTCAGCACGGCCGAGACCGCGGCGATGGCGGCCAATTTCACCCCGTCGGCGAATTCCTGATGGTCCGGACGCAAGCGATTCCCCTGCAACGCGCGTGTTTCGTATCCAGCACCAGACGGGCCGCGCCGCAAGTCACGGAACGGTGTCCCGCAAAAGAAAAAAGGGCGGAGCCCGGAAGCGCCGCCCTCTCTTGCTTGTCCGCTTACACCCGCGACGCAGCGCGGCCGCTCGCTGCGTGAACCCTAGCCGCGGAACGGACGGATCAGGATCTCGACCCGGCGGTTCTGCGCCTTGCCTTCGGCCGTGGCGTTGGAGGCGATCGGGGCGCTCTCTCCACGACCGTCGACGTACAACCGGTCGGCCAGAACGTTGCGGCTGACCAGATACTGGGCCACCGACGAGGCGCGCTGGCGCGAGAGGTTCAGGTTGTACTCGTCCGTGCCGTCCGAATCGGCGTGGCCGACAATGTCGACGATCGACTGGTCATAGCGGTTCAGAACGCCGGCCACGTCGTCCAGTGTGGCGTAGAAGCGGGTGTTGATGGACGACTGGTTCGACGCGAACGTCACGTCCGACGGCATGCGCAGGACGAGGTTGTCGCCCTGACGGGCCACGCCGACGCCCGAACCCGAAAGCTCGGCTTCCAGTTCGCGCTGCTGACGGTCCATGTACTGGCCGACAGCTGCGCCGCCGAGAGCGCCGATGCCGGCGCCGATGAGGGCGTTCTTGCGGCCTTCCTCGGAGTTGGAGGTGTTGGTCAGATAACCCAGCAGGGCGCCGCCCAGGGCGCCGGCGATCACGCCCGTGCCCGTGTTGTTGCGGCGCGGCGCGGAGCTGTAGGGATCGGTGGTGGTGCAGGCGACGCCGCCCAGAAGGATAGCGATCGAGGCGCCGGTAAGGAGGAGCTTGCTGCGCATGGTGGAGAGTCCTGTCTGTAAAAACCTGTCTGGCGCCGAAACGCGAGCTTACGGTGAAGGTTCCGACCTGTACCGCGGCTGAACGAACAATCCCGGCGCGCGATCCGTCCCGGCTTTGCCAAGTTTGCGCCTTAGGGCGTATGGAACCCGCCTGTAACAGAACGATGAGGCCCCCCGTGAGCGCGACCACGAACCCCGAAACCGCCGCCCCCGCCGGCAAGTCGATCGAGCCCGTCTCGATGAAGCTGTACGACGCGGATTTTCAGGCCTTCGCCGACAAGCTGGGGACCTCGTTCAAACGGTACGGCTTTGCGGTCATCGCGGACCATGGCCTTGATGAGACAGTGATCAACGCGGCCGTGGCCGACACCAAGACCTTCTTCGCCCTGCCGGAAGAGACAAAGCGTAAATACCACCAGCCGGGAACCGGCGGCGCGCGCGGCCTGACCCCATTCGGCGTCGAGGCGGCCAAGGGCGCGGCGACGGTCGATCTGAAAGAGTTCTGGCACGTCGGGCGTGAACTGCCGGAAGGCCATCCGTACCGGAAATATATGCGCGACAACGTCTGGCCGACCGAGGTCGAGGGTTTTCGACAGCATGTCTACGGCATGTTCGCCGCCATGGACGTCCTCGGCGCGAAAGTCCTGCGCGCCATCGCCCGCTATCTCGAACTCGGCGACGACTTCTTCGAGGACAAGGTCGAGATGGGGAACTCGATCCTGCGGATGCTGCACTATCCGCCGGTTCCTGCGGGCGCGTCCGGCGTGCGGGCCGGGGCGCATGAGGACATCAATGTCATCACCCTGCTGCTGGGCGCCGAGGAGGCCGGGCTGCAGGTCAAGGACGCCGACGGTGAATGGCTGGACATCTCACCGCCGCCGGGGGCGCTGGTGGTCAACATCGGCGACATGCTGCAGCGGCTGACCAACCACGTCCTGCCGTCGACCAGCCACCGGGTGATCAATCCGGCGCCGGAGCGGGCCAGTTTCGCCCGCTATTCGACGCCCTTCTTCCTGCATTTCAACCCGGACTTCGTCATCGAGACCCTGCCCGGCATGATCTCGTCGGAGAACCCCGACCGCTATGCCGGCAAGGCGATCATGGCGGAGGACTTCCTGACCGAACGGCTGAAGGAAATCCGGCTGATCTGAGAGCGCCATCGCGCCTCGCGCGGCGGCCCGCTGCCTGAGCTCAGGCGCTATCGGGAAATCCGTAGCTGGGTCAGTTCGCGACCGATGGCGGCAAAGGCCTCTGACAGATCCCCGCCGCTGGCCGGCAGATAGACGTGATCCGGACTCGTGGCGCAGTACTGCATGACGTCTTCCGCCGCGCCTCCCGAGTCCAGCTCAAGCCCAACGGTGTAGACGATGACGCCCTCCGCCTTCATGGCGTCGCAAAGCGCCTCGGCCTGGTCGAACGGATTGCCGTTGGTGGCGGCGCAGTTTATGCGCTCGCCGCCGTTGCCTGAATTGCTGGCCAGGACGCCCGTGCAGTAGTTGGTGTTGAACTCGCCGTCGGTCATGAGGATGACCGCCTTCAACAGTTCGTTGGGGCTGGCGACGCCCGCCGGATTGCCGGACCAGAGCGCATTGAAGCTGGGCGACACCGTGTACCAGCCCCAGGCGAGCCCGATCTGACCCGCGGTTGCGCCGGTGACGTTGAAGCTGGAGATCAGTGACTTCATCGCGTTCTTGTTGGATGACAGCGGCATGATGACCGCGGAAGGGCAGGGCGCATTGGTCGCCGGATAATTCCGACCGACGTAAGCCGTCGACGGAGCCGCGCTTGTATAGGCCTGTGCACCGGGCCGTTCAGTGACGCAGGTGGTGATCTGGTGGGCGCGAAGGTTTCCGGAAATGTTGCGGAACACCCGCCACTGGCAGCCGTCGCGCCCGCACCAGCTGGAGCCGCCGGAGGTGTGGGCTCCCCATTCTGCGCCGTTGACGCCGATCGAATAGGTGTTGGTCGTTACATTGGAGACGATATAGGGCGTGTTGTTGATCTGGGTCATGCCGTTGGCGCCGGTGATGTAGACCCCTTCCCCGTCGCTGAGGCCGTGGCCCGGGGCCGTGACCTGGACCGAGCAGTCCGACACGAGGCATTTGCGCACCTCGCCACCGCTGGCATAGGCGCTGTAGCCGCTGGTGTTCACCGCCACCCAGGATGAGCCGTTCCAGGACTGCAGCGAGAACCTCGAATTGTTGATCCGCTGGACCCTGTAGGCCCGGTTGTTCACCTGCCCCATGCCAGAAACGTTCCGGATCCACACATAGTCGTTGGTCTGGAGGCCATGGCTGGATGAGGTGACGACGCCAGGGTTGGCGCGCGTGATGGCGCTGATGTTCCTTCCGGTCGCCGAAGCCCAGGCCATGTGCGAGATGTTTCGCGCGCCGATGGGCGTGCCCCGCGCGCCATTGGCCCAGGAGCCCACGTTCACGCCGATGGAATAGGGCACCACCGACATGCGGGTGTAGTAGGGCTCCTGCACGTCCTGAACCACCAGATCCACCAGGTCCCGCGCGGCGGCCTTCATCGCGGCGATGCGGCTGCCGCCCATGGAGCCGGTGATGTCGAGAACGAGGGCGACCTCGAGGTTGCGGGACGAGCGGTTGACCTCGGAATGGGCGCCGACCGGCAGGTAGTCGTCCATGAATTTGCCGTAGGGCGGCAGGAAGATGTTGGCGACCAGGGTCTTCACATTGACCCTGGATCTGGCGACCACGACGGCGTCGTCGTTCAGTGTGAAGGTCGTGTCGGCCTCGAGCAGGATGATGTCGGGGTAGGCCTTGAGGTTGGCGCGCAGGGCCCTGAGACCGACCTCACGGAGGTCCTCATCCTCGGTGTACTGGGAGCGGGCGGCGGCAAGGGTCGCCGCGTCGAGCGCATCCTGGAGATTGACCCGCACGGTCGAGGCGCGGTGGATATCCACGCCGCCCACGGTCATCAGGACCAGCACCGGCAGGCTGAGGCCGAACAGCATGGCGACATTGCCGCGCGCGTCGGACAGCAGCCGGCTGAGAAACGTCCTCAGGCCGTCAAGGATGGACGAGTCGGCGCGGCGTCCCATTGTCGTCAATTCCGCCAGGTCGCCGGGCGGAAGAGCCCGGCGTTCGAGGCGGCCAGCATCCGCGACCGTGGTTAACGCCGGGTGATCGCCGGCGATCGGCGGTATCTAGCGGGAAATGCGCAACTGCTTGATGTCCCGACCGATGGCCGCGAAGGCCTCTGACAGATCGCCGCCGTCGGCGGGCAGGAAGACATTGGCCGGCGTCGAGGCGCAGTCCGCCAGCACATCGGCTTCGTCCGTTCCGGCGGTGATCCCGAACCCGACCGTATAGACGACCACGCCCTGGGCCTTCATGGCGGTGCAAAGGGTCCGGCTCTGCTCGAACGGGTCGCCATTGGTCGCATCACAGTCGATCTTGGCGCTGTTGGCGCCGGAGCCCGAGCCGGCCTGCCGCGAGATGACCCCGCTGCAGTAGGGCGTATTGAACGCCCCGTCGGTCATGATGACCACGGCCTTCAGGGTTTCGGCGGAGTTGTAGACCGCCGCGCCGTTTGAAGGCCACAGGCTGTTCCAGTTCGGGGAGACCATATACCAGCCCCAGGCGATACCGATCTGGCCGGCGGTCGAGCCGGACGCCGCGAAGGCATCGATCCGGGACTTGATAGTCGCGGCGTTGCTGGACAGCGGCAGGATGGCGTCCTCGATGCAGGTGCCGTCGATGTTCGGATAGTGACGCCCGACCCAGGAGGAGGCGCCGGTCGGGGCCGCTTCCGTAACGGCCTGGGCGCCGACGCGTTCGGTCACGCAGCCGCTGATCCTGTGGGTCTGGAGGTCGCCGTCCATGTTCTCGAAGGCGAAATAGGTCGTGCCGCCGCCGCGCGCGCTCCAGGCCCTTCCGCCCGAGGTGTAGGGGGACAACGAGGTTTCCGTCAGGTCGATGGTGAAGCTGTTGGTCTGGGCGTTGCCGACCAGATGGCTCTGGTCGTTGATCTGGGTCATCCCGCCGACATTGGTGATGTAGACGTATTCGTTGTTGGCCATGCCGTGGTTGGCGGCGGTGATGGTGATCGAACAGTCGTTGTTCTGGCAGCGCTGAACCCGCCCGGCGCTGCCGGAATAGGTCCCGTAGTTGGTGCCGTTCACCCGGTTGCCCGCCATGGTGTAGAGCTCGAAGGTGTTGGTGGTCCTGTTGCGCACCTCGTAGGGCTTGTTGTTCAGCTGGGTCATGCCCGTCGCGCCGGTGATCCAGACCACGTCGCCGTTCGAGAAGCCGTGGCTGGCCGAGGTGATGACGACGGGCCGCGCCTTGCTCGCCGCGGTGATGGTTTTGGGGGTTCCTGCCAGGTTGATGACCGCGCCGGTGATGTTCACCGAGGTGGAGACGCCGCCGCGGGCGGTGGTGACATGGGCGCCCGGATTGACCGAGTTGGAATAGGGCACCAGGGCGACCTTGGAATACCAGGGGGTCTGGACCGGCTGGACGACCAGGTCGACCAGTTCCTTGGCCGCAGCCTTCAGGTCGATGAGTCTCTGGCCGGCCATCGAGCCGGTAATGTCCAGAACCAGAGCGACCTCGATGTTGCGCGAAGAGCGATCGACCTCGGAACGGGCGCCGACCGGCAGATAGTCGTCCATGAATTTGCCGTAGGGCGGCAGGACGATGTTGGCGACCAGGGTCTTCACATCGACCTTCGACGAGGCGACCACCACATCGTCGCCATTCAGGACAAAGGAGGTGTCGCCTTCGCGCAGGGTGATCTCCGGATAGGCTTTCAGGTTGGCGCGCAGGGACGCCAGGCCGACACGCTGAAGGTCGGCGTTGGCCGTATAGGGCGACCGGGCGGCGGCAAGGGCGGCGGCGTCGAGGGCATCCTGCAGATTGACCCGCACGGTTGAGGCGCGGTGGATGTCCACGCCGCCGACCGTGATCAGGACCAGCACTGGAATACTGAGGCCGAACAGCATGGCGACATTGCCGCGCGCATCGCCGGCCATGCGCTGTGCGAAGGCGCGCAGACTGCGGCCCAGACCGTCAAACCAGGATTTCCGCCCCATCGCCTCATCCGCCCGTGGTTCAGGCGCGATGCGGTCCGTCCGCGCCTATCCGGGGCAAATTGAGCGCGCACGGTTAAGCGATGCGCCCACACCAAAGGTTAACGCGGCGATTTTCTCACCAGGCGATCGCGGCCGCGGGCGAAGTCCCGCTCGTCAGGCCTCCCAGCCGCAGTCCTTGCCGCGGTTTTGTGCGGTCAGCCAGGTGTTCAGCGGGGCGAAATAGGCGGCCACGGCAGAGGCGTCGTTCTCGCGCTGGCCGGTGAAGGCCTCCATCGCCTCGGGCCAGGGCCGCGACTGGCCCATCTCCATCATGGCGTTGAAGCGGGCGCCGACCTCGGTATTCCCGTAGACGGAGCAACGGTGCAGCGGCCCGGTCCAGCCCGCCTGTTCACAGGCGGCCTGGTGGAACTGGAACTGGTAGATGTGGGCCAGGAAGTAGCGGGTGTACGGCGTATTGCCGGGGATATGATATTTGGCGCCGGGGTCGAAGGCATTGGCCGGACGGGGTCCGGGCGGGACGAGGCCCTGATAGCGCAGCATGTTGGCCGACCAGGCGTCATTGTATTCGGCCGGGCTGGTCTCACCGTTGAACACGCCCCAGCGCCAGCGGTCGACCATCAGGCCGAAGGGCATGAAGGCGATCTTGTCGAGCGCCATCTTGAGCAGGAAGGGAATGTCCTCCGCCTCGCCGGGCACGGAGTCCAGGAGGCCGATCTGGTTGAGATAGGTCGGCGTCAGGGCCGACAGGCCGACGAAGTCCCCGATGGCTTCGTGGAAGCCGTCGTTCGCCCCGTTTTTGAACAGGAAGGGCTGATCCTTGTAGGCGCGCTGGTAGTAGTTGTGCCCGAGTTCATGGTGGACCGTGTAGAAGTCCTCGGCGTTGACCTCGGTGCACATCTTGATGCGGATGTCCTCGAGGTTGTCGAGGTCCCAGGCCGAGGCGTGGCAGACCACCTCGCGGTCGCGCGGACGGGTGATCTGGCTGCGCTCCCAGAAGGTCTCCGGCAGTTCGGGCAGGCCCATCGAGACGTAGAAGCCCTCGCCCGTCTCGACCATCCTGCGCGCGTCATAGCCTGAAGCGACCAGCCGCTCGGTCATGTCATAGCTGGAGGCGCCGCCCGTGGCCGGGGCCACGACGTCATAGATATTGCCCCACTGCTGCGACCACATATTGCCCAGCAGGTCGGCGCGGATCGGGCCGCTGTCGGGCTGGACGGCGTCGCCGTATCTCTCGTTCAGCCGGCTGCGGACATAGCAGTGCAGGTTTTCGTAGAAGGGTTTGACCTGGGCCCAGAGTCGGTCGGTCTCGGCGGCGAAGGCGTCCGGCTCCATGTCATAGCCGGCGCGCCACATGGCGCCGGTGTCGGCGAAGCCCAGTTCGGCGGCGCCCTCATTGGCGATGGCGACCATGCGGGCATAGTCCGGCGCCATGACCGGCGAGATGGTCCGCCAGCCTTCGTACAGGGCGCGGGCCTCGGCCGGGTCCCGGGTCGCGGCGAGGAGGGCGGAAGCCTCCTCAAGCGTGATCTGGCGGCCCTGGTATTCGAACTTTCCGGTTGCGTAGGTCGAGTCCAGCCGGGTGGTGATCTCGGCCAGTTCGCCCGCGGCGCCGGGACGGTTGGGGGCCGGCAGGACGATGCCGAGACGCAGCAGGTTCAGCTTGCGCCGCACGTCGCCGGGCACCTCGACGTCGTTGAACCGGGCCGCGCCGTTGGCCAGTTCGACCTGCAGCTCGGTGTATTCGGCATTGATCCGGCTCTCGAGCCACATGGTGTCGTGGGTGATGTTGGTGGCGCGGGTCCACTGGATGCGGGCGGCCTCCTCGCTCAGGGCGGCGAGGCGGGTTTCAGCGTTGGCGACGAAGGCGGCGGCGGCTTCGGCGGTCGCGGGGGCCGGGGCGTCTGCCGCAGGGGCGACGGCGGCGCTTTCCGACGTTGCCGCGCCACCCATTCCCAGGGCCGCGCAGGCGGTCAGGCTCAGGCCGAGGGCGCCGACGGCGGCGGCGGTCATCAGGGTGCGTTTCATGGACATTCCTCCTTGCGCGGTATTTCCCCGCGTCGTTCGGCGCGCAGGTGAGGGGAGGGAGACGGTCGCGTCAAGCTGCGCCTTTGGCCAGCGACTCAACCCAGGACGCAGGCGGCCAGACCCTGTTCGCGGACCGTGCCCATGGCGGCCTGGATGCGTGAGGTGCGGCGGCGGACATAGGGCCCGGGCGCGGAGGCGCTGTAGCGTCGCGGGGAGGGCAGGATCGCGGCGAGGCGGGCGGCCTCGCGGGCGGTCAGATCGTCCGCCGACTTGCCGAACCAGTGCTGCGAGGCGGCCTCGGCGCCGTAGACGCCGGGGGCCCATTCGGCGACGTTGAGATAGACTTCCATGATCCGTCGCTTGCCCCAGACGATTTCTATGGCGACGGTGTAGCCGGCCTCCAGACCCTTGCGGACCCAGTCGCGGCTGGGCCAGAGGAAGGCGTTCTTGGCCGTCTGCTGGCTGATGGTCGAGCCGCCGCGGATCCGGCCCGAGCCGCGCTTCTCCGACCGGGCATTGGCCTTCAGGGCGCGTTCTATGGCCTTCATGTCAAAGCCGTTATGGGCGCAGAAAGTCGAGTCCTCCGAGGCGATCACCGCCTGGACCAGCCGGGGGGAGATGTCGTCCAGCGATCGCCAGCGATAGGACAGGCCCTCGCCGCCGACCGCCCGGCTGATCATCAGGAAGGTGGTCGGCGGGGCGATCCAGCGCTGGAGGACCACGCTGCCGGAGCCGAGCAGGACCAGCAGCAGGAACAGGGTCAGCACGGGGCGCCCCTTCTTCACGGTTCTGGTCACCCCTGACATGTGGGGATGGCAGCACGGCGGAGGTTGGGGAGCAAGGGCGATCCGGTTCTCCGGCTATCGTCATCCCCCGGTCTCTCAGCGCTCGCCGGAGGATGACGATAGCTAGAGGGTGGAGACCCCCGCGTTCCCATCCTCGTCCGCCCAGGCCACGCGCTTGGCATCGGCGCTCATGGCCAGGGCGGTGATCGGGGAGCCCTTGTCGGCCTTGAGGAAGTTGAGCCCCTGACCGGCCGGATCGGCCAGCCAGACGCGACCGTCGGTCAGTCCGGCGGCGAGCAGGCCGTGCCTCGGTTGCGAGGCGACCAGCGCCACCAGACTGCCCTCGTCGTAGCCGATCTCGGTGGCCTCGCGGCCCATCGGGCCATTGGCGCCGACGAACGGCCACAGCACGGCGCCCGAGGCGCCCGCCGTGGCCAGCAGCTGGCCATTGGACAGGAAGCTCATGGCCCGGACCTTGGACGGATAGCCGCCCATCCGCATGTTCTTCTGATCCTTCAACCGCCAGCCGTGCAGCTGGGCGTCCTGCATGGCGGTGACGACGAAGGCGCCGTCGGGCGAGAAGGTCACGGCAGTGTGCGACCCGGCCCATTTCAGGAAGGTCGGCTTCTGTTCGGCGATACGCGCGAACCAAAGTGCGGCCCCGCCATAGGTCGAGGTCGCGATGCGCCGGCCCTTTGGCTCGAACGCCACGCCCGAGACGGTGCGCTCATGCTGGAAGTCGCGGCGGAAGCCGGCGTCCTTCGCATCGATGACCGACAGGGTCTTGCCGGCGGAAAAGGCGATCAGGCCGCTTTCGGCCGAGGCGTCGACGGCGTCGATCCACTGGCCGCGGGCGCTGGTGGCCAGCACGCCCGCGTCGGCGCGGCGATGCCAGATCAGGCGGCCGTCGTCGCCGCCGGTGACCACCCCGTTTCCGGACGGATGGACGACGGCGCACAGGATGGCTCCGTCATGGGCCGCGCTGAACGCGCCGTCCTCGAACCGGACCGAACCGTCGCCCAGGGCGAAGACCGCGCCTTCGGCGTCGAAGACGATGGCGGTGATCTGGGCGTCGAAATTGCTGGTCTTCACGCCGCGCAGGCCTCGAACCCGGCCTTCAGCGCGGCCTCGTCGAGGTCGCGGCCGATGAAGACGGCGCGGGACCAGCGGCGTTCCTTGTCACCCCATTCGCGCTGCAGGTCGCCCTCGAGGATCATGTGCACGGCCTGGAAGACCAGGCGGCGATCCTCACCGGCGACATTTATGATGCCCTTGGCGCGCAGGATGTTCTGGCCCTGCTCGCCCAGCAGCCGGTCGAGCCAAGCGGTGAATTTGGCCCCGTCCATCGGCCGGTCGAGCGACAGGGAGATGCCCTTGATGTCGTCCTCATGCGCATGGCCGCGTGCGCCATGCGAATGGCCGTGGTCGTGGCCATGATCGGCGTGATTGTGATCGTGATCGTGATCGTGGTGGTCGTGGTCGCAGTGCTCGTCGTGAACATGGCCGGCCTCGCCGTGGGCGGGGTTGGCGAACTCGGGATTGATGTCGAGAATCCGGCCCAGGTCGAAGCCGCCGAGGCCGAGCACCTGATCGAGCGGGACATTGGCGCGTTCGGCGCGGGTGATGGGGGCCAGCGGGTTGAGCTTGCGCAGGCGGCGCTCGACCTCGACCAGTTCGGCCTCAGTGACCAGGTCGGTCTTGTTGAGGATGATGCGGTCGGCGAAGGCGACCTGCTCGCGCGCCTCCTTCGAGTCGTCCAGCCGGGCCATGACGTGTTTGGCGTCGACAAGCGCGGTGACGCTGTCGAGCTGGGTCTTCGCCTTGACGTCCTCGTCGACGAAGAAGGTCTGGGCCACGGGGCCGGGGTCGGCCAGGCCGGTGGTCTCGACGATGATGGCGTCGAAGGCGGGCTTGCCGGGACGCTGGCGCTTCATCAGGCCGGCGACGACGCGGATCAGGTCGCCGCGCACCGTGCAGCAGACGCAGCCGTTGTTCATCTCGAACACGTCCTCGTCGGCGCCGACCACGAGGTCATTGTCGATGCCTATCTCGCCGAACTCGTTGACGATGACGGCGTAGCGCTTGCCGTGGTCCTCGGTGAGGATGCGGTTCAGCAGGGTGGTCTTGCCGGCGCCGAGGTAGCCGGTGAGGACGGTGACGGGGATCTTGTCGGTCATGACCGGCAGATGGCGTGTATTGGGTGGTTTGTGAAGACGGGGCCGGTCCCAAACCCCGAGGTGAGGCCCCGGACCGTCGCAAAGATGCCGTTTGCCGATGGCGTGTCCGACGCGGCATGGCGTCGTGGTGTGCCGGGCTTCATCCTTCAGGGACCTCTGGACAACATATAAACTACTAATCTAGTTTATTCGCATGAAAGACGATACCGAGATCGCCGGCCTGTTTGCGGCCTTCGCCCATCCGACACGAATCGCGGTCCTGCGATGCCTTCTGAAGCACTGTTGCTCCGGACGGCAGTTCGGCGAGCTTTCGAGTGAACTGGGTATCTCGCCTTCGACGCTCAAACATCATCTGGACGAGATGGAACGCGCCGGAGTGTTGGCGCGCGAAGCCCAAGGGCGGGCCACGATCCTGAAGCTCGATCTGGATGCTCTCGCCGGTGCTGCCGCCCAGCTCTCGCGACTGTGCTGCTCGGCCGAGATCGGACAGCAACCTGCGGCCAGGAACCCCTGAAAATGACCCGACTCCTTTCACAGGCCCTGCTGATCACCCTGATCGCCGGAATGTCCGCCCTGCTGATCGTGTTCTGGACGCATCCTGCGCGTGAAGCCCTCGTGGCCGGCGCTGCGCTGATCCTGATTGCGTTCTCGCTTGTTCTGGAGCGCCTGTGGCCGCACGATCCTGCCTGGGCCGACGTCCCGCGTGCGGAAGTCGCCGGGGACATCGGCAGCTTCGTTCTGATCTTCGGCATTCTCGACGGGACGCTCAAATGGCTTACGCCGTTTGTCGTTCTGGCCCTTGCGCCCTTGCCGGACTCGCCGGGTTTACCGCTCTGGCAACAGGTCCTGCTGGCATTCCTCTGGATCGAGTTTGCGGCATGGGCAAGCCATTGGGCGCATCATCGGTACAGGCCCCTTTGGGCGCTCCATGCCATGCATCACAGTACGGAACGGCTTTATACGCTCAACAACTTCCGCTTCCACCCGTTCAACCATGTGCTGAACCACCTGGCGATGATCCTGCCTTTGCTGTGGGTTGGCGTCGCGGCCGAGGCAATCCTCGTCTACACGGCTTTGATGTTGCCCGTTCTGCTGCTGCAACATTCGAACATCGCCTTCGATTTCGGACGCCTGAACTTGCTGTTCAATACGAATGACCTGCATCGCTGGCATCATTCGACAGAGCCTGCCGAGGGTATGAAGAATCTTGGCCGTGCGCTGGTGCTGTGGGATCACGTCTTTTGCACCTATCTGCGCCCGGCCGCCTCAAGCAGCCCGGCGGGGATCGGGCTGTTCCCGGTCAGCCGCAGCTTTCCTCCGGCCTCGAAATTCTGGGCGCAACTCGGCTGGCCATTTAATCCTGGCTGTTGTCGTTCAGCCCGCTGAACGTCCGCCATGCCTGTCGTCCGCCGCGGGCGGCCGGGGCCGTCTAGAGGTTCTGACCCAGGCCCTCGCAGTCCGGGCAGTCGGCCAAGGGCCGGGTTTCCAGCTGAAGCGTGGTGTGGCCGATGCGAAACCGGCCGCGCGCCATCGCCTGCGCCTCGACCAGAAGGGCGTCAGGGTCCGGGCGGTCGTGGCACAGGTGGGCGGTCAGGGCGGTCTCGGTGGTCGACAGGCCCCAGACGTGCAGGTCGTGGATGGCGGTGACGCCGGGCAGGGACAGGAAGGCGGCGCGGATGGCGTCGACGTCGACGCTGCGCGGGGCGGCGTCGATGGCCAGGTTGACCGAGTCCTTGAGCAGGCCCCAGGTGCCGATCAGGATGACGGCGACGATGACGATGCTGACCAGCGGGTCGATGATCGACCAGCCAGACATCCAGATGACCCCGCCGGCGATGACCACGCCGATCGAGACGGCGGCGTCGGCCATCATGTGGAGGTAGGCGCCACGGGCGTTCAGGTCGCTGTGCTGGTCGCGCATGAACAGCAGGGCGGTGCCGAGGTTGATGACGAAGCCGATGGCCGCCACGCCCATGATCAGGCCGGACATCACCGGCGCCGGCTCGGCCAGACGGCGGACGGCCTCGAAGGCGATGGCCCCGCAGGCGAAGATCAACAGCAGGGCGTTGGCGAGGGCGGCCAGCACCGTGGCCTTGCCGTAGCCATAGGTATTCCGGGAGCCGCTCGCCCGGCGCGCCAGCCACGCGGCCCCGCCGGCCATGGCCAGACCGAGGACGTCAGACAGATTGTGCCCCGCATCGGCCATCAGGGCGGTGGACCCGCTGTATATCCCGGCCCCGAACTCGACGCCGACGAAGGCCAGGTTGACGATCAGGCCGACGGCGTAGCGCCAGTCGCCGGTATCGACCGTGCCATGGTGGTGGCCGCCGGGGCCGTGGGCGTGCCCGTGGTCATGCCCGTGTTTGTGCGCATGGTCGTGCCTGGGGGCATGGCTGTGGTCATGACCGTGATCGTGGGAGCCGTGCGCCATGCCGCTATCCTTAATGCGGGCGCAGGAGGACGAGAAGGCCGATCAGAATCAGGGCGAGGCCGAGGACGACGCCTTCATAGCGGGCCCAGCGCTCCAGCCGCAGCACCGACCAGCCGGCGCGGGCCAGGACGGTGAACAGGGTCATGCCCAGCACGGTGCCGGCGGCGAAGGCGAGGGTCAGGGCGGCCAACACCAGCGGCCCCTCGGTCGCCTGGGACAGATAGATCGGCAGCAGCACCTCGCCCGGCGACACAGCCATCATCACCACCAGTCCCCAGAAGGCGGCGGCGTGCGACACGGTCGGCTCGGACAGGGCCAGGGATGGTCCGCCGGCCATGATCGGCGCGCGTAGCACCGCGCGGCCCAGATAGAAGGCGCCGAACAGGATCAGCAGTCCGGCCGATACCCAGGGCAGGACGCCGGAGACCCACCGGTCCATGACCAGGCCCGCGGCGACAATCAGGCCGCCGACGACGGCTGTGGTGGCGATATGAGCCAGCCCCGAAGCGGCCACGGCCCCCAACACCTGCGGCAGGGTCCAGCGCTGGCCGCGTCCGACGAGCACAAACGGCAGCCAGTGTGTCGGCAGGGCGGCGTGCAGGAAGGCCGTGGCGAAGCCGACGCCCAGCAGGGACAGCAGGACAGGTTGCTGGAGGTCGGACGGCGTCATCGTCGGACCACATAGAGTGTTATCTTATAACAGTCCAGAGCGGTGCGTCATTCCGACTGTGTGCTCGGCCGGGCCCCGTTTTTTCGCCCGTCCGCGTTGACTCGGACACCCCTCTGCGTCTATGTCGCCGCTCTTCGCCCGAGGGGGTCCCCCGTCGGGCTTATTCTTTTTGCGTTTCGCTGAGGCTTCAACATGTACGCGGTGATCAAGACCGGCGGCAAGCAGTACCGGGTTCAACCGGGCGACGTCATTGTGGTCGAGAAGCTCGACGGCGAGGCTGGCTCGAACGTTTCGTTCGGCGACGTCCTGATGCTGGGCGGCGAAAAGGGCGTGACCCTGGGCGCTCCCCTGATCGCGGGCGCTGCTGTCGCCGCGACCCTGGTCGAGACCCGCAAGGGCGAGAAGATCAAGATCTTCAAGAAGACCCGCCGTCAGGGCTATCGCCGTACGAACGGCCATCGCCAGATGGAATCGGTCCTGCGCATCACCGGCATCGACGGCGCCGGCGAGAAGGCCAAGTGGGACGGCGAGACCTCGCTGATGACCAAGGCCGAGATGAACCTGCGCGCCCGCGGCCTGGCCCCGCGCGTCGAGACGACCGAAGCCAAGCCGGCCAAGGCCCCCAAGGCCGTCGCCGCTCCGAAGGCTGAAGCCGCTGAAAAGCCGGCCGCCGCCAAGAAGGCTCCGGCCAAGAAGGCTGCGCCCAAGGCCAAGCCCGCCTCCACCGACGAAGCGTAAGAACAGTTAGAGACAGGGAGCAGACCTATGGCTCACAAGAAATCCGGTGGTTCGTCGCGTAACGGTCGCGACTCTCATTCCAAGCGCCTCGGCGTGAAGAAGTTCGGCGGCGAGAACGTTCTGGCCGGCAACATCCTCGTGCGTCAGCGCGGCACCACCTTCCACCCGGGTGACAATGTCGGCCTCGGCCGCGACCACACCCTGTTCGCGACCGCCCACGGCGCCGTGAAATTCACCAAGAAGGCGAACGGCCGTTGTTACGTGTCGATTCTTCCGACCACCGAACAGGCCATGGCCGCCGAGTAGCGCGAACCGACTGACACCCGGATCGCGCAAGGCTCGAGAGCCGCGATCCGGACCAGGGACACGTTTCCGCGGGGAGTCTGGATCACCAGGCTCCCCGTTTGCGTTTCCCCGCCTCGACGCCGTCCGAGCCCTCCAAGGAGGCGGCAGATCGAACGAGGCTTGTGTGTGATGTGCGTGATCGAACCTTCTCCCGTCGTCGAGACGCGGCGTCTGATCCTGCGTTCGCCGGGCGCCCAGGACATCCCCCGGTTGGCGACCTTCGCCAATGATCCGTCGATCGCGCGCATGACGCTGCGCATGCCCCACCCGTACGGGATCGAGGACGCCGAGGAGTTCGTGCTGAAGGTGGCGGTGCAGGATCCCGCGCGGGCGCGGACCTTCCTGATCGAGCATGAGGACCATGGCCCGGTCGGGGTCATCGGCCTGTTCGAGGACGCCGATCCGGCGCCCGAGGTCGGTTACTGGATCGCCCGTCCGTTCTGGGGTCGGGGCTTTGCGACCGAGGCCCTGCAGGGCGCCACCGCCTGGGCGTCGAGGGCATGGAAGCGCCGCGCCCTGATGGCGGGGCATTTCAGCGACAATCCGGCATCAGGCCGGGTGCTGGAGAAGGCGGGGTTCCTGTACACCGGCGAGGTGCGCAAAGGCTTCAGCCGGGCAAGGGGGGCTGAAGCGGAGACGCGGCGGATGGTGTGGCTGGCATAGTGCGATAGCGCGCTCTCCCTCCCCCGAAGTGGGGAGGGATGTCGGCGCGAAGCGCTGACAGGGTGGGGAAGTGTGAAGCCGGGCGCCATCGGTGCGGGACTGGCGTTCCCCACCCGGTCGCTGCGCGACCACCCTCCCCATGAAGGGGAGGGAGAACGCAGGTTCCTAGCCGAACAGCGTGGGGCCGAACACGGCCGCCAAAGCGATGGCTCCACCCGCCACCGCCACCACAGCGCCGGCGATGAAGGCTGCCCAGGTGCGGGCGGCGCGTTGGCGCCGGAGGCCGCTGGTCTTGACTGATCGCAGCATGACGCCGGGCTTGGGTCCGAAGACTTCCGAACCGGAAATATTGTGCTGGGACATTTACGCGCTCCCTGATCCACCGCCCCTTGCGGGTCACGGGCACCGAAGCGGGTCAGACAAGGCCAAACAATGGCGAACAGCGGTTATCCACTGATCCGTGATCGGATGAGCAGTGTTAGGCGGGGTGCGCTAACGCTCGACGCGCGGCGTGTCGCTACTTCAACGCCCTAGCCGCAGTAGACCAGCCGGCCGCTGTAGGCGCGGTAATAGCCGGTGCGCGGGTCGTAGGAGCGGTAGTTGGCCCGGCACCAGTCGGAGCGCGACCCGTAGCCGCTGCTGTAGCCGCCGTAGCTGGTCCCGCCGCCCGGATAGACGTGATCGGGCCGGCCATAGGCGCCGTGATACGTCGTGGACCCCTGCGCATGGCCATAGTTGTAAGCCGAGCCGTAACCCCGTCGGTTGTTGTACCGGCCGTGGCTGTAACCGCCGCCATAGCCGGCCAGTTCACGATAGTCGCGCCGCGCCTGGGGGCTGGCCTGGCGGCGCTGGTCGCGCCAGCGGTCGCCGCAATCATTGCGGTTGGCGTCCCAGAACTGGTCGCAGCGATAGTCGCCCGGCCGGTCCAGCTGGCTGCGCCAGTCGAAATTCGACGGTACGGCGTTGGAGCGGCGGGCGACGTAGCTGTCGCCATAGGACCGCTGGCCATAGCCGCTGTCATACGAGCGGTAGCCGTCGTTACTCCGATAACCGCTGTCATGGGACCGGTAGCTGTCGTTGCTCCGGTAGCCGCTGTCATAGGTTCCGCCCCACGACTGGGCGGTGGCCGGAAGGGCGGAGAGGCTCAGGCCGGCGGCGGCGATCAGGGCGAAACGGAACATGGTTAACTCTCCGAAGCGGCCAGGAACGCGGCCCCAAAGACAACAGGCACTGGCAGGCGACGCTTACAGGGTGACGGACACGCGTCCGCCGCGGGTTCCGATGTGACGCATCAGAACGATGCGGTCGCCACCGGCGCTGACGGGGGTGATGATGAACCAGTCACCGTCCGGGAGTCCCGAGAATTCGAACCGGCCGTTCTGGCAGGTGGTCGAACGGACGAAGGAACGATAGTCGGCATTGGGGTCCGGCACCGTACGGGCGCGCACCACGGCCTCGGGAATGGCCGCCCGGTCGGTCGATCCGTACAGGGTCTGGAATCGGGCGCGCGTGTAGGGGGTGTCCGGCGTCAGCGCGACCGAACCGGTGCAGGTGAAAGCCTGGCCGTCGCGGCTGAAGGCGACGCGACCGTCGATGGAGCCGCGCCCCGATCCGGCGGACCAGGCGAAGTCTTCGGCGCTGAAGGCGGTGGAGGCGGGCCGTGGGCCAAGGCCGGAATCGCCCATGGGAACGGTCTCGCAGGCGGCCAGCGAGGCGGCGACGGCGGCGACGACAATCAGGTGGCGGGCGGACATGAAGGCTCTCTCCGTCTTGGGGTGCGGGTCGAACGTCCCGATCAGACGCTCAACGCCGTCATAAGGTCAAGGTTGCGGCGCATCGGGCCGTGGGCCAAAAGCGCGCATCAACCCGGCGCAGACCGGGTATAGGGAGCGTCCATGACAGTCACGTTTGACGACATTCTGGCGGCCCGCGACCGCATCGCCGGCCAGGTCGATCGCACGCCGGTGCGCTATTCACGGCGGCTGTCGCAGCTGACCGGGGCGGAGGTCTGGGTCAAGTTCGACAACCTGCATTTCACCGGCAGCTTCAAGGAGCGCGGGGCGCTGAACCGGCTGCTGCAGCTGACGCCGGATGAGCGCAAACGCGGCGTGGTGGCGGCGAGCGCGGGCAACCACGCCCAGGCCCTGGCCTATCACGGCGCCCGGCTGGGCGTGCCGGTGACCATCGTCATGCCCGAGGGCACCCCCTTCGTGAAGGCGGACGGCACCCGGGCTCACGGCGCGACCGTGGTCATCAAGGGGCTGGACTTCACCGGCTCGACCGAAGAAGCCCACCGGCTGCGCGACGAGAAGGGGTACGTCTTCGTCTCGGCCTTCGACGACGAGGGCATCGTTACGGGCCAGGGCGTCTGCGCGGTGGAGTTCCTCGAGGACGCGCCGGATCTGGACGCCCTGATCATCCCCATCGGCGGCGGCGGACTGATCGCCGGCTGTTCGGTGGCGGCCAAGGCGATGAAGCCGGATATCCGCATCTTCGGCGTCGAGGCGGCCATGTACCCCTCGTTCAGCGCCAAACGCCGGGGTGAGACGCCGAAATGCGGCGGCCAGACCATCGCCGAGGGCATCGCCATCAAGGCCGTGGGTGACATCCCCTTCGCTATCGCCGACCCCCTGATCGAGGAGGTCCTCGTCTGCCAGGAAGCGGATTTCGAGACCGCCGTGGCCTATTACGCCACCCTCGAGAAGACCGTGGCCGAGGGCGCCGGCGCGGGCGGCCTCGCCGCCCTGCTGGCGTATCCGGACAAGTTCAGGGGGATGAAGGTCGGGCTGGTGCTTTGCGGCGGCAATATCGACGCCCGCATGCTGGCCGTGGTGCTGAACCGCGAACTGGTGCGCGAGAAGAAGATGATCGTCTATCGCATCCTCGGCGACGATCGCCCCGGCATGTTGTCCAAGATGAGCGCCGTGATCGGCGGACTGGGCGGAAACATCATCGACGTGGTGCACAACCGGCTGGCGCTGGACGTGCCGGCCAAGGGCGCGGAGTTCGACATCATGGTCGAGACGCGTGGCGAGGCCCACGCCATCGAAATCAGACATGGACTGGAAGAGGCGGGATATGAATTACGGATGGGCTAGGGGCGCGCTGGCGTTGGCCATGGTTGCGGCCATGGGCGCGCCGCTGGCCGCCTGTGATCGCGGAACCGCAGCGCCGGACGAGACGGCGGCGCAGAATCTGCGCGCGGCCGAATTCTTCCTGACCTCCAACGCCCGGGTCGAGGGCGTGCGGACCCTGCCGTCCGGCGTTCAGTACAAGGTGATGCGGTCAGGCCCCGCGGACGGGGAGCGCCCCGACCGCAACGACCTGGTGCGCGTCGACTATGAGGGCACCCTGACCGACGGGACGGTGTTCGACAGCTCCTACCAGGCCGGTCAGCCGGCGGTGTTCACGGTCAGCGAAGTGGTGCCCGGCTGGACCGAGGTGCTGCAGCAGATGCGGGTCGGCGACGAGTGGGTGGTCTATCTGCCGCCCGCGCTGGGCTATGGCGAACAGGGCCGGCCGGGGATACCGCCCAATGCGGTGATGGTGTTCCGGCTGAAGCTGCTGGAAGTCGCCCCGGTGCCGGGTGGCGACCGGGGCGGGGCGATCGCGCAGGGGTAGGACGCAGACGTTCTCCCTCCCCACGTCGGGGGAGGGAGAACGCGCGCTACTTCGCCTCTGCCAGCCGCCCCGCCGCCCATCCAGCCGCATCGCGCACCACGGGGTCCGGGTCATCCAGCAGGCGTTCGGCCGACGGTATCAGCGCCGCGTCCCCGCTGTTGCCGATCGCGTACAGCACATTGCGGACGAACCGGTTGCGGCCGATGCGCTTGACGGGGCTCTTCGAGAACAGGGCACGGAAGGCGGCGTCGTCCAGGGCGGCGAGGTCGGCCAGCCGTGGCGAGACCAGGGCCTCGCGCGCCTGCACGCGCGCCTCCTGCGAGGCGGCGGCGAATTTGTTCCACGGGCAGACGGCCAGACAGTCGTCGCAGCCGTAGATGCGGCTGCCGGTGGCGGTGCGGAATTCTTCCGGCCATGGCCCGGCGAACTCGATGGTCAGATAGGACAGGCACCGGCGCGCATCGAGCTGGAACGGGGCCGGGAAGGCGTTCGTGGGACAGACGTCGAGGCAGGCCGTGCAGGTGCCGCAATGCTCGCCCTCGGGCGCGTCGGGCTCCAGTTCGGCGGCGGTCAGGATGACGCCGAGGAAGAGCCAGTTGCCGTGACTGCGGCTCAGCAGATTGGTGTGTTTGCCCTGCCAGCCGAGGCCGGCGCGCTGGGCCAGCGGCTTCTCCATCAGGGGCGCGGTGTCGACAAAGACCTTGACCTCCTCGCCGGTGCGGGCGGCGATCTGGCCGGCCAGCGTCTTCAGCCGGCCCTTGATGACCTCGTGATAGTCGTCGCCCCGCGCATAGACCGAGATATAGCCGGCAGAGCGGTCTTCCATCTCCGGCAGCGGATCCTGTTCGGGGCCGTAGTTGAGGCCCAGCACCACCGCGGTCCGGGCGCCGTCCCACATGGCGGTGGGGTGGGCGCGGCGCTCGAGCGTCGTCTCCATCCACCCCATGTCGCCGTGACGGCCCGCCTCGACGAAATGCGCCAGCCGCTCGCCCGCGCTCCAGGGCTCGGACGCCGAGGCGAAGCGGCAGACGTCGAAGCCCAGGGCGGCGGCGCTGTCCCGGATGCTGTCGCGGGGGTCGGCCACCGACCTCAGGCGGTTCCGGCGATCAGCGCCTGACGCTGCTGGAACAAGGCCAGTCGCTGGTCGACCAGCCGGTTCAGGCTGATCGTGCTGGCCTCCTGGCCGGCCTGATCCGAGGCCTGCATGGCGCGAGCCAGGCGGTCCATCTCGTCAGCGATCCGGTGCTCGACCTCGGCGTTCCTGCGCAGGGTGTCGAGCGCGCCCGTCAGGTTGGCCAGCAGGGGCGTGCCTTGGAGGCCGGGTTCGGAGGCCAGCAACTGACCGGTCTGTTCGATCGAGGTCGCCAGATCGTCCGCCGACTGACGCGCGGTCGAGGTGTGGGCGCGCATCGTGGCAGCCACGCCGGCGAGGTCGACGGGCTTGCCCAGCGCGCGCTGTTCGGCGGCGCGGGCCCAGGCGATCATGGCGAGGTTGGATTCCAGCATGCAGTTGGTGAAATAGTAGTTGGGCTCGCCGGCTCTCCCCCGGACATTCTCCATCATCACATTCTCAGCCTGGAGATGGGCGGCCATGACGGTGAAGGTGCCCGAGCCCAGGGCGCGAAGGTCATTGGGGCGGCCCGACGCCGCCGCGACCACCAGGTCGATGTAGGTCTCGCCCGATGTCCGGGTCTGGATCAGCAGGGAGCCGACCCGATCCCGGAGAATGACATAGTCCTGTCTCAGCTCCTCAGCCTCGCTTCCGAGCGAGGCCGGCGCCTCGGGGGGGTGCGGGGGCAGGGCGGCATAGGCGTCATAGTCCGCCGCGAAGGCGGCCTTCTGCTCAACGGCCCAGGACTGCACCCAGGCCCGGGCTTCACGCTCCTTGCGGGCGTTCAGCAGGTCCATCAGGCGGTTTCCGCCGTCCATCAGCCCGGTCAGCCGTTCGACCCTCGCGTCCATGAGGCCGGTATAGGCGCCGCTCCACTGCGCAGCCTCGGCCAGCCACTCCTGTATGGAGGCGGCCATGACCTGGTCGGACTGGACCTGGGGTGGCGCGACCGGTTCAGCGAAGGCCGTCGCCGGGACCGCACCAAGAAGGACCGCCGAAACGACGGCGGCGAGCTGATGACGCATCCTGAATTCCCCAAGCCTCAGAAATCGAGGTCCGCATAGTGCCCTGACGGGGGCACGCCTGGGAAGCGGTCTGCAAGCAGAGGGCGAAAACAGGGGCGGGATTTCAGCTTCATGTACCAGGTCTTGAGACCCGGATAGGAGGCCCAGGCGACCTCGCCGAAATAGTCCAGCACCGACAGATGGGCGGCGGCGACGATGTCGGCCTGGCTGATACGGCGGCCGGCGAGGGCGTCGCGCTGGGCCAGCAGGCCTTCCATCATCGCCAGATGGGACCTCAGCGCCTCTCGCCCCGCGCGCAGGGCGCGGGCCTCGGGCGGGCCGAGACGGAGAAGGGGCTTCTCCATCCGCTCATGCAGCAGGACGGCGTTGACCTCGTCGGTGAAGCGCCGGTCGAACCAGGCCAGCAGGCGGCGGACCTCGGCGCGCTCGGCGGCGTCGGCGGGCAGAAGGAGGGGTTCGTTGGTCCGCTCCTCCAGCCAGCCGAGGATGGCGGCCGGTTCGCACAGGGTCAGGGGACGGCCGGCGGCATCGGACAGCTGGAGCACAGGCGGCATGCCTGACGGGTTGAGTGTCGCGACGGGGCAGCCGTCCTCCCACGGGCGGACGGGGGTTTCCGAGAACTCCAGTCGCGCCTCGCCCAGCGCCAGCCGCACGGCGCGGGAGCCCGGATCGAAGGCGAAATGATAGAGGACGCAGGCCGACATGGCCGATGCATGCACCGGCGGGCGTTAATCCCGCGTTAGCTGTCTTGAAGCGTTTCCACCCCGGGCGGCTCGTGAAGTTCGGCGCGGCCGCGCGGGTCCGGGTGGATGAGGATGTCCGCACGTGGAAAGGCGGCCAGCAGGCGGTTCTCGGCCTCGACCACGATGGCGTGGGCGGCGTCGAGGGTCAGGGTCGGCTCGAGGTCGACATGCATCTGGATCATCATGGCCGGGCCCGCCATCCGGGTGCGCAGCTGGTGGACGCCTGAGATGCGGGGATCGGCGAGGACGGCGGTGGTGATGGCGATGCGGTCTGCATCGGGCACGGCCTTGTCGACCAGATGGTCCGCGGCGCTCCTCAGGACTCCCAGGGCTCCCCAGAACAGCCAGACCGCGACGATCAGGCCCGCCGCCGCGTCCAGACCCGGCGCGGCCAGGAAGGTTCCGGAGATCACCCCGATCAGGACCACGCCATTGGCCGCCAGGTCGCCGGCATAGTGGGCCCGGTCGGCCGCCACGGCCAGGGAGCCGCTTTTTCGCATGGCGCGGCCCTGCATCCAAACCAGCCAGCCGGTCAGGGCGATCGAGATCAGGATGACCAGAACGCCCCAGTATCCCGAGGTGACGGGACGGGGGTCGAAGATGCGCTGCACGGCCTCCCAGCCGATGAACAGGGCCGAGGCGAAGACCAGCCCCGCCTGGACCAGTGCGGCCAGGGCCTCGCCCTTGCCGTGACCGTAACGGTGGTCCTCGTCGGAAGGCGCGGCGGCCCAGCGCACGGCGAAGAACACGCCCAGCGACGCCAGCAGGTCCAGCGCCGAATCGGCCAGCGAGGCCAGGATCGACACCGAGCCGGAGGCGCCCAGGGCGAAGGCCTTGAGCGCGATCAGCACCACGGCGACCCCGACCGACAGCCGGGTCACGGCGCGGGTGGCGGCATGGCCTTCGGCGTGGAGAACATGGGCGGAGGCGGCGGACGTCATTGACGCCTTGTCGCGGAAAGCCCGCGCCCTGCCAAGGTCAAGGCGATCAGTCCGTTAGCGGGATCGTCACGAAACCGCCCCATGGTGCGAGCCCGATAGGGCGGGAGCCTGACGCTCCCTGCGGAGGTTGCGACCTGGAACCGGCAGACCCAGCCATGGAGGACGTCCGCTGGATCGGGCGCGGCGAGGCCCTGGCCCGGCTCGGGGTCAAGACCCAGACCCTCTATGCCTATGTTAGCCGGGGCCGAATCGCGGCCCGACCTGACCCCTCGGATCCGCGCCGCAGCCTCTATGCCGTACAGGACATCGCCCGGCTGACGGGCGACACGGTCGATGACGACGAGCAGGCGGCGCAGCGGCGCATTCCGCGCATGGCGGGCCGAGGCGAGGCCGAGGTTTGTTCGTCCCTGACGGCGATCGCCGACGGGCGGTTGTTCTATCGCGGGCTCGACGCGACCCAGCTGGCCGAGACGGCGACCCTTGAAGACGTGGCCCGCCGCCTGTGGGACGCCCGGCCAGCCAATCCCTTCGCCGAGATACGGCCACGCGTCGGCGCCGTCCCCGGCGGCTCCGTACGGGCCCGGTTGTTTGCAGCCCTCGCCCGCCGGGCCGAGGAGGATGCCGACCCCAAGGCGCGCACGGTCGAGACCTTGAGACTCGAGTGCGCCCGGGTGCTCGACGAGGCGGTGGACGCCGCCGCCGGTTCGGGACCGCGCCTGTTCCTGCACCAGCGGCTGGCCCGGTCATGGAAAACCCCCGACCGGGACGCCCACCTGATCCGGCGCGCGCTCGTGCTGGCGGCGGACAATGAGATGAATGCGTCGGTGCTGGCTACACGGGCGGCGGCGGACGGCGGCGCGGCGCCGGCGGCGGCGGCCTTCGCCGGCCTGCTGACCCTGGCCGGGTCCGACATGATGGCGGAACTCACCCGGGCGGCCGACTGGGTCGTCGCGGTGCGGCGTCAGGCCACGGACGCGGCGCGGCGCGCCCATGCGGCCGGCGGTCTGGCGGGATTCGGCAGCGCGGAATATCCGGCCGGCGACCCGCGCGCCGCGGCCTTGCTGGCCGCCGCCGATCTGCCGCCCGACCTGTCGCGCGCGCTGCTGGAGGGCCAGACGGCGACCGGCCGGCCGGCCAATTTCGGCCTCGCCCTCGCGCTCGTCGCGCGGCGACTGGAGCTGCCGCGCGACGCCGCCGGAGACCTGCTGTTGCTCGGCCGGCTGGCCGGGCTGCTGGGGCACGCGCTGGATCAGTCGACGAACGGCTCGCCTATCCGCGCGCGATTGCGCTATGTGGGACCCGAACCGGGCGCGCACTGACGGCCCTTTTGTTTGGGGACGTGCGTGGCGGACTGGATTGCGGCGATCATTCTGGGCCTTGTCGAAGGCCTGACCGAATTCATTCCGGTCTCCTCCACAGGCCACCTGCTTCTGACGCAAAAGCTGCTTGGCCTGACCGATCCGCGCTGGAGCTCCTTCGTCGTCCTGATCCAACTGGGCGCCATTCTGGCGGTCGTCGCCCTGTATTTCGCCCGGCTGTGGAAGGTGCTCATCAGCCTGCCCACCGATCCGAAGGCGCGGCATTTCGCCATCAGCATCCTGATCGCCTTCCTGCCTTCGGTGATCGTCGGGGTCTTCCTCTACGACTTCATCAAGGCGGTGCTGTTCAACGTCGAGGGCGACACGGCGGTGACGGTGATCTGCGTCTCCCTGATCCTCGGCGGCTTCGGTCTGCTGGCGCTCGAGCGGTTCGCGCCGAAGCCGACGGCCGACGACGCCATGACCCTGTCCTGGAAACGGTCGCTGGGCGTGGGCCTGTTCCAGTGCCTGTCGGTGATCCCCGGCGTCTCGCGGTCGGGCGCGACCATCGCGGGCGGACTCAGCCTCGGTCTCGACAAGCGGGCGGCGGCCGAGTTTTCGTTCTTCCTGGCCATTCCCACCATGGTCGCGGCCTCGGGCTGGGACATCATCCAGAGCGGGGCGACGATCGACTGGGACTTCGGCGGGATCATCGCCGTCGGCTTCGTGGTCTCGTTCATCAGCGGCTGGATCGTCGTCAAGGCCATGGTCGACTTCGTCGCCAGACACGGCTTCGCCCCCTTCGCCTGGTGGCGGATCATCGTCGGTGTGATCGGTCTCGGTCTGGTCTGGGCCGGTCTGGCCTGACTCAGGCCGCCGGCGCTTCGGCGAACTGCCCGCCGCGGCGATAGCGCCACAGGTAGGACGGGGCGATGGCCTCAATTCCCGTGGGTTCAATGCCCAGCGTGGCCAGACCCTCGGCCCCCTCGGCGACGACATTGTCGCTCTCCAGCAGCACCACCTGATCGCGGGTCAGGACCGGCGGGATGCCGACCATGGCGGTCAGCTGGGCCATCGAGCCGATGGCGCGGGCCGCGAAGAACGGCAGGGGGATGAGGCCGAAGCTGCGATAGGTCTCGCGCCGGATCAGTTTCAGCACGTCCTCGAAGGTCATCACGGCCGGCCCGCCGAGCTCGAAAGTGCGGCCGGCAGCCTCGGGCGCCGCCGTCGCGCGGGCGATGGCCTCGGCCACGTCGGCGACATAGACCGGCTGGAATTTCGTCTGGCCGCCGCCGATCAGCGGCAGGGCCGGGGCGATGGAGGCCAGGGCGGCGAACCGGTTCAGGAAGTCGTCGCCGGCGCCGAAGACGATCGACGGGCGGATCACCACCGTGTCCGGCTTGACCTCGCGCACCGCCATCTCGGCCGCGGCCTTGGACAGGGCATAGTCGGAGCGGCTCTCGGGACTGGCGCCGATGGCCGAGATCTGGACCAGACGGTTGACGCCGCCGGCGGCGCAGGCCTCGGCGATGTTCCGCGAGGCGTCGACGTGCAGGGCGTGGAAGGTGCGGCGGCCTGATTCGTACAGGATTCCGACCAGATTGATCGCCGCATCGGCGCCGCGCAGGGCCGCCGCGACCTCCTCCGGACGTGTGACGTCGCAGCGAACCGACTGGAACTGGCCGACCGAACCCGAGGTCTGGAGCTTCCAGGCGCGGTCAGGCCGACGGCATGCGATACGGACGCGCCAGCCGCGTTTGGCCAGCGCCTGGACGACCTGGCTTCCGACGAAACCCGAGCCGCCGAAGACGGTGACAAGGCCGGGGGCGACTTCGTTCATGACAGGCTCCGAAAGGCGACGGTGCGAGGACGGGAAACCCTCGACGCGCCGGGGATTAGACGATGGCCGCGATGCTCGCAACGCAAAGGCCGCAAATCCCTGTTGACCGGCCCCTGACCCTGCCTTAAGGGTCCGCGCCTTCCGGACGGATATGTGTGCAAGCGCGAAACGTCTGGGCCCAGGTGGCGGAATTGGTAGACGCGCTGGCTTCAGGTGCCAGTGATAGAAATGTCGTGGAGGTTCGAGTCCTCTCCTGGGCACCAATATTCAGACGGCGTCGCGCTTCGGTGCGGCGCCGTTTGTGTTTTGGGGCTGTGGCGAGTGATTAGTGGTTAGTGGCTGACGGCGGAACAGGCGGCGTCCGGATATCGCGACCCGTGAACCTGCCCCCACTAACCACTAACCACTAATCACTGACCACGAACCACTCCGAGCCGGAGGGAGACATCCCCGCCGCCGCACGCTAGTTGAGGGCCTGAAAGGGTTTCACGAATGACGGTGTTCCTCCACGAAGGCGACCTGCCCAACGGCCTCGATCTCGGGCCCGAAGTCGCCATCGATTCCGAGACCATGGGGCTGCGCTTCCGGCGTGATCCGCTCTGCGTGGTGCAGCTGTCGGCCGGGGACGGCGACGCCCATGTCGTGCGCATGAACCGCCCGGGCTATGACTGCCCGAATCTGAAGCGGCTGCTGACCGATCCGAAGGTGCTGAAGCTGTTCCATTTCGGCCGGTTCGACATCGGCATGTTCCAGCTGCATCTCGGGGTCGAAACCCGTCCGGTCTATTGCACCAAGATCGCCTCGAAACTGGCCCGCACCTATACCGACCGCCACGGCCTGAAGGATGTCGTGCGCGAACTGGTCGGGGTCGACCTGTCCAAGGCGCAGCAGTCGAGCGACTGGGGCGCGGCCGAACTGTCGCCGGCCCAGCTGGAATACGCCGCGTCGGACGTCCTGTACCTGCACGCGGCCAAGGTCCGGCTGGACGAGATGCTGGCGCGCGAGGGCCGGACCGAGCTGGCCCGTAAGTGTTTCGACTTCCTGCCAACCCGCTCGGCGCTTGATCTGGCGGGCTGGGACGAGATGGACGTGTTCGCGCACACCTGATGACCGATCCCGCCGACAGCCACGCACATCAGGACGAGGCCCGCGTCGCCGCGACGGCCAGGGCCTTCCGTGCGCGGTCACGCCGGGTGCAACTGCTGCGCCGCATCCTGCCGGTGGCGATCATCGTCCTGGCGGGTGGCACGGTCAGCTGGATCGTGCTGCGCAGCGTCATGTCCGACGTCGAGCGCAAGGCCGGGACCAGCCGGGAAATTCGCCTCGATGCGCTACGGTTCCACGGCCAGGACGCGGCCGGTCGCAGCTTCATCATCGCCGCCGAGGGCGCCGTGCGCGATCCGGATACGGGCCGCTACCGGCTGGTCGGCCCGGCGCTGCGGCTGAACCTGGGGGGCCGCAAGGTGACGACCCTGACGGCCGACGGCGGGGTCTATGACGAGGCCGGCAAGACCGTGACCATCGGCCCGAATGTGCGGATTTCCGACGGCGGCTCGGGCTTTACGCTGGTGACGCCCGAGGCGGTGGTCGACACCGCGACCGGCATTGTGACCGGGAACAAGGGCGTCCAGGGCTCCGGGCCGCTTGGAACCATCTCTGCTTCGTCCTATGTGATCCGGGAACAGGGCGGGCGCGTCGAGTTTCGAGGCTCCGGCGAAAACAAGATACGCGGCACGATCAACGCCGGAGGGTCCAACCCATGACCAGTACCCGAGTCCTGACCATCGCGGCTGCGTCGCTGGCGCTGCTGGCGCTACCGACCATGGGCGACGCCCAGACGGCGCCCCGGATTGGCGAGGGTGCGATCTCCTACGGCGCTGACGCCGGCGAGGCGACGCCGAACAGCCTGACCCTGCGCGGGCGCGCTGAAGTCATCCAGGGGCAGAACCGTCTCCGCGCTGACGCCATCAATGGTTCCGGCGCCGATAGCGGAATCGAGCGGATCGAGGCCAGCGGGAACGTCTATTTCGTCACGCCTGATCAGACCATTCGCGGCGACCGGGCCGTCTATACGCCCGGGGACAATCTGGTGGTCGTGACGGGCGACGTCATCGTGACCCAGGGCCAGAATGTCATGACGGGCGGCCGGCTGACCTACAATACGGAGACCCAGGCGGTCACCATGGCCGGCGGCGCCGGATCGAACGGCGGCCGCATCCGCGGCGTCTTCTACCCAGACAGCAGCGGGAACTGAGCCCCGGCTCCGTCTGATCATTGGCCCGTAAGGAACTCTCAGCCCTCAATGTGATCGAGACGCCGGCGATCCCGGCGGTCGAGCCCGCGCGCCCGACGGGCCTGCGGGTCGATCATATCGCCCGCGCGTTCGGTCAGCGGCAGGTGGTGCGCGACGTCTCCCTGCATGTCGAGCGCGGCCAGGTCGCGGGCCTGCTGGGGCCCAACGGCGCCGGCAAGACCACCTGTTTCTACATGATCACCGGCCTGATCCCGCCCGACAGCGGCACGATCTGGCTGGACGGCGAGGACATCACGGCCCAGCCGATGTACCAGCGCGCCCGCATGGGTCTGGGTTATCTGGCGCAGGAGGCCTCGATCTTCCGCGGCATGACGGTCGAGCACAACGTCAAGGCGGTGGTCGAACTGCACCACACCGGCCAGGCCGCCATCGCCGAGGAGACCAGCCGCCTGCTGGAAGAGCTGCGTATCGACCATTTGCGCCATGCCCCGGCCTCGGGCCTGTCGGGCGGCGAGCGGCGGCGCTGCGAGATCGCCCGGGCGCTGGCCGGCAAGCCCAGCTTCATGCTGCTGGACGAACCCTTCGCCGGCATCGACCCCCTCGCCATCGCCGACATCCGCCAGGTCATCCGCTATCTGGCGGGTCAGGGCATCGGCGTGCTGATCACCGACCACAACGTCCGCGAAACGCTGGAAATCATCGACCACGCCTCGATCATCTCGGGCGGGTCGGTGCTGTTCGAAGGCAAGGCCGAGGACGTGATCCGCGATCCGGAAGTGCGCCGGGTCTATCTGGGCGACATGTACGGCTGAGGTTTCGCGCCTACTCCGTCCCCAGACTCAGCCGGCTGATCAGCACCGCCGCCCGTTGCGCCTGACGCACCAGACTGTCCAGATCGACCCATTCGCCGTCGGCGTGAGCGTTGCCGCCGGCGATGCCGAGGCCGCCCAGCGTATCCACATCCTCGGCCACGAAGCCGCTGTCGGCGGCGCCGCGGCGGGCGGGGTCGTATTCGGACATCTGAGGCAGGCCGAGGTCGCGGTTGACGTCGTTCAGGCGGGCCAGAAGCGCGCGGTTGCCCTCGGTCGGGGCCATGGGGGGATAGCCGCCCTCGGCGAAGACCAATTCCGCCCCGGTTCGCGGCAGGTGGTCGTCGACGATGGCCTGCATCCGGCCGCGGACGCGCTCGTCCTGTTCGCGGGTCAGGGTGCGCAGGTCGCCGCGGGCGATGGCGGTCGAGGCGACGATATTGGTCTTGCCCGAGGCGGTGACATTGAAGCCCTCCGTGTCGATGGCGGCGGGCGTGCCCCCGGCGACCACGCCGACATTGTAGGTCAGGTTCGGCTCGGGCAGGTCGCGGCGAAAACCGTCGAGGATGCGGGCCAGCTCATAGATGGCGCCGTAGCCGAGGGCGTCGTTGAACACCCCGCTGGAATGGCCGGTGCGGCCGGTGGCGGTGAGGGTCCAGTTGGCGGCGCTACGGCGGGCGATGGTGCCGAAGTCGGCGCCATCCTCGACAGCCAGGTTCTCGAACTCCAGGGCATACGCCGCGGCGCGGCCGGCCTCGATCAGGTCGCGGCGGGCGACGGCCACTGGCGACCCGATCCGCTCCTCGTCCCCGGTCAGGAAGACGGTGATGTTGGCGTCGTCGAGCTTTCCCGCCGCCCGCATGGCCCGCAGGGCGGCGATGATGACCGCGATGCCGCCCTTGTCGTCGCCTATGCCCGGGCCGGTGGCGCGGGCGCCGTCTCGGACGAAGCGTTGGAAAGGATTGTCGGCCTCGAAGACGGTGTCGAGGTGGCCGATCAGCAGGATGTTGCGGCCCGGGCCTGCATGGGTGGCGATCAGGTGGCCGGCGCGGCCGGTCTCGGTCATGTCGACCCAGCGGACCTCGAAGCCCAACGACTCCAGTTCGGCCCGGACCATGTCGCCCACGACGCGGACTCCCTCGAGATTCAGGGTACCGCTGTTCTGGTTCACCATCCGCTCGAGCAGGGCGATGTGGCGGTGATGCTCGCGCTCGACGGTCCGCATCATCGTCTGTTCGGCGGGGGTGGCCCCGTTTCCGGTAGTGGACTGCGCGAGGGCCGCGGCGGGCGTGAGAAGGAGCAGCAGGGCGGCAAGGATCAGGCGCATCGGGGCTCTCGCTCGGGACGGACGGTCTGGACAGGGGAGCAAAGCGCGGGCGGCAGGTCCAGCGGTTTAGAACGCCGTTAACCGGTCAGGCCACAAGGTGGCCGCAGCAAGTTTCGGGCCACGCCCGGACCCAGGGGAAAAAGAACGTTGCTCGGACAAAGGCTGGAGATTCGGCAGGGCCAGGGGCTGGTCATCACGCCCCAGCTGCAGCAGGCGATCAAGCTGCTGCAACTGTCGAACCTCGAGCTGGAGGCCTTCGTCGAGGCGGAGCTGGAAAAGAACCCGCTGCTGCAGCGCGAGGACGCCGAGCCCGGCGGCGAGATCGATGCGCCGGTCCCGGTCGAAAGCCACGACGCAGCCGAAATGAGCTTTGACGAGGGCCGGGTCACGGACGCGGACCGCACGCTCGATGCGCGCTCTGACGATGTCTATGGCGACGCCAGCCCCGGTGAGCGCACCTCGGACCGGATGGAGGATGTCGGCGTCGGCGAGGCCCAGGTCGGGCTGAACGACTGGTCCCGCGCCGGCGCGGGCGGCGGCCTGCCCGACGGCGAGGGGCGCGAACAGCCTGACAGTCGCGAGATGACCCTGTGGGAGCATCTGCAGGCCCAGGCGTCGCAGGCGGCCTTCTCGCCCTCCGACCACGCCATCGCCCTGACCCTGATCGATTCCGTCGATGAGGGCGGCTATCTGCGCGGCGAACTGGCCGAGATCGCCGACCGGCTGGGGATCACGCTGGAGCGGGTCGAGGCGGTTCTGGCGGTCTGCCACGGGTTCGAGCCCACCGGCGTCATGGCCCGCTCGGTGCCGGAATGCCTGAAGCTGCAGCTGATCGAGCGTAACCGGTTCGATCCGGCCATGGGCTGTCTGCTCGACAATCTGGACCTGCTGGCCAAACGGGACCTGTCCGGTCTGCGCCGGGTCTGCGGTGTCGACGCCGAGGACATGGCCGAGATGATCGCCGAGCTGAAGGCCCTGACGCCCCGGCCCGGCGCGGGCTTCGGCGGCGAACCGGCCCAGACGGTGATCCCCGACGTGCATGTGCGGTCCGATCCGGCCGGCGGCTGGAAGGTCGAGCTGAACGCCGACACCCTGCCGCGGCTGATCATGGACAAGCGCTATCACGGGGTGGTCGCGGCGGGCTCGCGCTCGGACGTCGAGAAGACCTTCGTCGCCGAATGCGCGGCCCAGGCCAGCTGGCTGGTCAAGTCGCTGGACCAGCGGGCCAAGACCATTCTGAAGGTGTCTTCCGAGATCGTGCGCCAGCAGGACGCCTTCCTCGCCTTCGGCGTCGAGTTCCTGCGCCCGCTGAACCTGAAGACCGTCGCCGACGCCATCGGCATGCATGAATCGACGGTCAGCCGGGTGACCTCGAACAAATACGTCTCGACGCCGCGGGGCGTGTTCGAGCTGAAATTCTTCTTCACGGCGGCGATCCAGTCGTCCGACGGCGGGGCGACCCATTCGGCCGAGGCCGTGCGTCACCGGATCAAGGCCATGATCGACGGCGAGGGCCGCGACGGCGACGTCCTCAGCGACGACCGGATCGTGGAGATTCTCAAGGAGACGGGCATCGACATCGCCCGCCGCACCGTGGCGAAATACCGCGAGGCCCTGCGGATACCGTCGTCGGTCGAGCGCAAGCGGATGCTGAAGACGGGTTAGGCGTGTTGCGTTCTCCCTCCCCTTCATGGGGAGGGACGGCGAGGCGCAGCCGAGCCCGGGTGGGGCACGCCAGTCCCGCGGTGGCGGCGCCAGGCTTTGAAATTCTCCACCCGGTCGCTGCGCGACCTCCCTCCCCACTTCGGGGGAGGGAGAACCGACCCGATAACCTTCACCACATTTCGGTGATCGGCGTTGACACCATTCGCGATCGGTCGCGTTCTATCACCATGCAAATCCAGGTCAGTGGTAAACACGTAGATGTCGGCGACGCGTTAGGCTCGCGCATCTCCCAGGAACTCGAAGACGGGATCGGCAAATATTTCGAACGAGGGGCGCAGGACGCCGAGGTCGTGGTGTCGAAAGACGGCCACGGCTTCAAGGTGGACTGCTGGGTCCGCCTCGCGTCGGGAGAGGCCATCGTCACCAGCGGTCTGGGCGGCGACGCCCACGGGGCCTTCTCCGATTCACTCGAAAAGCTCGAGAAACGGGTCCGACGCTACAAGCGCCGGCTCAAGAACCACCACGCCGGACCGCGTGGCCTGTCGCCCGAGAAGACCGAGAACGCCGCGCGTGAAGTGGCCCGCAGCATGGTCCTGCGCAGCCCTGACGCGGTCGAGGATGACGCCTTCGGCGACGCCGGAGCGCCGGACGAGCCGCCGCCCGTCGGCATGGTCATCGCAGAAACCGAGGCCGAGATCCGCACCATTACCGTGGGCCGGGCTGTTCTCGAGCTCGACATGACGGGCTATCCGGTCGTGCTGTTCCGCAATGCGGCGCATGGCGGCATCTCGGTCGTCTACCGCCGTCCCGACGGCAATGTGGGCTGGATTGATCCCGAGCGAACGGTGAAGTCGATCAATGGACACGGTTCGGTAAACGGTAGCGGCGTATAGTCTTCCCCAATCGAGGCGGGTGGTCTAAAGGGCCCCCGCCCATTCGGGATGTGTGGGCAGAGTCGGGAATTCCTTTATGGACATCGGTGAATTGCTGGCGGACGGCGGCGTCGTCCTGCGCAGCGGCGCCTCGTCAAAGCGTCAGGCCTTGCACACGGTGGCGGAAGCCGCCGCGCAGGCCCTCGGAATGCCGGAAAACCGGATCATGGAGGCCTTGCTCGAGCGCGAGGCCCTGGGTTCGACGGGTCTGGGTTCGGGCGTCGCGGTTCCGCATGCCCGGCTTGAAGGCATTTCGCGGGTGACCGCCGTGTTCGTCCGGCTGGAAACGCCCGTCGCCTACGGGGCCGTGGACGATCGGCCCGTGGACCTGCTGTTCGCCCTGTTCGCGCCGCCATGTGACGGCGCCGAGCATCTGCGCGCCCTGGCCGCGGTCTCGCGGGCCCTGCGCTCGTCAGAGATGCGCGAGCAACTGCGTCAGGCGCGGACCACGGACGCGATCCGGGCCCTGTTCGTCCGCGACAGCATTCCGGCGACGGCAGCCTGAGCCTCGCATACTGCGACTAGCCCGAGACGAGACGGGTTCATCACAGCGAGCACAACGGGGTCACAACGGACGCCACGGGTCCGTTTGGGCTGACAGATCCGCGTCCGCCATGCTGGCACTGAGCCCGAACAATGCGGCGTACGCCGCAATCCAGTGAGGCGCGCTACAGGGCTCCAACCCTGACCGGCGTTCGATCCCGTTGCGTTCGCTGTGAACCCGTTGTGCCCGTTGTGATGAAACGAACTGCCGCCCCCTAGTGAACGGAAACCGGCTCCAGTTCGTGGGCCACGGCGGCGGCGAAGGCGGCCTCGCGGTCCATCATGACGGCCAGACGTTCGCCGTCGGCGCCATGAACGGCGTAAAGGGTCGCCTCGGGGTCAATCGACAGGCCCTTGACCTCGGTCACCGCGACGTCGGCCATCACGTCCGAGGCGCGGATCTCGCGCACATAGACGAGGTCCGGCGCGCCCAGCCCCCTGAAATCTTCCTTGGTCATGATCGTGGTGGGCGTCATCGAGACCGCCTCCTTGTACTGAACTAACGCCCGAAAGGGCTTTGGGGTCCGGCCCCGAAAGCGGCGACCGGAGACGGCCGGCTGTCAGCCGGTGGTGATCGGTATCCGCCGTACCGCCGGCAGGTCCGCGGGCCGGCTCATATCGACGTGCAGAAGTCCGTGCTCGAGCTGGGCTGCGTCGACATCCAGCCCGTCGGCGAGGACGAAGCTGCGCACGAAGCCACGCCCGGCGATGCCGCGATGCAGAAAGGCCTGGTCGGCCTGGTCGGGCGCCGGTTCGCGCTTGCCGGCGATGGTCAGCTGGCGGCCTTCGAGGGTGATCATCAGGTCGTCGGGGCCGAAGCCCGCGACGGCCAGGGAGATGCGCACCGAATGCTCGCCCCGCTGTTCGACATTGTAGGGGGGATAGCTGTCCGCGGCGGCGCGGGCGGCCCTGTCGATCAGGGCCCGGGTATGGTCGAAGCCGAGCAGGAAGGGGCTGTCGAACAGGATGGTGCGCGTCGTCATCGTCTCTCGCCCCCGAAGCAGGCCTCAGGCCGTCTGCGCCCCCCGTGATCGGCGGGGCGCCGGCCGTTGAGTCCTAGATGGTGCGCGGGCGCCCGCCGGTCAACGGCGACGGAACAGCCGCGCGTCGGCTGACCAGGCCCCGGCGCCGTGGGTCGCGAGGAGCAGGCCCGCCAGCACGCACATCATCGGGCCGAACAGTTCGCGCGGGATGTCGGGGAAAATTCCCTGCGTCGGGGCGATCAGGGCCACGGCCACCAAAAAATTCAGGGACAACAGCAGGCCTGCCCAACGGGTCAGCAAGCCGGGGATCAGCAGCACGCCGATCAACATCTGGGCCCACACCGACACCGGTGCGGCGAGTGCGGGCATCGGGGCGTTCAGGGCGGTCAGGAAGCCCTGGAACTCGTCCATGCGCTCGGCCGAGGTGATGTTGTCCCAGACGCCCCAGATCAGAAAACCGCCGAGATAGAGCCGCAGCAGCAGAAAGGCGGCGTCCTCGCCGCGCTTGAGGGCGTCGAGCCCGAGCCAGTTCTTCATCATCGTCTCCGGAAAAAGAGGGGGGTTGCGGCCCCCCGGATGGACGAAGGTCCCGCGGCTTGCCGCGGGGCCTTCGAGGGTAGAGCCTGGCGGCGTCGAACCGCTGACTGATTGCATGCCAGGCCCTGCTCCGGCGGGTCAGTCTTGCGGCTGATCCAGTGAGGCCAGGCCCTCTTCCGCAATGGCCCGTCGCACACCTGTGGCGTCCTTCAGTATGGCTTCAAGGGCCAGGCGATGGGCGTGCGGCAGGGCCTCGTCGGCCGGAACCTCGACGTCCGGCGGAACGCCCACGCCCTCCCAGTTTGCCCCGGTGATCATGTTGCTGACGATTCCCATCGGGATGAAGGCCACAAACCCGCCGCTGAGCGGTCGGTACCCACCCGGGGTCGCCGCGCCGGAGGTCGTCTGACCGACCAGGGTCGCCCGTCCCATGGCTTGCAGATCGTAGGCGAACTCCTCCGCCCCCGAACCGGTGCCTTCGTCAATCAGCACATAGACGGGTTTGCCGGCGAACCCCGGGGTCCGGGGCTCCGCATGGAAGATCCTGCTCTGTGACGGGTCAGACACCACCTCAAGACGGACCGTGGCCGTGCGCTCCGCGACGAGGTGGCCGATCACATTGGCCACGCCGGCCGGCTCGCCACCCGGTGTTCCGCGCACGTCGATGATCAGCGCGCCAGTGTCGGCCAGCAGGCTCATGGCGGCGGCCAGTTTCTCGACACCGGGCGGCGTATCGAGAAGCAGGGTGAGGCGGAGATATCCCACATTGCCCGGCAGCCACCGGACCTCCGGTATCTCGCTGCCGCGCAGGCGCACCTCCTCGTGGAATTCAGCGAGCTCTTCCGCCGTCGGCGGCGCGTCAGTGAAGCCGGCGACGGCCTCCGGCCCGAAGTAACGGACACGGAAATGCCGATCGTTGACGATGGGAGAGATCTTGCTGTCGATCAGGGCCATCAGCTCCGCGCCGGACCGCGCGCTCCGGAACTCCCCGCGCCGCTCCATGGCCTCGATCTCGTTCGCCGCGGCGATACCGCGCTCGCGGAAGGCGAAGCGTTCGCGCAGGACCTGGGCCAGCGCCAGGATGACCGCCCGGTTCTCATCGGCGCTCACAGTTACGGCGGCGGGGTCCGGACGCTGCTGCGGCTGGCCCAGGGCGACGCCCGGGGCAAGGGCAAGAGCGAGCGCTGAGGCGCAGGCGGCGAAAATCGACGATGTGAGTTTGGGGGTCATGATGGGGCTCAACTCCGATGTGTATCGACATCAGAGAGGCGCCAAGCTTCGCGCATGGATGCACCGGAGGCCACCCGGCGTGTGTACCGGGTCATTCTGCCCCGAATACGGTCCCGAAATGGACGAAGGCCCCGCAGTTTCCCGCGGGGCCTTCGATGGTGGAGCTTAGCGGAGTCGAACCGCTGACCTCTTGCATGCCATGCAAGCGCTCTACCAGCTGAGCTAAAGCCCCAATCGTCAGGCCTGTCGGCCTTTCGGTCGGATCGCTTGGGGGCCGGGAGGCCCTGCTGCGAGGCGGCGGAACCTATGTCAGGGCCTGATCGCGATCAAGCCCGTATCCGCCATTTATTTTCGCCCCCGCCGAACCGCTGAAAAGCCGCCCGGCGGAGGTTGGAAAATGCCCTATTCGTCTTCCTTGGGCGTGAGGATTTCGTCCTCGAAGCCATCGTCGTCCTCGTCCTCGATGAAGGGGACGGAATCGTCGTCATCATCAGCCAGGACGTCGTCGTCCTCGACCGCCTCGCCCATGCCGGGCTCTTCGGTCGGATCGACGGGGGCGTCGTCGTCGTCGTCCGGCGTCAGGATGGGCTCGTGGCCTTCCTGATCGATTTCGGGCGTTGCGACCGCTTCTTCTTCCTCGTCCTCGTCGCCGTCGACCTTCTTGTCCTTGACCTGATCTTCATCAGCGTCGTCGGCCGGGTAGCCGGCCGGACGGCCGCGGCGGTTGCGCAGCTTCAGCGCCTCCTCCGGATCGAAGTCGGTCGAGCATTTGGGGCAGTGGGCGGGGCGACGGCCCAGGTCGTAGAATTTGGCCTGGCAGTTCGGGCAGACCTGCTTCTGGCCCAGTTCGGGTTTGGCCACGGTGGAAAGACCTTTGGCGGGAGTGGGGAAATGGGGCGGCTCCCTTGCCACCCCCTGACGCCGCTGTCAAAAGCCATCTCCGCGCGTCCGCCCCTGCAGAGCCTTTCCGGAGACCGCCGGGTGTCGATTCCCGCCCATCTGACCGCCCGCCGCAGCCCCCCGCTGTCCGGCCGGGTGCGGGCGCCGGGCGACAAGTCGATCTCCCACCGCGCCCTGATCCTGGGGGCCATGGCGACCGGCGTCACCGAGATCGAGGGCCTGCTTGAAGGCGACGACATCCTGGCCACGGCGCGGGCAGTCGAGGCCTTCGGCGCGACGGTCGAGCGGCAGGGTGAAGGGCGCTGCCGGGTGACGGGACAGGGCGGTTTCCGGCAACCGGCGGGCGTCATCGACTGCGGTAATGCCGGGACCGGCGTGCGGCTGCTGATGGGGGCGGCGGCGGGCTACGCCGTCACCACGACGTTTGATGGCGACGCGAGCTTGCGCAAACGGCCGATGAAGCGGGTGACGGGGCCGCTGGCCGGGATGGGCGCGCGGTTCGACTGGCAGACCATGGAGGACCGTTTGCCGGTCGCGGTCATCGGCGGCGGCCTGACCGCCATCGACTATGTCCAGACGGTCGCCTCGGCCCAGATCAAGTCGGCGATCCTGCTGGCCGGGCTCAACGCCGGGGGCGTCACCACGGTGACCGAGGCCGAGCCCAGCCGGGATCATACCGAGCGGATGCTGACGGCCTTCGGCGTCGAAGTCGGCGTCCTGCCGGTCGGCGATGGCAGGCGCGTCAGCCTTCAGGGCGGTCAGTGCCTGACCGGAACCGCCGTGGCCGTTCCCGGCGACCCGTCCTCGGCGGCCTTTCCGCTGGCGGCGGGGCTGATCGTTCCCGGGTCTGAGGTCACGGTCGAGGGGGTGATGCTGAACCCGCTGCGCACGGGCCTGTTCGAGACATGGCGCGAGATGGGGGCCGACCTGACCGTCTCGAACCGCCGCATGGCCGGGGGCGAGGAGGTCGGCGACGTCACCGCGCGGCATTCGAAGCTGAAGGGCGTGATCGTGCCGCCGGAGCGGGCCGCCTCGATGATCGACGAGTATCCGGTGCTCGCCGCGACCGCCGCCTTCGCCGACGGGGCGACGGTGATGCGCGGCGTCGGCGAGATGCGGGTCAAGGAAAGCGACCGCATCGCCCTGATGGCGGCGGGCCTGACCGCCTGCGGCGTCCGGGTCGAGGAGGAGGCCGAGGGTTTCACCGTCTTCGGAGGGCCGGTGCGCGGCGGGGCGACGGTGACCACCCATGGCGACCACCGCATCGCCATGAGCCATCTGGTGCTTGGGTTGGCGGCGGATCAGGCGGTGACGGTGGACGAGCCGGCGATGATCGCGACGAGCTTTCCGGGCTTTGTGGAGTTGATGTCCGGTCTGGGTGCGGATATCGCGGCATCCGAATGACTGTAGCCCTCATCATCGCCGTCGACGGCCCCGCCGCCTCGGGCAAGGGCACCGTCGCCGCGCGACTGGCCGCGCTCTATGGGCTGCCGCACCTCGACACCGGACTGCTGTACCGCGCCGTTGGCGTCGGCGTGCTCGACGCGGGCGGTTCACTGGACGACGAGGCCGCGGCCGTGGCTGTCGCCCGCGCCCTGAAGGCCGAGAACCTGCACGACGCCGACCGGCTGACCAGTGGCGAGGCCGGCGAGGCCGCCAGCCGGGTGGCGGGCTATCCGGGCGTGCGGGCCGCTCTGCTGGAGTTCCAGCGCGCCTTTGCGGCCCAGCGGGGCGGGGCGGTGCTGGACGGGCGCGACATCGGCACGGTCATCGCGCCGGACGCCCCGGCCAAGCTGTTCATCACAGCGACGCCCGAGGTTCGCGCCCTGCGCCGCTGGAAACAGCTGACGGGCCGCGGCGACGCCATCGCCTATGAAGACATGCTGGCCGACATCATGCGCCGCGACGAACGGGACGCCGGCCGGGGCGCGGCCCCCATGGTGCAGGCGCAAGACGCCGTCTTGCTGGATACGACCGATATGGATATAGAGACCGCCTTCGATGCGGCCCGCCGTATCGTCGAGGCGGCGCGTGTCCGGCACGGTCTTCAGGGGCCCTAAGGCAAATCCAGCGCGTCATCCTCGGCTTCCGCGGGCGCCCTGGCTCATTCGCCTCGCATCCTGACGACCTGATTACCCTTTCACACTCACCTCGCGCGGGGCCGTCCGGCCGCGCGCCATAGCCGTTAGAAACCCAACCACTGCATGACTGACACCAGCTTCTCCCCCTCGCGCGACGATTTCGCCGCGCTGCTCGACGAAACCCTTCAGGGCCGTGACCTCGGCGAAGGCCAGGTCGTTCACGGCCGCGTCGTCGGCATCGAAAAGGACATCCTGATCATCGACGTCGGTCTGAAGACCGAAGGCCGCATCCCGGCCCGCGAGTTCGGCATCGGCGAAGGCGCCGTCATTCCGAAGCTCGGCGACAATGTCGAAGTCTACCTCGAGCGCGTCGAGAACGCCCTGGGTGAAGCCGTCATCAGCCGTGACAAGGCCCGCCGCGAAGAAGCCTGGACCCGTCTGGAAGTCGTGTTCGCCGAAGGCCACCCGGTCAACGGCGCCATCGTTGGCCGCGTCAAGGGCGGTTTCACCGTCGACCTCGGCGGCGCCTCGGCCTTCCTGCCGGGCTCGCAGGTTGACATCCGTCCCGTGCGCGACGTCGGCCCGCTGATGGGCAAGGAACAGCCCTTCGCCATCCTGAAAATGGACCGTCCGCGCGGCAATATCGTCGTCTCGCGTCGCGCCATCCTGGAAGAAGCCCGCGCCGAACAGCGCACCGAACTGGTCGGCCAACTGCTGGAAGGCGAAGTCCGCGAAGGCGTGGTCAAGAACATCACCGACTACGGCGCGTTCGTGGACTTGGGCGGCATCGACGGCCTGCTGCACGTCACCGACATGTCGTGGAAGCGCGTCTCGCACCCCTCGCAGGTCCTCGCCGTCGGCGACACCGTCAAGGTCCAGATCGTCAAGATCAACCCGGACACCCAGCGCATCAGCCTGGGCATGAAGCAGCTGCAGACCGATCCGTGGGACGGCGTCGAAGCCAAATACCCGGTCGGCGCCAAGATGACCGGCCGCATCACCAACATCACCGACTACGGCGCGTTTGTTGAGCTGGAAGCCGGCGTTGAAGGCCTGGTGCACGTCTCGGAAATGTCCTGGACCAAGAAGAACGTCCACCCGGGCAAGATCGTCTCGACCTCGCAGGAAGTCGATGTGGTCGTGCTGGATGTCGACGCCTCCAAGCGCCGCATCTCGCTGGGCCTCAAGCAGGCCCAGGACAATCCGTGGGACGCCTTCGTGGCCGCCAACCCGATCGGCTCGACCGTCGAGGGCGAGGTCAAGAACGCCACCGAGTTCGGCCTGTTCATCGGCCTGGACAACGACATCGACGGCATGGTGCACCTGTCCGACCTGGACTGGAACGTCTCCGGCGAGGAAGCCATCCAGCGCTATCGCAAGGGCGAGACCGTCAAGGCCAAGGTGCTGGACGTCGACGTCGAGAAGGAACGCGTCTCGCTCGGCATCAAGCAGCTGGGCGGCGATCCGATGGAAGGCGATGTCTTCAAGAAGGGCCAGCAGATCACCGTCACCGTGACGTCGATCGAGACCGGCGGCATCGAGGTCAAATTCGGTGAAGACGACGCCCCGGCGACCGCCTTTATCCGCAAGTCCGACCTGTCGCGCGATCGCGCCGAGCAGCGCACCGAGCGCTATTCGGTCGGCGACCGCGTCGACGCCATGGTCACCGGCATCGACAAGGCCTCGCGCCGCGTCTCGGTGTCGATCAAGGCCCTGGAAATGAAGGACGAGGCCTCGGCCATCGAACAGTTCGGTTCGTCCGACTCGGGCGCTTCGCTGGGCGACATCCTGGGCGCGGCCATGCGTGAGAAGGCGGCGTCGAAGGAATAGTCTCCTTCGTCATCGTGAGAACGATCAGGCGGCCGGAGCGATCCGGCCGCCTTTTTCGTTGTCCGGGGCCGTACCACATTGACGGTACGCACCGCGTTCGCGTCCGTTAACCGACATTTCCGTGGTGAATACGTCACGAGGCCTTTTTCCCCCGACAGGTGAAGGCTAGGGTGGGGTTGCATCCTGCGTTCGGATGCGCCCGTATGCGTCCGGAACGCACGAAACAGGGCGGGGGCCTGACCATATGATCAAGTCAGAGCTGATCGAGAAGCTCGCAGCCGAGAACACCCACCTGACCCATGCCGAGGTCGAGCGGGTGGTCAATATCGTCCTTGGGCGAATGGTGGATTCGCTGGGTGACGGCGGTCGCGTCGAGCTTCGCGGCTTCGGCGCCTTTTCCGTACGGGGCCGCCCGGCGCGGGCCGGGCGCAATCCGCGGACCGGCGAAACCGTCGACGTGCCCGCCAAGGCGGTGCCCTTCTTCAAGAGCGGCAAGGAGCTGCGCGAGCGGCTGAACGCCGGGGACGCCTGACGCCATGGGAATGATCGCCGAGTTCAAGGACTTCATTTCGCGCGGCAACGTTATCGATCTGGCGGTTGGCGTCATCATCGGCGCGTCGTTTGGAAAGATCGTCACCAGCCTGGTTGAACAGGTGGTCATGCCGCCGATCGGCCTGCTGCTCGGCCGCGTCGATTTCTCCAACCTGAAATGGGTGCTGTCGCCCGAGGATCCGGCGACCGTGGCCATCGAGGAAGTGGCCATCCAGTACGGCGCCTTCATCAACACCCTGATTCAGTTCGTCATTGTCGCCTTCGTCATCTTTCTGATGGTCAAGGCGATCAACAAGATGCGCCGCGAGAAGGCGGCCGAGCCGGAGGCTCCGGCGGCGCCGACCGCGACCGAGGCCCTGCTGGCCGAGATCCGCGACGAACTGAGGGCCCGGCCGAAGGGCTAGACCCCCCTCACGCTGCGGAAGTCGCCATCTGTTGCTCTGCGGGTGCGCGAACGGCCGCGTCGGCCCTGGCGGGCACGGGTCTCAGACACATGGCGTAGTCGCCGTCGTAGGGGGTCGGCGACCACAGGGCCGGATCAGGACCGCCGGGCGCGAACCGCACATGGCAATGCCCCCAGCCGCCCTCGCGCCGCGTGCCCCGGGCGTGGTCGCCCAGCCGTTCCAGCAGATGCGGGCTGACCATCTGGATACGCAGCTTGGCGGCGCCCATCCGGCGGGCGCTGTCCTTCAGGGCGTCCATCAGGGCGGGAATGGCCGTGACGTCGTCGGCGAGCGCCTCGAGATCGAGGATTTCCAGAACCGGTGGCTCGAGAATGTTGGACTTGGCCATCATGGCCATGGCGTAGCCGGTGATTCCGGCCCCCCGGTTGAAGGCGAGCACCAGCGGCGGATCGGTCAGGTCGGGGTCGGCCAACCGCCAGCGGAGAATCTCGGGGCTGCGGTCGGCCAGCAGCCGGCCTTCGGCGCGCAGGGCCGCCCAGAATGCGGCATACCTCGATTGATCCCGGAAATCGCTGAGCACCGTCACGCCCTGCGGCAAGTCCAGGCGGGGCTTCGCCGACAGGCGGCGGTTCAGCAGCCGTTCGCCCCAGCGGGACACGATGTCGGGCGCCAGCCGGTAGGCGGCCCGGTAAAACCGGCCGCCGGCCAGCGTCAGCGGATTTATGATCCAGCTCAGTTTCAGCGCATGGGTCGGCTCGGGCCAGGGGCTCATGCCGTGGCGGACGTACAGGGGTTGGGACCTTGGATTGGCGTTGAAGACGTAGGCGGCGAACATGCCCGGCTGGCGGGCGAAGTCGCCGAGCAATTGCGTGCTGGCCCCGCGAACCGGCGGGGTCACGATGATCGAGAAGCCCGTCGCGCCATGCAGCGACTGATCGTTCAGCCAGAATCGCTGGACCAGATTGCCGACATGTCCGGCCGGCTGGCCGTCCGGACCGTCGACGACCCAGCCCGCGGGCGCGCCCGCGCTGATGCGCGCCGGATTGGCGTGCATCCATCGCCACCCGTCCAACGACCTCTGGGGCCAACCCACATGGCGGTGCAACGCCTGGAGAGCGGGAAAGTCCGTTTCGGTAGTTGGACGGCTGGGCATGGCAGGCGGATGTCTCATTGTGAGGCGAACCCCGCCCCATGAAGCCTGACACAGCAGCAGTCGGGCCATTCAGACACGAAGACGTCACCCCCTGATTCCGGTTTGACTCACGGGCGATTTGGAACAAAGAGTGAACAATCTGATCTCCGGACCTCCATGACCCCTGCTCGCGCGCTCTCGTCAGACGTCTATCCCGAGCGGCCCGCGCCGCTGGAAGAGGCGTGCGCGGCAGAGCCCCGCGACATGGCGGCCCTGCTACTGTTCGCCCTGTCGCGGCGGATCGGGGACGACCGGCGGCCGGTTCTGGTGACCGCGCCGCGGGTTTGGTTCGCGGAGTATGGACGGCCGTACGGACCGGGTGCGGCGGGCGTTCCGCTGATCCTGGCCCCGACCACGACGGCGGCCGAGGCGCTGTGGACCCTGGAACAGGCCCTGCGGTCGGGGGCCGTGGCCCTGGCGCTGGGGGCGGTGGACGGGGCGAGCTTGGCCCAGACGCGGCGGCTGGATTTCGCGGCGAAACAGGGCGAGGCGGTGGGGCTGATCCTGCCCCGTCGACTGGACGGACTTAGCGCGGCGCGGCGGCGCTGGCGCATCTCGACCTTCGAAAGCGCGACGGACCCCGACGATCCCCGGGCCCCCGGTCCGGCGCGGCTGATCGCCGAACTGGTTCGCGGCCGGGGCGAGCGGCCCGGCGCCTGGATGCTGGAGCAGGATGATGAGACGCATCGTCTCCGTCTGGCTGATCGACTGGCCGGTGACGGTCTGGCGGCGATCGGCCACGCGGGCGCGCCGTCCGGCCTCGCCGCCTGACCCCGCCCTTGATCCGCAGAACCCGTTCGCCCTGATCCTGAAGAACAGCCGGGGCGCGGCGATCCTGCACGCCCTCAATCCGGCCGCGCGCCGGGCCGGCCTGCGCCGGGGTCAGACCCAGGCCGACGCCCGGGCCATGATCCCGCAACTGATCTGCAAGCCCGCCGACCCCGAGGCCGACGCCCGCGCCCTGACGGCGCTGGCCGTCTGGGCCGAGCGTTGGTCGCCGTCGGTCAGCCTCGATCCGGCAGGCGAGGGGCTGGAGGGTCTGTTCCTCGACGTCACGGGCGCCGCCCACCTGTTCGGTGGCGAAAAGGCCCTGCTGGCCCAGATCCGCGACCGGCTGGCGGAGGCCGGGATACCGGCCCGCACCGCCCTGGCCTCGACGCCCGGCGCAGCCTGGGCGCTGGCCCGCTGGGGCGAGGCGGGGGGCGAGGGGGCGATCGCGGACGAGGACACCGTCCGGGACCGACTGGCGCCCCTGCCGGTCGAGGCCCTGCGGATTGACGCGCACACGCTGGCGCAGGCGCGGCGGTTCGGGCTGAAGCGGATCGGCGACCTCTATCCCATGCCGCGGGCGGGGCTGGCGCGGCGGTTCCGCGACGGGGCGGGCGTGGGGCTGGTCCAGCGGCTGGATCAGGCCCTGGGGTTCGCGGGCGAGGCCCTGACGCCGGTGCGGCCGCCGCCGAAATACCGGGCGTGGCGGACCTGGATGGAGCCGGTCGAGGATATCGAGGGCGTGGCGGCGCGGCTGGCGGAACTGGCCGCCGACCTGTCCGCGCCGCTGGTGCGCGACGGGCAGGGGGCGAAGGCCCTGACCCTGACCGGCTTCCGGTCCGACGGCGGGACGACGCATTTGTCCGTGCGCATGGGCCGGCCGGGGCGGGACGCGGCCATCTGGCTGCGCCTGTTCCGCGAGGCGGGGCTGGGGCGGCTCGAACTGGGCTTCGGCCTCGACGCCCTGATGCTGACCGCCGACGCCGTCGAGCTCATGACACCGCGGCAGGGCGCGCTGGAGAGCGAGGCGGAAGCGAAACAGGCCGAGAGCCTGGCCGCCCTGATCGACCGGCTGACGGCGCGGCTGGGCGAGGACCGGGTGCTGACGCCCGAGCCGGTGGACAGCTGGATTCCGGAGCGGGCCGAGCGGTGGCGGCCGGCGTTGGGGCGGTCGCCGGCGGCGGCGAACGGCGATGCGGGACGCCGCCCCATCCTGCTGCTTGATCCGCCGGAGCCGGTGGAGGCCATCGCCGAACTGCCCGACGGCGCCCCGGCCCGCTTCACCTGGCGCAGGCTGTCGCGGCGGGTGACCCGCGCCGACGGGCCCGAACGGCTGTCGCCCGAATGGTGGCGGCCCCGGCCGGACGACCGGCAGGTGCGCACGCGCGACTACTATCGCGTCGAGGATGACGCGGGCGGGCGCTACTGGCTGTTCCGGGAAGGGCTTTATGGCCGCGAGTTTTCCGGCGCGGCGGAGGAGCGGGCGCCGTCGTGGTGGATGCACGGGGTGCTGCCGTGACCGGCTGGGACGGCCAGTATGCCGAGCTCGGGGCCATGACCAATTTCAGCTTTCTGGAGGGGGCGTCGCATCCCGGCGAGCTGATGATGCAGGCGAAATCGCTGGGGCTGGCCGCCGTCGGGGTGGCGGACCGCAATACGCTGGCGGGCATGGTGCGGGCGCTGATGGGGGCGGAGGACGTTGACCTCCCGCTGGTCGTCGGGTCGCGGCTGGGCTTCACCGACGGGACGGAGCTGATCGTCTTTCCGCGCAACCGGGCTGCCTATGGCCGGCTGTGCCGGTTGCTGTCGCTGGGCAAGAGCGAGGCGGTGCCGCAGGCGGGCGCCGATCCCGAGGCCGACCGTATTGAAAAGGCCGAGACGCGGCTGACCTTCGAACAGGCCGTAGCCATGGGCGAAGGCATGATCGCGCTCGCCCCGGCGCCAGAGCAGCCCGATGGGGCGTTCGAGGCGCGGCTGGCGGCCTGGCGAAGGCGCTGGCCCGACGACCTGTATCTGGCGGCGGCACCGCTGTGGCGGGGCGACGACCGCAAGCGGCTGAACCGGCTGGCGGCGATGGCGCATCGCACGGGGGCGCCGATGATCGCCACCAACGCCGTGCTGTACCACCACCCCGACCGACGGACGCTGCAGGACGTCCTGACCTGCATCCGCGAGGGCACGACGATCGACAGGGCCGGACGGCGGCTGCAGGCCAATGCCGAACGGCATCTGAAGCCGCCGGCGCAGATGGCGCGGCTGTTCCGGGGGCATGAGGCGGCGCTGGCGCGGACCATGGCGGTGGCGCGGGCCTGCACCTTCTCGCTCAGGGAGCTAAGCTATCAGTACCCGGACGAACCGGTCCCGCCGGGCTATTCCGCCCAGGGCTGGCTGGCCCGGCTGACGCTCAAGGGCGCGCGGTCGCGCTGGCCCGGCGGCGTCCCGAAGGCGATCCGGGCGATCATCCTGAAGGAGCTCCGGCTGGTTCGGGAGCTGAAATACGCCCCCTATTTCCTGACCGTGAACGACATCGTCGCCTGGGCCCGCGCCCGGCCCGATCCGATCCTGTGCCAGGGGCGCGGCTCGGCGGCCAATTCGGTGATCTGTTTCTGTCTGGGGATCACCAATGTCGATCCCACCCGGCAGGAGGTGCTGATCGAGCGGTTCATCTCCTCGAACCGGTCCGAGCCGCCCGACATCGACGTCGATTTCGAGCACGAGCGGCGCGAGCAGGTGATGCAGTACGTCTATCAGCGCTACGGCCGCGACCGGACGGGGATTGTGGCGACCATCATCCACTACCGGCCGCGCTCGGCGATCCGCGACGTGGGCAAGGCCCTGGGGCTGACCGAGGACGTCACCGCCCGGATGGCCGACACGGTCTGGGGGTCATGGGGCTCGGAGGTGAAGGACGAGCACGTCGACCGGGCCGGGCTGAGCCGTGACGACGTGCGGATGAAACTGGCCCTCGAACTGACCGCTGAGCTGATCAAATTCCCCCGCCATCTGAGCCAGCACGTCGGCGGCTTTGTGCTCAGCCAGACGCCGCTGATCGAGATCGTGCCCATCGGCAATGCGGCCATGGCCGACCGGACCTTCATCGAATGGGACAAGGACGACATCGACTTCCTCAAGTTGATGAAGGTCGATGTGCTGGCGCTGGGCATGCTGACGGCGATGAAGCGGGCGTTCCGGATGATCGAGACCACCTACGGCCGGCCCCTGCCCGACACCGCGGCCGTGCCGGTCGAACGGCGCGGGGTCTATCGCATGCTGTGCCAAGCGGATTCGGTCGGGGTCTTCCAGGTCGAGAGCCGGGCGCAGATGTCGATGCTGCCGCGGCTGCGGCCGGTGGAGTTCTACGATCTGGTGGTCCAGGTCGCCATCGTCCGGCCCGGTCCGATCCAGGGGAAGATGGTGCACCCCTATCTGCAGCGGCGGCTGGAGCGGCGGACCCATGAGGCGCGGCACGGCGCGGGCAGCTACCACTTCTCCATGCCGGGCTCGGCCGCCGATCCGGACGAACTGGCCAATGTGCTGCGCAAGACCCTGGGCGTGCCCCTGTTCCAGGAACAGGCGATGAAGATCGCCATGGTCGCGGCCGAGTTCACCGGCGAGGAGGCCAACGGCCTGCGCCGGGCCATGGCCACCTTCCGGCACAACGACACGATCGGCAATTTCGAGGAGAAGATGGTCGGGCGGATGATCGCGCGCGGCTATGACGCCGATTTCGCGCAGAACTGTTTCAACCAGATCAAGGGCTTCGGCGAATACGGCTTCCCCGAGAGCCACGCCTGTTCCTTCGCCCATCTGGTCTATGTCTCGGCCTGGGTGAAGTGGCTGTATCCCGATGTCTTCGCGGCCTGTCTGCTGAACAGCCAGCCGATGGGCTTCTATGCCCCGGCCCAGATCGTCCGCGACGCGCGCGAACATGGCGTCGAGGTGCGGCACCCCGATGTCAACGCCAGCGACTGGGACGCCACCCTGGAGCCGCGCCCGCGCCGGCGGCGGCGGGCGCTGCGGCTGGGGATGCGGTCGATCGACGGGTTCAAGTCGGTCTGGGCCGAGGCGATCATGGAAGCCCGCGCCGACGGGCCGTTCGCCGATCTCGACGACCTGCGCCGCCGCGCCGCCCTGACGCCCCCGGCGCTGGACCGGCTGGCCGAGGCGGACGCATACGGCTCGCTCGACCTGACCCGTCGGCAGGGGGTGTGGGCGGCCAGGGGGTCGGCCCCGGCGTCGTCCGCGCCCCTGTTCGAGGCCATGGGGCTGAACGAGGCCGACGGCCGTCCGCCCGAGGCCCTGCCACTTCTGGCCGCGTCGGAGGAGGTGGTCGGCGACTACCAGACCATCCGCCTGTCGCTGAAGGGCCATCCGGTCGCCTTCCTGCGTGACCGGCTGACGGGCGTGGGGGCTCTGACGGCGAAGGCCTATCCGGGGCTGGCGAACGGCCGGCGCGTCGTGGTCGGCGGGGTGGTGCTGGTCCGCCAGCGGCCCGGCACGGCCAAGGGCGTCTGTTTCATGACCCTCGAGGACGAGACCGGCGTGGCCAATCTGGTCCTCTGGCCCGATGTGTTCGAGCGGTTCCGGCCTGTGGCGATGGGTGCCCGCATGGTGCTGGCGCGGGGCAAGGTCCAGACCGCCGAGGGCGTGACCCATCTGGTCGTCGACCATCTGGAGGACTGGACCCCGATGCTGGGCCAGCTGACCCCGGACGCCGCGCCGGGCTCAGGCCACGCGCCGGCGCGGGGACGCCATCCGCGGGATGTGCAGGTGCTGCCGGGGTCGCGGGATTTTCACTGAGGGAACCCGGTTCTTGTCATCCCGGACGCCGCGATGACAAGGCGTTCCATCGCCTCCCGTGGGAAGTGGCAACCACACTCCGTTGATGGCATCGTGCCCGGCCCGAAGAGGAGCCGATGATGGCCTGCCGCAGCTTCGTCCGACTAGGCTTCCTCGCGGTGCTGGTGAGCGCGCCAGTCATTGCGGGCGCGCAGGATCGCCAGATATTTTCCGACCGGTTGGTGACCATATCGGTCGCCGAAGACCGACCGCACACAATCGCTTATTCGATCGTCATCGAAGCGGGACTACCCGTTTACGCGCGAACCGGGGCGGAGCTGGAAAGCCGCTCGTGGACGGCGACGCGAACTTCCGAAAGAGGCGCTGAAACCATCCACTCCGACGCCTGTCCCGCGTTGCGAACGATCGCGCTGTCTTTCGCGACCTTGCCGCCGATACGGGTCCGGCCGATGCCATCCGTCGCTCATGGCGGCGAGCCCGGCGCGGCCCTGCCGATGTCGCCGACAAGGAAGGACGGCTTCTCGACCCGTCTGGCGTTCGCGTCCGAGACCGATGACGGTTCCTATGCCTCGGTGGAGGTGGCCGGAGGCAACGACTACAGTCGTTGGGGGCATGACGCGGTATCGGCGCTACTGGCGTGCTGGGGGCCGTTGACGCCGACCCCCGCATCCTGAAGCCAGCCCTACCCCCGCCGCTGAAACCGCCACTTCCACACGCGGTACCCCACGATCGGCGCGAACCCGCCGACCAGCGCCGCGATCAGCACTGTCCAGAACCCCCCGCCGAGGCCGTACTCGCCGACCGCCGCCCCGACCCCGGCCGCGAGCAGCGGGCCGAGGTAAGGGAGCCATGACGGCGGCTTAGGCATCCACCTTGATGACGCCGCGCCGGATCTGGTCCAGCTCGATGGAGTCGAACAGGGCCTGGAAATTGCCCTCGCCGAACGCCTGGTTGCCCTTGCGCTGGATGATCTCGAAGAAGATCGGACCGAAGGTGTCCTGGGTGAAGATCTGCAGCAGCAGGCCGTCCTCGTCCGAGCCGTCGATCAGGATGCGGTTCAGCCGCATGCGGGCCACGTCCTCGCCGTGGCCCGGCAGACGTTTGTCGATCAGGTCGAAATAGGTCTCGATCGTATCCTGGAAGGGGATGCCGCGACGCTTCAGCTCCTCGACCGTCTCGAAGATGTTGTCGGTGGCCAGGGCGATGTGCTGGATGCCCTCGCCGTTGTAGCGGCGGAGGAATTCCTCGATCTGGGAGCTGTCGTCCTGGCTCTCGTTCAGGGGGATGCGGATGGCGCGGTCGGGCGCGATCATGGCCTGGGACAGCAGGCCGGTCGCCTTGCCCTTGATGTTGAAATATTTCTGCTCCTCGAAGGCGAAGACGTCGCCGTAGAAGCCGGACCAGGTCCGCATCTGGCCGCGCCGGACGTTGTGGGTCAGGTGGTCGAGACTGAACAGGCCGACCGAATTCTTGCGCTCGGACTCCTCCCAGCCCTCGATCTCGTCCCAGCCCTCATAGAGGGAGCCGGCCTCGCCATAGGCGTCGATGATGTAGAGCAGCGAGCCGCCGATGCCCTGCAGCACATAGGCATAGCCGCCGGCCAGGGCACCGCCGTCGTGCCCTTCGGCCGGCTTGGCGCCGCGCGACACCGCGCCCTCGAAGGCCGATTTCGCATCACGGACGCGGAAGGCCATGCCGTTGGCCGAGGGGCCGTGCTCGGCCGCGAAGTCGGCGGCCTGACCCTTGGGCGAGCGGTGGACCAGCAGGGTGATGTCGCCCTGCTTCAGGCGCACGACGTCATTGGCCGGGTTCACATGGGTGGCGGTGAAACCCATCAGCTCCAGCCGGGCGACCATGGCCGCGGGATCCGGACCGGTGAACTCCACGAACTCGAAGCCGTCGACGCCGAGCGGGTTTTCCTTGTCGAGGCGGGCGGCCGCGTCGGTTTGGGGCGCGTCGTGCATGGGGCGTCTCCTGAAAGCGCGTGTCGGCGTTGGCCGCCGTTTGTCGGGCGGAACCTAGTGGCCTGAAGGGCGGAAGCCAAGGCTGGGGGAAGTCACAGAGAGGGGAGCAGGTCGGAGAGGCGTGGGTTCATCACAAAGGGCACGAAGTGTCCTTCGTGATGAACCGACCGGCGGCAGCCTCAGGCGGCGGGCCGTCCCACCACGGCATCGACCGAATTGGTCGTCACCGGGTGATAGCCGGGGCGAGCGCGGGCGTAGAGGGGGGTGGCGATGGCCCGGCCCCAGTCGCTCTCGGCCCACAGGCTGGTGAACAGCGGCAGGACGAATTTGCGCCGGCCCATGGTGGTCAGGAATCGCTCCAGCGTCGGCACGGCCGGCTGGTAGCGGTGCTGGACCGCGATCTGCAGCCAGGCGAAGACGACCTCGGCATTGCCCTCCTCGCGCAGCTTCAGTGTCGCCTCCAGATCCGCCAGCTGGGCCGGGGTCAGCCAGTCGGAACCCGCGGCGCGGCCCTCGGGCCGCCAGGCCAGGAAGCGCTGGCGCTCCTGGGTCGACCAGCCGGACCATGCGATGGCCGAGGCCGGACCGCCAGCGTGGAACGACCGGGCCGCTTCGTCGACCGGCGCAAAGGCGCCCGACACCGGCGGGACCCAGTTCGACGGCATGCCCGGCTGATAAATCCAGGCGTCCATCATCAGCTGGTCTTCCAGGGCGCGGGTCGTGACCAGATGGGTGCGGATGTCCTCGAGGAACATCTCGGTGGTCATAGGCCGGAAGGCGTTGCGCTCGAAATAGCCCTTCAGCCAGGCGTCGAACCGCTCCCGGCCGACGATGCGTTCGATCGTGTTCAGGAAGGCCGCGCCCTTCTCATAGGCGACGTCGGTCAGGCCCTCGTCGGGGTCGCGCCCGGCCAGGTCGAGCTTCAGTCGGGTGTCGGCGGCGGGCAGGTCGGCCAAGGTGGACTGGAGATCGCCCCAGCCGAGCGAGCGCAGCATCAGGGCGCGCTCCGGCCCATAGACCGCCTCCATGATCCGGTTCTCGAAATAGACGGTGAAGCCCTCGTTGAGCCAGAAGTCGTCCCAGGTGGCGTTGGTGACGAGGTTGCCCGACCAGCTGTGCGCCAGCTCGTGCGCCACCAGTGAGACCAGCGACTGGTCGCCGGCGATGATGGTCGGGGTGGCGAAGGTCAGGCGCGGGTTTTCCATGCCGCCGAACGGGAAGCTGGGCGGCAGGATCAGCAGATCGTAGCGACCCCAGAGATAGGGGCCGTAGAGCGCCTCGGCCTCATCGACCATCTCGGCAGTCGGGACCATTTCGGCATGGGCGGCGGCCAGCATCGAGGGCTCGGTCCAGACCCCGGTGCGCTCGTCGATGGCCTGGAAGGCGACGTCGCCGACGCCGATGGCGATCAGATAGGGCGGCACCGGATTGGTCATGCGGAACCGCCAGGCCGTCATGCCGGGCCCGGCGGCCTCGCCGCTGGTGGTCAGGCCCTCGGCGCTCATCACCACCTTCAGGGTGGACGGCGCGGTGATGCGGGCGTCCCAGGTCTGGCGGATGCCGGGGCTGTCCTGGGTGGGTATCCAGGTCCGGGTCAGGATCGCCTGGCCCTGGCTGAACATATAGGGCTGTTGGCCGCCGGCGGTCTGGGCCGGGGTCAGCCATTGCAGGGCGGCGGCGTCTGGCCGGGTGGCGTAGCGGATGATGATCCGGCGCTGTTCGCCGGCGGCGAAGGCCGGGAAGCGGATGGTCAGCGGCTGGCCCATGTGCGGGGATTCAGCGCCGGTCCGGAACTGCAGCGGAGCGCCCGACGCGTCCCGCACCTCCTGGATGTCGAGGTTGCGGACGTCGAGAATGATCTCGGTCGCGCCCGACTCGGCCGTGATGTCCAGCGCCGCCGTGCCCGACAGGGTGCCGGTCGCGAAGTCGGTGGTCAGGTCGAGGGCGATGTGTTTGACCCGGGCGATCTCGGGTCGCGCATGGGAATGGACGTCGCGCACATACTGGATCGGCGCCGTCGCCGGGGCCGCGACCGGCGGCATGTCCGACCCCGGGCCGAAGCCCGAACCAAAGCCCGGCATCATGGCGCAACCGCCCAGGGCCGCGGCGAGCGCGATTGTGGAGACCATTCCAAGCTTGCGGATCATTGAGCGTCCTTGACCAAAGGCCCCGCCGACCTTGTGCGGTCGGTCCGGCCGGGTTTGTTTCCCGCCGGGACAACGCCCCGGCAGGGCAAAAAGATCAAGAGGGCGCCAAAACCGGGGGCCGGTTGCGCGCCTTGAACAGCCGTCCGCGCTCGGCGAACAGGACGCTTGCCAGCGCCGCCAGACCCAGGGCGACGAAGCCGATGGTCATGGGGGCGGCCGAGCCGTTGAACTGCTGACCGATCAGGAAACCCAGCGAGGCCCCGAAGGTCGTGGAGATGAACCCCTGGGCCGAAGACGCCGTGCCGGCGATATGGCCCATCGGCTCCATCGCCATCGCGCCGAAATTGCCGGCGATGAAACCGAAGCAGAACATGGTCAGGGCCTGAAGTACCGCGAAGGTCCAGATTGTCTCATGCCCGGTGATCGCCACCGCCGCATGGATGGCCGAGAAGGTGATGAAGCCCAGCAGGGCCGTGTGCGAGATCAGCCGTGATCCCAGCTTCTCCACCAGCCGCGCGTTCAGCAGCGACGCCACGGCGATGCCGCCGGCGACCGCGCCGAACACGACCGTGAACAGCTGCGGCTCGTGGAAGACGTCGAAGAAGATCTGCTGGCTGGAGTTGATGAAGCCGAACAGGGCCCCCGAGATGGCGGTAATGGCCAGGGTATAGCCCATCGACTGCCGGTTGCTCAGGGCCTCGCGGAAGGCCGAGGCGATGCGGCCGACCTGGATCGGCATTCTGTTTTCGGGATGGAGCGTCTCGGGCAGGCGGATGGCGGCCCAGATCGCGAAGGCGGCGCCGCCGACGGCGAGCACGCCGAACACCCAGGGCCAGGGCGCCACGGTCAGGATCAGCTGGCCCAGCGCCGGGGCCAGGATGGGCACGCCGAGGAAGACCAGGAAGCTCAGCGACATGACCCGGGCCATGGTCCGCCCGGAATAGCGGTCGCGGACGATCGACACGGCCAGCACGCGCAGGGCGGCGGCGCCGATCCCTGTGCCGACCCGCGCGGCGATCAGCAGTTCGAACGTCGGCGAGAAGGCCGCGAGCACGCTGAACAGGACATAGAGGGCCAGGCCGACCATCAGAACCGGCTTGCGGCCGAACCGGTCGGCCAGCGGACCGTAGATGATCTGGGTCACGCCGAAGCCGAGCAGATAGGCGGTGATGACCCACTGCCGGCTGTTCTCCGAGGTCACGCCCAGCGCGTCGCCGATGGCCGGCAGGGCGGGCAGCATGGAGTCGATGGCCAGGGCGTTCAGCGCCATCATCATGGCGATCAGGGCCACGAACTCGGGGAATCCCGGCCCCTTGAACGCAGGCTTGTCGACGGCGGCGGCGGGGGAGGTCATCGGGGGCAGATGGGGCGACCGGCCCGGGACGCAACCGCGCCGGGGCGGAATGGGCCTCAGTCCCGCTGGTTTTTTCCGGCCGCGCCGACCGGGGTCTCCTCCGCCGGAAACCAGTGGCTGGTGCGGTTGGCGAACCACACCAGCGACAGCATTACCGGCACCTCGACCAGCACCCCGACCACGGTGACCAGGGCCGCGATCGAGCTCAGGCCGAACAGGCCGATGGCCACGGCGACGGCCAGTTCGAAGAAGTTCGAGGTGCCGATCATGGCGCAGGGCGCGGCGATATTGTGCGGCACGCGCCACGCCTTCGCGGCCCAGTAGGCGGCGGCGAAGATGCCGTAGGACTGGATCAGCAGCGGGATGGCGATCATCCCGATGACGAGCGGGCGCGACAGGATCACCTCGCCCTGGAAGCCGAACAGCAGCACCACGGTCGCCAGCAGGCCGAAGATGGACAAGGGCTTGATCCGGGACGTGAACGCGCCCACCGCCGCCTCCGCCACCTCGGCGCTGGCGGCCCGTCGGGTCATCAGCATCCGCGTCATGGCGCCCGCCGCCAGCGGGATCACGACATAAAGGGCCACCGACAGGACCAGCGTCTCCCACGGCACGGTGATGTCGGTGACCCCCAGCAGCAGGGCCACGATCGGCGCATAGGCGAAGACCATGATGGCGTCGTTCAGCGACACCTGGGCCAGGGTGTAGTTCGGGTCGCCCCGGGTCATCTGCGACCAGACGAAGACCATGGCCGTGCAGGGCGCCGCGCCCAGCAGGATCAGGCCGGCGATATATTGACCGGCCGTGCCCGGCTCGATGAAGGGGGCGAAGACCCATTCGAAGAACAGCACGCCGAGGGCGGCCATGGTGAAGGGCTTGATCAGCCAGTTCACCGCCAGGGTGATGATCATCCCCTTGGGTCTCTGGTGCACCCGGGCGAGGCTGGAGAAGTCCACCGCCACCATCATCGGATAGACCATGAACCAGATCAGGACGGCGACGACGAAATTGACCGAGCCGTATTCCAGCCCTGCGAGATAGCCGACGATTCCCGGCGCAATCTGACCCAGGACGAGTCCGGCGAGGATCGCCAGGGCGACCCAGAGCGACAGATAGCGTTCGAAGGCCGGCATGGCGGGGCTTTCCTCGTGGTCCGCGCCGACGAAAAGCAGGCCCGCCCTTGAGACGCAAGTTAATTCCACTATACTGGAAATATGGAATCAGAAACCGCCATGCTCTCGCTTGCGGCGCTCGCGCAGACCACCCGGCTGGAGACCTTCCGCCTGCTGGTGCGCCATGAGCCCGAGGGGCTGGCCGCGGGCGATATCGCCGCCCGGCTGGCCGTGCCCGCCAACACCCTGTCCGCCCATCTCGGGGTGCTGTCGCGGGCGGGCCTGATCACCGCCGAGCGGCGCAGCCGCTCGATCATCTATCGCGCCGATTTCGACCGGCTGCGCGACCTCGTCCAGTTCCTGCTGAACGATTGCTGCCAGGGCCGCGCCGGCCTTTGCGAGCCCCTGATCGCCCAACTCTCACCCTGTCGCGCCTGAGGCCCCATGGACGTCGTCATCTACCACAATCCCGCCTGCGGGACGTCGCGCAACACCCTGGCCCTGATCCGGCACGTCGGGATCGAGCCGCGGGTGATCGAATATCTGAAGACCCCGCCCGGCCGCGCCGAGGTCCGGGACCTGGCGACCCGCGCCGACGTGCCGTTGCGGGCGTTGCTGCGCGAAAAGGGCACGCCCTTCGCCGAGCTGGGACTGGATGATCCGACACTGGACGACGACCGGCTGCTGGATGCGATCGAGGCCCACCCCGTCCTGCTCAACCGTCCGATCGTCGTCACGCCGAGGGGCGTGCGCCTCTGCCGTCCCTCGGAGGCCGTGCTCGACCTGCTGCCGGATGAGGGGCTGAAGCCCTTCGTCAAGGAAGACGGCGAGGTGGTCATCGACCCCGAAGGCCGGAGAGTTCGCTGATGGTCGAAGCCCCTGCCGGCGGGCGCCTGCGCGACCTGCCGGACCCCGACCGTTTACCGGCGCTCGACCCGGCCTACCTCCGTCGCTTCCCGGCAAGGGGCCTGGGCCCGACCGATCCCCCGCCTCGCATCCTGCTGCTCTACGGCTCGCTGAGGGAACGGTCGTACTCGCGCCTGTGTGTGGAGGAGGCGGCGCGGCTGCTGCGGCTGATGGGCTGCGAAACCCGTATCTTCGACCCGCGCGACCTGCCGCTGACCGATCTGCACGCCGCCGACGATCACCCCGCCGTCCACGAGCTGCGCGAACACGCCATGTGGAGCGAAGGCATGGTCTGGTGCAGTCCGGAGCGGCACGGCCAGGTCTCCGGCATCATGAAGCTGCAGATCGACCACCTCCCGCTCAGCTTCGGCGGGCGACGCCCCACCCAGGGGCGGACCCTGGCGGTGATGCAGGTCTCGGGCGGCTCGCAGAGCTTCAATGCGGTTAACACCCTGCGCCTGCTCGGCCGATGGATGCGGATGTTCACCATCCCCAACCAGTCCAGTGTGGCCAAGGCCTGGGGCGAGTTCGACGACGACGGCCGGATGAAACCGTCCAGCTATTACGACCGGATCGTCGATGTGATGGAGGAACTGGTACGGTTCACCGTCCTGCTGCGCCCGCACGCGGTCCAGCTGGTCGATCGCTATTCGGAACGCAAATCCGCCGGCGACAGGGTCGATGTGGGGACGGACCTTTCCGCCATCGCAATCCAGGGGGCCGCCGCGCGACCGGCCTGAAATAGATGGTGCGGGCGGCCGGGGTCGAACCGGCACTCCTTTCGGAACCGGATTTTGAGTCAGATCCAGGTTATACTAAGTATCAGTAACAGAAGGCTTTTATCGGACCATAAAGAATTATGTGCTAACCAATGCGCTAGGGAGATGGTCAACCTCCATATGGTCGGCAAACCGAACATCAAGCGGACATTTATCCGGACATCGAAGCGGCTCCTGCCTAGGCTTCATAATCCAGAAAATCGGTGATACGACTGGATTTCTAGCCTTAAGGAAACCGGACATGGAAACGGACATTCAGCCGGACAAAAAGGCGATTCGCGACGATGGCGAGACCGTGAGCGTCATGGAACCTACCCAACTTGGGGAAGGGTTCAAGGGGCGCGAGGAGGCGACGGAACTCGCTTTTGAACTGGCAAAACGGTCAGCGGGTTTCAAGCGCAGCCTTCCCGCCCCGATCTTCGTGTCCCTAGCGACCCTCGTCAGGGCGATGAACTGCTATTACAGCAACCTGATCGAGGGCCATAACACCCACCCGGTCGATATCGAACGTGCGCTCAACGACGACTACAGCGCCGACGCCGAAAAGCGTGACCTCCAGCTTGAAGCCAGGGCCCACATCGAGGTCCAGCGCTGGATCGACGAAGGCGGTCTGCGGGGCCGTGCCGCCGCCATCGAAGGCATCCGGGAGACCCACGACCGCTTCTATACCGCCATGCCGGAAGAGTTGCGCTGGGCGGAATATCCCGACGGACGTCGCGTGCCGGTGGTTCCGGGTGAATATCGGGAACTGGACGTTCAGGTCGGCCGGCACCGAGCCATAAGCCCGGGCGCGGTGCCGCGCTTCATGGATCGGTTCCAGGCCGTCTATGCCCGCCTCGGCGCGAACGAGACGACGGTGGCCACAGCCGCCGCTCACCATCGGCTCGCGTGGATTCACCCCTTCATGGACGGCAACGGGCGCGTCGGGCGGCTCATGTCGCATGCCCTGTTGCTTGAGTCCGTCGACTCCGGCGCCGTGTGGTCGGTCTCCCGGGGGCTCGCGCGAAACGTCGAGGCCTACAAGGCCCACCTAGCCAGCTGTGATCAGCCGCGCCGGGGCGACCTCGACGGGCGCGGCGCGCTCAGCCACGCAGCCCTCGCATCCTTCACCGTGTTCTTCCTGAAGACTTGCATCGACCAGGTCGACTTCATGGAAGGGCTCATCGAACCCGAGCGTCTTCGCAAACGGATCGAGATCTGGATCGAGGAGGAAGCCAAATTGGGCAACCTTAATCCCAAGGTGGGTGCCATCGTCAGCGCCATCCTCTATCGCGGTGAACTCCCGCGCGGCGAGGTGTCGGGCATCCTGGGCGGCATGACCGACCGGCACAGCCGGCGTCTGTTGGAGCCCCTGACCAAGTCCGGCGTCCTGCTGGCCGAAAGCAGCCGCGCCCCGCTTCGCCTCGGCTTTCCCGCCGCCCTGGCCGGGCGCTGGATGCCCGGCCTATTTCCGGAGCAGGCCTAGCCCTGCTTCGATCAGCGGGAGTCTGAGAAGGTCAAGCTAGAACAACGACAGTTGTCGGCTGTTTTGTTCGTAGGCCAGCCATTCGCGGGACTGCCCCATGGCGCGGAGCCAAGCCTCCACATAGGCAACAGGGCCGCCTGCCGCATCAACATCGATGGCGTGGAGGAACTGCGAGCGGTAGCCGGTTTCAGTGATCGGCAGAGGCGCGCGCTTCGGCTGGAGGGTGGTGACGGTAAGATGCGACGCCGCCAGATCGTGCACCCGCACGATGCTGAGCCAGTCGCGCTCAAAGGTGATCTCGAAGTCCACGCCCCGCCAATGCAGGGCGTGAACCTCGATGCTGCGCTCGGCGGTCATCCCGCCACCGACCCTTCGGTGATGGCGCGCATCACGATGCGACCCGAAAGCGGCATGGCTTCGCAGTTGATGCTAAAGCCTTGGCCATCCTTGTTCGGCCAAGCTGCACCGATGGGGGTCCAGATCGAGTTTTCGCTGTCGCCGACGACACGGAAGAGGCGGTGGGTCGGCTTGCGGCCGAGAGGAAGAGATTGGGCGGTCATGGCGGTCTCCTTCTGGATGCCGCGGACCATTCCGCGGCTTCATGGGGAGAGGCCGGCGCGGGCCGTGAAGCCCGCGATCAAACCCCGCGAAGCGCCCGTCAGGGAACGGAGCTGCACGGAGCCGCAGGCGAAGGAAGCGAGTTGGGTTGAATGCGGGCTGGCCTGTGCCAGACGTACATCCCCGAAGCCGTAACGGTCTTGCGAAAGCTTGAGGTGCTGTGACCTTACGCTTGGTCTTCGTGGCTGTTGTGCAGGGCAGATTTCCGCACTCAGTCGTCATCGGGAAACGATCGACGGGCCAGATTTCCGCAGGCGCGAGGAAGCCATGCTTTCAGCGGCTTCGTTCTCCATCATCGCCGAGGTCGCGCGCTCGCTCGCCCGTTTTGGGCGACCGTTTAGGACTGAGGCCATTGGGCTCACGGCTAAGGAAGCGGCCTTGCCTGTCGTCAAATGATCGATCGACAACGCCCCCGTGTCGTTCAGCAAAGTCCGTCAGGTAATCCAACGTGACGTCCTTTGCCCCGTCTCGTCCGAGGGATGCTGTGAGCAGCCCGCGAGTCGAGAAGGCGTCGCGGCCGTAGTGTAAGAACACACCGCTCCGGTGACGTGTCATCGCCACGTTGGCGGCTTGCCTGTCCATATGAGAGGTCGCCAGGACGTGAGCGCTATCGACTGTGACGCCCTGGGATTTGTGGATCGTGGCTGCGTATCCGTGGTCAACGTCCGGATAGAACTTCGGATCGAAGGAGACTTTCGCTCCACGGTCCAGTCGAACGGTCATACTGTTCGGGCCAGCCGCTTCGACCTCGCCCAAAGAACCGTTCTTCACTCCAATCGATCGATCGTTCCGCAGGAATATGATGCGGTCGCCCGTGGCGAACTGCTTTACGCCTCGGGTGGTCACGATCTGGCGGTCCTTACCGAGCGCCCCTGCCCTGCGCAGACTTTCCCTCGCAAGGGTGTTCAACTCCGCGACATCACGTCGAGTGTAAGCCAGCATGATCTGGCTGGCTTCTGGATGCCTGTCGCGGATCCGAGACCATTCCGACACGACAGCGACCCGAGCATCAGCGTGAGTTGCATGATCACGGACGAAGCCGGCAGAGCTGTAACGATCGATTGCTTGTTCGGTGCGGCCGGTCGCCAACTCTCGTGTCGCCTGGCGCTGCCACTCCGCGTGCTGACGGCGAACCTCCGTGATCTCGACCGCGCCGTGGCGCGCAGAGAGCGCCCGAAACGCAGAACCCGCTTCGATCGCCTGAAGCTGCTCCGGATCGCCAACCATGACGACTTTCGCTCCGGCGGACTCCGCTTGGCTTACGATCCTCTGCATCTGTCGCGAGCCGACGAGACCAGCTTCATCGATCACCAAGACATCATTGGAGGTAAGGTGTTCTCGGCCCTGAACCCAAGCATGCTCCAGGCTCGCCAACGTCCGGGACTTAATGCCTGAACCACCCTCTAGATTTTCGGCGGCGATGCCAGACAGGGCGGCACCCCTAACGTGGAGGCCTTCGGCTTCCCACGCTTGCTTGGCGGCACCGAGCATGGCGCTCTTACCGCTACCGGCGTAGCCCACGACCAAGGCAAGATCCCCGCCACGAGTAACACTCTCCAACGCGTCCCGCTGTTCGCCTGAAATGTTCAGACCGCGCGCCTTCGCTTGTTCGATCGCCTGCTCGACGCGCTGACCAGAGAGCTCGTGGCTAAAGGTCTCGCTCATTCGAGAGGCAGACCGCTCCAGCTTCTGCTCGACAGCCAACATGTCTCGGCTGGTGAACCGGTCACGACCGTGTCCGTCTTTGCCGAGGGCGACCAAATCCGCCGACAGCGAGATCGCGCTCATCACCTTGTCGAACTGCTCCTTTCCGTCTGAATGTCGGTGAGCAAACCGAGCCAGGTCATGGCGGGTAAAAGTCGATTGCTGATGGGTGATGGCATCCAACGCGATGTGGGGGTTGCCGGCGATCAGCTCGCCATTCCGGCGAGCGATCGCGCGGTGATCTGCCGCGCGTTCGGCCGCCTCGCCTCGGTCCTCTCTCCGCGCACCTGCTGGCCCGATCTTGTCTTGGGGCTCCAGTTCTATGCCTCGCTCCACGAACGAGCGGTGATCGATCCGGGCGTCGATATCCAGTCGAGCAAGGTGTTCGTTCGCGTGCTCCGCCCAAGCTTCGCGCCAATGCGTAAGAAGCTCCACGCCGTTCCAGTCTCGGACCTTTGCCCCGAACCCTCGGTCTCGCGCCTCGCGCATCGTGAGCATCACGTGAGCGTGGGGTTTGGGCGAACCGTCCTTGGCGGTATCCCAGTGAACGTTGAGGTCGGCCACCATACCCCGGTCGACGAACTCCTTCTGCACGAAGGATCTGGCCAGTTCGATCCCGTCTTTGCGGCTCATCTCACGTGGAATGGAAAACTCCACCTCCCTCGCGAGCTGCGCGTCCTTTCGCTTCTCGCCAGCCTCGACTTCATTCCAAAGCGTGGTTCGATCTTGCCAGCGCTCAGGAGTTTGCTTTGGGGCGAGAATCTCGGAATGAATGAGGCCCGCCTTGTTGCTGAAGTCATGCGATCGATCCAAGCGTTCGTCATGAAGGCGAGACGCGGATCGATAGGCGGCAGCCGCCACGGCGCTCGAACCGTTGGCCCGAGAGATCACTTTCGCAGAGAAGTGATAGATCGCCATCGGCGTTCCTCATCCCCAGCAGCACGTCGGCACGACGTATAAGCGCGCACTCCCAAAACTATTTGGTCGTGAGGTAGTTCCTTCGCCTAGGTTGAAGTCGGTAGCGAAAAGCGCCCTCATAGGGTATGTTCCTGCTCGACCGCGACGCTCTTTGATGGAGTAATAGCGTGCGCAAACCCCGGGATATCGACGCCGAACTCCGAGCGCTGGCCGACAAGGCAAAAGGCCTCAAGGCGCGCAAGATCAGCCAACTCGGGGAGCTGGTCGCGGCGACTGGAGCGGACAGTCTTGAAGTCGAAGTGTTGGCGGGTGCGCTTATAGCGGCCGTCGAAACGAGCGGTGACAACGACGCGACGGACAGTTGGCGTCAGCGTGGGGCTGCCTTCTTTTTTCGCCAGGGCCGCACTCAGAAAGCGCCTTCGAGTGGCCGCCTCCATGTTGCGTCGAGCGTCGGGAGCGATGCGCCGGGCTGAGGCTATTCGGGCTCGGCAGGATACGAGGACTTGGGTCGTGAAACGTCGCGAGCGTACTCGTCATCTCATCGAACTTGGCGGCTTGGTTCAGAAAGCCAATTTGGTCGAATTGATGAAGGATGACCGTGCCGTTCTGCTGGGGGCTTTCCTTAGCTTGGCCGATCAAATGACCGGCGAGAATCGCGAGGCTCACATCGCTCTCTGGCGGCGGCGCGGCACTCAGAGCTTTACGGCGAACAAGGTCTCAGACTGATGTGGAGGCTAGCCGCGATCAGGCCGATCATCGTCTGGGCGCTGATCGGCAACTTCGTGGTTGCGCTCTGCATGTGGGCTCTGGGCTTTCGCTCGGAAACAGTTCCCGCGCTTTGGGGTCACATAGCCTTGGTCGTCGCGACGGTGGGAGGAGGTGCGTTCGGGTACTTTGCCTGGTTGGGGGGTGGGGACTCCGGTCCGCCCCCAACCATTCACGGGAGCGCCGCGTTCGGGGAGAGTCGGCAGGCTCGCCGGGATTTGGATAATGCGGAGGGCCTGATTATTGGTCGCGCACCAGAGCGTTGGTTGATGAGATACGATGGACCCGCTCATCTCCTAACCTTGGCGCCGACCCGTTCTGGAAAGGGAGTGGGCGCGATCATCCCCAACCTGCTGACACTTTCTCGATCGGTCGTATGCATCGATCCGAAAGGCGAGAATGCACGGATCACAGCAAGCGTCAGAAGGCGCTTCGGCCCCGTGCATGTATTGGATCCGTTCGGTGTGTCCGGCGAACCAACCTCCGCGTTCAACCCCTTGGCTTGCCTCGATCCCGACAGCCTCGATATCGCCGAGGATGCCGCGTTGATTGCCGACGCGTTGGTCTATGACCCGCCTGGTCAAGCGGGTGAAGCGCACTGGAATGAAGAGGCCAAGGCGCTAATCGCAGGCGTCATCCTGCACGTGGTAACCGTGGCTCCACCGACTGGCCGAACCTTGGGCGCGGTGCGGGATCTCCTGACGGCTGCGCCCGACCGCTTTGAAGCTCTGTTGAGAAGCATGCAAGGCAATATGGCGGCCGGCGGACTCGTGGCCCGGGCTGCGAACCGGCACTTGGGGAAAAGCGATCGAGAAGGGACCGGGGTTCTGTCCTCGGCGCAACGCCACACCCACTTCCTAGACAGCCCGCGCATGGTCGCGGCGCTTGCGCAGTCTGATTTTGAATTCGCCGAATTGCAGAAAAACGTCTCTAGCGTTTTCCTCGTGCTGCCGCCGGAACGGCTGGCATCATACTCGCGCTGGCTACGACTACTGGTGACCCAGGCCTTAAGCGACTTGGCGCGTTCGGGAAGCGCTTACAACGAGGCGAGAGGACGCGTCCTGTTCCTGCTGGACGAGTTCGCCGCGCTGGGGAGACTTGACCAAGTCGAACGCGCCTATGGGCTCATGGCTGGCTATGGGGTGCAGTTTTGGGCCTTCCTCCAAGACCTCAATCAACTCAGGGCGAACTACGGCGCAGGCTCGGGAACGTTCATTTCCAACGCTGGAGTGATCCAAGTTTTCAACGTCGCAGATATCGAGACAGCTAGCTGGGTGTCGCGAACGTTGGGTGTCGGCACAGAGGCATTCTACACCTCCGGTGAGACAACTAGCTCAGGGAACTCCTGGAGCGTGCAGGGCGGGAGCACTCAGTCGAGTTCCTCAGTTTCCAGTACGCTGAACTACGCGAAGCGGGACCTCCTCACGCCGGACGAGGTTATGCGTTTTCCGGATCATTCGATGATCCTGCTTCGGCCAGGGCGCGCACCGTTGTGGGCCCACAAGATCCACTACTACGCCGATACCGAGTTCGCTGGATTGTACGTCTCGTAGCTGCTTCGGCACCGAGAGGCTGATCCACCATCGCACCCAACACTGGCGGGTATTCACAAGCGCATTGTAAAATTCAACATCCCAGCGCCCTATCAAATATACTCCAAATATATCTTGGATGCCGGCATCCATCGGGCCAAAGCTGAACACGTTGTTCCGCCCACGATGGAGCTCACATTGAAAGAGCCGGGTCCTCGACTGCCGCCACTTTCTCGCCGTGGCGTTCTCAGCGCTGCCGCTGTCACGCCAGCCTGGCCGCGTTGGCGTGTCTGCGGCGAAGGGGCACTTACCGCAAGGTGCTCGGAATGGTGGGCGCTCGATGCAGAGGTCAACCATCTGACAACTCAACGATCGATCGCCGAAGCCGCGGTGCTTCGGAAGTTTGGCAAACTCCAACGACTACCATCTGATGACCCCGTCACATCTCGGCTGGGTTGGATCGATGGGCAGTTCGAGGACCTCGATCAGCGCAAGACTCGCTGCATCGCGGCTATCGGAACCCTCCCGGCGCGAACGGTCGAGGATGTCGCACATAAGCTGGCGATCGTAGCTCGACTGCTGAATGATGAAGGGGGCCTCGAATCTGAAATCGTGGATGAGGCGGCTCGCTTCCTTTCGCGAGATGCCGTCAGAACGTGAGGCCCCGCGTACACAGCAGGCGCCGCGCTACCGACAGCCATCTAGCTGCCGCCCTTCGTAGAAGCGCGATCGAGTTTGAGGGCGACTCGCCCGCGCAGCTAGGGGGACCGGCAAGGGGAACGTCGGGTGATCCCCGTCGTCGTGAACTATGGTTTCTGGATCGAACCCAATGGTGGCGTTGGCGGCATCAACTGCTCTGGCGGTTTGGCAGCTTCGATCCTCACGACACAACGTCAGTCTGCGCCTATGCAGTCAAGGGATTGCCTGCGACGACGAGAGACGTGTTTCTGCTTCACCGGGTAGCCGGACTGAGCTACCCGGCGATTGCTAGCCATCTCGCACTCGACCCTCAAACCGTCGAAACTCACGTCAGCGCGGCGCTCTTGGAGCTCGGCCAAACGTTGAATCTTGTCTCGGCCTCTCGGCCTTCGAGGTCGAAGGCAGCGGAAGTGGCCGTGTGATGAACCCTGCAAGTTGAAGATCTTGAGGGTTGGTGCGGGTGGCCGGGGTCGAACCGGCACTCCTCTCGGAACTGGATTTTGAATCCAGCGCGTCTACCAATTCCACCACACCCGCACAGGCGTGTGGCGGGCGTCGTAGCGCGGGCACCTATCCATTTCAACGGCGGATCGCTGCGATGAATCTGCTTCTCGTGCCACTAACTATAAATTGCAGACCGTCGGTTAACGGACCGATGCTCACTTCGATGTATGAATCAGCGAGAAACCGACCACCGCCGTCCCGCAGCACAGTATCTGCGGATGTCGACGGACCGACAGGATGTGTCGCTCGAATACCAGGCGAAGACTATCGCAACTTGGGCTGCAGCCCACGGCTACCAGATCGTTGAGACCTACGCTGATGAGGGTATCAGCGGGGTGGGCATCGAAAAGCGCCAAGCCCTCAAAGACCTGCTTCGAACCGTAATCGGCGGTCAATCGGCCTTTCAGGCCGTCCTCGTCTACGATGTCAGCAGATGGGGCCGCTTCCAGAACCCGGACCAAGCAGCTCACTACGAGTTCATGTGCCAAGAGGCTGGCGTGCCTGTGGAATACTGCGCCGAGTCGTTCCGCAATGACGGGTCGGCCATGTCTGGGTTGATCAAGCACGTCAAACGCACGATGGCAGCCGAGTTCAGCAGGGAGTCTAGCGCCCGTCTGACGAGGGCGAAGATGGTTCTACGGAACCGGAGCTATTGGACCGGCGGCCTGCCCGGCTATGGCTATCGTCGGGCTATCGTAAATCCGGAAGGACTTGTGCTTCGGATCTGCGATCACCGGGAACGTGCCAGTGCTGAGCACTGCCACACTCGACTCGTATTCGGGCCTTCGACGGAGGTCGAAATCGTGCGCCGCATCTTCAACGACTTCCTCGCGCCCAGCGCAACATATACGTCGGTCATGGAAGCCCTGAACCGGGAGGGTATCCTGGCCGAACTTGGCGTCCGCTGGACACTTGCCCGCGTGCGGCAGGTTCTGACCAACGGTAAGTACTGCGGGAGGCTCACTCAAGGGAAGTCCAGGCATCGTCTCGGCGGTATTCGGGAGCCGGTGGATCAGCGCTTCTGGGTCGTCACACCCGACGCCTGCCCTGCGATAGTCGGTCCTGATGTTTTCGAGCAGGTGCAAGCCAAAATCCAGAGCGTCAGGTATCGGCCTTCGAAGGAGGAAATTATCGCCGACCTTCAGCGAGTAGCAGCGGAGAGGGGCAAGCTGAGCGACCGCGTTGTCCGGGACCACTGCAGATATGGTCACGTTGCGATAAAGCGGGCTTTCGGTGGTTTGAAAGGGGCCTACGAAGCTGCTGGTTATGTCCAAAGTCCAGTGCAGAAGGCGTACGCCGATCGCATCGAGCGAGCCCCTAAGGCGATCCCGGTGTCGCGCTATGAAACTGTCGAGCTGCTGGACATGCTTCGCAACGTTTTGAAGCAACATGGGCGCCTCAATACCGACCTCATCAACGCGACGCCCGGCGTACCAAGCCCTTCAACTTTCACCCGCCGGTTTGGTACAATTTCTGATGCCTACATAGCGATTGGCTATACTCCCAACGCCCAACAAACTTTGATGGCTGATCGGACCCGCAAGTGCCGCCGTCCGCCGTCCAGGGGCCTTCAAGTGGACCTGCGACCGTCATAAATGCGTAGATGCACGTGAGGCCGTACGATAGCTCCCCTGATCCTTACAGTTGGCGCACATTGCAGCCGCAGCAGGGTGCGAGCTCAATGCCCTGCTCTGACTCAAGGCGGCGGTTGGGAAGGTCTGCTCCTAGGCGACGGGGGTGACGCAACTCTTCGATCCGGCCTCTGACCCTGGGCATCCCGAAAACGGCCGGGGCTCGTTTCGATCCGCGCCTCCAACGGGCCGCGTTCGGCGCTTGTGGACGTAGGGCGGCGTGGCGTGGAGGACCGGCAGTGTCCGGCGCAGCGCCAGCCAAGCCTCGACCTCGGCGAGGTCCTAGACCACGGAACGCGGCGTGAGGAGGAAGCGCTTGGGGACCTGGCCGCTCCGCCCATCTCCCAGATGGTGCTGTCGGAGAGCGTCGTCGAGCAGATGCCGTCTTCCCCATTCTGCCGTCAGGACCAACTTGGCCCCGTCGGGCGCCGCGTGGCCGGCGCCGATCGCCGCATGGCCAAGCGGGAGGGTGGTACCTGACGCTAAATGGGGATCGATCGCGCAGATAGCAGGTTTCTAAAAATGTAGCCTATTAGGAAACAAAAAGATGGACAAGGATGCGGGTCGGCGCCATATCGATGACGTCGTTCTCGAGCGACGTTCCCTCCGGCCCAACAGGAGATTCCGATGGCCAAGACGACACTGAACGTGACGGTGACCTACCCGGCGGCCGGGAAGCCGTTCCAGGACAAGAGCGCCTCTCCGGCTGAAACCCTGGGCTCGCTCAAGGCGCGCGTCTTGGCCAAGTTCGGCCTCAAGGAGGGCGAAGAGGGCGGCAACCAGGTCACTTATGTGTTGATGCAGCACAAGGATCGCTTGGAGGACCTGTCCGTGACTCTGGACGTCCTCGCGGGCCACGCCAGCGCGCTCTCGCTGAAGCTCAGCCAGCAGATCGTCCAAGGCTGATGACCGTCGCCAAGCTCATGCTCGACGAAGATTTCGAGGCCATGGCGGCGGACGACGCGCAACGTTGGCGACTTGAGCGAAAGGGCGACCTCCAAGTGTGGGTCACCCTTTCGCCCGAGGGCCACGAACAGGAGGTGTTCACGGCCCGATTGGCCTGGACGAAATATTCCGACGATTGGCCGCCCAGCGTCCTGTTCGTCGATCCCGCGACAGGTGCGGTGAACGTTCCGTCAGCCTGGCCGACCGGCCAAGGTTTCCGCCCGCCGAACGACATCTGCGCGAACTGGACCTCGGAGGGCTTCGTCACTCACCCCGAGTGGAAAGCCGACCCGACCAAACGGCTCAATATGCACGGCAACCCGCTGCGATTCATCGTTGTGACCCTCCAGCACGAACTGGACTGCCACTTTACCGGAAGGTTCGCCCCCCGATGCTGAACACGCCACTTCTCTGGCGGCTGCCGGCCGCCGCTCTGCGGACCTCGCTGATCGAAATGGCGCCGGACGGAGCGCTGGGGCGAGAGGGTGTCGCCCTCTGGTTGGGACGACGGATGGCCGGCGTGGTCATCGTAACTCACGTCGTCGGACTTCGCGGTCCTGGCGTGGTCAAGACCCCTAACCATCTGTCGATCTCGGCTGAACTGCTCGACGACGTCACCGACGTGATGATCGAGAACGGCGTCTATCTGGTGGGCCAGATTCATTCGCATCCGAGCGACTGGGTCGAACTGTCGGACGCAGACCGGTTGTACGGTATCCAAGCGGCTGGATATCTGTCGGTTGTGGCGCCGAACTTCGCCCGGGACCCTGACACCCCGCCGGGCCGGTGTGGATTTCATGTTCACGATCACGGCAGCTGGCGTCGCCTCGGAACCTGGGAACGGGCGTGGAGGGTCGCCCTGACCGGCGGGACCGCGCCTCTCATCGTCGTGGGAGGAGGTTCCGATGACCGTTGATGATCGTTTCAGCCGTCTCACCGCTAGCGCGGCGGCGCTGGCGGACCCAGATTTCGAACCTCAGAGATTCGTTTCCGAACCTGTCCTGCTTACCGGATCGCTTGAGGTTCTTGGGACGCCAAATGGTCGCGACATGGCGCGAGATGCACTGCTTCTGCTCATGCGCACCACCAAATCGCTCGTCGTCGCCCTTCCGGCGGGGCTGAGCGATCTGGAAGCTGAGCTTCAAGCGTGGGCGCAGCAACATGCCTGGGACGAGGTTCCTGTCTTTCGGATTTTGCCGATCGATCTGACCCCATATGCGGCGATCCTGTCGATCGGCGGCCCGCCGCGGGCCAACCTGCCTTGGACGGTCATCACCTCGGACGGATGGAGCGTCCGCGCGAGCTCTACGGGCGCACCGGTCAGCCAGACATGCAAAATCCCCAACCCGGTCGGCGCTCTAGCAGCGGCCTCCTTGGGCGTCGGCGAAGTGTTCAAGCGTCTGCTCAAGCTGCGTGAAGACAAGGGTGCCCTTCTCGATGGGTGCGCCTTCTCGCTCTGGACCTATGATGCGGACCCGGCTTCGGGGCCCGAACTACCGGCGGTTCTGGAAGTGGATTTGCTTGTGGCTGGAGCGGGGGCCATCGGCAACGGCGTCGTTCACCTCCTCTCCCAGCTGCCGCTTCAAGGCCGCTGCGAGGTGCTGGACCGCCAAACCTATGGCGAGGAGAACTGGGGCACCTGTCTGCGGCTGACGCGGGCCGCTTCCACGGATTCAAAGGCGAAATTCCTAGCGGGCCTCCTCGGGCCGCAACTGACTGTCGAGCCTTTCGAGGGCGACATCGAGGCGATGCAAGACCGGACCGGGAGGTCGCCGGCGGTGGTCCTGAGCGGGTTCGACAATGTCGAGGCCCGACATGCGGTGCAGGATCTCTGGCCGACCCTGATCGTCGATGGCGCGATCGGCGCGCGGTTGGAGTGCAAGGTCGGCGCCCATCCCTGGCCCGGTCCCGTCGCCTGCCTGCGCTGCATGTATGTAAGGCCGGCGGGGGAGCGCGCGGAAGTCGTGCAGGCGCGGCTGACGGGGTTGGCGGTCGAGAGTCTTTCAAACTTGACGCGTGAGCTGTCCGAGGCGGACGTCGCCGCCGCCAATCCCGCCTCGCGCGCTTGGTTGTCCGCACGGATCGGCAAGCCAATCTGCTCGGTGCTTGAAGATGCTGCGGCGTTGTCGGCCGACGGCGTTGCGGAGGGGTTCCGTCCTTCCGTGCCGTTCGTGGCCACTTTCAGTGCCTGCATGATGATCACGGAGATGGTGCGCTATCAGACGACCGGCGCTGTAGGAGTGGTGCCGCAATACTTCCTCAGTCTCCTATGGGGCCCCGACTACGGGGACCACTACGAGGAGGACCGACACGCCGACTGCGTCTGCGTGACTCGCGCCGCCGTCATCGACCGGCATCGGGCCCTTCACAAGGCCGCCTGACGCTGTCCGCCGGGATTGCTCTGACCCGCGAACAGGTGTTTCCTCACGCGTAACGATTCAACGTGGCTTGGGCGGCGCATTGTGGAGATCAGTTTCTGCGACGCCCAGACCTGCGCGGTCTTCAACAGTCTTAGTGCGTTGCGCGCCAAGTACGGCGTCGAGGTCGCAGGGTCGATCGTCGTCCGCATGGGCGTGCTCGGCGCCGCGCCGGTCTTGGCGGCCGTCCCGCGCAAACCACCGGTCAGCCTGACTACCGAGGAAGGAACCTACACCGTGAGCCTCGCCCAATCCCGTCGACTCCGCTTCAGACCAGATCAGCACCCCGCCGGGATCAAGCTGTCAAAGATAACCGCCATCGAGATTCTCGGAGTAGAAGGGTGACCTGCGATCGCCCTAGGGGCGGCCGCCATGTCTGAGCGGCATATCTACCAACCCGACTATGCGGCAGCACCTGGCGTCTTTATCCAGGAGTTCTTGGATGAGCTGGACATTTCGGGCCGGGAACTCGCCCGGCGTTGTGGCCGATCGGCCAAGCTCATCGCCGAGATCATTTCAGGCAAGGCGCCGATCGAGCCTGAAACGGCGATCCAGTTGGAACGGGTCACAGAGACGTCTGCAGCGATCTGGATGGGTATGGAGTCCAGCTATCGCCTTCATTTGGCGCGCGAGAAGGAAGACGCTGCGCTTGAGCCACATATCGAGTGGGCACAGACCTTCCCGCTTAAAGAGTTGGCGAAGCGTGATCTGATCGACTTCCCGCAGGAAGGTTCAGCGATCGTCCGGGAAGTCCTGCAATTTTTCGGTTGCGGCAGTGTTGAGGCCTGCAGAGAGAGATTCGTCGAACTCCAGGCCGTGGCCTATCGTCATTCGCCGTCGTTCATGAGCGAGGAAGCGGCCGTACTCGCTTGGCTCAGGATCGGAGATTTACGCGCTGAGGACATATCGACGGAAGAGTTCGATAGAAGCGCGTTTCTTGCGGCGTTGAAGACCATCCGGAGCCTCACCCGGGAAACGATTGAAGTCTTTTTGCCTCAGATGCGCGAGCTTTGCGCCAAGGCTGGCGTAGTCTTCATTCTGGAGCAGGCTCTCCCCAAGGTCGCGCTCAGTGGCGTGTCTAGGTGGCTGACGCCGCGCAGGGCCCTGATTCAGCAGACCGCCCGGCATCTTTCAAACGACCACTTCTGGTTCACCTTCTTTCACGAATGCGCACATCTTCTGCTTCATAGTCGCAAGCAGATCTTCCTCGATGGGAACGGCATGTCCAATGTCGCTGCTGAGCTTGAGGCCGAAGCCAATGACTGGGCCTCCAATTTCCTCATACCCTCTGACGCGCTTACGCGTTTCATCACGCGGTTCAAGGGAACTTCGGATGAAGTCGTGGAGTTCGCGGAGAAGCAAGGCATCGCCCCAGGCATTGTCGTGGGCCAGCTACAGTACCGGAAGGTCCTGCCGCATGCGCGGATGAGCAAGCTCAAACAACGTTACACTTGGGCTGAATAGAGGGATCGATCCCCCGACCTAGAGCTTTGGCCGTGTCCGCGGATGTCGCCTCCGGGAGACCGCGGCGAGGTCTGCTATTGGCGCGCAGCGTTCCTAGCGGCCGCAATGGCTGGACGGCGAACTCGAGAACGAGGGGTCCAAGGGTCTCGCCTTGGTTTGAACCGGTTCAGGCGCGACCCGAGCCTTGTGACCCGTTAAGCGGCGATTGTTCGCGCGACCGTTTTTGACGCACCCGGTCTTTAAGCGTGCGAGGCTGCCATCCGGTACGGATTGCTCTAGGTTGTCGACAGGATTCGAAGGATGGCCGATCGCATGATCGCGAAGTTGAAGGTTGTCCCCCAGCAAGCGCTCGCGACGGACCCGGCGGTCGCTCGCTATGAGCTTGCTCGCATCAGGCCCTTAGCCCGCGCCTGGATCACCCAGACCCCTGAGCCCCAGCGCCGTGACACCGCGGCCCTATTCGTGCGCCGCGCCTTTGACCGGTTGAAGGATCTGACCGCGCCGGACGCGCCGATCCACCCGCCCTTCGCCGTGCCGTTCGGGACGTTGGACGCCGGCGGTCGCAGTCTCGCCGACGCCTTGGGCGGAGCCGCCGCCGAACTGCCGAGCGCCGAAGCCGTCGACAGCCTTTCATCCCTGTATTCGGTCCTGCTGCCGAGCCACGACCGATCGACGCTCGGCGCCTTCTATACGCCTGCGGCCCTCGTGAGTCGGCTCGTGGAGCTGGCCGAAGAGGCTCAGGTCGACTGGACGACGGCGTCTATCCTGGATCCGGCCTGCGGCGGCGGCGCCTTCCTGCTGCCGGTCGCGGCCCGGATCATCGAGGCTCTGCCGGATGCCACACCAAAGGCCGTCCTCAACCACCTCGGCCGTCGGCTGAAAGGGCTCGAGCTGGACCCCCACGCAGCAGGGTTCGCACAGACCGGCCTCGATCTCCTGCTGGCGCCTCTGACCCAACGGGCGGGGGTGGCCGGTCCCCGGTTGGTCGATGTTTGCGATACGCTCGAGCGACCGCCCAAGGCGGAGTTTGATCTGGTCATTGGCAATCCGCCCTACGGGCGTCTGCGGCTGACGGCCGAGCAGCGCCAGCGCTTCTCCCGCAGCCTCTACGGTCACGCCAATCTCTATGGGGTCTTCACCGACATCGCCGTGCAGTGGACCCGGCCCGGAGGCGTGATAGCCTATCTGACGCCAACCAGCGTCTTGGGCGGGCAGTATTTTGCGGCGCTGCGCCGCCTGCTCGCCGACGCGGCGCCCCCTGAGGCGATCGATTTCGTGCAGAGCCGACGCGGCGTCTTCGAAGACGCTCTGCAGGAGACGATGCTCGCGGTCTTCCGCAAGGGCGGCGCGCCCGAGCCCTTCCATGTACACTATGTCACCGTCGAAGCAGACGGCGAGGCCAAGCTTACCCGCAATGGCGCGGTTCAGCTGCCCGAGGATCGTGACGCGCCTTGGTTGGCGCCGCGGGTGCCGGAACAGTCTCGGCTGGCACAAGCGGCGGCGCGCATGCCGACGCGCCTCGCCGACTGGGGGTACAGAGTCTCCACCGGTCCGCTGGTCTGGAACCGGTTCAAGGACCAGCTCTGTGAACGCGGTGGGCGCGATCGGCACCCTCTGATCTGGGCCGAGGCCGTGAGCGCCAACGGCCAGTTCAGCTTCCGCGCCGAGAAGCGCAATCATTCGCCCTGGTTCCATGCTGGACCAAAGGACGGCTGGTTGATCGTCAAGGACCCCTGCGTCCTGGTGCAACGCACGACCGCCAAGGAGCAATCTCGCCGCCTGATCGCCGCTGAACTGCCGGCCGCCTTTGTGCGGACTCACGGCGGCGTCGTGGTTGAAAACCATCTCAACATGGTCCGCGCGATCGGTCGGCCTAGGGTGTCTGCGCAACTGATGGCCGCAGTTTTGAACAGCGCGACCCTGGATCAGGTCTACCGCTGCATCAGCGGAAGCGTGGCGGTCTCGGCCTTCGAACTGGAATCGATGCCCTTGCCGAGCGTGGATCAGGTAGCGCCGCTGGCCGACCTTCTGCACCAAGGCGGGGTCACGCCCGCGTTCGAGGGCGCCTTGGCCAGCCTCTATGCCGAGGCGGACGCATGAGAGCTTTGCTCGAGCGGGCCGAGATACAGGCGCGCCTCCAGGCCATATTTCCGGCCGGCGCGCCCCAACGCGCTTATCTGACCCGGATGCTGGCCGCGAGCACGGTTTTTACGGCCCTCTATGTTGGGGCGGTCGAGGGCGAGGATGGCTGGCTTGGCCCCAAACACGTCTACCGCATGACCGACCTTCAGGCCGCGAAGACCAGTGAAGAGGCGCGGCAGGCCTATGCGGCCGGCATCCTCAAGCCTAGAGGTTTCGTCGACGGGGCGCGCTGGTATCAGGACAATACGCGCGAACCCATTCGGGACGAGACTCTGCGCGAGGGCTTGGTCTTTGTGGGGGCGGTGATAGAGCGCACCGACCTGCCGACCACCTCGAGCAAGCCTCGCTATGCGCTGGGATCCAGCTTTGCGGATCTGTTCGCGCCCGACCTGTCGGGCGAGGCGCTGGACGCCGCCATCGCCGCTTGGCAGGCCGGACATATGAGCGCCGGCGCGTTGGCTCGCCTAGCCATCGTGAGGGGCGGCGCGGGGGCCGACAACGAGAGCGTGCTTCTGCAGTTTCCCAATGGCGAAACCCGGCGCATGTCGCCAGGTCCGAGCTCCCTGATCACCAAGGCCGTAGTCGAGGATTTCGCGCCGCGATTCCTGGCAGAGCCCGCCGTCGTCTTCATCTCGGAAAGCAGCGCCAAGGTGGTCGCCCGCTATGACGACCTAGCCCGGTCGATTGGCCTCAACATCGTCGCAGACAAGAATCTGCCGGACGTGATCCTCGCCGACATCGGCGGGGCTCATCCGCTTCTGGTGTTCGTCGAGGTCGTGGCGACCGACGGCCCAATCAATGAGCGTCGGCGCGTCGCCTTGGCGGAGCTGGCGCAGGAGACCGGCTTCCCGCTGGACCGGATCGCCTATGTCACCGCCTATCTCGACCGGGGCGGGGCACCTTTCAAGAAGACGGTTTCGACCCTAGCATGGGGCAGTTTTGCTTGGTTCGCTGCCGAGCCTGACCGCATCATGGAGTTCGCGAGCGAGCGGGCCCGCCTGTAGGCCCCCGGGTCACGTCTTCCACACGGGCGTAGACTTATGCGTTGACGGCTCGCGTGTGAACCGGGCAACGGGAGGTTGAGAGTCCAGGTGTTGCGCCGCACAGACGTCGGCGTTCAGTCTGGCCTCGACAGGGGGAGTAAGAGATGGCGCGAAGCCCACGTCCGCAGGACATCAGCTGGTTCTTGGACCTGCACGAAAAGTCCCAGCTCAACCTCGAGCCGCCCTACCAGCGCCGGAGCGTCTGGTCCCGCCGTGACCGCGAGTTCTTCATGGACACGGTCATGAACAATCTCCCGGCGCCGCCGGTGTTTCTGCACAAGACTCTCGACGAGAACGGCAAGTCGACCTTCCACGTCGTCGACGGCAAGCAACGCCTCCAGACCATCATTGATTTCCGGGCCAACAAGGTCCGCCTTCCGGAGGACTTCGCGGACAACAGCCTCCAGAAGAAGAAGTGGAACGATCTGGGCCGCGAACAGCGCGAACTGTTCTGGAACTATGAGATCGTTGTAGAACAAATCCCTGATGTGTCCGACGCTTCGATCAAGAACATCTTCGAGCGGATCAACCGGAACTCCCGCAAGCTGACGCCTCAGGAGCTGCGCCACGCCAAATACGACGGCTGGTTCGTCAACGCCGCCGAGGCGGAGGCCGAGACGGGGGAGTGGAAGCAGTTCGGCCTGATGACCCGCGCACGATCCAAGCGGATGGCGGACGTCCAGTTCGTCTCTGAACTGATGATCCTCACCCTTGAGAAGACCCTGCGCGGCTTCGACCAAGATGCGATCGACGATCTCTACGCCCAGTATGAGGACCTGGACGAGCAGCCGATGTTCGTCCTTGAAGATTTCGAGGCGGAGTTCGCAGCGATCAAGGCCTATGTGCTGGAGATGCTCGAGGCCGATCCGAGCCTGACCGAGGTCTTCAAGGTCCAGGGACATTTCTACACCCTGTGGTCGGTCCTGGTGATCGACCGCGCACGCCTGCCGGACGCCGCAGCGCTCGCGGGGCCGTATCGGCAGTTCCTGAACCGGGTCGGTGCGGCCATCAAGGCCGGCGCCAATCCGCCTGCGGTAGAGGACGGGGATGTGATCGCGCCGCTCGCCCAGACCTATGCGTCCAATCTGCGGGGCGCCAGCACGGATCTACCCCAGCGACGTGCGCGCCATGAGGCTCTGGTCGCCGCCCTGATCGACCTGACCTCCGGATGAAGATCAACAGTCGGGTCCGCGACCTGCACGAGGCGGCCGACGCCCGGTACCGGCGCCTCAGCGAAGAGGTGAAGGAGAAGCTCGCGCCGCGCTGTGACGAGCAGGGCTGGTTCTATCGTGCGCGGGTCAAGTCGCTCGAGAGCTTCGCGCTCAAACTCGAAACGGGTCGAATCGAAAACCCGTCTGCGCCCGAAGACTTCTTCGCCTGCACCGTCGTGGTCCAGACCCAGGCCCAGCTCCAGCAGGCCGAAGATCTGGTGCTTTCGCTGTTCGACCTGCACGAACGCAAGCCGCCGAATGATCAGGAAACCTACAAGGAGGCGTCGAACTTCGTCTTCGACGACCTTAGGCTCTATGTGCGTCGCCGGGAGTCCGCCAGCAGTCGCAACCAAGACCTCACCGGCCTTCAGTTCGAGGTCCAGCTCAAGACGATCCTCCAATACGCTTGGGGCGTCGCCACCCATGATTTGGTCTATAAGACGGATACGGTCAGCTGGCCCAAGAGCCGGATCGCCTTTCAGGTGAAGGCCATGCTTGAACACGCCAAGCAGGACGGCCGTACCGCCGATATCCTCAAGGTCATCGCCGCAGTCGAGCGGATCTGGCCGGATGACGCCTTGCCGGCCGACCGCAAGCGACTGGCCGAGAACATCCAGCTCGCCCTGCGGATCGGCGACAAAAAGGCTGACGATCTAGTCGAGCTGGTCGAAGCCGAGCGCCGTCGGGTCGGACTTTTGCCGCGCAATCTCTCGCCCTACGCCTTCGTGGTTCAAGCGCTCGCCAACAGCCAGGTCGTCAATCTAGAGCGCAAGCTTGAGCGCTCCGGACGCGCCAAACTCGTCGTCCATGACGAAATGGACCTGCCGGCTTGGATGGCCGTAAGCCATGACCGCATCATCCACCTCGGGCGCGACGGTCAGGCCTGAGCCTGCGTCATGACCAGCCACCGCTTCCCTGCGGGTCGATCGACTTGCTGGCCGAGGGCCGCGTCTGATCCGCGCAACAGGCCATGAGACTTCCTTACGCTGGAAGATACTCGCCTCATGCTTGACGACTTCGGCCCGCTAGGCTGAAGCGATGAAATCGACGCTCCAACCGCCAAACGAGCCCGGCCGCTGGACGTTGCTGGAGCATCTGGGCGCAACCGCGCTCTGGCGTCGCGACCGGACCGATCCGGTTCCGGTTACGATGTTCTACCCCCTCAACCCGCCGCTTCAGGGGCGTGTGGTCTATGATGAAGCCGAGGCCCGCCAGCTCTACTCGCAAATGACGCGCGCCGGCCGCGAACTGACCTAGTCTTCTGGCCTCTCGGGGTAGATCACCCCTAGGAGCTGATCGACCACGTCCGGTCCGTACAGAGGCCGGGGCGGACTCTGGGGGAAGTTGGGGGTCGGACGCAGACCGTTAATCGTGATCTGGCCGAGCCCGCCCTCGATCAGGGCGTTGACGACATCGAGCTCCTCGGGCCGCGGGTTGTGGGTCTTGTTGACGAGGCCGGCGAACAGATCACAGAGCTGGATGGCCGGGTGGAGCTCCGAGTTCGCCGCCAGGGTCTCTGTGACGCGCAAGGGGAACTCCATGGCCGGCCCGAACCCGCCGTGGTGAAACTGGGGCGGCACGTCCTGGGCCGTGATCAGCGCCCACATCTCCCGCTGGGCGAAGAAGTTGCGCGAGTCGTCGTGCAGGATGCGGAAGTCGTCAGGGACGGTTGCGCGCCAATGGGCGAGCGACGCCAAAACGCAGCTCAGCTGGATTTCAGCGGTGTCGGCGAAGTCGCCCATCACGTGGAACCGGTGGAACTGTTCTGCGCCAAGATGGGCGAGTCTGAAGAACCATTGCGTTCGGGGCGGTCCATTGTCCCTCATGTCCATCAGGGCGGCCTGCAGAACGGCCAGCTCGGCGTCGGACGGGTCGCGGGCGAAGCGGTAATAGGCGTTGGTCGCCCGGCCGTAGATGTCCTCCTCGCCGAGGGTGAGCTGATAATAGACCAGGTTGCTGAACCTGACGGCATGGGCGTCGGCGTAGAAATCGCGGCCGGCCGCGTGGATCAGGGGCTCGACCAGAAAGTCGATCATCTTCTGGAGAACACAGAACCGCTTGTCGACGACCCAGGCGAAGAGGCGGTCCGGTTGGGCGGCGAACTGCTCCACCAGCCGCTGGAAGCCCTGACGGTTGGCGGGTCTGCGCCACAGCGCTTGGAACTTGGCTTCGCGTCCCCGGAAGTTAGGAAAGGCGGCTCGCAGGAAGTCCGCCGACTCTTCATCGGTCAGAATGCTGGAGGCCACGCTGAAGAAGGGCTGGTCCGGATCCAGTAGCGCGCGGCCCGTAAAACCCGACTCGTCGAAAAACAGATCCATGGTCATCCGGAGGGAAGGGGCGGCGGTGGCTAGACGGACCACCAGCTCAAGTTCCGCGATCGGATGTCAAGCCAAGGTCCGCTTGTGGCGCGTTTCGGTCGGTCCGGTAAAACGCGTTGGGCAATAATCTGCTAGGACGACAGTGTTCACGAGGTTGGGCGTTCGCCCGGTGGTGTCGAGCGGGTTCCCGCTCTTCGGCTCGGCTTAGGACGCCGAACGTTGATGGCCGACGCGTCGATCATATTCTTGATGTGGGACGCGTAGTATTTCTCGATCATCTCGACGCTGGTGCGGCAGTTTTTGGCGATCTGGTAGATGTCAGCGCCTTCCATGAGGCGCATGGAAATGTAGGTGTGCCGCAGGCTGTAGGCGGTGCGCACCTGACCATCCCTGTCTCGCTTGAGGTCCAGTTCTTCCAGGACGGTGTTGAGCAGCTCGCGCGGGGTGCAGCCGAAGACCTTTTCGGTAGGCTTCGGCACCTTTGCCCCGACTGGCGTGTTCCGCTGTGAGAGGCGACGAAAGGGCTGCACAGCGCCGGGCATGCTCTTGCAGTAGCCCACGCCCCGCTTACCCCTCACCTCAATCTCCAGGATGCGCTCGCCGGAGTCTTCATCGAGAACGATCTCGACATCCCGGAACTCCAAGCGGCCGGCCTCGTCAGGGCGAAGCCCGGTGTTGACCATGAACAGCACGTAGTCGTGCAGGCGTTGGGATTCGAAGGCCCAACGCCCCCGATTGTGTCGGGGGTTGGCGGCTCGTTCGCGTGTGGCCTCGTAGAGGAGCTTGTACTCGGCCGGGGAGAACCATGCCCGATGGACGATCTTGCCAGACGTTTTGTACGGGGTCGAAAGGTCGGGGAGGATGGCTAGCCAGCCGTGTCGATTGGCTGTCTTCAGGACCTGACGAAGCGTCACGATCTCATGGTGCAGAGTGGTGCGCGCTGGTCGCTTCGGTTCGCCGGTTTTCGGGTCGAGCCGGGATGTCATCCGGTGAACCCGGTACTCCTGCACCAGCCCGGGGGTGATCTCGCTCAGCAGCTTGTCGCCGAAGAAGGGGTAGAGGTGAACCCTCAGTCGATCACTGTGACCCTTGACGTACTCTGGGTTCCGCTCCCCCAAGGTGAGGGCTTCGTACTCGCGCACGAACTGCTCTCCGCCCTCCCTGAATGTCTTGCCTGATCGCTTAGGGGCGATGCCGCCGCCGAAACGGTGTTTGCCTTGAAGGGTCAGAAACCAATCCTCGGCGAAGTCCTTCGCCAGAGCGAGGCTCTCTTGCTTCGTAGTGCTGCGGAATTGACGGCCGCCGACGGACGCCGAGCACTGCCAGTGCGGGCTGTTCGGCCGCTTGAAGACTTGGACTTTGCCGCCGAGAAGCGCGTTTCGAGTGGTCATCGACAGGGCCTCCAAAATGCGCTGTTTGCGCTAGCACTGCGCTAGGCGCCTGCCGCACCATAGGGCCAGAAAAGTGCTATAAAATCAACGTGCCTTCGGTAAAACTGACGTGATTGACGGGCTTTTGAGTCCGGCGCGTCTACCAGTTCCACCACGCCCGCACAGGCCGGTTGCTCGCTTTGGCAGGCGCGCTTGGTAGCTCGCGTGGTCCGATCAGGTCAATCGCGTTCGGCGGCGGCGGCGGCGGCGCGTCGGGCCGCGCGTTCCTCGCGCTCGAGTCGGGCGGCTTCGCGTTGCCGCGCAAGATCCTCGGGCGTCTGGTAGCCGGCGACAACGTAGTTGGCCTTGAAGAGCACCCGCTTCACCGGCACCGGCGAGCCCGGCTGAGCCACGTTTTGCACCCGCGCCCGGCGGGCCGCGTCCAGCGTCGCCTGACCGAAGCGGCCGTCGCGGGGATGTTCGGACTCGATCGTGCAATCGCGCAGCGTCCCGTCGGGATTGCTCACACAGGTCGCAACGGCGAAACCGCGCGCATAGTCCGTGCGGGGAAACCGCGGCGTCGGCCGGACGGCCCAGGTCAGGTCGGTCGGCACGCCGTCTTCCTGGAGAGCGTCCAGCTCGGCGTCGCGCGGATCGACCAGCGGCCGGTTGCAGGTGGTCAGCGTCTGGTCGATCGAGCCCGATGAGGCCGGCAGGGTGAGGTCGTACATCAGGTTTCGGCCGTCGGGCGCGCCGCGGGGCACGAGTATCCGCAGCCGACCGCCTTCCCTGAGCTCCCGCGCGAACGGAGCCGGCAATTGACTGACGGCGATGGTGTCGTCGATCCCGACGCTCCAGTTGTACGACGTCAGTTCATCCTCGCCGAACGCGATGCGCAGGGGCCGGTTGGAGACGCGGCCGGCGGGCGGCAGGCCGGTGATGACCGCCTCGAACCCGCCGTCGACGCAGCGGGTCGCGATCCCGACGCCGTTGTTGAACTGGGAATATGCGACCATCAACTTCCGTCGCTCGTCATTCACCAGGTCCCAGTCCTGCGAGGCGTCCTGGGCGAGGGCCGGAAGAGCGACCGCGCAGGCGAGCAGGGTGACGAGGGGACGCTTCATGGGAACAATCCGGGCTGGCTACTGCTGCAACCTTCTGTGGCGAAGGGCGGCAGGCGTCAACCTTGGCGGCTAATTCTCGGGCATCCGGAATCGCATCGTGAACTGGACGACCTTGCCGACATCGCTGAGGTCGCCGGGCGGCAGTGCGACACTCGAACTTCGAGCAGCGGCAAGCGCGTTGCGGCCAAATCCAAGGCCCTCCGGGGCTTCGTACAGGATCCGGCATTCCTCAAAGCGACCGCTGGCCGGAACGATGCAGGCCATTCTGACCGAAGCCAGCCCAATGTTTCGCATGGCCCCAGCCTCCGGGTACTCAGGCAGCACTTGATGCGCCCAGGTAACGGTTCCGCCTGCCCGGGGCCGCAAATCCCATTCATCGGTCAGTGACGCGCCACAGGCGGAAAGCACCCGGTCCAGCGCTGCGCCGGACGGCGGCAAGGTCAGACGGAATCGCAGCGGCCGCTCGCCGGTCGCGACAGGTTCGATCCGCACGTCCAGATCGCCACCCGCTCGTAGCTGGCGGGCCAGCCGGTCCGGTTCGGACGCCGACAGCACAGGCAGTCCCGGCTGGGTATGCCAGGCCTGACGTTCATCAGCGATCCCGCCAGCCGTAACCCGGACGGCCCTGATGGCTTCCGTCGACAGCGGCGTTCCGGTCAGCAGAAAATCCAGCACACCGGCCTTGCAGCGCAGGGCGAGTGCGTTGTCGCCGAAATCGAGACTGGCCAGCGTCAGCTCCTGGGCGGGATCGACGGCGAGGTCCCAGTCCTCGGCCACATCCTGTGCAAGGGCAGGTGAGGCCGTGGCGAACAGGATCGCCAGGGCCATGCCGAACACCGTGGAAAACTTCATGCTGTCGCCCCTCCCGCGCGCCCGCTTCGGGCCGCAGACGTGGCCAAACCTTAATCCGCCCCGCGCATCCGTAAAGCGGCGCAGGCGCCTCTGGTCCCTGAAACGAAAGGCGACGCGGGATGAGACGATGGCTGACAATCGCCCTGGGCGGTCTGGTGTTGTCCTGTCAGGGACCGGCGGCGGTGCTGGCGGGGGAGACCTATACCGCCGCGACCGTCTGCTCGATGGCGCCGAAGATGGAGTGGTGGTGGTCGTCCAGCATTTCGATACGGACCGTATCACCGGCCTTGAGGAAGGGGGTCTCGGCCTTGCGGCGCTGGATGGTTTCGACCGTGCGGACCTCGGCGATGCAGGAATAGCCGAGGCCGCCCTCGCTGACCGGCTTGCCCGGCCCGCCGTCGGCGTCGCGGTTCGAGACCGTGCCAGAACCGATGATGGTGCCGGCGCACAGGGCGCGGGTCTTGGCGAGGTGGGCGATCAGGGTGCCGAAGTCGAAGGTCATGTCGACGCCGGCGTCGGCCTTGCCGAAATCGGCGCCGTTCAGCTGGACCGCCAGTTCGCCCTTCAGCTTGCCGTCGGCCCACCGGTCGCCGAGCGAATCGGGCGTCACGAAGACCGGCGACAGGGCCGAGGCGGGCTTGGACTGGACGAAGCCGAAGCCCTTGGCCAGTTCGGCCGGGATCAGGTTGCGCAGGGACACGTCATTGACCAGGCCGACCAGCCGGATGTAGCCGAGGGCCTCTTCACGGGTCACGCCCTGGGGCACATCCCCGGTGACGACGACGACCTCGGCCTCGAGGTCGCAGCCCCAGCTTTCGTCGGCCAGCGGGATGGGATCGCGCGGGGCGAGAAAGCCGTCGGAGCCGCCCTGGTACATCAGGGGATCGGTCCAGAAGCTGTCTGGCATTTCCGCGCCGCGGGCCTGCCGCACGAGGGCGACGTGGTTCACATAGGCCGAGCCGTCGGCCCACTGATAGGCGCGGGGCAGGGGCGCCGCGGCCTCGCGTTCGTGGAACCGGCCGCGCGGCACGCCGCCGTGTTCAAGGCTTTCGGCCAGGGCACGCAGGTCCGGCTCCAGCCGGTCCCAGTCGTCGAGCGCCGCCTGCAGCGTCGGGGCGATCAGGAAGGCGTCGGTAAACCAGGCGAGGTCGTTCGAGACGATGACGAGGCGGCCGTCACGGCCGTGCTTGAGCGAGGCGAGTTTCATGGCCCAAGGCTTAGGCGGTTTCTCCGGAGGACGAAACCGGGTTTTCAGTGTCCGCCGTGCGAGACCTTGCCGTGGCCGGACGACTTGTGCGCCGACCCGGGGTTGGACAGTTCGGCATGGGCGTCGCGCAGCTCGCCCACCCGGGCGGCTTCATCGCGCCAGTGCTGGTTGAAGGCGGCGACGGCGAGACGCAGGGCGTCTGTCTGCTCGCGATGGCTCAGATCGCCGATGGTCGGAGGGCTCGGCGGGGGGGTAGGCGTCGTGGTCGCCGGCCCGCCGATGGTGACCACGGTGACGCTCGCCGCTGCGGCCGCCGCCGCACCGCCGCCGCCGCCTCCACCGCCGCTTCCGCCGTGGCCGGACTCGCCTTGGCCAGCGTCGCCGCCCTGGCCGCCGGCGGCCCGCTGCGGAGGTTGGCCGCTGCCGCTGCTGCCGCCGCCGCCGGGCTGGACCGGTCCCTTGCCGGCGATGGCGTCGTCCAGCTTCTTGATCCGGGCGGAAAGCCCGCCGGCGAGCTTCAGCGTCTTGCCCAGCCGTTCGTCGATCACCTTGCGCAGGGCCTCGGCCTTCCCTTTCAAGGCGTTGTCATCCGCGCCCATGGCGGAACGCGCCGCGTCATGGATGGCCTTCCAGATGGCTTGGGCGGCGTCGGCGCGGTGGCTACGGGAGCGCGCCCCGAAAAAATAGCCGGCGAACAGCGCCGCGGCGATCAACAGAAGGATGGCGCCCCAGAAGAACGGGTCGGCGCCGATCATGATCGTCGGATCCAGCGGAGCATTGGCCGGGTCGGCGTTGGCGAAGTCTGCGCCGTAGGACATGCTGCTCCCCTTCGAAGGCCGTGAACCGTTCGGGGCGCATCTTGCGCCCACCGCTCCGCTTGGCAACGACAAAGGTTAACGGCGCGATCGATTCCCGTAAGAGGCGATTCTCGGGAGCGATCAGCGCGGCGGGGTGATCAGGGCCCGCGCTTCTGCTCCTGTGCGGGAGCCCGGGTCGCGAACCTCGATCTCGACGGCCACCGCGCCTTCCGGTTCATGAGCCCAGAGATAGCGGCGCTCGACCTCGACCTCGCGGCCCGACGGCGCGATGCCGATGAAGCTGTCGCCCCAGGGCGTGATCTTGACCAGTTCCGGCCAGATCAGGCTGCAGGCCTGATCCAGCTCCTCGATGGCCATGGCCGACAGCTCGTCATCGCTCACAGCCATCGCCGTACCCGACCGCGATAGGCGTCATAGTCCGCGCCGAATTTGGCGGCGAGGTAGCGTTCCTCGCGCTGGATCACGAACTGGTCGACCACCGCCAGACACGGCAGCAGCAGGAACAGGGCCAGGGCGCTGTCCATGGCGATGGCCAGACCGACATAGCTGATGGCGAAGCCGAGATAGATGGGATTGCGGCTGAAACGGTAGGGGCCCTCGTGGATCAGAACCGTCGATGGCTTCCAGGGCTCGACCGCCGTCCCCCGCCGCCGGAACAGGCCCGCCGCCCAGCCGTCCAGCATCAGACCGCCAACGATCAGGACCAGAGCCACGCCGCGGCGGATCGGAATCTCCAGACCGAGTCCCGCCGCCAGCCAGCCGAATCCGCCCTCGATCGCTTCCGGCCGGGCCCCGACCGTCGCCAGACCCCAGCCGGCCAGCAGGAAGCCGAGGTAGATCAGCGGCGGCGGGGCGATGACGCCGGGGGTGTCGGGCTTGCTCATCAGATCGTCTGTCCCTGCGGCGCGGTGAATTCGGAAGCGGCCGCGTCGCCGGTGTTGATCACCTCCGACGGTTCGAAGATCAGCACCTCGGCCTCTTCGTCGGCGGCGGTGCGGTGTTCGACGCCGCGCGGCACGACGATGAACTGGCCGGGATCCAGTATCTCGACGCGGTCCCGGAACTCGACCCGGAACCGGCCTTTCCAGACCAGGAACATCTCGTCGGCCTCGGCATGGCGGTGCCAGGGAAAGACGCCCTGCACCTTGACCAGCCGCACGTCCTGTCCGTTCAGCTGCGCCGCGACACGGGGCCGCCAGTGGTCGGAGAAGGCCGCGAACCTGTCGGCGAGGTCGATGGTCGCGCCGGTGGTCACGGGCGGAGGTCCTCGTCGCCATAGATGGCCACGGCGGCGGGCGAGGCGCTGGAGGCGGCCCCGCGATACATGCCCGAACTGGTCATGGCGAAACCGGGCTGTCCCTGCAGATCCATGACGATGACGCCGCCGGAACCGCCCAGCGCCAGGGCGTCGTCGACCTCGGCCTGGGCCGCGGTTTGGGTCGCTGACCCGGTGGCGATGCGGGCGCAGATGTCCCGGGCCACACTGGCGCGGATGTAGTATTCGCCGTCGCCGGTCGCCGAGACCGCGCAGCCCTCACGGTTGGACGCATAGGTGCCCGCCCCGATCACCGGCACGTCGCCGACCCGGCCCCAGCGTTTGGCGGTCATGCCGCCGGTTGAGGTGCCCGCCGCGAGCCGACCCTCGCTGTCCAGCGCCACCGCGCCGACCGTGCCGAACTTCCGCTCGTTCAGGGGCGGCGCCGGCAAAGTGCTCTCCGCCATCGGACCCGGCGCGCCTGCCGGCCGTTCGGGGATCGGCAGGTTCTGCGCCCGCAACGCCGTCTCCAGCCCCCGCCAGCGGCGCTCGGTGAAGAAATACGTCGGATCGACCTGCTCCAGACCGACCGAGGCGGCGAACGTATCCGCCCCCTCGCCGATCAGCATGACGTGCGGCGACCGCTCCATCACCGCCCGCGCGGCGGCGATCGGATGGCGGGTGGTGGTCAGGCCGGCCACGGCCCCGGCCGTCAGGTCCGAGCCGTTCATCACGGCGGCATCCAGCTCGTTGCGCCCGGCGGCGGTGAAGACCGCCCCGCGCCCTGCGTTGAACAGCGGGTCGTCCTCCATCAGCTCGATCGCCGCCTGCACCGCATCCAGCGAGGACCCGCCGGCCGCCAGCACCGCCGACCCGGCCTCCAGCGCGCGATGCAGGGCGGCGCGATAGGCGGCGTCCTGTTCGGGCGTCAGGCTGGCGCGCTCGATGACGCCGGCGCCGCCATGGATGGCGAAGGACCAGCGCGGCGCGTCCTGCGCGACGACGGGGGCGGCGGAGAGGGCCAGGGCGAGAGCGGTGACCGCCATGGAAAGGCTGATCGGTCTCATTGCCGGTATCCTCGGTTTGAGCGATATTTGAAGCATGTCAGACGTGAAGGACATCGTGGTCCCGAGGCTTGAGGGCATTTACGCGCTGCTTGTCCGCATCCAAACCGACCTGAGCAACATCAGGGAAGACACTCGGCACATCAAGGTGAGGCTGACCTCGCTTGAAGCCAATACGAACAGCCTGAACCGGCACATCGATCATTGCGGCGATCGCCTTGAGAGGATCGAACGTCGGATCGATGTGATCAAAGTCTGAGTTCTTGCGCGGTCGCAAGGGCGTCGCGTTTGTCATCCCGGACGTCGCGAAGCGGCGATCCGGGACGGTATCCGGTCTCCAATATTGGCCTCCCGGAAATCGCAGCGCGATTGTCCGGGAGACGGGTGGGTTCCGCGCTGTGTCCTGACCCGTCTCCCGGCTCGCTGCTCGCGCAGCGTCCGGGAGGATGAAGTTCTGCGCTCTGGCGTCCCGGCTCTCCCCCCGGCCTTCGCCGGGGTTCGGCCGGGATGACAAGGCACCGGGATCCGGCCCCTCAACTCAAGGCCTGACCGCAGCAAGGGCAGCCGGAGACCTCGATCCCGAACAGGGCGCGGATGCGGTCGGGGGTGAGGGCCTCCGCGGGCGCGCCGACCTTGATCCCGTCCGGTCCGACCGCCAGCACCCGATCCGCGCGGGCGGCGAAGGGCAAGTGGTGGGTGGAGGCGATCACGACGCGGCCCTCGGCGGCCAGGGCCCGGATCGCGGCCTCGACGGCCTGCGCATGCGCCGGGTCCAGCAGGGCCAGCGGCTCGTCCAGCAAACAGACCGGCGCATCCTGCACGAACAGCCGGGCGATGAGGACCAGCTGTTGCTGGCCGCTGGACAGGCGGTCGAACGGGCGGTCGGCGAGGTCGCCTACCTCCAGCCGGTCGAGCGCGCCGCGGGCGGCGTCGAGGTCGTCCGGCGTCAGGCCCGGCGACCAGCGACGCAGATGGGCGCGGCCCAGTGCGGTCAGGTGCAGAACGGAGAAGCCTGCGGACACCGCGCCGGGCGGCGGCAGCCAGGCCGGTGCGCCGGCATCGACGATCGCGCCCGCAATTGGCGGCAGCAGGGCTGCGAGCGTCTTGAGCAGGGTGGTCTTGCCCACACCGTTCGGACCGATGAGGGCGAGAATTTCGCCGGGCTCGACGGTCAGGTCGAGCGGCGGCAGGCGGAAGGTCTTGCCCCGCCCGGCGACCAGGCCCTTGAGCCGCAGACCGCTCATGACCGCCTCGATGTGGCGACGAACAGGATCAGGAAGGCCGGCGCGCCTACGGCCGCGGACAGCAGGCCCACGGGGATCTCCGCCGGACCGAAGGCGGTGGCTAGCCGGTCGATGACGAGGGCGAACAGGGCGCCGAGCGCCATGGAGGCGGGGATCAGCCGCCCGGCCCGCTCGCCGACGATCAGCCGGGCGGCATGGGGCGCCAGCAGGCCGATCCACCCGACCACGCCCGCCACGGCCACCGCCGAGGACGTCATCAGGGCGGCGGCGGCGAGGGCCAGCAGGCGCAGGGGCCGGGCGGGCAGGCCGAGCGACCGCGCCTGCTCATCGCCGAGCGACAGGATGTCGAGCCGGAAACCCAGCCAGATCAGCACGGCCGCGCCGAGGCCGACCGGGATCAGCGCCCCGACCGCCTCGGTCAGGGTCGCCCGCGTGAACGAGCCCAGCAGCCAGTAGGTGATCGACGGCAGTTGCGACCATGGGTCGGCGGCGATGACCACGAGGCCCAGTCCGGCCGAGGCCAGGGCTCCGGCCACGACGCCGCACAGGATCAGGGCGAGGCGACCGTCGCCGCTGCGGGTCAGGGTGGCGCAGGCGACTGCCAGCCCTCCTGCGGCGAGGCCGCCGACAAAGGCCGCGCCTTGCACCAGGGCCGCGCCCGCGCCCAGCAGCAGCGCGAGGGCCGCGCCGAGCCCTGCGCCGGACGAAACGCCCAGCAGGTCGGGCGCCGCCAGCGGATTGCGGAACAGGATCTGGAACCCCGCCCCCGCGCCGGCCAGCGCCGCGCCGCAGGTCAGGGCCGCCAGCAGACGCGGTCCGCGCAGGGCCAGCGCCAGTTCGGCCTCGGGCGAGCCCTGTCCAATCACGGCGGCCAGAAGAGCGTCCGGCGCCACGCCGAGCGGGCCGGTCGCCAGCACTGTGAGCGCGCCCGCGAAAACCAGCAGGACAAGGCCGGCCGGGAGCAGGGCGGCCCTGACCCGGGTCACCGGATCCACTGCGGCAGGGCCACCTCGACCGGCGCCATGCCGTACAGGCGCCGGGTCAGGCCTGCGACGGCCATCTGGGCGGCGCCGGGATCGGCCAGCCAGGCGCAGGCCAGCAGGCGGTTCACCGAGGGCGGCCGGTCGATCCAGCCGAACGGGTGATCCGGCAGCAGCAACAGCCGCCGGCGCTGACCGTTGCGGCGCGTGCGCCAGACCGGATCCTGCCGGACGGCGGCAACGAATTCCGGGCTCATCGTAACGAGCGCTTCCGGGTCCCAGGCGGCGACCTGTTCGCGGGTGACGCGGCCGATGTCGCGCGAGTCCCCGGCGACGTTGGTCCAGCCGGCGCCTTCCAGGACCTCGGTGGCCAGGGACCCGAGGAAGCCGGTCTCCAGCCCGTCGGCGCCGCGCGCGTAGTAGAAGGCCGGTCCGGCCGGGGCCCGGCGCCAGCGGTCGAGCACCGCCTCGGCCTCATCGGCCAGGCCGACGGCGGCGCTGCGAACGTCCAGCAGGTCGGCGGCTTCGCGAATCGCTTCGGGAATTCTCGTCAGGGCCCCGTCGATCAGCCGCCAGTCAACGCCGAGACGAACCTTCATCCGGTCTCCCAGGGTCTGATTCTCGGGATCGGTGTCGCCATAGTCGATCACCAGTGCCGGCTTCAGGGCGGCCAGCGCCTCGAGATTCGCGGGCCGGCCGCCTCCGCCCAGCGCGCCCAGCTCCGGCAAGTCTGCGGCCATGGACGGCAAGGCAGCCAGCGCCTGCGACGAAGGCTTCCTCGGCCACCCGGCCAGCCGATCCCGCGCCACCGCCCAGATCAGCAGGGCCGCCGGCTGACCGGCCGCAACGACGTTCCCGGCGCCGCGCGGCGACGCCGGGCCGCAGGCCGCGAGCGTCATTGCCGAGGCCGCCCCGATCAGCGCTGACCGCCGCGTCTCCGTCATCACACCCGTCCGATCTGATTCGGCGTCATCCTGCCGTCTGGTCCGGCGGCGCGCCACCTCACAGCCAATTTACCCTTAACACTTGTCCGGTCTTGCTCCGCGTGCTGCTTATGCGGCCTCGCGCGTCAGGTGGGGCGCAGCAATATGGGAGTGAGCCGTTGAGTACGACGGACAACGGGGGGGCGGTGACTGCCGGGACCCGCAAGACGTTTTTGGGACACCCGCGAGGGCTGGTCGTCCTGTTCTTCACCGAGATGTGGGAGCGTTTCTCATTCTACGGCATGCGGGCGATGCTGACGCTGTATCTGATCCAGCATTTCCTGTTCGGTCCGGTCGAGGCGCAGGGCATCTATGCCGCCTACGGAGCCCTGGTCTATCTGCTGCCGGTCGTCGGCGGCCTGATCGCTGACAAATATCTGGGATCGAGAAAGGCCGTGATCATCGGCGCGGTCCTGCTGGTCGCCGGTCACTTCACCATGGCCTTCGAGGGCTCCGGCGCACGTGAGTTCCTCACCATCGGCGGCACCGAATATGCGGTCGAGGTCGAGGGCCGGAACACGGATCGTCAGCTCTACGCCGTGACGGAGTCGGGTCGCGTGCCGATCGCCATTACGCCCGAAGGGGTCAATGTGGTCGATGTGGCCGGGCAACCGGCAGGCTCGGGGGCCCAGGCTGCAACAGCCGCGACCTTCCCGTCCACGGTCACTGCGGACGGCTACACGACCCGGACGGTGCGGGATCCTTCCGGCGAAATGACGCTGTTCCTCGCCCTGTCCCTCATCATCGTCGGCGTCGGCTTCCTGAAGGCCAACATCTCGACCGTCGTCGGCCATCTGTACGAGGAAAACGACCCTCGCCGCGACGGCGGGTTCACCCTGTTCTACGTCGGCATCAACCTGGGTTCGGTGCTGGCCACGGGCCTGTGTTCCTATCTCGGCTTCACCTATGGCTGGGCCTATGGCTTCGGTCTGGCGGGCTTCGGCATGTTGCTGGGGCTGATGACCTTCCTGCTGGGCCAGTCGTGGCTTGAGGGGCGCGGCGGTCCGCCGAACCCCGAGAAACTGGCCGGGACGAAGTTTCTCGGTATTCCGCTGGAGGCCACCTTCTGGATCCTCGGCCTGATCGCCGTCTTCCCGGTGTGGCTGCTGATGCAACGCCACGAGCTCATCTCGACGGCCCTGCCCTGGCTGGCCGGGGTCATCTTCGCCGTGGTCGTCGGCTACACGGTGATCAAGCTGAAGGGGGCCGAGCGCGCCCGGATGCTGGTCGCCCAGGTGCTGATCTTCTTCTCGGTGCTGTTCTGGGCCCTGTTCGAACAGGCGGGCTCGTCCCTCACCCTGTTCGCTGACCAGTCCACGGACATGCCCGGCTGGTTCAACGCCGGCTACACCCAGATGTTCAACCCCGGCATCATCGTGATCTTCGGGCCCATCTTCGCGGCCCTGTGGGTCTGGCTGGCCAAACGCAACAAGGAGCCTTCGACCCCGGTCAAATTCTCCTTCGGGCTGATGTTTGTCGGGATCGGCTTCCTGGTTCTGGCCTGGGCGGCGGCGACGCAGGGCGGGGTCGATTTCCGCGTCCCGCTGTTCTTCCTGTTCCTGACCTATTTCTTCCACACCATGGGCGAGCTCTGCCTCTCGCCGGTGGGCCTGTCGATGATCACCAAACTGTCGGTCGATCGTCTGGTTGGCATGATGATGGGCGTCTGGTTCCTGTCCAGTTCGGTGGCGCACATCGCCGCCGGTGTGATCGCCCAGGCGACCGCGACCGATACCGTCGCGGGCGTGGTGACCAATCCGGCCCTGGCGCTCCAGACCTATGGTTCGATCTTCGGCACCATCGGCTGGACCGGCGTCGGCGTCGGCGTGGTGCTGCTGGTGCTGTCGCCCCTTCTCAAGAAGGGCATGGCGGGCATCCGCTAGCCCGGCCAGAGGCTGAATACAGGAAGGGCGGAACCATCAGGTTCCGCCCTTTTTGGCGCGTGAGGGTCGGCGCGCCGTCAGTTTTGGGGGTGTGGGGACGCCTTCTTCAGAAGGTCTTTCTTATCTGGATGAACAGCCACGGGCTCATCTGCGTGCGGCGCACCTCGCGGAAGGCCAGGGGGGCGGTGTCGCGGGGACCGGTGTATATTTCGCGGTCATAGCCCCTCGTCCTGTCACTGGCGTTGCCCAGGTCGACCCGGACCGTCAGGTCGCGCTCCGGCTTCCACTGGACGAAGGCGCCGACGCCCGGCTCGGCGTAGAAGGCGCGGACCTCACGGACGCGGAACGCCCGACCCTTGTCGACATTGCAGCCGTGGTCGAAGCCCCACGACCAGCGGCCCCCCGCCAGGTCCTGGGTGAAGTTCACTCCGCAGCCGAAGGCCTGATTGCCCTGGAACCGGCGCTCCTCGCCTGTCACCGGATCGAGCACTGAGGTCGAGGACCAGCTGGCCCGCGTCTGGAAACGGCCGTTCGGAATACCCAGCCGGTCGGTCGGCAGGGTCAGGCGCAGCTGGAAGAAGCGGGCGGTTCCGTCGCCGATATTGCCCACCCCGTCGAAGCCGCCGGTCAGGGGGATGACGTCCACGACATCCTCAACCTCGGCATACTGGTAGGTGGCGTCGAACACGCCCTCGCCCCAGAAGCGGCGCTCATAGATCGCTTCGATGACCGTCTGCTTCTGAGGCTCCAGATCGGGGTTGCCGCCCTCGACCTGGCCGATGTCGATATCGGCCGAGGCGATGAAGTCGCCGAAGTCCAGCTGGCCCACCTCGCGCTCGGCGCGGAAGCGGAACTGGTGGCCGGTCCACGGCGTCCAGGTCGCCTGGATGCGGGGCTTGGGATAGACGAAGGACTTGGTCAGGTCGCTGTCGCCCGACTGGCTGATCTCCGACACCTCGACGCGCAGGCCGCCCTCGATGGTCAGGGTCGGGTCGGGCCGCCAGGTCGCCTGTCCGAAGACCTCGCCACGCAGTTCCTCGACCTTGACCGAGGAGGACGGGAGCGGGATCGGGATGCCGTTCTCTGAATAGGCGGTCGCGCTGTCGATAAAGTTGTAGGCGACCTCGCCCCCGGTCTCGAACGACCAGCGGTCATTGGGGCGGAAACGCAGGATGGCGCGGCCGATGGATTCGCCCGAGGTCGTGTTGGCGGTGAAGGTGGAGCTGTCGCCGCTGCTTTGCGAGACGCCGGTGTAGTCCTCGGTGGAGTACCGCTGCAGGCCGGTCAGCTCCAGGCCGGTGCGCGCGCTGAGGTCCAGGGTCCAGTTGACGCCGAGCTCGCTGTTGACGTCGTTCGCTTCCTCGTCGTTGAAACTGTCGACGCCGGCGCCCGTGCGGATCAGCAGATCCTGCGCATTCTCGTTGCCGAACCAGCCCAGCAGGCCGTTGACGCGCAGCAGGCCGCCGCCGATCCGGCGCTGGACGGCGCCGGTGGCGCGCAGGTTCCGGATCCGGTCCCACAGCACCAGATCGGCGTCCTGGATCAGATTGCCGGCCGGGTCATAACGGCGTCGGAAGCCGTCCCCGGTACCGTCGGTGCGATCGGAGAAGCCGCTGATCGAGCCCTCGATCTGGTCGTCGCCCTCGCGCCGGGAATACCGCGCCGAGAGCACCGGGCCGAGGTGGCCGTCGGGATAGACATAGGTGTTGGTCTCGACCACCCGCTCGGTCGTCACCGTCCGGATCAGGACGACGTTGGCGACCACGGACCGGCCCTGCATGTCGATCCCTGGCGCGCCTCCCCGGACCAGTTCGACGCGGGCGACGCCGGCGGCCGAGATGCGGCGCAGGATCTGGTCGAGGTTGTCACTCTTGGTCGAGGGCCGGCGGCCGTCGATCAGGACGTTGCCGGCCGTGCCCGCAAGCCCGCGTGTGCCGCTGTCGCCGGATTCGAAGGCGAACCCCGGCAGGCGGGCGATCATGTCCAGGGCCGTGTCGGGTCGGGCGTCAGCGAAGAAGACCGGCTCGAAGACCAGCACGCCCTGCTGGGCGGCGCCGGCGAGCGCGCCCGGGACCGGCGCGGTCTGGGCCATGGCGGGGCCGCCCAGCACGGCGCACGCGGCCGCACCGGCCAGCCAGATCGCTTTGGTCATACATCCCTCTCACTGCTGGGCGAACGGTGCCCGGCGACCGGCCGCGCATACAGTTACAAGCTGGACAGGTGCATTAAATCGCTGACAGGCTTGGGGCGGCGGGATGACCGGCTATCAGAACGTCTTGCGCACCCGGATTTGCCAGAAGGTCCGCGGATCCGTGGGGCGCTGTTCGGTGAAGGCGATGGGCCGGGCGAGCGACCGGTCGGCGAAGACCGTGCGTTCGACCTGGAAGTCGTTCCAGACATTGACCTGGGCACGGATGGCGAGGGTCGGCGTCGGCTTGTATTCGATGTTGGCCTCGAAATAATCGCTGCCGGTGAAGCCCGAGATCTGGTCCGGGGCGTAGTTGAACTGGCGCATGCTCTCGAGATAGGTGACAGCCCAGTTGATCTTCCAGGTGGTTATGTCCTGGGAGATGGTGAAGGCCGGTTGCGAAGGTCTGACCCCCGAAATCGGCCGCTCCTGACCCGAGGTCGGGTCCGTCACCGCGGTGTCGTTCCAGGTGTTGCGGAACTGGAACTGACCGCCGGAGAAGCCGGTCCAGTCGAGCGGCAGGACGAAGTTGACGGCCAGCTGATCGAGGGTTCCGTCGCCGATGTTGCCGACCGCCGAGAGACCCTGCGGCAGGGGTAGTCGGTCGATGACGCCGATGATCTCGTCGTGGCGGTAGCCGATGGAGAAGATGCCGTCGCCCAGGAACCGGCGCTCATAGGTGAGTTCCGATATCCAGCGCTCCTCGGGTTCGAGGTTCACATTACCGCCGAACAGCTGTTCGTCTTCGAGGTCCGCGCCGGCCGCGAAGTCACCGAAGTCCAGCTGGCCGACGTCGCGCTCAAAGCGGAAGCGGACCTGGTTCTGCGGCCGGGGCGTCCAGGTCAGCTGCAGGCGGGGCTTGGCGTAATAGAAGCTCTTTTCCTGGTCGGCGTCTCCGGACTGGGTGATGGTCGAGGCCTCGAGACGCAGTCCGCCTTCGAGATTGAGGTCGGGCCGCACGCGCCAGGTCGCCTTGCCGAACAACTCGCCCCGGGTTTCCTCGACCATGATCTGATCGGACGGCAGGGGAATGTTGACGCCGCCGTCGGTGAGCGCCTGGTCGACCTCCAGCATATTGTAGGCGATTTCGCCGCCGGCCTCGAGCGTGAGGGCCGGCGAGCGTTCCCAGCGCACCAGTGAGCGCAGGATCGTTTCTGACGCATTGCCCTCGGAGGCGAAGCGTTGAAGCGGTCCGGCGACGCCGTTTGTCGTGGTGACAAAGGTGGAGGCGTTCTCGAAGTCGTTCCACTCGCGGATGAAGCGGGTTTCGGACGTCAGGCCCGTGCCCATCGGCCGGGTGAAGACCGCGCCGACCTCCCCGCTTGAGCCTTCTTCCGCGAAGCGGCTGTCGCGCAGAATGGTCGGCCCCTGCTGGAGGCTGTACTGGCTGTAGTCATTGACGCCGAGGCGGGCGGTCAGGTCGATCTTTCCCCCCATGAAGGCGTCGGCGAAATTGACCCGCACGGCCTGGCCACCCCCGGTCTGGTCGTCGAAGTAGCCCTCGTCGCGGGTCACGACGCCATTGGCGTCGCGACGGACGACCCTCCCCACGCCGTTGGAATCGTTGATCGCCACGCCGTCGGCAAGGGTGAAGCCCCAGACCCGGTCGCCGTTGCGGCGGGTGAATTGGTACTGGCCGAAGCCGCGATCGGTGCCGCCCTCGAAGAAGGCCATATTGGCCGTCAGGATCTGTTCGGTGCTGGCCTGGCTCCGGGTGATGACGTTCACGACGACCGAATAGCCCTGCATGTCGATGCCCGGAGCGCCGCCCCGGATCAGTTCGATGCGCTCGACCTGGGGAACCAGGGTGCGGGACAGGACCGACGAGCCGGTGTCGTTCTTCGATGCTGGTCGCGAGCCGTTGATCAGGATGTTGCCGACCGCGCCCTCGAACCCGCGCGAGCCGTCGCCGTCCTGCACCGAAAAGCCGGGCACGCGGCTGACCATGTCCAGGGCCGTGTTCGGGCGCTGGCCGGCGAAGAAGTCGGGGGTGAAGACAAGGACGCCCTGCTGTGAGGCTTCAGCCTGGGGCTCGGGGGCCGGCGGCGGGGGAGTCTGGGCGGACGCGGCGCCGGCGCTCAACAGGACGGCCGTCGTCGCCAGCAGTATGGTCTTGGTCATTGCAGGATTCCCCTCGTCGTGTGACGAAGGTGTGGCGTCCTGTCGCGCCGCTCTCCAGTTACAAGACAGACAGGTGGATTAAATATCTGACAGATTACGCACTCGTAACGAATGTGTTCTGAAAGAGGCCGCTTGTTACTGAATGTTGATCAGGTAGGGATTGTATAGTCTTGAAATCGACTGTCGCCATTATTGCTGTCTTCGTCATTCTTGTGGGCAGCGCGACCTTCCCGTCGCCCGCGTCGGCCCAGACGCCCGAACCCGCGGCCCAACTGGACGACATCGTGGTTCAGGCCCGCCGCTCGGGCGCTCCGATGTGGACCGTGACCCGGGGCGACAGCACCCTGATCCTGGTCGGCGCCATCACCGGTATTCCGCGAGACCTCTCCTGGCGTCCTGAAGAGCTTGAGGCGGCGGCGGCGCGGTCCGACCAGATCCTGTCGCCGCAGGAGGGCCGGGCCTCGGTCACCGACCTGCTGCGGGTCATCTGGCGCGCCCGCACCATCGGCCTGATGCCGCAGGGACAGACGACGGCGGACTATCTGACGCCGGAATACCAGGCGCGGCTGGAGGCGATCATGGCCGCCGACCGCAATCAGGACTGGCGGACCAGAAGCCTGTTGTTCGTCGGCTTCGACCTGATGCAGGACAAGGCCGGCTATACCGGCCGCCGGGGCGGCGAGGACGCCATGGATGTGATCCGGCGGGCGGCCCGACGCGCGCGGGTGCCGGTCCGGCCGGTCGGCACGGTCCGCGGCGATGAACTGGTCGACAGTCTGATCACCGCCCCCCAGACGGCCCACGTCCCCTGCGTTGAGGCCGCCATCGCCGCGGCCGAACGGGGGCCTGACGCCGCGCGCGAACGGGCCGAGGACTGGCGCGCCCTGCGCGTCGCCGACGTCGTTGCCTCGCCGATCGACCGGGCGCTGAACCAGTGCTGGCCGTGGGGCGACCCGGAGATCGCGCCGCAGCTCAGGCAACAATGGGCGGCGGCGATCGAGACGGCGATGATCTCGCCGGGGGTGACCATGGGAGTCGCGCCGATCCGCCTGCTGGCGGATGAAGGCGGGGTGCTGGACGCGCTGGTGGCGCGCGGGTTCGAGGTGGTGGGGCCGGAGTGGAAGTGAGTGGCTAGTGGCTAGTGGCTAGTGGTTGGCCACCACCTGAGCGACGTTGCGTTCCGCGCCGCCTTTTTCCACCGCCAGTGAAGTCGCGAACACTAGCCACTAGCCACTAGCCACTAGCCACTAGCCACTAATCCCTCAGACCGCCGTACCCCCCACCGTCAGCCCCGCGATCTTCAACGAGGGCTGACCGATGCCGACCGGGACGCCCTGACCGCCCTTGCCGCAGACGCCGACGCCGGGGTCGAAGGCGAAGTCGTCGCCGATCATCTGGACGTGCTGAAGGGCCGTGGCCCCGTCGCCGATCAGGGTCGCGCCGCGTACCGGAGCCGTGATCTTGCCGTCCTCGATGAGGTAGGCCTCGGTGCACTGGAAGACGAATTTGCCGTTGGTGATGTCGACCTGGCCGCCGCCGAAATTGGCGGCGTAGAGACCGCGCTTTGTCGAGGCGATCATGTCGGCCTGCGAATCCTTGCCGCCCTCCATGAAGGTGTTGGTCATGCGCGGCATCGGCATGTGGGCGAAGGATTGGCGGCGGCCGTTGCCGGTGGCGCGCGCGCCCAGCTGACGCGCCGAAAGCCGGTCGTGCATCAGCCCGACCATGATCCCGTCCTCGATCAGCACGGTGCGCGAGGTCGGCGTGCCCTCGTCATCGACCGACAGCGAGCCGCGACGGCCGGCGATGGAGCCGTCGTCGACCACGGTCACGCCGGGCGCGGCCACCCGCTTGCCCATCATGCCGGTGAAGACCGAACTGCCCTTGCGGTGGAAATCGCCCTCGAAACCATGGCCGATGGCCTCGTGCAGCAGCACGCCGGGCCAGCCCGCGCCCAGCACCACATCCATTTCGCCCGCCGGGCAGTCGACGGCCTCGAGATTGACCAGCGCCTGGCGCAGGGCCTCGTCGACCTGCCATTGCCAGCGGTCGGGCGCGATCCAGGTCTCGAACCCGGCCCGGCCCCCGGCCCCGGACGAGGCGCTCTCGCGCCGGCCGTCCTTCTCGACGGTGACCGAGACGTTCAGCCGGACCAGCGGGCGGATGTCGGTGACGCGCCGGCCGTCGCCGCGCAGGATCTCGATATGCCGCCGCTCGCCGACCATGCTGGCGGAGACCTGCACCACGCGCGGATCGCGGGCGCGGGCCCAGGCGTCGATCTCGGCCAGCAGGGCGATCTTGTCCGAAAAAGCGGGGGAGGCGAGGGGATCGATCGGGGCGTAGAGTTGCTGGTTGGTGGCGCGGGGCGCCTCGGCGATCATGCCCGCATGGCCGGACCGGGCCAGTCCCGCGCTGTCGGCCGCGCGGCGGATCGCCGGGCCGCTGATCTCATTGGCGTGGGCGTAGCCGGCCGTCTCGCCGGCCACGACCCGCAGGCCGAAGCCCTCGGAGGCGTCATAGGCGGCGGATTTCAGCCGGCCGTCGTCGAAGACCAGTGATTCGAGCTCCGACCGTTCGAGGAACAGTTCGCCGTCGTCAGCCCCGGTCAGGGCCTCCTGCAGGATGGACAGGGCCTCGTCGGAGCCGACGTCGGCGGAATCGAGAATCGCGGGCAGGGAAACGGGGACGGTCATGGAGCCTAAGTAGGGGCTGACCGTCCCCGCGTCACCGGGTGTCCGTTCGCATTCAGTCCTGGTTGACCTCGCCCCAGCCCGTGACGGACTGTTCCAGCTGGGTCGGGGTCCGGGTCAGGGTGACGTCGCCGCGGCCCGAGACCTCGATATTGGCCCGGCCCGTCGGGCCGACGCGGGCATCGCCGCGACCGGTGACCGAGACCCGGGCATCCGTGACGACCAGATCGTCGAGATCGGCGTCGCCCGAACCGTTGAGGGTCAGCCCCAGGGCATCCGTGCGTCCCCGGGCCCGCACATCGCCGGAACCGTTGATGGTCACGTCCAGCCGGGGCTGGTCATAGTCCCGGATCGAGAGGTCGCCGTTGGCGCCGGTGTCGAAGCGGGTGATCGACGGGGCGGTGACCACGACCTTGAGGGCCTCGGTGGCGCTCCAGGCATGGATGCCGTTGCGGTTCCAGCGGATGTAGCCCCGCTCTTCCTCGTCCTCGTCAAAGCCCTCGAGGCTGAGGCGGCCGTCGCGGAGACGGACGCGATCGACCATGTTCCTGGGGCCGGTAATGGTAACGCCGGCCTCGTCGCCCTGACGATAGACGACCTGGCCGGGCATCATCAGCGACAACTGGTCGCCGCCGGTCCAGGCGAGGGTGCGGGTGACCTCGGGGTCGACCTCGCCACGCTCGAAACGAATGCTGCCGTCGCCCATCGGGCCTTCGGAGGCCACCCAGACCCAGTCGTGGGCTCGAACGTCGTTGCCGACCAGGGCGACCGCCCCGCCGATCCCGACCAGGGCCAGGACGAAGCCGACGCCCGTGATAACCAGAAGATTGCGGATCATGTCAGTTCCTCCCCCAGGCCTGAGGCTGGTTGTCGAGCGCGGGCTTGAGCACGCGGTAGTGAAGACGGGCGTACCAGACGGTGGCGTCGATCAGCCATTTGGTCAGGACCGCCATCAGGCCGCCCATGAACAGGCCCAGCCCCATCAGGCCGACGCCCAACAGGATGGCCGCCAGAACGCCGCCGGGCGCGCCGAGGAAGGGTCCGACGACGAGGATGGCTCCGCCGGCGAGGAAGACGCCCACGCCGCTGACCAGTACGGCCAGCACGGCCCCGAACACGGGGAAGACGATCGGCAGCAGGATCAGGATGTCGATCGCGCCCAGGCCGATCAGGCCGAAGATGGCTCCCGCCGCGGCGGAGGGATTCTGTTCCTGACGCCAGCGCTGGGCCCCGGCTTCGGCGCGCAGCTCGCGGGACAGGCGGTCCGGGTCGCCGAGCGCCGCGGCCACTTCGGCCTCGGAACGACCGGCGGCGGCCCCATCCTCGAAATGGATCTCGTAGTCGGCGGCGATGTCGTCGGCGGCGGCGGCCGGCATGCCGACCAGTCCCCGCCTCAACCGGCCCATGAATTCGGCGCGGGTCATTGTTCAGCTCCCCTTTCGGCAGTCTCGTCTTCGGTGGTCCGGGCGGGCGCGGCGGATTCGGCCGGCGCGGCCAGGATGGATTCGACCGCGCGGGCGAAGGCGCCCCACTCGGTCGTCTGGGCGGCGAGCGCCCGGCGCCCGGCGTCGGTCAGGCGATAATATTTGCGCGAGGGCCCCGACGGTGATTCGACCAGATAGGTCTCGACCTGTCCGTCGGACTGCATCCGCCGCATCAGCGGGTAGATGGTGCCCTCGCCCATGTCGATCGCGTCCGACAGGGTCGAGGCGATCTCATAGGCATAGCTGTCATGCCGGTTCAGCAGGGCCAGGACGCAGAGCGTCAGCACCCCCTTCTTCAGCTGTATCTCGATTGTTTCAGGCACTCCGGGCCCTCCTTCTGATGGCCAAGACGTATCGCAAGGTATCTGGTCACGCAAGGTAGCTGTCATAACATGACGTGGAATTAATCCAGCGACGGAATGTCCTGCGACGCTCAATCCGACGGCAATCGCTTGGCAAGCGCCGGAGGGGGCGATATGGACCGCGCGAAGTACCGCTGCGGACCGCCGGGTCCCGGCGATAGTTTGCGATTCACTCGCAAGCGTTTGCGGCGAAACGGTTTAATGAGGATATCTCGCATGGGGATGGGCACGCGGGCCCGGGTAATCATCGGCGGTGGCATCACCGCCCTGAGCCTGGCCGTTTTCTCCGCTACGCCGACGTGGGCCCGCCCGCTGGTCGGTCAACCGACGGACGGCGCCCTCGGGCTGCAGCCGTCGGCCTCGCCGCTGAAGGTTGAGGCGACCTTCTTCCACGACATCATCCTGATGCCGATCATCACCGGCATCTCGCTGCTGGTGCTGGGGCTGCTGATCTGGATCTGCATCCGCTACAACAAGAAGGCCAATCCGGTTCCGGCCAAATGGAGCCACAACACCGCGATCGAGATCGTCTGGACGGTGCTGCCGGTGCTGATCCTGGTTGGTATCTCGCTGTTCTCGTTCCGCCTCCTGTTCGCCTATCACAACATGCCGACGCCGGACCTGACGGTGAAAGCCACGGGCAACCAGTGGAACTGGTCCTATGAGTATCCGGACCAGGGCGTCGCCGAATACGTCTCCAACATGCTGACGGAAGAAGACGTCGCAGAGCGCGGCATGCCGCACAGCCTGTATCGCCTCGCCGCGGACGAGCCGATCGTCGTGCCGGTCGGCAAGACGGTGCGGGTGCTTGTGACCGCCACGGACGTGATTCACGCCTTCGCCCTGCCGGCCTTCGGTCTGAAGATCGATGCCATCCCCGGCCGGATTAACGAGACCTGGTTCCGCGCGGACCGCACGGGCGTCTTCTACGGCCAGTGCTCCGAACTGTGCGGCGTCGACCACGCCTTCATGCCGATCCAGATCAATGTCGTCACCGAGGCCGAGTTCGCCGCCTGGGTCGCCTCCAAGGGCGGCTCCATGACGCCGCGTACGCCGGATCAGGCTCCGGGCGGCACCGCCGCCCAGGTCGCCGCCGGCACGACGGGCGCACCGACCGCTTCCGACGCGGCCGTCCCCGTCGCCGCCCCCGCTCAACCCGCAGCGCCCGCCACGGCTCCCGCCGTCGCTCCGGCCGCTCAGTAAAGAACCGCGAGAGCCCCACAGATATGGCCACCGCAGCCGAAAACCTCGCCCACGACCACGACGGGCATCATGACCACAAGCCGGGTTTCTTCACCCGCTGGTTCCTGTCGACCAATCACAAGGACATCGGCACCCTCTACCTGCTGTTCGCCATCATGGCGGGCCTGGTCGGCGGCGCGCTGTCGGGCCTGATCCGCTGGGAACTGGCCGAGCCGGGCATCCAGATCTTCACCGAAGGCTCGATGGTCAATCTGTTCGGCCTCGTCGAACAGACCAAGCACGGCTACAATGTGGTGGTCACCGGCCACGCCCTGATCATGATCTTCTTCATGGTCATGCCCGCCATGATCGGCGGCTTCGGCAACTGGTTTGTGCCGATCATGATCGGCGCGCCCGACATGGCCTTCCCGCGCATGAACAACATCTCCTTCTGGCTGCTGGTGGCGGCCTGGGTGCTGTTGATCATCTCCCTGTTCGTTCCGGGCGAGCCCGGCGGCGGGCTCGGTTTCGGCGGCGGCTGGACGATCTATCCGCCCCTGTCGACCATGGGCCACCCGGGTCCGGCCATGGACCTGGCCATCTTCTCGCTGCACGTCGCGGGCGCCAGCTCGATCCTCGGCGCGATCAACTTCATCACCACGATCTTCAACATGCGCGCCCCGGGGATGACCCTCCACCGGATGCCGCTGTTCGCCTGGTCGGTGCTGATCACCGCCTTCCTGCTGCTGCTGTCGCTGCCCGTCCTGGCCGGCGCCATCACCATGCTGCTGGCCGACCGCAACTTCGGCACCTCCTTCTTCGACCCGGCCGGCGGCGGCGACCCGGTGATGTTCCAGCACCTGTTCTGGTTCTTCGGACACCCCGAGGTCTACATCCTGATCCTGCCGGGCTTCGGCATCATCAGCCATATCGTCTCGACCTTCTCGAAGAAGCCGATCTTCGGCTATCTCGCCATGGCCTACGCCATGGTGGCGATCGGCTTCGTCGGCTTCATCGTCTGGGCGCACCACATGTACACGGT